>Ga0209039_10003915_pt1 | contig 11307 bp, 5 predicted proteins | sample BogFormECP12_OM1_FD_188238 | JGI IMG/M metagenome (GOLD analysis project Ga0209039, IMG submission 188238) | Bog forest soil microbial communities from Calvert Island, British Columbia, Canada - ECP12_OM1 (SPAdes) (version 2) | ecosystem: Environmental > Aquatic > Freshwater > Wetlands > Bog ... | reverse complement strand
TCGAGCAGGGCCGTGGCCTGGGCCAGCGACGTCGGAGCCGCGTAATCGAAGTTACTCACCTTGTGCCCTCTCAAGCCCGATTCGCGACTGCATTCTCAACAGAAAAACCTACCCTCGCGGCCAAGCCCGTGTCCAGTCAAATGGCCGAACGGCGGCGTGGAGCGTGAGGTGTGGGGCGTAGAGCGTGAGGCGTGGAGCGTAAGGCGTTATCTCTCCTCCCCTTCAGCTTCACTGGTATAGAAAAGTCCGAGAAACGCGGAGTTCAAGCAGCCAGAAACGGTCCGAGCGCGGACAGGAAGTGTTGGCAGCCCGTTGAGCTGGGTATCCACGGCCTGAACAGATGAGCCGTAAAATGTATAGAAATGTCTAGAAAACGCGGAGTTCAAGCAGCCAGAAACGGTCCGAGCGCGGACGGCAAGTGTTGGCAGCGCTTTGAGTTGGGTCTCCATGGCCTGAAAAGCTGGGGCTGCAACTGGCAGAGAAAAGTCCGAGAAACGCGGAGTTCAACCTATGTTCTGCAACATCTCACGCGAATTACTCGCTGTAAGTTGTTGCAGCCCCTGAGACATCGGTGACAATTTATGTATCTGACAACAGTAAAACATGTCCTTCGTAAGTCCTTTGATCTCAATTACTTGCGGAAGATGTGCGGAATCTGGGGTGATGGCCAGTGCAAGCCCGTCCCCAACTGGCCGAAGAACTCCAGCAGAGCATGGCACGGATCGAGCCGGGAACCAGAAACCAAGTCTGACACCCAGACCCTCAGTCTTCGCAGACGTGGACGCCGCGTTTCTTGCTGAACACGAGATTCTCGGACGTGCACCGGGGGCAGTGGATGGTTTGGTTCGCCATGGCGGTCTGGCTTCAGTTAGAGGGAAGGGACTGCTGAATGGCCACTGCTCGAAACGTGGCGAGACGACCTCTTTCGAGCGCGGTCACTCATCATTCCCGACAATCATCCTCCGTCCGCCTCGAAGACGGACGTCGAACGGCTTTTCCATCCATTGGAATCGGCCCGCTCGACCAGGTCCAGACAGTGGGCGATCCCGTGACCTTGTTTCGACCGCTGCCTCACCATACCGACGCCTCATCGACCGATCGGGTGTTTCTTCAAGCTGGCCAGCCGCGCACCGGAAAAACAGGAACTCGGTTCATTGACACGCCAGACGATGCCGTTACAATGAATGCAAATACGGCATTAACACAGTGATTATCTACTTGGAGTTTACAGCGAGTTTCAAGCGCTGTCCAGCCTCAACTCGGGTGCAGCAAGAGGAGACCTCTCCATGAGTCCCACGATTCACGACGCGAGTGCGCGGTTGGTCCCGTCACGTTCCCGCCGGCCGGGTAGCAAGGCGAGTCGAGTTCGGGCGGCGGGAAAGTTGGGCCGGAGATCGCGGACATTCCGTCCGTCGCTCCAGTCGGAACTCGAACCGCGCACCCTGCTCAGCGCCATCTCCGCTGACGCCTATCCCCTGCTCAATCAACGTTCCACAGCCGACCAGAGCCAGTTCTACGTTTACCAGAACGGAGATTCCGGCTTCAATCACGGCTTCCCGTCGGGCTTTTTCGCTGATTCGCAGGCAACGCTGGCCAAGATCCATATCGATACTGCCGCGATCGACGACTCTTCGTCGCCCGATGGCACTTCGACCGACCCGAACGCCCTGGATCAGGTGCGGGGTACTGTCTTCAAGATGACCGTTGACCCGCTCACGACGGGCCAATACGCCGGTGTCAATTTCGAGGAGCCCGAGAACTGGGGAGTGCGACGCACCAAACCCGGCGCCAGCTTCCAGGGCTACGATCTCCAGGGGGCCACGACGCTCGTGCTCGACGTCCGCTCGCCAACACCTGGTGGGATCTGGGTCCAGTTCGGGGTGGGTGGATCTGATTCGCAGCCCTATGCCAAGGTCACCAATTACCTCTACATTCCCCAGAGCAGCACTTACCAGACACTGCAAATCCCGCTGAGCACGCTTCATGATCCGTTCACCGGCGCCATCTCGCCCCCGGACCTCAGCGATGTTCATATCGTTTTTTCGGTCGCCACTAACAACCTGTACGACCCGCAGGGCGGGACGCTTCTGATGGACAACGTGCGGTTCAACCCGGTTCCGACCAGCCAGGCTTCCAGCCTTTCGTTCCCGCTGAGCACCGCGACGTTCGGGGTTCTCCCTCAATCGCAGCCCCCGTTTCCGCTGGACCAGGTCTTGAGCAATGTGACCACGACCTACGAGACCTCGCTCACCATCATCGACCTTCTCGACGGTGGCACCGCACAGGACCTGGCTAACGCCCGCGCCTTGTGCGACGCCCTGGTCTATGCCCTGAACCACGATAACGCGGGCGACACGCTGCCCACAGTGATGGTCAACGGCGCAGCCGGCATCGGACTCCACAACGCTTATAGCAGCGGCGACCTGGCGTTGCTCAACAACCAGGACGCATCCCAAGGGCAGTTGGGTCAGCAGGGCCAGGTCAGACTGGCGGGTTTCAGCGTCCCCGGCCAGGCGGGCGGGACGTCGGCGTTCTACCTCGTGCTTGACGGTGCAACCGGGGGGAATAACGCGTTCGCGATGATGGCGCTGGACCGGGCTTACCAAACCTTCGGGGATTCCGTGTATCTCGACGCCGCGCGGACGATCGGCCTGTGGATCGTCGGCAACCTGACCGACACTTCGGGCACCGGCTATGGGGGCTATTTCGACGGCTATCCCGACGAGGGAGCTCCCAAGCAGTTGATCACGGGGAAGTCGACCGAGAACAACGCCGACATCGCCGCCGCGTTCATGATGCTGGCCCAGACTGAACAGCAGCTCGGCAATACAGCCGAGTCCGATCAGTGGACCCAGTGGGCGTATGTCGCGGGCGATTTCGTGATGGCGATGTTCGATCCGGCCTCCGGCCGGTTCTGCGCCGGCACCGTCCCCGCCGGGGCCACTTCCGGTCCGGGGATCGACCCCTCCGGCCCCCAGAAGGGCAACGACGTCATCAACACGTTCGACTTCCTCGACGCCCAGACCTTCACGACGCTCGCCCTGGCGGGCCTGCCGCGTTACGAAGACCAGATCGACTGGCGCGAGCCGATCGAGCACGCGATCGACACGTTCGCCAAGACGATCAGTGCAACGACCGATGGTCAAACCCGAACGTATCAGGGCTTCAGCCTCGTCGCGACGCCCACGATTACCACCGATGATCCGGATCCCGCCGACGGCATCGCCTGGGAGTTCACCGGGCAGGTCGTGGTGGCGATGAGGTTGGTCGATGAACTTTACGGGCAGACGACGTTCGAGACGATGGCCAACAGCTATCTGGCGCAGATTCGCCAGGCCCAGAGGTTCGCTCCCTTCGGCGACGGATCGGGTCTGGTCGCCGCGACGCTGAACGGCGAGAACGACCAGGGGCCGTCCCAGGGTGGATTCGCGCCGGTTTATCAGGATCTATCCACGCCGTTCCAGGAAATCCCCGAGCGCGTGGGCCTGGCGGCGACGACTTGGGCCATTTTCGCCGATTCCGCGACCGATCCGCTGGGACAGCCGAGCTTGGCTCCGAATGCGCCTGTTCTGACTGCAAGCACCGACACGGGGATCTCGTCGTCTGACGACCTCACCAACCGCAACAACAGCAGTCCGCAGTCGGTCCTCCAGTTCCAAGTCGGCGGCATCGACCCCGGAGCGACGGTGGCGATCCTGGCTGACGGCGTGTTGATCGGCGCTGCGGTGGCGACCGGTCCGAGCATCGTGGTGACGACCAATGGGACGTACGTACTGACCGGCGGCTCTCACCTCATCACGGCCCGGCAGACCGCCCCGGGCCAGAGCCCGTCGGCCATCTCGCACGCGCTTACCATCGTGATTGATACGACGCCCCCTCGCGTGACGGCGGTGGGTCAGGGCTTATCCCCGTTCGATGCCGGCCCAGTTGGTTCGGTCGACTTCTCGCTCTCAGAGCCGATCGATCCTTCCTCGTTGTCGCTGTCTAGCCTGAGCCTGACGCGGGATGGCCAGACCGTCCCGCTGACAGCCGCCGTGAGCGTGACGCCGCTCTCCGCGACGACCTATCAGATCCAGGGGCTGGCCCCCTTCACGACGACAACCGGCAATTACGTGCTGGAAGTCCGGGCTGACGGCCTCCGCGACCTGGCCGGTAATCTCGGAGTGGGGTCGAATACCGCGACCTGGTTCATGAGCCTGACAGTTCAGTCAGTTCAGCCGGTGTTCAACCGCCGTGGTTTCGTCACGAGCCTGGTCCTGAACTTCAACGGACCGCTGGACCAATCGCGCGCCCAGACCGTCGCGAATTACGGCCTGACCCTTTCCGGCCCTGACCGGAAGTTCGGGACCCGCGACGACCGTCGCGTCTCCTTGCGATCCGCACGCTACCGCGAGCAGATCCTCTCGGACTCGCTGGGGACACGGTCCACCGTCACCTTGACGCCCGCGGCTCCGTTCCGGCTCTCGCAGCCTCTCCAGGTTCGCGTCAACGGACAGCCGCCCCGGGGCCTCCGGGACACATCCGGTCGGCTACTCGACGGGGACCGGAATGGGCTCCCCGGCGGCAACTTCGTGACGGTGCTGGGCGGTACGGGCAGTCTTGTCAGTGCCAGTTCTGCGACGGTTGTCCCCACGGACACGGGCGCCGTGGATGCCCTGCTGGCCTCAGGAGCATCTGTGCTTGTCGGCCGCTCTCGCCGTCGTCGTTGATCTTTCGTGTTCCTTTGCAGTTGGAACTGGGGCCAGGTAACGTAATTGGTATCGAGGTGCGTCAAGCCAGCTCGATCACCCGGCACTGGATTTCGAGGTCGGCGGTCGACGTGTCGATGGCCCGATCGAACCAGGGGCATGAGTCATGGCGAAGTGGCGAACGGCCAAGGTCTTCATCTCCTCGACTTTTCGCGACATGCACGCGGAGCGCGACCACCTCGTCAAGGTCGTCTTCCCCGAGCTGCGCGAGCGGCTGCTGCCGTATCGTGTCTACCTCGACGACATCGACCTTCGCTGGGGCATCACCGAGGAGGAGTCGAAGAAGGACAAGGTGCTCGACCTCTGCCTCCAGCAGATTGACGAGTGCCGCCCCTTCTTCATCGGCATCCTGGGCGAGCGCTACGGCTGGGTACCGGCAACGCCCCTCTCGCGCGAGGCGGCCAGGCGGTTCGAGAAGTACGGCAAGACCCAGCTCGAGACCGGCCAGAGTGTCACCGAGCTGGAGATACTCTTCGGCGTGCTCCTGATGGATCCGCGGATGAAGGGGCGGTCGTTCTTCTACTTCCGCGACCCGCGGTTTCTAAACACGGTTGCAAGGGATCGGCGGCGCGAAGTGCGTCACCAGTTCCAGGAGTTCCCGTCCCAGGAGGAAGTCCAGCAGCTCGCCTACAAGCAGGCACGGCGCGAGGCCGCGATGCGGCGCCTCAATCTGCGTCGCTTGAAGCAGAAGATCCGGGCCGTTCGCGAGCATGGCTATCCCGTCTTCGAGAACTACAAGGGCCGCTGGGATCCCACTGCCTTCAACCGGCCGACGAAGAGCAAAGGCCGCTTGCTCGATCTCGACGAGTTCGGCCGGCAGGTCCGGGACCAGCTCTGGGAGGCGATCAAGGCTGAGTTCGAGCTTCCCGACAAGCCCCCCGCGCCGGCCGGTCCGGATGAAGCCGCCCGGCTGGCCGCCGAGGCGGACGACCAGGCCCGGTTTGTGGAATCGCGGTTGCGTGTCTATGTCGGCCGCGAGGGCGTTCAGCGCGCGCTGGTGGCCTATGCGTTGAGCAATGAGGCACAGCCTTGCCTCGTCACCGGCCCCTCGGGCTCGGGCAAGTCGGCCGCCCTGGCGCAGTTCGTCGACCGAGCCGCAATGGATCTGCCCGGCGTCCCCGTGATCGCGCATTTCATCGGGGCGAGCCCCCGTTCGACGGCCCTGCGCGACATGCTCAAGCGGCTGTGCAGCGAGCTGTACGACAAGCTGCTCAAGACGGAGAAGCAGATCCGCCTGGCGGAGATCACGGTCACGGGCAAGGCGGCGGAGGAGCAGCGGCAGGCGATCGAACAGGAGTTCACCATCCCCGAGGAGATCGCCCCGCTCGTCACCACCTGGCGGAACTTCCTGAAGATGGTGCCTGAGCCGCACCGCGTCGTGATCGTGCTCGATGCCCTCAACCAGCTCGAGGAAGCCGATCGAGCCCGTGAGCTCTGGTGGCTGCCGCACGACGTGTGCACACATGTGAAGGTGATCGCAAGTTGTATCGTCGAGCCCAAATCGGTCGAAGCGGAGGCGGACCCGGTCGCCCTAGGTTTCCTTCACCGTCCGTATCATCCGGTTCGCGTCAGTGCGCTCACGGTCCGGGATGCCCTGACCATCGTGAAGAAGGTACCCTCCCTCTCGGCCAAGAACCTCGATCGCAAGCAACGAAGACGTCTTCTGGAGAACCCCGCTACCGAGAACCCCCTTTACCTGAAAGTCGCCCTCGAGGAACTCCGTGGCTTCGGATCGTTTGAGGAACTCAACGACCGCATCGCGGCGCTGCCTCGGCCTGGGTTGGAGGATGCCGTCTACGAGCGGGTGGAGTTCTCTGCCCAGGCGATGCTCCACGCGGGCGAGCCCTTGACGGCGTTGTTCACGCAGGTGATCCAACGGCTGGAGGACGGGTTTTCCTCCAGCCTGGTCCATGACGTCCTGACCATGCTGGCCGCGGCCCGGCGAGGTCTCTCGGAGAGGGAGCTTCAGGAGTTCCTGGCGGACCATCCGGATGCGGACGACCTGTTCCCCATACTCCGCCAGTTGCGTCCGAATCTCACGAACCGGACCGGTCTGCTCGGCTTCTTCCATGCGGGTCTCGACCAAGCGGTGCGGCGGTACTACCTCGACACCGAGCACCAACAGCGCGCCGCGCACCGCCGCCTGGCCGAGAGCTTCGCGAAGCAGGATTTCTTCCTGGAATCGCTGGAGGCCCAGCGCGAGCGAGCGCGTCGGTTGCCGCCCACACCGCGTCCCGCCAATGTCCGCAAGGTGGATGAATTGCCGTGGCAGTGTCTCCTGGCGCAAGAGTGGGACCACCTCGCGGAATTGCTCAAGGACCTGTTCTTCCTCGAGGCCAAGGCCGAAGCAGGACTGGTCTTCGAACTGGTGCGTGACTTCGCGTATGCACTCGATGCAATCCCGGAGGGGCATGCGCGGCGGCGCATTCTAAGGCTCTTCGATGAAGCCATCCACCGCGATGTGCACTTCGTCAATCGGCATCCGACGACATTCTTTCAATGCATATGGAATTCGTGCGCTTGGCCAACTGCGCCCGAAATGCTTCGGACGATCGTCAATCACTGGCGAGTGGAGCACAAGGCGGAGGCTGCCGGACAACCGTGGCTTCGTTCGTTACGGCGCCCAGCACAACCACTCGGAAGCGGTGAACGCCTGGCACTCCGCCTGTCTGAAATCGACCGGACGGGTAGTCTTTTTGCGACCTTTTCCGTCGACCAACGATTCATTGTTTCCTCGGAGTGTTCCGGGCAGGGAAGGGTTATCCGGTTTTGGGACACTGCTACCGGCGCAGAAGTGTCGACCATCGCTGGCGGGTATATCTATGCCCTTGCACCCGACCAGCGCACTATCGCTTGGGCGAAAAGGTCTTTTGACGTTTTGATTCAAGACACACTCTCCGGAACAACGCTCGGAGTCCTTTGCGGCCATACGGATTACGTCCATAGGATCGCTTTTTCAGCGGGCGGCCATCGGCTAGCTTCATCCTCGTCAGACAAGACCATCAGGCTTTGGGATGTGGTCAGCCGTTTGGAAGTGGCTTGTTTGGAAGTCCGCGATGACTTAAATGTTGAGCTTTCGTTTTCACCCGACGGTACACAACTGGCAATGGCATCGCGTGGCCAAGTCACTGTAATAGACACGCGGTCAGGCGCTGCGCTCAAGCAATTCCGCGTGGGTCTGGAGCATGGCAATACCTCCCTGCGATTCTCTCCTGACGGGTGGAGATTCTTGATTTCCGGTACCGACGCCAGCGGGAATAGTGCGGCCCGGCTGCACAATTCTGATTCGGGCGAGCTCATCGTATCGCTCAACCGGGGAGCTCTTTGCTTCTCGCCCGACGGCAGACGGCTGGCTTCGATCGGGCTACTAGATGACACAATTCGGATTCTCGACATTACTGACGGCCGAGAACTCACCGCCTATTCCACAAAGCCAGCATGGGTCAGGGATTTGGCATTTTCGCCCAACGGTAAGTGGCTCGCATCGGCCGAGTCCGACGGGGCGATCCGGGTTCGCGATACCGCCACCGGCGCCGTTCTCGGTGCAGGTTATGGCCATTCCGCCGGTCCGGATGGTGTCGAGTTTTCGCCGGACGGGCGGTATCTGGTGTCCGCATCCCGCTTTGACCGGACGGTTCGGGTGTGGGAGCTGGGCGGGCTTCCCGCGGACTCTGGCCCGGTACTCGACGATCATCTTGTGTCGTCGGTCTGGTTCGCGGCTGGTGGCAAGCACCTCGTCGTGCAGAATGCCCGTTCGCTCCGGCTTGTCGAGGCCACGGCCAACCGGCCGGTGGCAACATTGATGGACAACGCCGAGCGGATGCGCTGCCCAACCGTTTCACCTGACGGTCGTTGGATATCCGCCGTGAATTCCGCAGGCGGCGTCCACGTTTGGGACGCGCGAACTGGAAAGGAAGTTGTCATATTCGACAGTTGCGGAACGAACCCCACGGTGGCCGTCTTCGCAACGGACGGCAAGTGGATCGCACTTGGGGCTCCGGACGGTTCGGTCGCGATCCATGATGTCGCGAGCGGCAATCGGATTCGAACAGTTGCAGCCCACCGCCGAGCGATCTCTTGTTTGGCCATTGCCCCTAACGGCACCTATCTGGCCACGGGATCGACCGATGGCACGACCTGCGTTTGGGAACTGAGCGGCCAGAAGCCTGTCCGCCTCTTCGAGTCGAAGGGCATGGCCATTTACAATCTCGGCGTGTTTTGCCTCACGTTTTCTCCGGATTTGAAACACTTGGCAGCGGCCGGCGTGGACGGCATCCGAGTCTGGGAAGTGGATAACTGGACCGAAGTCGCGCGGCTCTCCGTCAATGACCCGGTCGTCGCTCTGGCATTTGGTCCAGAAGGGAGACTGGTTTCGCAGGGTGAGCGACCGAACAACGATGCCTGGACGATGCCGACGGATCCCAGCACCCTGGTTGGTGAGTCGGGGATCGTCCACGTTTGGGATATTCGGTCGAGCGAGTGCGTGGAGCAGTTTGAAGGGAGAGGAGACATTAGTAGGTTTGCCGGGCGTGACTCGCTCAATCGCTTCCTAGTTAGATCAGACTTACGGGAAACAATTATTGAGTCACGTGATGACCGAGGCCAGATCGCGTTCGGTCCGGTCTCGTTCGAACGCGTCACCGTCGACCAGAACGAACCAATTGTCGCCGGTATTGCTGATGATCGCCTCTATGTATTCGCCATCGAAGGCAGCCCATGATTTTCCCACTCGTCCAAAACTTCGCGGACTCAGGGGGATCTCGGAATATGTTGCTCTGGTCCGCCTCGAAGGCGAGCCGGATCAGGAGCCATCGGGAGCAATGGCACCATGAGCCAGTCGCCGTCTCCGCTTCCGCCGGGGCTTCAGGCATGAATCCGGCCTCTTCCCCCCAATGACAACATGAGCGACACGCCGGACGACCTTGCCCGCTAGCCACAACGGGCAGACAAGTTGCAGGTCTGTGCCGACGTGATCTAGCCCGCATTCCGCAAGGCCGTCACAGCCGCGCTCCGGTACCAGTGGAATCACCGGCACCTGATATGGTGGGCGTCGGTGTTTGCTACGGCGGCCATCGTTTTCGCGATCCTCCGCCTCGCCTTCGCCGTCCTCATCGGCGAGTACCATGTGGTCATCCTCGGAAGTCGTCACATTCGTCTTGGGCTACGTCTTCGCTTGATCTGGGATCAGCCAGTCCGCCAGACCGATGCGCGTTCGATGTGCCGGGATCGAGCCAACGAAGGGAGGCCCACGCCGATACTCCTTACCGACCTCGCCTACCGCGCTCCATAGTGATTCTCCGCAACTCCTCGCACCAGTCGCTGGCCCGCCCCGTGAGATCCAGCTCTTCCCCGGATCCACTCGCCCTCCGGCAAATCAGCTTCGCTTCGATCTCAGGGAAGGCCGTGGGGTCAAGTCTCCGCAGAGTCAGTCCATCCGCTTCGGTCAGAGCCCCCTCGCTCACAACCCCCACTCCAAAGCCATCGCGTACGTAAGCCATGATCGTCGCCCAGCCGCCGATTTCGAGGGCGATGTCGAGCTTGTTGAGCAACCCGTGGGACCGCAAGACCTCATCCAGGCCCTTGCGGATGCCGGCGTCGGGCTCGGGCAGGATCAGGGGGAAGGAACAGAACGCCTCGGGAGGAGCGCCGGCTTTGGGAAGGGACCGGAGCTTTGATTCCCACTTGGACCCGGACGCGCAGACGAGCGCCAGGCGGTAGGTGACCAAGGGCTCGATGTGCAGGGGGCGGCGGGCGATTTCGAGGATGCTGGGTTCGTCGTGCGTGACGATGGCCAGGTCGAGGGAACCGTTGGAGACGCCTTCGATTCGAGCTCGGCCTCGCAATGTGGATGTGCGGAGTCGGGCGTCCGGGTGTTTCTTGCGGAGTTCGCGTAACGCGTGCCGGACGAGGCCGGCCGCCATCGCCTGGCCGCAGGCGAAGTGGACCGGGGCGGCGCCGGCGGGCTTGCCGCCTTCCTCGACGAAGGTATTAAGGTTCCGGTAACGGTCGACCAGCTCCTCGACGGCCGGCCAGACCTTGCGGCCCTCGGCGGTCAGCTTCCAGGTCTTGCCCTCGCGAACCAGCCAGGGTCGGTCGAGCAGCGGGCCGGCGTGCTGGAGATACTTCAACCGCTTCGAGAGCGTTGGCTGGATCAGCTCCAGCTCCCGCATCACGGCCGCCGCGTCCCCCTCGTGGCGGATCAGGCTCACGAACGTTTGCAGCAACTCGAACGACAGGCTCACCGATCGGGGCATGAGTTGTTTCCCAGGGCCGAGGCCCGCGCAGGCGAAGGGTCACCGGCCAGTTGGTTCTTTGATGATTCTTGGGCATTGATTTTACCAACCATGCCTTTATAGTGGAAGTAGACGATGGCAACCTGGCTCTACCGGCTCCAGAAGGACCTCAGCCGCTATGCACCTCACACCCCGTCTCAGGGACCGAGCCTATGAGACCGATGATTCCGTCTGTTCTTCCGAGGATCGAGAACGAAAGGGACGGTCATGTCTGAAGAATCGCAATTCCCGGTCGTGAACGTCGCCGTGACCTTGATCGTTCATGA
>Ga0209039_10003913_pt1 | contig 11309 bp, 11 predicted proteins | sample BogFormECP12_OM1_FD_188238 | JGI IMG/M metagenome (GOLD analysis project Ga0209039, IMG submission 188238) | Bog forest soil microbial communities from Calvert Island, British Columbia, Canada - ECP12_OM1 (SPAdes) (version 2) | ecosystem: Environmental > Aquatic > Freshwater > Wetlands > Bog ... | reverse complement strand
TGCGAGTCTTTGCGCCTTGGCGTCTCCGACTTCTGGAGTCCGATGGACTCGGTCGGAGTCCTGTAATCGGTCTTGCGTGAGATTGTTTATCCTTTCACAATTACTGAACTGAGGGAAAGGAGCATTATCCTCATGAATACTATAGCCGTCATCATCACGCCTGCTGTAGTGTTCCCCTTTCGCAAACTCCGGGCGCGAATTTTGCCAGTGGTAGGGATTCTCATCTTGGCTGCTTTAAATGGGATTGCGCAAGCGGCGCCGGAGACCGCGGATGGCATCAGCAGACTGAACAGGCCGCTCGTCCTGGACGGCAAAATGGGCGACCCGGGTTGGAAGTCGGCGACCCGATACGCGGATTTCAAGATGCGCCACCCCACGCCCGGCCAATCGCCCTCGGAGCGCACTGAGGTGTATCTGGCGTATGACGCGGCAACACTCTACGTGGCCATTCGAAGCTTCGACGATGAGCCCAAGAAGATACGGGCGCTAGCCACCAGCGGGGACGATGCGTGGAAAGATGACTGGGCCGTCCTCTGCCTCAATCCCTTCGACGACGCCCTGAACAGCTTGTTCTTCCTGGTGACGCCCGGGAATATTCGCTCGAGCGGCGCACTGGACGCCGACAACAAGCCCCAGCTCACGGTGGATATGAAATGGGAAAGCCGGGCCAGCGTGATCGAAGACGGTTGGATCGCGGAGATGGCGATTCCTTTGCGAATCCTCGCCTTTCAGGGCAGCGACCGCGTCACCATGAGCTTCAAGGTGGCCCGTTTTATCAGCAGAAAGGCCGAGGAAGAGAACCTCCCGGAGATGAACCCGGAGCGGTCCGAGTACGAACAGTATCGCGAGATCGTCCTCCGCGACGTTGTCCCTTCCTCGATGGACGCCTCGGAAGTTTACCGGCAGGGGCTGGAAAACTTAAGGCGCAACCGGCTACAACTGCACGATATGGGGTACGAGGAACAGCTCCACCACTGGGGCGATGCTTCGGTGCTTGACTACCTGACCTTTCGTTCGCGGGAACTCAAGCCCAGCCTGCATCCATTCCACTTCCAGCGAACTCCGGAAGACGATAAGGTCGCGGCATTGATCGCGCCCATGGAGTATGCACCCGGAAAGCGCGTCGGCAATCTGGAAAGGTTCCTGACCCGAAGTGCCACCACTTCATTCCTGGTGATCAAGGACGACGCCTTGATCTATGAGCACTACTTCAACGGTTACCAGAAGGACTCGATCGTGACTTCGTTTTCTATGGCCAAGTCGTTCACTTCAAACCTGGTGGGCATGGCCATTGACGAAGGAAAGATCGGCAGCGTCCACGACCCCATCACCAAGTATCTGCCCGAGCTGGCAAAACGCGATCCGAGGTTTGCGCAAATCACCATCCGAGACTTGCTGATGATGTCGGCCGGTCTCCGCTACAACGAAGACCCGCAGTATCGAGACAACGACGTGACCTACCACGCCACCGACCTGCGGCAGGCGGCTCTGGAAAAGACCGCCATCGTGGATGCTCCCGGGAAATATTGGCTCTATAACAACTACCATCCGATTCTGCTGGGCATGGTCCTGGAACGGGTGACCGGCATGTCGGTCGCCGCATACTTGCAGGAAAAGCTGTGGGACCCTCTGGGGATGGAATACCCTGCCACCTGGAGCATTAACGGGGATCAGGATGGTCTCGAAAAAATGGAAAGCGGCATCAATGCGCGGACGATTGATTTCGCCAAATTCGGGCGCCTGATGCTGAACCAGGGACGGTGGGAGGGGAAGCAAATCGTGTCGCAGACGTGGGTGGAGCAAGCTACCCAGCCCGAAGAGAAGCCCTCCAGCTACTATCGCGAAGAGCCTTTCTTCGTCTCCCAAGGCCATTACTACAAGTACTTTTGGTGGGGCGACAAACGCTTTGGGGGCATGAGCGACTTCCACGCCGTGGGCAACAAGGGACAATACATTTACGTCTCGCCTCAGAAGAGGGTGATCATCGTCCGCAACGGGTTCGATTTCGGAATCCCGTCGTCACGATGGGCGCGCCTGTTCTACCAACTGGCGGAGGGGCTGTAGGGACCACAGCGCGGCGGAGCCGCAAAAGCAAGTCAAAAGGCAAAACGTAAAAGTCAAGAGGCAAAAGTGAGTAGCGCGGACCCGCGTTTTTGGGGTCCGCCGTTCTTCCTTTGAAAAAACCGTAAATCTCAAATACAGACGCTACCCTCGGGTTTGGGAGCGCGAGTCCAGGGAAGAACCGCCCCAATTCATCGGGGCGCTATGCTTGCTTATCTCCTACTCGCCCCACACCCGACACAAACAAAGGGCCGAAGGGCTTTCCATTTCTTGCTGCCAATCCCCTTGATAATCATGAGGTCTTCCACGCGACGGAACGGACCCTGTTTAGTGCGATAGTCAATAATTTGCTGGGCCAGCTTGGGTCCTACACCGGGCAGCCGGGCAAAATCCTCCACGGAAGCGCGGTTGATGTCGATGACCGCAGGCACCGCGGACGAGCCAGCTTTCTGCGGCGAGGCGGCGCAAGCAGGCAAGGCCAGCGGGGCGCCGGCGATCGCCAACCAGAAAAGGGTTGCCAAAATCCTAATCGTCGTGAGTCTGTAAGGCGCCATCAAAGTCCAACGGGGGTTGAAAAGAACCCCTCACCCGGGCGGCGGAGCCGCAACAACAAGTCAAAAGGCAAATTGCAAAAGGCAAAAGTGAAAAAACTCTCAGCCCAAGAATCCTTGCCAAAAAAACCTACGGTACCGCAATGCAGAGCAATGCGCTTCGCCCATAGCGCCGCGCTAATCACTTTTGCCTTTTGCCTTTTGCACTTTGCCTTTTGACTTGCTATTGGTGCTCCCAAGCGCTGTGCTACCCGCTCTCGCCAGGGCAATCATCGCCTGAAGCAGGGACTGATAGACCGGCACAAACTCTGGGGCTGACCGCTTGAGCGCAGTCAAGTGGCGGCGGATGGTCGCCCAGTCACCCCGCACGGCGGGGCCCGTCAGCGCCCGGCGCGCCCCCAACTCCGCAAAGTTTTTGGCGGTCTCGCTTACAAACTGCCTGAGCATGGGGCGAGAGATTCTGGGCGGTACTCCCGCCTGCTTGAGCAAGCTCGTGGCTTGCGCCATCAGGGTTACCACGGTTGGGCAGACGATAAACGCGGAAAGGTGATAGAGCGTTTTCGCCTCAGGCTGAATGGAAAAGCCGACCCCGCCCAACAGCTTCACCCAACTTCGCGCCTCGCGCAATGCCCGACGGTCGCCCTCGAGAGCCCAAAAGCAACCGCGCAGGTTTCGCACCCCGGCTTGTGGATTCGGTACCGTCTGGTAGGGATGGAGCGAGCCGATGGCCGCGCCACGCAATTGGAGGGGACGCAGGACGGCGCTGGGCAACGAGCCGCAGGTGTGGAGCACCACCCTGCCCTGCCAGGCATCAATTCCCTTCCCTTGTTGGGCGAGCGCGCGCGCCACTGGGGCGATGGCCGCGTCAGAAGTGGCGATCAGTAAAACCGATGCGCCCTGCAACCTGGGATCAGCCAACCCGGTGGGTTTTCCTTTTCCAATAAACCGTACGGCCCGGCGCGCGGCCGCAGGGTTGCGCGCAGCAACGAAGGCAATGGGTACGTGCGATTGGGCCAGTAGGCGGCCCATCGCCTGACCCATACGGCCTGGGCCGATGATGGCAACGCTCCGACTATTCCGCAAACGGTTCAACGCCGGCCCTCACTCCAGCCAAGGAGCGGCTCCTTCCCGACCCTACTGCTTCAACAGCTTCTCAACTGTCGCCACAACCTGGGGAGAGTCCGGTGTGACCGCAGGCTCAAACCGTGCCACGACGTGGCCCTGGCGGTCCACCAGGAACTTGGTGAAGTTCCACTTGATCTCGCCGGCCACTGCCGGGTTGGCCTTCTCGGTGAGAAACTGATAGAGAGGTGTCGTGTCATCGCCCTTGACGGAAACCTTGGAGAACATGGGGAAGGTCACGTTGTATTTGGTGGAGCAGAATGTCTTGATCTCCGCGTTCGTACCGGGTTCTTGCGAGCCAAAGTTGTTGGCCGGGAAACCCAGGATCACCAATCCCTGATCCTTGTACTTCTCGTAGAGAGATTCCAGCGCGGAATACTGCGGAGTGAACCCACAGCGGCTGGCGACGTTAACGACGAGAATGACCTTTCCCCTGTAAGTCGAGAGCGGGGTCGAGTCGCCATCGATGGAGCGAAGCGTGAAATCATAGAAGCCAGAGGCGGCCAGCAATGGCGCTGCCCCGAGCACAATCAGTCCCATCAGTGAGGTCAACCGACGGACACGCGAAGAGCGCAGAAGCATGATGCTCCTCCTTGTGAATTGTATTCTGTCTTGTCCTGAACCGGTTCGAGATCAAAATCCCTGGACCTCCAGTTTAGCTTACCCGGGGGAAGCGAAGCAAGGCGCTCTAAAGTTCACCACAGAGCGCACAGAAACCACAGAGAAAAACACTTCTGCTGGCGCGGGTAGGGGCGACAGTTCCTTGGTTTGTTGACCCACAATTATCTGCGTCTTTTCTCCGTGACCTCTGTGGCCTCTGTGGTGAATTCCTTCTTGAGTTGCGGCCGTCGAGCTGCGCAACCGGTTTTTCACTTTTGCCTTTTGCCTTTTGCATTTTGCCTTTCTCTTGCGGCTCCGCCGCCTGCATCCTAAGACTGAATTCCCTTTTCCCGAAGCCCTTTGATCCGGTCGCGCAATTGGGCGGCCTTTTCGAACTCGAATTGTTTTGCCGCCTCGCGCATGCGGGTTTCAAGGGTGCGAATCAACTCCTCGAGCTGATCGCCGGTCGCGGCATCATCCTCCCCGCTTTCGATCGGCACGGTCACGTAATCAGCTTCGACAATGGACGCCAGGGCCATATCCACTGGCTTAATAATACTCTCGGGGGTGATATCATTGTCCTGATTGTACTGAACTTGCTTGGCGCGGCGGCGATTGGTCTCACCAATGGCTTGTCGCATTGAATCGGTGTGCCGGTCGGCGTAAAGAATCGCTTTGCCGCGCAAGTGGCGCGCCGCGCGGCCCATGGTTTGAATCAGCGCGCCGGCAGAACGTAGATAGCCTTCCTTGTCAGCGTCCAGAATGGCCACCAGGGAAACTTCCGGCAGGTCCAAGCCTTCGCGGAGCAGATTGATTCCGATCAGCACGTCAAACTCGCCGCGCCGCAGGTCGCGCAGGATTTTGACGCGTTCCAGAGTCTCAATTTCGGAATGGAGGTAGCGGCACCGCACGCCCACTTCCGCATAGTACTCCGCCAAATCCTCGGCCATACGCTTGGTGAGAGTGGTCACCAGCACGCGCTCGTTCGCTGCCGCACGCTCGCGGATTTCACCGAGCAAATCGTCAATCTGGTTGCGCGTGGGCCGCACTTCCACTTCCGGGTCAATCAATCCGGTGGGGCGGATGATCTGCTCCACCACTTCCCCGCCCGTCTTGGTCAACTCATAAGGCCCCGGCGTCGCGGAGATGTAAATCGACTGGCCGACGCGGTGCTCAAATTCCTCGAAAGAGAGGGGGCGATTGTCGAGCGCCGAGGGCAAGCGGAAACCGTACTCCACCAGCGTCTGCTTGCGCGAGCGGTCGCCCGCGTACATGCCGCGAAGCTGCGGAATCGTCTGGTGGCTCTCATCGAGGAACATCACCGCGTCTTGGGGGAGATAATCGAGGAGCGTCGGCGGAGGCTCCCCCGGCAGCCGCCCCGAAAGGTGCCGCGAATAGTTCTCGATCCCGTGGCAGTAGCCCATTTCTTTCATCATTTCCAGATCGAACATGGTGCGCTGGTGGATGCGCTGGGCTTCCACGAGTTTGCCCTGCTTTTCCAGTTCGCCCCGCCACCATTCGAGTTCACTCTTGATGCGCTCGATGGCCACGTCTTTGCGGTCGGCTGGTAAGACATAATGGGTGCGCGGATAAATCGGAAGGCGGTCGAACGATTGTTTAATTTGACCAAAGAGTGGGTCGATTTGCGCCAAGGATTCCACCTGCTCGCCCCACATCTCGATTCGATAGGCGTTGTCTTCGTAGGTGGGATAAACCTCGATCACATCGCCGCGCACGCGGAAAGTTCCGCGCCGGAAATCCACGTCGTTGCGCTCGTACTGGATCTCCACCAGCCGCCGAAGGATATCCTGCCGCAAAATCTTCTGGCCCTTTTCCAGCAAAACCAACATACCGTAATAGGCTTCCGGGGAACCAATGCCGTAAATGCAGGAGACGCTGGCGACAATCAAGACGTCGCGGCGCTCGAAAAGTGATCGCGTAGCTGACATGCGCAGCTTGTCGAGTTCGTCGTTGATCGTCGCTTCCTTCTCAATATAAACGTCGGCGGCGGGAATGTAGGCTTCCGGCTGGTAATAGTCGTAGTAGCTGACAAAGTATTCCACCGCGTTCTGGGGAAAGAAGTGGCGAAACTCATGATAAAGCTGCGCGGCCAGGGTCTTGTTGTGAGCCAGTACCAGGACGGGGCGATTGATAGCCTCCATCACCTTCGCCACGGTAAAGGTCTTGCCCGAACCCGTAACGCCCAGCAACACTTGATGCTGCTTTCCGTCTTCGGCGCCATGGATCAGGTCGCGAATGGCCGTGACCTGGTCACCCCGCGGCTCGTAAGCGGAAACAAGTTTAAAGTCCATCACCCACACTCACTCCGGCGGCTGAAAGCCAAAAGACCATTATAACGCGGGACGCCCCATCGCTCGTGCGCCGTACCACTCTTCTTACCCCCGCCCATCCAGCGAACTGTGTTACGATGGAAGGGCTTTTTGGGCGTGAAACTCTCATCGGAAAAGGATTGGTACCCATGGATCAGATCTGCTCGCGGCACCCATCGAGATTGCTCGTCGCATGTTTGTTGTCAGGATTGGTAACGGGCGTGGCTTGGGCCCAAGCGCCCACTCCCCCTATTGCAACCCCACCTCCTGCTGTAAGCCCAACTCCCGCCGCAAGCAAGCCCGCGGGCCCCACGGTTGAGACTCCGGAGCCGGCCGATAAGGTGGTACTCAAGGTTGGCGAAAAACAATTCACCAAAGCTGAAATGGACTCCCTGATGGGGAATTTGCCCCCGCAAGCGCAGCGCTCCCTAGCAACCCAGGGGAAAAAACCGCTGGGGGAGCAGTTTGCGCTCATTGTGATGCTTTCCCGGCAGGCGGAGACCCATCATTTGGACCAAACCCCGGAGTTTGCTCATAAGTTGGCCTTCCAAAAACAGCAGTTGGAAGCACAAAGTGCTTTTGAAGAGATCAATCAGCAGGCTAAAGTAACTCCCGAAGAGGCCCAGCAGTATTACACCGCGCATGCGGCTGACTACGACGAGATCACGGTGCGGCAAATTGTCGTCCGCATTAAGGCTGCGGCTTCCCCGGCCAGCCCTGGACCCGCGACTACTCCAACCAGCCAGGGACTCTCTCCCGAGGATGCGAAAGCCCGCGCCGCGGCCATCCGCAAGGAATTGGCTGCGGGCACCGACATCAAGAAGGTCATGGAGGATTTCAAGGCGCCTGGGGATGTGATCATTGAACCTGAGCCCCGCAAAGTTCGCCACGGAGGTATGCGCCCGGAAATGGAAAAGGTGGCATTTGCTCTAAAAGATGGCGAGATCTCTGAACCTATGGATGTCCCCCAGGCGTTGGTTCTCTTTCAGGTGACCGGGCATAGCCATGCGGATTTAAAAGATGTTACCCCGGAGATCGAAAAGACCCTGCGGCAGCAAAAGGTTGACACCGCGCTGGCAGAGGTCAAAAAGAATGCCGCCGTGTGGATGGACGAGCAGTACTTCGCCGCCCCACCCAAGCCTCAAACCGGTCCCACCATGGGCGCACCGGTCATTAATTTCCCGCCGAAGCCTTGAGCCCCGGCGAAACACACAACGGGAAAACTCGATACAACAACTGAGGATTCGGTGCACAGTTGCACATACGGTTAAGAACTGGAAATAAATATCGGGGAAGGTGGAGTTCGACATGCCTGTCCGCCCTCTGGAAGTTCTTCTCGACCGCGCCCTTCACAGGTTTTCAACAAGCTCTGTTGAAAAGTTTGTGGAAAAGCCATCTCAAATTAAGGTAAGGTTAAAACCTGGAATGGCTTTTAACACTTTGCACCAACCTGATGCAATCGTTGTAACACAAAAAAACCGCGTCCTCGCGCAGAATCCTCACCCTTGGCGATTGAAATGCTCGCAGCGATTTTCTCTTGCTGATTTTAATCGAGATTCCCACAAGGACTACTGTAACCCCTTAAATATCCTGCCAACGAGATCGTTACAATGGGCGCTTATTTCAGACCTAAATTAGCGGTTGGGGCTTTTTGAGTTTGACTTCGAAGACTTGGTTATCGTTCTCCAGTTGTAGTTGTTTGCCATAGGTCTGGCGGCCCGTGGCGGTAACCGTCAAAACTATAGTTCCCTTGTTGATGCCCACAAACTTGTACCGCCCCTGGGTATCGGTCTTGGCATTGTAAGTAATTTTTTTCGCCTTCCCAAACCTCGCTCGGTCGCCGGGCTCCGTGAATTGCAGGGTGAGGTGTGCTTGGCTGATGGGTTGCCCGGTATCGGCTTCCTTTACGAGCACAATCATATTGACAGTATCGCCGCTCGGCTTCCCGCCCTGAGCATGAGCGAAGCGGCTTAGACCATTGAAGAGCAGAAGGCTGGTGGAAACCCACGCCGCCACGAAGAGTTTGGTGTGCAGGGACGAAGACATGGGATGGGACCTCCTGGTTATTTGTTTGCAGCGTTTTTTTCCGTGGGACTGGCCGGCTTCACCGAATCCCCCACCCACTGAAGATAATTTCGCGAGCCCTCGATGATCGGCAGGCAGATGATCTCCGGCGTATGATAACTGTGCAGCTTGGAAATGGCCGCCTTGATTTCCGGAAACAACTCGCGCGTGCTCTTGAGAAAAAGCTGGTACTCCCGATCGTGAGCGATTTTCCCTTCCCAGCGATAGATGGACTCCACGTGCTGGGTGATGTTGACGCAGGCGGCGAGCTTGCTCTCCACCAAGTGCTTGGCGATCTTGCGGCATTCCTTTTTGTTCGCCACAGTTACCAGGATGACGACCTTGTCGGTCACGGGTCCTCCCTGCGGCCAAGCTTTGGCCGGAAGATCGCGCGGTTGCGCGGAACTTGCCACTGAAGATACAATGAGGGGAGCATAAGAAGCAACCCCCATGAAGGGGGAACTGCCGGCGGTTAACTGTCCGGGTGGTTGGCGGCGAACCATGAACGATTCGAATTTCGACACTACCGCGCTCTATCGCAATGGCATCCTGGTGCTGCTTCTCCTCTCGGTCGCACTCATCGTCCATAACATCTTCGGCCAGAACGGATATTTGGCCTCGCGCCACCAGCAAAAAGAGCTGCAGACTCTTCAGCAACAGATCCTGCAGCTCCAACAGGAAAATGAACAGTTGGATAAAGAAAACCGGGCACTGAAGTCCAACCCCGCCGCCATTGAGCGCCTGGCCCGCGAACAGATGCACCTGGCCAAACCCGGCGAGAAGATTTACACGCTCCCCGATAAGGCCCCCGCCGATCCACCACCTCCCACGGGCAAGGAAACTTCTCCCCAGCCCTAGCAGGTTGCGAGACCCCCTGAAAACGTGTATGTTGGTTGAAAGGGCTAAGGAGGTCACAAACCATGAACCTGGAGCACACTGCTCGGGTTATCGCTTTGACCGTATTGTGCGTCGGTTTTGCCTTTTCGCTGGCCAAGGCCGGAGAGCTTCCCGAAGTGGGCAAGAAGGCGCCCGACGTAACTCTACCGTCGCAAGACGGGAGTAACGTAAGCTTGAAGAGTTTTCGCGGCAAGTGGGTGGTCCTTTACTTTTATCCCAAAGACAACACGCCGGGCTGCACGATCGAGGCCCACAACTTTCAGCGGGACCTTTCGAAATACGAAGAAAAGAATGCGGTGATTCTTGGGGTAAGTGTGGACTCGAGCGAAAGCCATCAGGACTTTTGCACAAAGCAGAGCCTGACTTTCAAGCTTCTGGCGGATACCGAGAAGAAAGTCGTGGCCGAATACGGCTCGCTGAGCGATCGGGGGTTTGCCTCGCGCAACACCTTCCTGATTGACCCCAAGGGCAAAATCGCTAAGGTCTGGACTGGCGTAAAGCCCTCCGAGCACAGCGATGAGGTACTGGCTACGCTCAGCGAGTTGCAGAAGAATTAGCCTCACGCTGGTCCGTCACCGCGGTGCAAGAAGGGTAGCGCGGACCTGTTTTTTAGGTCCGCGGCTTTTTCTTGCCCATCGGGGACGAGCCGCGGACCTAAAAAACAGGTCCGCGCTACACCTGCTCGTTTTATCCCACTACGCCTTGCACGGGGCTCGAGGCCGTGGCGTAAAGCTTCTTGGTCATGCGGCCGGCGAGGAAAGCCTGGCGGCCCGCCAGCACGGCGTTCTTCATCGCTTGCGCCATCAGCACGGAGTCCTGCGCGCCGGCGATGCCCGTGTTCATCAGCACGGCGTCCGACCCCAGCTCCATGGCGAAGGCGGCATCGGAAGCGGTGCCCACGCCCGCATCGATAATCAACGGAACCTGCGTGATCATTTCGCGCAGGATTCGGATGTTGGTGGGATTCTGTATGCCCAGCCCGGAACCAATGGGGGCGCCCAGCGGCATCACCGCCGCTGCGCCCGCATCGATCAAGCGCCGCGCGGAAATCAGATCATCATTCGTGTAGGGCATCACCACAAAACCTTCTTTGGCAAGCACCTCCGTGGCTTTGAGCAGCTCGAAGTTGTCCGGGAAGAGGGTCTTTTCATCGCCAATCACTTCCAACTTGATCCAGTTGGAAAGCCCCACCTCCCGCGCCAGGCGCGCGGTGCGGATGGCTTCGTCAGCGGAGTAGCAGCCTGCGGTGTTGGGAAGGATGAAGAGTTTGTTGCGGTCGATGAAATCCAGCATGGACTCTTTGCTGCGGTCGGTCAGATTCACGCGCCGCACCGCGACGGTTACGATCTCCGCCCCCGAAGCCTCGTGAGCCCGCGCCATCTCCTGAAAGCTGCGATACTTTCCCGTGCCCACAATCAGGCGGGAGTGAAATTCCTTTCCCGCAATCCGCAGGACGTCATTTTCCATTTTTGCACCTCGTCCTCGATTCTAATCGGCGGTCAGGGAAATTGCAATTGAGCCGCGGGACCCATGGAACGAAAGAAAAGGGCAGGGTTCCGTCAAAGTCCGACGGGGGGACGAAAAAGACCCCTCACCCACCGCCTTGCGGTCCCCCCTCTCCCCCGGGGAGAGGGCTGTGATTTTGATTTCTATCCCTCTCCCTTGGGGAGAGGGGGGACCGCAA
>Ga0209039_10003912_pt1 | contig 11313 bp, 11 predicted proteins | sample BogFormECP12_OM1_FD_188238 | JGI IMG/M metagenome (GOLD analysis project Ga0209039, IMG submission 188238) | Bog forest soil microbial communities from Calvert Island, British Columbia, Canada - ECP12_OM1 (SPAdes) (version 2) | ecosystem: Environmental > Aquatic > Freshwater > Wetlands > Bog ... | reverse complement strand
GGTGCCAGCCTGATGCTGGCCGCCGCTGACGCCGTTACCCGGGACACTTCGCCAGGTTTGGATGGCGCCGGCTTCCTTGAGCCAGGCCTCCGCCTTTGTGGCCATGACGCCGGCAATCTCCAAAGTGTGGGGGTGCTGGTAACCGGAGAGCTGCGCCACTGGCATGCCCCAAAAATCCCTGACTGAGGGATCGAGTTGCACACGGGAATCGAAGACCGGCATTTCCTGCGTGGGCCCCATGATTTTGATGGTGCGGCGGTAGGCTTTGCGCATGAAGTCCTTGTGGGCTTTGCCCCAACGAACGCCATGTGGCGGCATGTCCACGGCTTGGTAAGGCAGGCGAATGAATTCGTTGGCGAGCATGGCACCGCCGCGCAGGCCAGGATTGCCGTGGTTGTAATCGCAGATGGCGATGTTGGCGCCGGGGCCGACATCGTCATAGGTATCGAAATCAAACAGGCCCGTAGCGCCGGAATAGGCGTGGCCCTGAAGGCTGCGGCCAACCCAGTCGAAGCGATTGCCGAGGCCATTCGGAAAGAGTTTGCTTTTGGAATTGAGCAGCAGGCGTGCGGATTCGATGGCGGCACCGGAGATGATAACGAGATCGGCGGGTTGCTCCTGAAGACGCTCATGGGCGTCAAAATAGGAAACGCCGGTGATTTTGCCCTGTTCGGTGGTGAGGATTTCCTTGACCATGCAGCCGAGCCGCAAGTCGCAGAGTCCGGTGGCGAGGGCGCGGGGAATGACGGTGTTGTGCGTGCCGCACTTGGCGTCCACTTCACAGACGAAACCCACGCACCAGCGGCAACGCATGCAGGGAGGGCGGCCGTTGTAGGGAACGCTGTTGCGCAGCATGGGCAAGTCGAAAGGATGGAGGCCGAGGCGCCGCGCGGCGGGCTTGAGGATTTCATACTCGCGCGTAGGAGAGAGAGGCGGCATGGGGAGCGGTCTGGCGCGCGGTCCTTTGAAGGGGTCGTTGCTGACATCGCCGGAAACGCCGATTTCGTATTCGGCTTTTTCATAGAACGGCGCGAGATCGTCGTAGCTGATGGGCCAATCGTCGAGGGTGCTTCCTTCGAGCGCGCCGTAGGTGGAACGCATACGGAAATCTTTCGGCTGGTAGCGCCAGGCCATGGCGCCATAGGTGAGCGTGCCGCCGCCGACGCAAGCGGCGTTGTTGCTGTAGCCGCCTTCGCTGGGGAGAACGATGTGACGGTTGGCGTCGCGGTCCACAAAGACGCGGGGATTGCGCTCGTCGTCGGGGCCGGAATTGTTGCCCAGGACGGAAGTGCGCTGGTTGCGGAGATCATCCTTGCGGCAATCGTTAGCAGTGTACCAGCGGCCACGCTCCAAAAGAGCGACACGCAGTCCCGCCTGGCAGAGTTCCTTGGCGACAACGCCGCCCCCGGCTCCCGCTCCGATCACGACGGCGTTCACGCGTGGCAAGGACATGGGATGGCGTCAGCCTCTCCTGGGAAATTCGTAGTGGTCGCGGCCGCGAATGGGAATCACGGGAATGCCGAGCATGCGCCAGCTAATGGCGTCGCGATTGCCGTTGTGGCGAGCGTCACCGTAGAAGCCTTGCATGGTGTGGGTGATGACCATGTCGAAGAAGGGTTGCAGAGAATTGGGGAGTTGATTGAGGAAGTCCGTTTGCTGGTCGAAGGGAAGCCCGGCGAATGGTTGGCCATGTGCTGAGTGGCAGGCAGCATCGAACGCCGCCATACCTCCGCGATAGGCGGTTTGCAGCTTGCGGAAGTGGCCCACGAGTTGCGAATCAATGTAGTAGATGGTGCCGGCCGAGGTGGCCCCGGGATCCTGATCGGCGGGAACGATCTGTTCGCAAAGGGCTTCGATGGTGCGCGCCTCGCCGGGAGTGAAGAACCGCCACGGACCGGCGTGGCGGCCGCAGGAGACCAGCGCGGTGGAAGCAGCGGCGGTGGCCGCGACTTGCAGGAAACGGCGGCGCGTGAGGGCGCTGCGTTTGGACATGGACTGAACCTCAGGTGAAGCGCGCCGAGACGACGCACGCCTCACAAAACAACGCCCGAAGCTGATGGAGCGAATCCAGAAGCCGGCAAATGGGAAGAAGAGCGATACGAGAGGCCAACCGGCGCCTGAAATCCTGCGGGAATGGTAGTGAAGGGTGGGCGGAGAAGATGTGACAGGAATCACGGAGGGCGACCAACGAGTTTTGACGGGGGAAGAAGCGGGGAGATATACTCCGCGGTGAGGGAATGAGAACGGAGAGGCCCGTGGGTGTCATAGACCAAAGGTTTGAGAAGAATGTCCTGATCACATCGGTGGACTACGTCTTCAATTGGGCGAGAAAAAGTTCGCTTTGGCCGCTGACGTTTGGGCTGGCGTGCTGCGCCATTGAGATGATTGTGTCTACGACGTCGCGCTTTGACATGGCGCGGTTCGGGGCGGAGGTGTTCCGGCCGTCGCCGCGACAGGCGGACCTGATGATCGTATCGGGAACGGTGACGCTGAAGATGGCGCAGGTGATCCAACGGGTGTGGCAACAGATGCCGGACCCGAAGTGGTGCATCTCGATGGGCGCGTGCTCGAGCGTGGGCGGGCCGTTCAACGCGTACTCGGTGCTGCAGGGAGTGGACCGGATCGTGCCGGTGGATGTGTACGTGGTGGGATGCCCGCCGCGGCCGGAAGCGCTGTTTTACGCGCTGTTGAAGCTGCAGGACAAAATCGATGATATGACTCTAGCCAAGCGGCCGACAGAAGTCCGGCTGCGGCCGGAGATGGTGGAGGATTTCAAGAAGAGCGTGATGGTGGCGCAGGTTGCGGAGCCGAGTGAACAAGCGACCAGCGACCAGTGATCAGCGACCAGGAAGCAAGGACTGAGGATTTGGGTGAGCTAGCGCTGACGGCGAGCGAAGAGCCCCAAAACAAAGAGTGACGAGGTGGAGATGGGATTCGTGAGGACGGCGAAAGTGGCGGAGTTGCCAGCGGGGAGCGTACGGGAGTTCCACGTCGAAGGGAAAGCGATTGCGGTGGCGAACGTCGGCGGGAAAATCTATGCGATCAATAATACATGCCTGCACCGCGGCGGGCCGCTGGGGCAAGGTGTGCTGGAGGGCAAGGTCGTGACCTGCCCGTGGCACGGGTGGCAGTTTGATGTGAGCAGCGGAAAAGCGGCGCAGAATCCGGCGGTCGGCGTGGATTGCTACCGTACGGAAGTGCGCGGGGAAGACATCTTCGTTGAAGTGTAGCGGGGCGAGTAATCCAAAATGGAAGCCAAGGGGCATTACCCACGCCCTGTTCGTCGCTTAAGTATAAGAAAATAAATATGTTAGTCTAGGTTTTAGGGCTGAAATCCCGGCCTATTGGCGGTTTGGGTGTGGAAAATCCCTCTATCCCTCATATTTTGTTTGGTTTTCGCCGTGCAGACGTGTATATTTCAGCCGAATCTGGTGCCGATGGTAACCGTTACTTCGCAGACTCGACATTACTGGATCTTCAGCGCAGACCCGCATCACTATCACTGGGACACGTTATTCGTTAAGGGAAAAGAGATGTGGCATGGGGCGGAATCAAAGCCCGATGCGATACGTGCCCTGAAACAGGTGAAGAAGGGCGATCGCGTGCTGTGCTATCACTCCACGCCGGAGCGCTCGTTGTACTCGATCGCGGAGGTCACGCGCGATCCGTATCCCGACCCGCACGATCCCAAGGGAAAGAACCTGGTGGCGGACTTGCGCGCGTACGAAAAGTTGCCGCGGCCCGTGTCGCTGGCGGAGATGCGCGCGAACCCCGCGGTGCGGAAGATGAAGCTGCTGAAGAACGTGCGCCTGCTCATTTCGGCGATCAGTGACGAGGAATACCAGGAGTTGTTGCGGATGGCGGGAATCGTGGCCATGCCGGGAGTGCCGCTGCTGTAAAGCATCGTTGCGGCGAAGCTCATCGAAACGCGTCTTATTCCACAAAAACAGCCAAACATTCAGGACTCGAGTGCGTTTCTACCTAAAGCATCGAGTGTGCGGAATCTCTGAAGAAAAGCTATTGTTAGGGATGCGTTAGAGAGACTTGGAGAGCAGCCAGGTCATGAGCTCGGGTTCGGCATAGGCTTTGTCCCAGGAAATGTGGCCGACGCCGGGATATTCGGTGTAACGAACATCAGCACCGTCAGCCTTGAGGGCTTCGACCATGTGACGGGATTCGGAAACGGGAACAGCGGGGTCCGCATCACCGTGGAAGACCCAGATGGGGAGCTTCGTGCCGATTTTCTTGGCGGCTTCGAGATAGGGAATGCGGTCGGTGTCGGCCTGCTTGCGGGCGTCATCGGGAAGAAGGATGCCCCCGCAGATGGGCACGACCGCGGCAAACTTGTTGGGATACGCCGCAGCGAGCGCCCAGGTGCCGTAGCCACCCATGGATAGTCCGGTGAGATAGGTGCGTTTCGGATCGCCTTTGAATTCCTTAGTGGCGGCGGCCAGAGCGGCAAGTGCGACCTCTTCCATGTCCGGCTTATTCCAACTTTGTTCCTTCAGGCATTGCGGCATGACCACGATGGCGGGAAAACGCGAGCGGTCGTTGCGGATGGCCGTGGCGATGCCAACCTGGGTTTGTATGATGCCGTCGGTGCCGCGTTCACCGGCGCCGTGGAGGAAGAGGATAATGGGCCATTTCTGATTGGGGGACCAGTTGTCCGGCACGAAGACCTGATACTTATAGGTGACGCCGCGAACGGAGAGGGTACGGTCCAGGAAACCGGTTTCGTGTTTGCGGGCGATAGTGGGAGAGCCAAGAGTAAAAACGAGAGCGAGAAGCAGGAGGAAACGGAAGCGGGACATGGGCACAGGGACCTCCAAACCACAAAATGTATCATGATTGAATGCACAACAGCGAAAGACGGGTTGAGAGCGCGGTGTGATAGCGTGAGTGATCGAGAGGACCATGCCGGAACTTCCTGAAGTCGAGACCGTGGCGCGAGGCTTGCAGCGGCAAATCGCGGGCCGGCGGATTCTGAGCATCACTTTTGGGAAAACCAATTTTGTGGACAATCCGGAAGAGGTAGAAAAGGAATTGCCGGGGCGCGTGATTCGCAGCGTGGTGCGTTACGGCAAATTCCTGCTGCTGCGGCTGACGGAGGAGGAGGATGCGGGAGAAACGGAGCGCGAATCCGCGCTGCTGGTACATCTGGGTATGACCGGCATGCTGAGGACGCAGCCGGCGTGCGAAGCGCACACGAAACACACGCACGTGGTTGCGCTGCTGGACGATGGGCGCGAATTGCGGTACATCGACCCACGGCGATTTGGAAGAATGGCGTATCTGGCGGGGGAGTCGCTGCAGGAGGAGTTACGGCGATTCGGCGCTGATCCGCTGCAAGCGGGACTGGAGGAGTTCACGGGGAGAATCCGTGGAAAGCGCGCGAGAATCAAGGCCTTGCTGCTGGATCAACGGGTTTTGCGCGGCGTGGGCAACATTTACGCCGACGAGAGCTTGTGGAAAGCGAGGATCCATCCGAAGCGGTTGGGAGCGCGCTTGCGGAAGGAGCAGGTGGAAGAATTGTACCGCGCGCTACAAGGCATCCTGAAGCGGGCGATTGTGATGCGGGGATCCTCGATCGCGGACTTTCTTGACGCGGAAGGCCAGCCGGGAGAATATCAGCGGCATCATCGGGCGTATGGCAGAGAGGGGAAACCTTGCTTTCGCTGCAAGACGCGGATCAAGCGCGTGATCGTGGCGGGACGCAGCAGCTATTTTTGTCCGCAGTGCCAGAAGGCGCCGCGGGACGGGAGTAGTCAGAGGAGAACAACACGAAAGCAGGGGGAAGGGCGTCTGAGGAATAGATGAGAGCCGGGTATTGGTAAGAGTTTCGTGAGTCAGAAGTTTGGGGGGATTGGGATGAGGATGAATCGGAAGACGTTGGTTGTGGTGGGACTCCTGCTGGTGCTGGCCGGGATGCGCGTGTGGACGGCGCGAGCGGCAGGGGACGATACGAGTCCTTTGGCGGCGACGGACCAGCAAATCCTGAGCGAAATCCGAGACCACAGCGAAGTGATGGACAACCTGGAGTACCTGTCTGACCGGATCGGCGCGAGATTGACGGGCACGCCACAACTGAAGCAGGCGAACGATTGGACCGTGGAGATGTTCCGGAAGTACGGGCTGACGAACGTACACCTGGAGGCGTACTCGATTGCGCACGCCTGGGTGCGCGGCACGGCAAAAGCGCGGATCGTGGCGCCGACGGAACATCCGCTGACGATTGCCTCTGCTGCATGGGCGCCGAATACGAAGGGCACGGTGCACGGCCCTGTGGTGTACTTCGATGCGAAGAAACCCGAGGAGTTTGCGAAATTCAAGAGGAAGTTGAGGGGAGCGATTGTAATCACGCAGGAACCCCGGACGCTTTCTCCGCCGAAGCCGATCGATCGGAACGCGGAAATCTATCACCCGCTGGAAGAACCCCCCGCGCCAGTGGGGCAGCCCGCGGCGGCCGACCCGTATGAGAAATATTTGGCCAACATCCACGCGCAGATGAAGTTTCTGGTGGAAGAAGGAGCGCTGGCCGTGCTGCGGGATTCCGGAAAGCCCCACGGCTTGCTCACGATGACGGACGCTACCACCGTGCCATTTGAAATGGGACCGCTGCCGTCGGCGTTTGTGACCGGGGAAGGCTACCGGATGATTTTCCGGATGCTGAAGAAGGGTCCCGTGGAAGTGGAACTAGAGATCAAGAACACGATGAGCAAGAAACCCGTGGAAGTGTACAACACGGTGGCGGACTTGAAAGGAACAGAGAAGCCGGACGAAGTGGTGATTCTTGGCGGGCACCTGGATTCCTGGGATCTGGCAACGGGTACGACGGACGACGGGACGGGAAGCATGGCCGTGCTGGAAGCCGCACGCGCGCTGGCAAAACTCAGTGTGAGGCCGAAGCGCACTATCAGGTTTGTATTATTCACGGGCGAGGAGCAGGGCTTGATCGGGTCGAAAGAATACGTGAAGGCGCACAAGAACGAGTTGGACAAAATATCGGCGGCGCTGATTCATGACAGCGGAACCGGGCGAGTGCTGGCGCTGGGCTTGCATGACAACTACCAGGATCGGGAGATTGAGGACCAAGTGATTGCGCCGCTGCACGAATTGAAATTACTGGAAACAACCATGGCGCGGGAATACGGCACGGACAGCTTCTCGTTCGACGAGGTGGGCGTGCCGGGATTCTGGTGCGCGCAGGACCTTGCGGAATATATGCAGACGCATCACAGCCAGTCGGACACTTTTGACAAAACGTGGAAAGACGGCCTGATCCAGGGAGCGCAGGTGCTGGCCGCGTGGGCTTACAACACTGCGGAGTTGACGGAAATGATGCCGCGGAGGCCCTTGCCACCGCCCGCACCGGCCGAAGCAGCGAAAACCGAAGCGCCGAAGGAAGCCGCGGTGAAGGCCGATGCGACCGCGGAGATGGACAAGAAAATCGTGGAACAGGTGAAAGCGGACAAGGAGTTACTCAAGTCCGACTTGACATACCTTGCGTCGCAGATTGGACCGAGACTCACGGGATCACCACAACTGGATAGGGCGAGCCTGTGGACGGAAGGGCAGTTCCGAGCGCTGGGGCTGGAGAATGCCCACCGGGAATCGTGGAGCATCGCGAATTCGTGGACGCGCGGACCTGCAAGCGGGCGCGAGACGTTACCGGCAGCGCATGAGTTGACGCTGGCAACGATGGGATGGTCGCCAAGCACGAATGGAACGGTGAAGGGTGAGTTGATCTCGATCGAGGCGGAAAAACCGGAGGACCTGGAGAAGTACAAAGGGAAGCTGGGCGGAAAGATCGTGCTATACGGAAAGCCGCTCGGCATGGAGCCGCCCGAGGACCCGATGCTGACGCCATGGGGGGAAGACACTCTGCCGTTGATGCACGCGAAGACAGACAAGCCCATCGATTTCCAGGCGTATATGGCGGTGCGCAGAGCGGCGTTAAAGTTGTGCCGGGACGAAAAGGCGGCGGCGATGCTGCTAGGTTCGGACAAGATGTACGGCTTGCTGAACATGACCACGCTCAGCAGGGACTACCAGGCGGGGGAGTTGCCGGCGGCGTTTCTGGCGCGCGAGGATTACTTGCTGCTCTGGCAGTTGCAAGCGGCCGGGCCGGTGCAGATGGAAGTGAACATCCAAGGCACGCTCAGTGGGAAACCGGTCGAGGTGTACAACACCGTGGCGGAGATCCGCGGGACGGAGAAGCCGGACGAGGTGGTGATCCTGGGCGCGCATCTGGACTCGTGGGATTTGGGAACCGGCGCGACGGACGATGGGACGGGAACAGCAGCGGTGCTGGAGGCGGCGCGAGCGCTGCAGAAGGTGGGAGTGAAGCCGACGCGCACCATCCGGTTTGTGCTGTTCACCGGCGAGGAGCAGGGCTTGAACGGCTCCCGGGCCTATGTGGCGGCGCACAAGGACGATCTCCCTAAGATTTCCGGGGTTTTGGTGCACGACACCGGCACCGGAAAAGTGCTCACGATCGGATTGATGGGAAACTACAACGTGCGGGAGACGATTGACCGCGTGATGTATCCGCTTGCGGAGAGTGCGGGAATCATGGAGCCAACGCTGCGCAGCGAGGGAGGATCGGACCACGTACCGTTTGATGAGGCGGGCGTGCCGGGATTCTGGTGCGTGCAGGATCCAGCGGACTACGACAAGACGCATCATTCACAAGCGGATACGCTGGACCGCGTGAGGTGGGATGAATTGACGCAGGGCGCGGAAGTGCTGGCGGTGTTTGCCTATAACGTGGCGCAATTGCCGGAGTTGCTGCCGAGGAAGGCGACCAAGAAGTAAGAGCCACGGGGCAGGGCTGGAAACCGAGGCGACTGGGGTGCAGCGATGCTGTACCCCACAAGAGAAACATGCGCATGGTGGTGCAGAGGGTGAGCCGGGCGAAGGTGACGGTGCAAGGCCGCCTCACGGGAGAAATCGGCACAGGGCTGATGATCCTGCTGGGAGTAGGCAAGGAAGATACCTCGGCCATCGCGGCGGCAATGGCGGAAAAGGCGAGCAACCTGCGGATTTTCGAGGACGAGCAGGGGAAGATGAACCGCTCGCTGCTGGACGTGAAAGGGGAGGCGCTGGTGGTGTCGCAGTTCACGCTGTACGGCGACGCGCGGGGACAGCGGCGGCCAAGTTTCATCTCCGCGGCGCCGCCGGAGCTGGCGAGAAAGTTATACGAAGAGTTCTGCGAGGCGTTGCGCGGGCTCGGCGTGAACGTGGCGACGGGCATCTTCCAGGCGATGATGTCGGTGGAGTTAGTAAATGAAGGACCGGTCACAATCCTCATCGATTCGGACAAAGCGTTCTAGCCGGAGTAATAAATCTGCCCGGGCGGGGGCGAAGTGGACGGCCGCAAGGGCCGTAGCGGAATTGAAGCGCCTCGGCGAGAAGAAGAATGTCGAGGGCATGGCGCGCTTCGGCATACGGGCCAAGAAGGTCTTTGGGGTATCCAAGCCGAAGCTGGATGGACTGGCCAAGAAAATAGGAAAGAACCACGAATTGGGATTGAAGTTGTGGAAGACGGGAATTCACGACGCGCGGCTTCTGGGCGTTCTGATTTCGGAGCCGGAAAAGGTTAACGCAAAGCAGATGGACCGATGGGTGACGGATTTTGACAACTGGGACGTTTGCGACGGCACCTGCTGCCACCTGTTCGTATTTGCAGCACCGGCCTGGAAGAAAGCGTTTGAGTGGACGCGAAGGAAGAAAGAGTTTGAGAAGCGCGCCGGATTTGCACTGGTGGCATTTCTGGCGGTGCACGACAAGCACGCAAGCGATGCGCGTTATAGGAGGTTTTTGAAGGTGATTGAGCGCGAAGCGTGGGACGACCGGAATTTCGTGCGCAAAGCCGTGAACTGGGCTTTGCGTTGCATTGGGAAGCGCAACCTGCGCCTGAACCGCGCGGCGATCGCGAGCGCCGAGCGGATTCGCCGGCAAGACACGCGGGCGGCGCGGTGGATCGCGGCGGATGCCCTGAGGGAGTTGCGGAGTGATGCGGTGCAAGAGCGATTGCGCCGCAATGCCGCGTGAAGAACGATGCCGATGAGAGAGAGTACCGTGAAGATCCGGCGAGCGCGCCAAACTGATGCGCCGCGCATCGCAGAGTTGTCCGGCCAACTCGGCTATCCCACGACCCCGCGCGCCATGGCCGGTCGGTTAAAGTTGGCGCTGCGGGAGAAGAACGGCGCCTGCTTCGTGGCAGAGATGAAAGAAGACGGCGTGGTGGGCTGGGCGCACGTGAGCGTGACGCCGCTGCTGGAAGTGGAGCGGCGCGCGGAGTTGAATGGACTGGTGGTGGACGAGAAGGTCCGCAGCCAGGGAGCGGGCTGGAGCCTGCTGCGGGCAGCGGAAGAGTGGGCGCGGAAGCGGCGATGCAAAGGGATTTCCTTGAGGTCAAACGTGCTCCGGGAACGCGCGCACGGATTCTACGAGCGGCACGGCTACGAGCATTACAAAACGCAGAAGGCGTTCCGGAAAAGACTCTAGGCCAGGTTGCCTGGAGCACACCCCAAGAGCAGGACCACACTCAAGAATAGGCCCAAGAGCACAATCTGGCGTGACTGTGCCACATTCGTTGCTGGCGGAGCTGTTTACGCGGGGAAAGCGGCGGCAAGCCGCCGCACTCCAAGGTGGTTTGGCACAGCGTGGCTTCGTTGGTGGAACACCTCCATTGAGAGAGGGCGTTGGGCAACGCCAGGAAGAGCGGGGCGGGTGGCGTAATGTATCGTGATACGATAGAATGTAGCCATGAGCGGAAAGATTACAGACGGGGAATACCGGGCGCTGGCGGAGCTGCGTTACCGGATTCGTCGGTTCTTGCAGGAGGGCGACGCGACGGCGCTGCAGGCGGGACTCGAGCCGCAGCAATACCTTTTGCTGCTGGCGGTCCGTGGAATGCCCGAGGGGCAGGAAGCAACGATCCGGCCGCTGGCGGAACGGCTTTCACTTCGGCATCACAGCACGGTGGAGCTGATTGACCGCATGGAGGCGCGTGGGTACGTGCGGCGGACGCGAGGGCGTGAAGACCGGCGGCAGGTGCTGGTGTCGCTGCAACCGCGCGGAGAAAAACTGCTGGAACAAGTGGTGGAGCAGCGCATCATCGAGTTGCGATCGAATGGCCGGGCGTTGGTGGAAACCATCGACGCGCTGCTGGAGCACAAGCAGGCGAGGCGGAAGCGGCAAAGGGCGCAAAAATCTTCCAGGCACAATTAAGGGCCAAGACGCCGACGGCGGTCTGAGGCGTTCAAATTGTTTGAAGACTCCGACGAGCGAATGACCTAGAAGCCGCCG
>Ga0209039_10003911_pt1 | contig 11314 bp, 9 predicted proteins | sample BogFormECP12_OM1_FD_188238 | JGI IMG/M metagenome (GOLD analysis project Ga0209039, IMG submission 188238) | Bog forest soil microbial communities from Calvert Island, British Columbia, Canada - ECP12_OM1 (SPAdes) (version 2) | ecosystem: Environmental > Aquatic > Freshwater > Wetlands > Bog ... | reverse complement strand
AAATGACAACCTGACCGTTTTGGAACCCTGCTGCTAAGAGATGGCCATCCGGCGAAAAATCAATACTGTTTACGGCAGTAATGTGGGCCACATCAACCAAAAGCGTCCCATCTGCTACCTGCCAGATACGGATAGCCCCACCCAGGGTTGTGGAGGCCAGCAGTTCTCCATCCGGCGAGAAAGAGAGTGACCGGACCGGATCGCTGTCAATCTTGAGTCGAAACAGTGGCGTCCATTTGGGAACAGACCACAAACGAATATCGCCGCCCTCGCCACCGGTGGCCAGCACTTTGTAATCCGGTGAGAAGAGCACGCTGTTTACTGTAAAGGCCTGACCTTCCCGAATGGCAAGCAGTTTACCCAAGCCGCCTACAGCTCGCTCATCCAACTGGTAAATGCGGGTTTTTGCATCCCCGGCTCCAGTGGCAAGAAAAAGACCATCCTGTGAAAACGAAACGGACAGCGCATTTTCCGGTCTGGGCGTATAGAGATTTTCTGTCTGGATTGTATAAGCCAGCACAAAGCGGTTGGCATCGTCGGCCTGAACAGCCGCAGTGGCGCTAGCCTGAGTATCGGCCTGGTTAGTTGCTTTGGCATCGGCGGTGGCAGCCAACTGATTGCTGACCGAGTTGGTGGCTTGTTCGCCGGCCATTTCGGTCATCTCCGGTTGTGCTGTGGCGGTTTCCTGCACATCCAGGGTTGCAGCCTGAATGGCCTGCGCAGTCAGCGTTTGAAGTACATTCGCCTGGGCCGTAGCAGTGCTTTCAGCCTGCTGGGTATCCGTAGCTTCCAGCAAAGCCAGCTCAGTGGCGGTGCTTTGCGCTGCTTGGGTGGTTGCCTCATGTACCTCAGCCTGGGCTGCAGCGGTCATTTTCGCCCTCAGCGTAGCCGTAGTATTTAAACGTGTCTGTGCGGTAGCTGTGATGCTACCATAAGCAATCGTATCGATCAGGTGGTTGGTGAAATTGCAGCCGGCCAGGCAAGCCAAACAGACCGCCACGATAGCTGTCCGGAAATATCTCATCACTGCTGGTTTACCCCTTGAGCAGTCCCTTTTGCCCGGCTACCGCGACTGCTGCAGCGCGCGAGTCTACACCCAATTTGTTATAAATGCTGGCCAGATGGGCCTTGACAGTCCGCTCGCTGATACCCAATGCGCTTGCAATTTCTTTGCTGCGCTCACCCTGTGCAGCCGCCGTTAAAATCTCCATTTCGCGCTCACTCAATTCAATGTCCGTTAGAGCAGGGGCCGGGCTAGCTGTGGTTGGTCTTTGCGCCAGTAGTTTTTCCATAACCTCCAGTTTAAGCAATGTTTCGCCGCGCACCGCCGCCCGGATGGTATTAAAAAGCGTCTGCCTGTCTGTATCCTTAAGCAAATAACCACGCGCCCCGGCCCGCAAACCTCTCATAATCAGATCATCCTCGTTATAGGTGGTCAGGATCACGACCGGAATGTGAGGCTGTTCTTGCTGCAAGCGTTGGATGGCAGCCAGGCCATCCATGTTCGGCATCCTTAAGTCCATCAAGATCACATCCGGCTGCAAATCGGCAGCCAGCCGAATGGCTTCGTACCCATCCTGAGCTTCCCCGACCAATTCAAATCCATCTTCGCTTTCCAAAATCAGACGCAGTCCTTCCCGAACGATCAAATGGTCATCGGCAATTAAAATGCGCAGATTCTGGCTCATGTTTTGCCCTCCCGATTCTACACCGGCAATTGTAGAGATAATTTTGTCCCGTTGCCAGGATTGCTCTGAATTTCCAGCTTGCCACCTGCCAGGCGTGCTCGTTCTTGCATCCCTTTTAGACCATAATGCCCGGGCAAATCCAGGCATTGATCCGGGTCGAAGCCCACACCATCATCCCCAATTTCTACTTGCAAATCCTTCTCATTCCTGATCAGATGCAGCCAGGCGTGTTTGGCCTGGGCATGCCGGGCGATATTGGTAAGACCTTCATTCACCACCCGCAGCGTTTGCTCACAAACCTGCGCAGGAAGCGCTTCTGGGAGGTTCATTTCTAGTGTGCAGGGAATACCGGAGGTAGATGAAAACCGGCTGACCTCCTGGCGTATGGTTGCTTCCAAATCACTTGGCCCAGAGCGCAGGTCATCAATGACCTTTCTGGCATCGGTCAAGGTCTCCCGGGCACGGCTCATCGCCTGGCGGATGATGGTCTGGGCGCGTTCCGGACGGTTGCTGCTGATATGCGCATCAGCCGCCTCCAATTGCAAGATCAATCCCGCCAGACCTTGGGCCAGGGTATCATGCAACTCGCGCGCCATGCGCTGCCGTTCGGCTGTCAGTGTTAGCTGCTCGATTTTATCCGCATCATCAGCCAGTTGCTGGTGAGCTGTTCTCAATTCTTCCAGCAGCGCTTGGGCATGTGCGCGGGCCGTCATTTCGCGTGTAAAAAGAGACACGTACACTACCACAAATATGGTGACTGGCACCATTGCGATCAGCCAACCGCCCAATGAACTCCATCCGCTCAATAAAACAAAATTGATCGAGGAGAGCAGCAAATAAACCAGGACGGCAATGACTGAATAGTTCTTGTAACGCAATATTCCAACGGCTTCTCCGATCAAAGCCATAAAAAGGCCGATGGCCAGGTCCACCTTTTGGGAAACCAGCACCAGACTGAAAGCCAATGCACCTTGAACCGCCAGATATTGCACAACCCACTTTTTATTCAAACTGATATTCGTGCTGGCCCAATGCAGAATGAGATGCACAGCCATCAGAAGCGAGTAAGCAATTAACCGGCCCGGATTTGCCAATGTGGGATTGTCAATGAGTGACCAGACATACAAACCTACCAGGCAAACCGTGACGATCCAGAAAAACGGCTGTGTGCGGCGCATCTCTTTCCGAAATTGCTGGTCGTCCGGCACAAAAATACTTTGGATTGACTTAAGGATAGATTTAATGGAAGTCATCTTGGAATGATTATACAACCACTCGGCTCGGACGCTATTGTACCTGAGGACAATGTACGAAGGTACATTGATTTTCTGAACTGGTGGACGATGTCGCCACAGGCGATATGCCATAGACTAGTTACAGTTCAATAAAAAAACAAAAGAGGTGATCAAATGGAAAACAAGAAAGAACGTAACCAAATTGTAAAGCTGACCTGCAAGGCCGTTGGACTGGCCATGGCAATCGCAACCCTTGTAACGAGTATTCTGGGAACTGCAACAATCGAAACCCGGCTGGTGATGTTAACGATCGGGTTATTAAGCCTGGCTGCGGCGGCTATATAAGGATTTGGATATGACCACTCACGATGCAATTTTTGTCAAGAACCTGCACAAGAACTATGGTAAAAACCCGGCCGTGCAGGGCATCCGTTTTACCGTCCACAGCGGTGAAATCTTCAGCCTGCTAGGTCCAAACGGCGCTGGTAAGACCACAACCATCTCGATGTTGTCCGGATTAACAGAACCGGACGAGGGAGACGCATTCCTCATGGGCCATTCTATCCGGCTGGAATCTCAGGTTGCCCGGGCGCTAGTTGGGGTTGTCCCGCAAGAGATCGCTCTTTATATGGACCTCTCAGCTCGGGAGAACCTGCTGTTTTGGGGCAAGATGTACGGACTAGGCGGCGCAATCCTGCGCCAGCGCGTTGATGAAACCCTGGAAATTATCGGCCTGACCGGCCGCCAGAAGGAGCGAGTAGCTACTTTCTCCGGCGGAATGAAACGGCGGGTCAATATTGGGGTTGCCTTACTGCACCGCCCCCAGATCGTCATCATGGATGAGCCGACCGTTGGAATTGATCCACAAAGCCGGCGCCACATCCTGGATTCTGTAAAAGAGCTCAATCGCCAGGGCATGACCGTCCTGTACACCACGCATTATATGGAAGAGGCTCAGGAAATATCTGACCATATCGCCATAATGGATCAAGGCAAACTGATCGCCTGCGGCACTCACGCTGAGCTGATCCGGTTGGTTGGGGAACAGGCCCGGTTAGAACTCACACTCAACGCTGATCCCAGCCTGGTCATGCAACACTGGCAGATGCTGGAAGGAGTCCAACAGGTGTCCAGATCGGATGGCCATGTCACTGTATTAGCAGAGGACAGCAATCTGATATTGCCCCGTCTTTTCGAAGCCGCCAGCCAGATAAAAACACGTATCACTTCGGTGGAAATCCAGGAGCCCAACTTGGAAACAGTTTTTTTGCAATTAACCGGAAAAGCATTAAGGGATTGACATGAAAATGATTGCCATTGCTCTAAAAGATATCAAACAATCCTTCCGCAGTTTTTTTGCAGTGGGCATGATGCTGGGAGCGCCTTTGTTAATCACCGGTCTGATCTATTTTGCTTTTAGCGGGTTGACAAGTGGTAAAGCGGGTTCTGACCTGCCCACTTTGAAAGTTGCGGTTGTCAACCTGGACCGACCGGCTGCAAACCAGCAAAATTTCGGAGCACTACTGATTACATTCTTGAACGACAAGCGTATGCCTGACTGGCTGCACACAAGCGAGCTGCCTGACGAAAGTACCACTCGCTCTGAAATTGACCGGCAGGAAATTGGAGCAGCCGTAATCGTACCGGTAGATTTCTCAAGCTCCATCCTGAGCGCAAACGGCAGCACCGGCATCACCATCTTGCAGGACCCAACTCTGACCATTGGCCCGTCAGTGCTAAAAGACCTGCTCACCCAATTTACCGATGGCATCAACGGCGGCAAGATTGCTGTCACCGTAGCCAGCAGCCAGTTGGCATCCAATGGCGTGAAGGTAAACTCAGCCATGCAGCAAGGAATTATCCAGAATTATTCTAACTGGTACAGTGATTTATCTACTGACATCCATCATGGTCAGGAGCCGGAATTGGTCGTCCAACCACCACATTTGCAATCTTCTACCCCGGTTGCCAGCTCAGGAACAAACCCGGTTGCCAATATGATGGCTCAAATTATGGCAGGCATGCTGATTTTCTTTGCATTCTTTACCGGCGCTTATGCTGCCCAATCTATTTTGCGTGAGGATGAAAACGGCACCCTGCCGCGTTTATTCAGCACGCCAACCCAACGCAGCACCATCCTGGCCGGAAAGCTGCTGGCAGTTTTTAGCATCGTATTAGTCCAATCAATTGTATTGATGACCTTAGCCTCCATCGCCTTTCATATCAACTGGGGGCAGCCGCTGAGCACAACGCTGGTCGTACTTGGACAGGTAGTGGCGGCATCAGGCTTTGGAATTTTGTTAATATCTCTGGTCAAGAACAGCCGTCAAGCTGGGGCAGTTGTAGGGGGTGTCATCAGCAGTACCGGCCTGTTAGGAGGCCTTTTCAGCGCCAGTGTGCCCAATATGCCTGGGTTCTTCAACAACATTACCCACTTTACTCCCCAGGGTTGGGTGATGGATGGCTGGAAAGCTGCGCTGGCGGGCAACCCGGCCGGTCAAACCATACCGACATTCCTTGTCCTGTTGTTTATCGGTATTTTTTTCTTTGCCGCCGGCAGTGTCATTTTCAGTCGTCGCTTTGCATAAACCACACCCATAGGAGTTGAACCATGCGTATTATCAATTTGACCCTGAAAGATATCTCACAAATATTAAGGGACAAGCGCTCGTTCCTGTTTATGCTGCTTATGCCGGTAGTTTTTACAGCTTTTATGGGATTTGCCCTGGGCCGGAGCAGCACTGCTAACGATCAAAATTTGGCTTTAGGTTGGATCAACCAGGATGGAAACAGCCTTTTGAGCCAACAATTGCATAGCTCTTTGCAGACCTCAAGTGCTCTCAAGCTGGTTGAGCTTGATGAAAGTCAGGCAGAGGAACAAGTCCAGCAAGGAAAGCTGGCTGCTGCTTTGAAAATCCCAACCGGTTTCAGTCAACAGACTTTGGCGGGAGAAAAAGTCCAACTGACCCTTTTTACGGACGACGCCTCCAGCACTGGGCAAACAATTCATCAAATTGTCCAGACGGTTTTGATGCGCAGCCTGAGCACGGTTGAGATCGCCCGGCTGGTTGAGGGACAAACAGAAAACTCAGAACCGTATGCCAGCCAGGCAGTTCAGCAAACCGCTCTCTTACAAACGCTGGAACAGGCCAACCAGGCCTGGCAAAAGCCTGAGGTGACAATCACCGTAGTCAAGGCTCAATTACTCTACGACACCACCAGCGCAGCCAAAGCCAATTCATTCACCCAATCTTCGCCCGGTATGATCGTCCAGTTTGCAATTTTCGGACTGGTGAATACCGCTGTTATCCTGGTCAATGAGCGTAAGAGTAAAACCCTGCAACGTTTACTGACAACATCCATAAACCGTGCCGGAATTATCAGCGGGCATTTAGTAGCCATGTTCCTGATTGTTTTGTTACAGGGGCTCGTCCTGGTCGCTTTCGGGCAGATATTTCTGGGCGTCAATTATCTACGCCAACCACTGGCTGTACTGGTGATGGTGGCTGCTTTAGCGTTCTGGATTGCCTGCATGGGTTTGGCGATCGGCGTGCTGGTAAAAGGCGAGGAACAGGTTTTAATCTGGTCCATGTTGGCAATGTTTCTTTTCTCTGCTTTAGGTGGATGTTGGTTCCCATTAGAAAGCAGTTCGGGCGCCTTTTCTGTGATAGGACATTGGATGCCAAGCGCCTGGGCCATGAACGGGTTTCAGAATATTGTTGTGCGAGGGTTGGGATTTAGCTCAATCTTATTGCCAGCCAGTATCCTGACAGGCTATGCCCTGGCGTTCTTCGGATTGGCAATCTGGCGTTTCGATCAACAGGGATAAATAAAGAGAAATACTATCACAGCCATCTATCCGGAGTTTAAAAGCAAGATCCGGATAGATTTCCTCATTTTTATCGATTATGATTTGCCTGTAAGTAAAACCGAATAACCCTGATCTTTATTAAGAGGTAAAAATGGCGGAAACAGTTCAGATGAAGAAAAAGTCCTCTCTTAGCAAGATTGGACTTTTAAATCTAACGGTTGTTTATATCGTGTGGGGCAGCACATATCTGGCAATTCGGGTAGGGGTACGCCCGGGCTCAGGATTTACACCTTTTGTTTTTGGGGCCATGCGAGTCCTCACGGCGGGCAGTATTTTGCTTGCTCTGGCAGCCCTGACACACCAGAGGTTGCGCCTGACACGCAAAGAGCTATTTACCCTGGCGGCTTCGGGCCTGCTACTCTGGCTGGGAGGCAACGGGCTGGTAACCTTCGCAGAACAGCGCGCCGATTCTGGTCTGGCGGCCCTGGTTATTGCCGGCGCGCCAATCTGGGTAGCGATTTATAACGCTATAGCTTCTCACAAAATGCCGTCCTTACTGGTGATTGGTGCATTATTAATCGGCATGACTGGAATTGTGCTGCTTAGTATGCCTTTGCTGCTTTCTGGCGTGAAAGCAGATTTTCTGGAAGTCGTCATTATCGTTAGCGCTTCCATATGCTGGGCCGGCGGAGCCTGGCTGCAGAGCCGCACGAAAATCGATCTACCCCCCACTGTAAGCTCAGGTTACCAGATGGTCTTTGGTGGTATCGGGTTTGCACTGGCCGCGCTGGCAACGCGTGAACCCCTGCCTACGCCAATACCTCAGGCCTGGTTGGCCTGGTCTTACCTGGTTGTATTTGGCTCACTGCTGGCGTTTACTTCCTTCATCCGGGTGCTCAGACTGCTGCCAACAAATATAGCCATGACTTACAGCTATGTCAACCCGGTCATCGCCGTCATCCTGGGCTGGGTTATCCTGAACGAACAAATTACCTATTGGACGGTGGCCGGAGCAGCGCTAATATTGCTGGGCGTGGCCGGAGCATTTCAAGCACACAGCCGTGAGACCAATGCCCAGCCAGAGCCAGTCCAGCAGGAAGACAGCGAACCGATCTCGGTCTAGAGATTCTAATAACTAATAAACTCATTCATACCGGCCTGGATGCGATAATTACCAGGCCGGTTTAGTCTTTATGATAGAATCGGAATGTCTATCCCTATCTGCGGAGCAAAACCATGAGTATGCCCCTTTATCAGGTCGATGCATTTACCAGCCAGCCCTTTCGCGGCAATCCGGCTGGGGTTTGTCTGCTAAGCCAGGCTCAAACGGATGATTGGATGCAGGCAGTTGCCCAGGAAATGAATCTTTCCGAAACGGCCTTCCTGCTACCTGAGAACGGCGGCTACCGGCTGCGCTGGTTTACACCGGCTGCCGAAGTTGATCTTTGCGGACACGCTACTTTGGCCAGCGCCCACATTCTTTGGGAAACCGGTATGCTGGCAGGCAGCCAACCCGCTCGCTTTTTCACTCGCAGTGGCTACCTGGGTGCCAGGCAAAATGGTGACTGGATCGAACTCGATTTTCCCGCCAAGCTGGTAGAACCTTGCCTTCCACCACCTGAACTGCCCGAGATCCTTGGCGTTAAACCCACCTATATGGGTAAAAACCAGTTTGATTATCTGGTAGAAGTAGAGAATGCCGAAATCGTCCGCCAAATCCGGCCCGATTTTGGCCGTCTCAAGGAAATCGATGTGCGGGGAGTGATCGTTACCAGCCGCTCCGATACGCCCGAGAACGATTTTATTTCCCGTTTCTTTGCACCGCGGGTGGGCATCAACGAAGACCCTGTTACCGGCTCGTCTCACTGCTGTCTTGGCCCTTATTGGGGTCAAAAGTTAGGAAAACGGGAAATGAAAGCCTACCAGGCATCTGCACGAGGGGGGGTACTGAGCATTTGTCTGGAAGGCGATCGGGTATACCTGGGCGGTCAGGCTGTGACGATTTTTAAGGCAGAGCTGCTCTAATCTACAATTCCTCTACTGCGCCCAAGCCAACTTCCTGAAGCGGTACTAATCGAATAACTTTACAACAAAACACCACACCCCTCAATCTAATCCAATTGAGGGGTTTATTATTGGTAGAGATAATATAGGTTTTTTTGGGGACAAATATAGCTGCCTCTCAATAAAATCATAGTCATGAAGGTGGTGCATCAATGTACTCGTCGTCAAAAACACCCCTTGCGACTAAAGATTTTGTTGTAATGTTCTATTCATAATCTTGCAATATTATAAAATTAGTAATTTGACAATAAAAGTATATTAATAGTGGTATGTAAGGACATTAGAAATGAAGAGATATGGATTACTGTTACCAGCTTTTCTATTAATCACCATGCTAATAAGTTCATGCGGTTTGTATGTTTCGGCTGAGGCGCCTTCACCTACCCCTGGTCTTGAATTGACAACCACCGCAATTGTACAAACTCTGCAAGCCCAATCCACACAAGCTGCGCTCTCGCAAGCCAGTCAGACTCCCACTCTAACAGCCACTGCAACTGCAACTGAAACTCCCACAGCGACACAGACACCTACCAATACACCCCTGCCAACTTCGACGCCATATACCTATATCGCGCCGTTTGCAGCCTGTTATAGCGCCACATTTCTAGGGGATGTCACGATCCCAGATGGCACAACCCTGTATGGAGGTGAATATTTCACCAAGACCTGGGCATTAGAAAATACAGGCTCCTGCAGTTGGAACACAAACTTCCAATTGATATTCAGTTCAGGTAACTCACTTTCAGCTTCAACTATTGTCAATCTGCCTGGCTATGTCGCTCCGGGTCAAAGCGTTGACGTATCCGTCAACATGGTGGCCCCGAATACCATCGGCACTTATGAGGGTTACTGGCTACTCAGAAGTGATACGGGTGTAGTCTTTGGCGTTGGCAGCGGAAATGTACCTGTCTATGTTCGGATCAATGTCGGTACCGGCTATGAAGGTTTCGCAGTTACACACGTTGATATGAGCGTCGATAATGAATCCGTCAATACAACTTGCCCGGTTGGAAATACATTTACTTTCAGCGGTGATATTACAACCAACGGACCCGGCACAGTGACTTACTACTGGCAGTTCAGCAATGGCTCTACCACGGACGAAAATACACTCAACTTCGATAGCGCCGGCAGCATAGATGTTTCGGCTAGCTGGACCCTTGGAAATACCGGTATTGTAAATCCGAACCCCTACAACGGTTGGGCCAGAATTTATATCGACAACCCAAACCACCAATATTTTAGTGAGCAAGATTTCAGTCTGTATTGCACCAATGGCCCAACACCGACCATCACTCCGCTACCCTCCAGCACGCCGCTCCCGACGAATACTCCCCTGCCCACCAACACACCACTGCCCACTAATACTCCATTGCCTACCCATACTCCGCTTCCAACAAATACTCCATTGCCAACAAATACCCCAAATCCGACACGTACTCCAACGCCGACCCATACTCCAAAACCGACACGTACACCGTCTCCTACTCGTACACCAAAACCATCCCCGACTGTCTAGATTTGCCGCAGATATGATAAACTAGTTCAAGTGATCTGCAATGAAAGGCTCCCTGCTCCAAAATTCGTAAAGGGAGCCTTTATCTATTCTTACTAAATATAAATTCAGATTTTTCTATTCGTTATAGAAAACAATTTAATTAAACCCCATATTCTAAAGTAGTATTTATACGGCAACATGATGCCCCATCCAAAAAGAATTTATTACTGGAATGGTATAATTTGAGGCCAGCAATAAAATCCTACCAGTTTTTATGAGACTGGCTGCAACTTCTGGAGCTGTTTATGAGTGAACCTCTTGATTTTCAATCGATCATCATGTCTTTGCAGCGTTATTGGGCCGAGTGGGGCTGTCTGATCTGGCAGCCATATTACACACAGGTGGGTGCGGGTACCAATAATCCGGCCACGTTTCTGCGCGTACTTGGCCCGGAGCCCTGGAATGTTGCTTATGTTGAGCCGTCCGTCCGTCCGGATGATGGACGTTACGGTGAAAACCCGAATCGTTTACAGCAGCATTATCAATTCCAGGTAATCCTCAAACCTGACCCGGGTAATCCGCAAGAACTTTATCTGCGCTCGCTGGAAGCCATTGGGATCGATCCACGCCGGCATGATATCCGTTTCGTCGAAGATAACTGGGAATCGCCCGCTCTGGGTGCCTGGGGACTGGGCTGGGAAGTCTGGTGTGATGGCCAGGAGATCACTCAATTTACCTATTTTCAACAGGCCGGTGGTATCGTGCTTGACCCGGTTTCAGTTGAGATCACTTACGGGTTGGAACGGATTGCTATGGCGCTGCAACGGGTGCGTAATTTCCGCCAGTTGCGCTGGAACGGCGTCCGAAAATATGGGGATGTGAACCTGCAGGGTGAGCAAGAACACAGCAAATATTATTTCGAAATTGCGGATGTAGATCGGCTTCGCCAAATGTACAACTTATTTGAAGCGGAAGCATTATCAGCCCTGGAGCATAAACTTGTTCTGCCAGCCTATGA
>Ga0209039_10003910_pt1 | contig 11316 bp, 11 predicted proteins | sample BogFormECP12_OM1_FD_188238 | JGI IMG/M metagenome (GOLD analysis project Ga0209039, IMG submission 188238) | Bog forest soil microbial communities from Calvert Island, British Columbia, Canada - ECP12_OM1 (SPAdes) (version 2) | ecosystem: Environmental > Aquatic > Freshwater > Wetlands > Bog ... | reverse complement strand
TGAACACCACGAACACGTCGCTGCGGGTGTAGCCGTCGATCACGTCCCTGGCGATGATGCCGTCGTGCTTCCCCGCCTTGGCCGCCGCGAACTCCTCCTGCCTCGGCACCTGGTCCGTGACGTACGGCCTGACGATCTTCAGGTAGTAGCCCTGCACGTTCGTGTTCTCGCCGAGGTGCTTGTTGTACTCCGTCGCCTGCGCCACGCCGTCGCGCTCCGCCTCCTCCTCGGTCGGGTGCGGGCCGACCTCGAACAGGCTCTCGCCGTTGATGTCGTACACCGCCGCGTAGAACGGGTCGTTGCCGTACACCGTGACCTCGTCGATGCTGGCCTCCACCTTCTCCTCCTTGGGGTCGGCGAACTCCTCGGCGTTCTCCGCGCTGGAGGTGAACCAGATCGCGCCCCACTTCTTGCCGTGGCCCTGCACGCCCGTGCCCTCCATGCCCATGTCGAACGACGTGAGCCACGGCGACCTGCTGCCGTGGTACACCACGCGGGGCTCGAACTTGTCGTCCACTACCTTGGACGCGCCGAACCAACGCTGTAGCGCCGGGCTGGCGGACGCGGTGATGCTGGGGCTCTTCGGGTCCCACGTGCCCACGTTGCCGATCGCGCTCTTGATCTTGGACGCGTCCCACACGATGTAGTGCCTCGTGCCCTCGTCCATCTTCATGCCGTGGCCCGGGCCGTGTGCGCCCCCGCCGAACGTGTGCCACGCGTCCTGGACCACGCCGTCGAAGCCCATCTCCTGGTACACCTGCGCGATGAGGTTCCCCGGGACCATGCGGCCCTCGTCGTCCATGATGTCCTCGCTCGCCCTCACGGCGTCCTCGAAGTCCCACGCGCTGAACTCGCCGCCGTTCTCCGAGACCGTGTTCCAGATGCCGCTCACGTCCCCGCCGAAGTTCCCGCCCGCCAGGTTCAGGGCGTTGTACAGCTCCAGCCCGCTGCCGGACTCCTCGCCAGTCTCCTCGTCGAAGTCGATGTTGAACTGCGTGCCCCCGTTCTTGATCACGTACACCGGGTTCTGGACGCTGAGGTACACGGGCATGGTCACGCCCTGGTTCGGGCCGACGAACTCGACCTTGGCCGCGTCGTACGCCTTGGCCCAGAGCGTCTTGTAGTCCTCGGAGTTGTAGTCCAGGTTGCGGTGGTTCTCCTCCTCGTACATCTCGCGCAGGCCGTCCATGATGGCGTCCGCCCTGCCCTCGATGTTGTGGGTGAGGTCGGCCCCCTTGGCCGTCGCGTAGTTCTCCGCCACGTCCACCTGCGAGTCAGTGAAGTAGAAGCCCGGCCCGTACCAGCCCTCGGCGTTGGCGTTCGCGTCGTCGAACCGTTGGAAGTCGTGCGTGGTGCCGTGGAACACCATGAGCGGCGTCAACCCCAGCTCGCCGTCCTTGACGATCTTGGACCCGCTGAACCACGCCTTGAACTGCGGCGTCTCCGTGGGGCGCATCGGCTTCTGCTTCTTCTTGGTCTTCCTCGCGGAGTCGCCGACCAGCTTGTCCGCGTCACGCGGCGTCATCTGCTTCTTCGGCTTGGGCTGCTTTTTCGGGGCTGGCTTTTTCTGCTCCGGCTCGGGCTGCGGCTCCGCCTGGACGGCTGGCTCGTCGCGCTTGACCTCGGGGCGCTGCGGAATCTCCGGCAGCACGGCGGCGGCCTTGGGCTTGTCACCCCACAGCCTGCGGCTCTGCGCCTGGGTCAGGGCGACCTGGCCGTACTCGTCCTCGAGCTTCCCGACCATGTCGGCGAACATCCCGGCGGGGAGCCTGTCCGGGTCCGTGTGGCTGATGTACGTGTGCTCGCCGCGCCTGCTGAAATACATGGCCGCGATCACGCCCGCGTAGTTCATGGCGACCACGGAGCCGCCGACGCCGCCGTGCCCCATGTTCTCGTCCAGGCGCAGGCTCCACCCGACGTACGCCTTCTTCCCGAGCGGGAACTTGGCCTGGCTGTTGTCGTCCTTGCTGGAGAGGGTGACGGCGGCGGCCTGGAACGCGATCCCGGCGAACGCGTCGCTCCCGGCGAACTGCTCCGCCTGGTCGGGCTTGACGTAGGCTACCGTGACGTGGGGGCTGTAGGCGAAGGTGTCCTTGAACTTGCCCATCCGCTCGCCGATGGCGTCCTTGAGCGGCTCGAGCTGCGGGGCGTGCGCCTCGACCACGACGGGGGACCCGCCGCCGCTGGACTCCGACGGCTCGAACACGAGAACCTTGCCGAGCGTGACCGTGAAGGGCTGCTGGCCGACTAGGGCCTGCTGGAGGGCCTGCTCGTCCTCGCTGACGCCGTACTTGAGGGTGACGTGGGAGTGCTCGACGCGGCCGTCCCCGGCCAGCGCCTCGTCGGGGATGAGCTTCTTCCCGATCTCTATGATCCTCGCCGCGACCCCGCTGGGGACGTCTATCTGGGTGGACGCGTTCTCATGGACCTTGGCGTCCTTGTTTTCAGGCAAAGTCATTGATTTCCCCTACTTTAGGGGCGAGAAGTCAGAAGAGGGTGTGCCCCTTGTAGAGGGCGTGCTTCCTGAAGATGCCGCGCTCCGTAATGTGTTCATGCCATTGGGAAAAGGCGGGGCCGTGGTCGTCCTTCATGGCCGTGGCGAGGTGGATCATCTCGTGGGCCATCGTGCTCAGAATCTTGATCCAGTCGGCCTTCTCGTCCAGGACGATCTCGAACTCGTGGCGGCAGTTCCGGCAGTTCTTCTCGTTGTGGGGCCAGGTCGAGGTGTTCGGCGCGTCCGCCCAGCCGTAGTACTTGTCCTCGATCTCCCGCTTCTCCTCGCCCGGCTTGGCGTACCTCACGCATACCAGGTCGGGGCACGCGCCGTCGAAGAACTTATTGATGGCCTTGTACCATTTCCGGAGCGTGCGGTCGGATCGCATTCTGCCTCTTCGGTTGCGGTTAGGTGTTTGCCTTCTTTTTCAAGTCCTGCGCGAGGGCGATTACCTTGTGATACTCGTCCTTGGGCAGGGCCCAGAGTTCCGTCATGGTCTTGCCGGGGTGCAGGATGTCTATGGCCTGCCCGATGTATTTCGTCTCGTCGTGGACGGAGGTTTCCCTCTTCGGCAGGGTCTCATTATACGCCCTCAGCCTGTCGTCCAGCTCGTCCGCCCTGCGGTGGGCCTTCCACGCCGCCAGCCGCGCCTTGAGGTACACGGAGTGGGGCGTCGCTGGCCCGGGTCCGGGCCGCCCCACGGCCGCCAGCCTCGTGGCCACGCCTATCGTGTCCGTCCAGGTGACCTCGCCCGAGGCCGTCTTCCCGGCCAGCGCCGTCAGGGCCGCCGTGAGCTCGAACCTCAGCTCCTTGGAGGTGCGGCCCTCCACGGACTCCTGCAATTCGTTCAGGATCGCCTCGCCGCTCTGGACCACGTCGTTCAGGTCGTTGACCATGCGGAGCTCGTCCTCCGTCAGCGGGCCGGACTGCGGCTTGTAGGTCAGGTCGTGGGTGACCTCGCTCCACGCGTGCATCAGCACGGACGCCACCTGTATCTCGACGTTGGTGTCCGCGTAGCGGAGCTCCTTCTTGTGCAGGTTCTCCGGCCTGAGCTGCACGAGGTAGTGCGTCGCCACGTACCCGACGCCGTCGCCCTCGCCCCTGTTCTCGGGGAAACGCTTCGGCGAGCGCACGGGCGCGAACAGCTCCTCGATGATCCCGCTGACCGCCTCCCTGTCCTTCGGGAGGTACAGCGCGACGCGAACGCCAGCCAGGTCCACGATGTCGTCCTTGATGTCGCGGAAGGACTGGTAGTGCCTGCTCTGGTCCCGCTTCTGGAGCTTCCCGCGCAGCCTGTTCGGCTTCTTGGCGCGGCTCGTCACGATGGCGCGGATGCCCGAGTCCTGGAGCGCCTGGTCCAGCGTCTCCGCGACCATCTTGGCGACCTCCTCGTAGAAGTCGACCTCGTGCCTGTAGAGCTTCACGAAGGCGTCGACGACGGACAGCTTCTCGCGCTCCTCGTCCCCCGCGACCTTCTGCTCGTCCTGCTCGATCTCCGTGCGGGTCTCCTCGCGCTCCTGGTCCTTGTCCTGGTTCATCTCCTGCGTGACCCTGTCGAAGAGGTACTCGAAGGGCACCTCGGAGATGTCGCCGAGCTGCTGCTCCTCGACGTGCTCCAGGTACGTGTCCTCCGCCTCCTCAAGGCTGTCGAAGCCGAGCATGACCTTGTACTCGTCGAACGTCTCGCCGTCGTCCTTCATCTGCTCCACGACGTAGGCGTTCTCCGCCTCCTCGTTCGGCCCGATGTACACGTCCAGGCGCTCCTCGTCCCCCGCCGCGACGGTGTCCGGGATGTATCCGTAGGACGCCTTCATCTCCGTCTTGAACGGGGTGCCGTCCTCGCGCTCTCCGACGCGGACGCTTCCCTTCGGCCACTGGATCACGACCGGGAGGCCCCTGAACTTCGTGCTGTGCATGTTCGGCAGCTTGTCAGCTGTGACGGAAATCATTGTTTTTACGTGGTTTTGCGGCCCCGCCCTTGGGGACGCCCCTCACCTATGATACGCGTAGTTCCGGCCCGTTCTCAGTATTGAAAGTGGTGAAAGTCTACTACAACGAGATCGACCCCTTCTGCTGCGAGTGGCTGCGTAAGCTCATGCAGGACGGGCTGATCCCCCAGGGAGACGTGGATGGACGAAGCATCGCAGACGTGTCAGCGGACGACCTCAGGGGCTACGGCCAGTGCCACTTCTTCGCGGGGATCGGCGGCTGGGCCCGCGCCCTCGACCTCGCCGGATGGGACGGTCCCGTCTGGACCGGGAGCTGCCCTTGCCAGCCCTTCAGCACCGCCGGGAGGCGGAAAGGAACCGAGGACGAGCGACACCTCTGGCCTATATGGGAAAGGCTCATCGCGGTCCATAGGCCTCAGCGAATTTTTGGGGAGCAGGTTGAAGCGGCTATTAAGCACGGATGGCTCGACCTTGTTTCGACAGACCTGGAAAACCAAGGCTACGCCGTCGGGGCGGCTATACTGGGCGCACACAGCGTCGGTGCCCCGCACAGAAGGCAGCGCCTCTATTGGATGGCCCAGTCCGATGAAGTCGGACGGGGACAGGGGCTCGCAGACCTACAAGCGCGGCAACCTGACGATCAGGGGCGCGGCGCTGCTCGCGGAGTGGAGGACGCCGAAGGCGGGCGAGACGATGGGGCGCTACTCGCGGGTGAACGGGAAGGACTACCCAGGGCTGTTCCAGCAGGCGGACATGGTGGAGGCCCCGTGGCCGACCCCAGTCGCGGGGGACGACAACAAGACGCCGGAGGCTCACCTCGCGATGAAGAAACGGATGGGCGAGAGGGACGGCACGGGCGCGAACAGGACGGCGATAACCTCGCTGGCGGTGCTGGCGCAGTACACGGGGTGGCCGACGCCGCAGGCGTTCGACGCGTCGTCGGACGGCCTGCCGAAGCCCCTGCGGTACAAGGGGAACGCGCCGAGCGAGCAGGGCAACACGAGGGACCCGAACAAGCCGGGCTCCTACAGGGGCGACCTGAAGGACATAGCGGGGACGGTCCAACAGCAACCGGAGGATTCTGGGCAGACTGCGAGTGGCTCCCCTACAGGGACGGCCGCCAAAGGCCGACTGAACCCGGAACTTTCCCGCTGGCTTATGGGGTATCCAAAAGGGTGGAGTTACTACGCGGTTACGGGAACGCCATCGTCCCGCAAGTCGCCGCCGCGTTCGTGAGGGCGAGCCTGGATTGGAAATGATCGGCGCAATCGCAGTATTGAACGACTACGCGGCTCTTTCGTAGACGCTGTTTCTTGGAGGGAACACTTGGCTACTAAGAAGACTACACAGCAACCAGAGGTCCCGAGCGCAAACAGGAAGGACCTCCTCCTTGAGGCCCAGCGCCTTCAGGACTCCAACCCCGAGATCGTGATCGGCCGCGATTTCTGGCGTGCGAACGCGAAGTACCCCGAGAAGATGATCTCGAAGTACTGGTCGCGCTTTAAGGCCTTCCTTGAGGAGGCCGGGTGCAGGCTTGAGACCAGCGAGGGGCCGAAGGAAGAGGACCTCACCCCCGAGGACGCGAACCTCATCTACGACGAGAAGTACACCTTCAACAAGGAGACTGACACCTACATCACCTTCCTGGACCGCTGCAAGGTCCGCATCCAGCTCTCCGGCGCACAGCACCGCGCGATGAAGGACGCCTACTCCAACTGGAGCGGCAAGCCCGAGACGATCAACGAGATATGCCGCACCTTCGGGATGCGGCGCGACTGGTTCATAGAGTACAAGTCCGTCCACGGCTGGACGCATGACAGCGAGCCCGTCACCACCGAGGAGCTCCTCACGCGCAACGAGGACGACATGGTGGAGGACATCCTCCAGAAGAAGAAGCAGTCCCTCTACAAGGCGTTCGAGAAGAAGAAGTGGCGGATGATCCAGTCCGACCACGAGAAGTGGCAGAACTTCGACCAGAACGTCTACCAGCCGCTCCTGGCGCACGTCCAGAAGAACCTCCCGAGCTACAGGCCGCCGACGCTCAACCTGGGCAAGGCCGAAGAGGCGTTCGCCGTCGTCCTGTCCCCGTTCGACCTGCACTACGGCAAGCACGGCTGGGAGGACGAGACCGGGTCCAGCTACAGCAGGCAGGAGGCCCGCGACCTCCTCATCGAGCACACGACCGAGCTCGGCAGGCTGATCAGCAAGTTCGGCAAGCCCGAGAAGATCATCTGCGGCTCCGGGTCCGACTGGCTGCACATCGACAACCCGCAGGGCGGCACGACGCGGGGCACGCCGCAGGACTGCGACGGCACGTACTCCCAGATTCTCATCGAGGGCACCGAGCTGGCGCACGACCACGTGGAGATGCTCCGCCAGATAGCGCCCGTCGAGTGGCTCCCCGTCCCCGGCAACCACGACAGGTCCAGCGCGATGACCATCATGCTGTTCCTACAGGCGAAGTACGCGAACTCGAAGGACGTCAAGATCACGGTCAACCCGAAGCGCCGCCAGTACACCCTGTACGGCGACACGCTCATGGGCTTCAGCCACGGCGACACGATCAAGCCCGCCGACGCTCACGCGGTCATGACGAAGGAGGCCAGCGACCTGTGGCCGAAGAGCCACTTCCAGTATTTCTTCACGGGCCACCTGCACCACGAGGTCATCCGCGAGATTCACGGCCTGACCACGATCCAGCTCAAGAGCCTCTCCGGCATGGACAGGTTCCACTCCAACAACGGCTACATCACGTCCGGCAGGGCGTTGCAGGCGTTCGTCGTCAGCCAGGACAGGGGCATAGTGGCCCAGCTCGTCAGCCCGGTCAAGGGCGACGTGCTGTTCGGCATGAAGATCAAGAAAGTGAAGAAGGCCAAGGGCGGTCGCTAGGCCGCCATGTTCGCCATCCGGAACACGTTCTCCGACGACGAGCTCACCGAGCTCTACAGGATAGAGACGGAGTGCTTCGCCAAGGAGTTCCGGTGGACCGAGCGCGTGTTCCGCAAGGCGCTGCTCGACGCACGCAAGAAGAGCCAGGTCTGGGTCGCCACCATCTCCGGCCGCATCGCGGGCTTCCTGCTCGCGGGCGAGGAGAACGGCAAGGCCAGCATCGAAACCGTCAATATCCCAAGGGTCCACAGGCGCAAGGGCATCGCGTCCAAGTTGATCGCCGCCTGCGAGCGCGACATGGCCAAGCGCGGCTTCAGGGAGATCAAGCTGGAGGTCTGGACGGAGAACCCCGCGTTCATCCTCTACTTCACGCTGGGCTACCGCGTGAACGGGTTCAAGAGGAACTACTACAGGCTGCGGGCGCACGCGATCAGCATGGGGAAGAAGCTGTGACGCTCAAGCTCAACGGGGTGGCCGTCAACGGGCCGGGGCGGAAGGTGATCCACCAGTGCCCTGCGGGCTGCGGCAAGGAGCACGGCGGGAAGCCGAAGTGCAACAACTGGCACTGCAAGGTCTGCGGGGGCTACTGCATCTGCTCCGAGTGCCACGGTCTGGAGTTCCGCAAGAGCAAGGAAACCTGCAAGGTCTGCAAGGCCGACTGGGACTCGGGCGGGCGGTTCCAGGGGAGCTTCTTCGAGTGCTGGGGCGGTGGCGAAGCCGACGGGAAAAGCCTTCTGTACTGCGACAAGGCCGACAGCTTCGACGGCGGCATCGTCCGCGTCGTTCACCCGAAGAGGGTGACCGTGCCGACGTTCGAGATCGCCTCCAACCCGAAGATCAGCATCGACGAGGTCAGGAAGCGCCGCTTCAAGCGCGGCTCCATGCTGGATGTCGCCCGCCGCGCCCTCAAGGTCGAGCCGCTCTAGGCGTGGCTGATGTTGGTCCAGTCGCCCGGCCCGATGATGCCCCCCGGCCGCACGGGCGCGACCTTAACCCCCGACCACTCGTCCAGCTCCTTCAGGCTGTTGATGTTCGAGTAGTCCTCGTGCGCGTAGAGGCCCTGTGCCTTCATCTTCTGGAAAAGGGCCCAGACGGCGTCCTCGGCCTGCTGCCTGCTGGAGCCGACCGCGATGTAGTCGTCGCTGCCCATCTCGATCTTGGCCATCCACATCGCCGCCGCCTGCTTGGCGGGCTTGGAGGACTGCTTGGGCTGCTTCTGGCTGCGGTCGAAGTCCATCGCGGCCTGGGTGATCGCCAGCGCGACGGCCGAGGGGTCGGTCTCGTAGGAGCTGACAGTGGTCCAGACCGGGGCGTCCATGATCTCCTCGTCGTCGGGGAATTGGCCGCCGCCCTTCTTGTAGGCCGACGCGCCCCACATGTCCGCCGCCGTGCCGAAGTAGAGTGTGTAGACGCCGCACGGGACCTTGATCACGTCGATGCCGCCGCCCGTGCTCTCCACGGTCGCGTCGGTGATGCCCGCGTCCGTCTTCAGGTGATTGACCACCTGCTGGAAGTCCGCCTCGCGGTCCTCGCCGCCCTCGATGTCCTCCTGGAAGTAGCCAGCCGCGACCTTGAGCAGGTCGCCCTTGATGTCGTCTTGCGCCATAAGTCCCCCTACAATGTCCTGCGGAATTGCTATTTTACAGCGTGCTCCCAGAGGGAGACCACCTTCCAGCCCATCGCCCTGTACTCCCTGCGGACGCGGCGGTCGCGGGAGCGGTTGCGGCCGATCTTCGCCCGCCAGAACTCCACGTTGCTCTTCGGCTCGCGGTAGTGCTTCGGGCACCCGTGCCAGAAGCACCCGTGGACGAAGACGGCGACCCTGTTCTTCTTGGAGTAGTAGTCGGGCGCTCCAGGCAGTCCGCTCTTGCGGGTGCCGTGCCTCAGCCTGCACCCGGCTTTTTTCTCAGCGGCATGGCGTGAGCGCAGCTCTAGCTTTGACACGGAGCGTATCCGCGACATGAGTTTGCTGCGTTGCTTCTTTGTGAGAGGGTCCATTCCGGTGCGTTAAGGCGCATAATCTCGCTGAGAGTGGTTTGGTTATTGAGATTACTGGAAACCCCATCGACTCAGTATAGCAAAAAGCCCCGGCTTGTGGGACCGGGGCTGTCCAGCTTGACTATTTGGACGTTCCTCCGGTCACTTTGGCGTACCTGCCTTTGGCGACGGCCTTAGTCACAAAAGTCTCTACGCGATCCGCAAGGCGGGCGTACAGGCTCTTGTTGCGGCCAAGAGAGTTGAAGTTGCGGCTCTCGTTGATGAACGTCTTGTTGACGATCTCAAATAATTCAGCGCCGGTGTCGCGAAGAATGAGTGTTGGAGGGGCTACAACCCATTTGGCTTTGGGTCCTTCGAGATCGAGGTTTCCACGAAACGCGGACAGGATCGGCAGAACCCACGCCTTGTGAGGCGTGTAGTCGATCTTGGTGTCGATGAACGGCAGGCGTGAACTTTTTTTGGACTTGATCAGATCAAGAGCCATGAACTTCCCGCCGACCGTGTTGTATAGTTTTGGCATCTCGGCTGGGATGATCTCGGCAAGGTACAAAATGTCGTAAATGAGAGGTTCCAGCTTGCGGATGATGCTGTCACGACCTTTTGCCATGTCCTCTTGGTAGAAGTCAAGGCAACCACCGAAACCAGAGTACACGCGAGCGGCTTCTTCGCGATCTCCTTCACCGGAGCCCATTGCCAGAGTGCAGAGTATCTGGACTACGTCGGCGACGTCGTAGTCGCCATTGTCGCCAAAGAAGTAAGAAACCTTCGGGAATGGGCGGACGGCATTTTTGTTGTCCAACACATCCTTGAGCCATTGGAACTCATGGCGTTGGTTGGGCCAAAGTTAACCGATTGGGGAAGGTCAAACGCCCCACTCGTTGCAGAGCAGCTCACGACGAACCTAGATTCAATCCAGGATTCTATGAAGCGTTCTTTGGTCGTAGATTGGTCACGTGGCGAAAACCGCTACGGTTGGCATCTGTTTCCTGGGCTGGCAGAATCACTCGATCGAAGGCTAGAACGCCCATTTTACTGTTATTACACTGACAACGAAGTATGCATGTTCGCAAATACGGAGACGAGGAAAGCAGAGGATCAGGCTAGGGAACGAGCCGGTGTTCCAATCGTGGGGGAGGGGTGGGTGGCGGAGACGACTCTCTTCTATCAGATTAAAGACGCGTTTCCTGATTTCCAAGTCGTCCACCACGCCCAACCCTTTTGGCTCGGCCGACAACACCTGGACATATTCCTCCCGGAGATTGATGTTGCAATCGAATTCCAAGGTGTACAGCATGACCAGCCAATTGATTTTTTTGGTGGTCAGGACCAATTCTTGGAAACGCAACGTAGGGACGCCACTAAGCTGAGCAGGTGCGTGGAGAACCAGGTAATCCTCATCTACGTTCGGCAAGGATACGAGCTGAGTCAGATCGTCAGCCAAATACGAGAACTCGCAGATTCTGTGAAAGACCCGATGAGGAACAGGTAGTCCCTGCCCTGCTGTTCTAGATCCGCCGCCTCGATGGGGGCTTCACGGATGACCGCCGGCAAGCGAACTGAAGCGAACCGCCAGAGCTGCCCCCGGTCCCGTGTCTGCGACAGAAGGACCCGAGTCTGAATCCGAGCCTGACAGTTTCGTACATGGCGACCTCGTCAAGCGGCGCAAGAAATCGCCCGATCTCGATGTAGTAACTTTTCGCTGCTCGGGGAGTGCTCGATGGGTCTCGTGATCCGCAACGGAAGAGCCTACTTCCTGGAGTCTTACCGCTTTGGTGGGCGCGTGAGTTCACGCTGCGCCGGCACCGGCGAGTTTGCCCTCATCTTGGCCGCTTTCTACGGAGAGATTCGGGATGAGAGGGAGGCCATTCGGCGCGAACGTGAAGCTCTGCGTGAAGAGAGAATGGTGGAGATCCGGCAAGAGCGGACCGAGACACAGAGACTTAGAGAGCGAGTCACGCTGGCGGATCGCATCGTTGGAGCGTACTC
>Ga0209039_10003909_pt1 | contig 11317 bp, 11 predicted proteins | sample BogFormECP12_OM1_FD_188238 | JGI IMG/M metagenome (GOLD analysis project Ga0209039, IMG submission 188238) | Bog forest soil microbial communities from Calvert Island, British Columbia, Canada - ECP12_OM1 (SPAdes) (version 2) | ecosystem: Environmental > Aquatic > Freshwater > Wetlands > Bog ... | reverse complement strand
CCAGCAACTCCGCCAACTCCCCCAGCGCCTGCGCGTCGGCTTCCGAAAAACCGGGCCTCGGGTTCCGGCCGGCAATCACCAGCGCGCCGATCGGCATGCCGTCCCCCGCCCGCAACGGAGAACTGGCGATGAACCGCAGGTCCCGGCAGTCCACTCCCCCGGGGGGCTGCAGGGCGGCGTCCCTCACGATCAGCGGCGCGTCGAGCAGGCGGGGTTTCGGCAGGGCGTTGAGGAACGGCCAATACTCCTGGCCGGAACCGATTCGCCGGGCAACGTCCAGGCCCCGGCCCAACAGCGCGATGTACGCCACGGGGACCTGGAACAGGTGTTCCACCGCCGCCGTCAGCCGGCGCAGGGCAGGCAATTCGGCGCACTCCGCCAGGTCGTTCAGGTAGGCACAGCCTTCCGCACAACACCGCAAGTCCACGATGGATTCCTCTGGTGGATCATATCGGTTCGATCGGCACGAAATTGAAACCTACAGAAATCCGGAGAAGCCGCCGATAGACTATGCGAGTACGTTGTGGGTACCACAAATAAGTTGGTCCCGGTGGAGAATCCAACAGAGGAGACGCTGCTACGCGTCGTACAGATTCTGCGGGGCATGGTCGACACGGCCGGCCATGCGGACGACGTCCAAGAAATCAAGGCGAAGCTCGCCGATTGCCTGAAATCCGTTCTCGAAGAAGTCGAGCGCAGGCATGGGGCTGCGAGCCACAGCCTGGATCCCACCACCGGCTTGCCGGACCGGGCGGCCGCGGAGGATGCGATTCTGAAGGCCTATGCGGCGGATACTCCCGCGTGCGTGGGCGTGCTGGCGGTCGACCGCCTGACCACCCTGAGCCTGAGATTCGGAAACAAGGTCGGCGACGAGATCCTGCGTCACTATGCCGAGACGCTGCGCCAGCAACTCCCCTCCGAGGACCGGCTTTTCCACTGGAGCGGCGGCGCCCTGGTGGCGCTTTTGATGCGTCCCGCGCGCATCGAACAGGTCCGGCGCGAATTCGGCCGCCTGGTGGACACCGGGTACGAGCACACCGTCAATACGCCTTCCCGCGTAGTTCACCTGCCGATCCTGCCGCGCTGGGCGGTATGGCCGATGATGGCATCGCCGGCTCTGCTGATTCAGAAGCTCGACAGCTTCGCCAACATGCAGACGCGTCCGGAACCGCCTGGCAACGGGTGAGGGAAGGGCGGAGGCGCGCTTCCTGTCTAACACTTCACGCTCCCAGCCGCAGGCCCGGAATGTGATAGCTTGCTCCTCATGGACGATATCACGCTCCTGGTCCTGGCGAATCCCGTAGACCGGCTGCTGGCCATGCTGGAGGCGCTGCCGGAGGAGACCCACATCGCCGTGGGCGATTCGGCGGAGGCTTTCGAGCGGGCTGCGGCCGAAGCCAGCGTCGTCTTCAACTGGTCGGGTACGCGCGCGCTGTTGCGCGAAGTGCTGGCCATGGCGCCGGCGGTGCGCTGGGTGCATACCCGGGCGGCGGGACTCGACGACCTGCTGTCTCCCGAACTGGTGGCGCACCCGGCGGTCCTGACTAATGCCAGCGGCGTGTTCAGCCCGTCGCTGGGCGAGTGGGTGCTTGGCGCCATCCTGTATTTCGCCAAGGATTTCCGCCGCCTGGTGCGCAACCAGGCGGCGGGCGTCTGGCAACCGTTCGACGTTCCCTTTGTGGAGGGCCAGACGGTGGGGATTGTCGGCTATGGCGACATCGGACGCGCCGTGGCCGCGCGGGTCCGGGCCATGGGGATGCGGGTTCTGGCGCTGAAACGCCATGCCCCGCCGCCCGGCCATCGGGATCCGCTGGCGGAGCGAATCTACCCGGCCGGGAGCCGCTCGGAGATGCTGGCCCAGTGCGACTACGTGGTGATCGCCGCGCCGCTGACGCCCGAAACCCGAGGCCTGATGGGCGCGGCGGAATTCGCCGCCATGAAGCGCGACGCGGTGCTGGTGAATGTCGGCCGCGGGCCGGTTGTCGATGAGGCGGCCCTGATCGAGGCGCTCTCGCGGGGGCTCCTCAAAGGGGCGGCGCTGGATGTCTTCGATCGGGAACCGCTGCCGGCAGGCCACGCGTTCTACCGGCTGGAAAACGTGCTGCTGTCGCCCCATTCGGCGGATCACACGCCCGATTGGCTGCAACGGGCCATGCGGCAGTTCCTCGACCAGTTCGAACGCTTTCGCAAGGGTCAGCCGCTGGCCAACGTGGTGGACAAGAAGCTGGGGTATTGAGGGCGGCAGCCTGCTCCCGGGCGGGTTTACTCTTGCCGGGCCGACACCAGGTGCCTTGTTGTGCCCTCCGCGTCGCGCAAGATCACCAGTTCGGTATCGCGGAACCCTGCGGCCTCAATCCCGCGTCTCAGCGTTTCCGGTGCGATCTCGTGCTCGTTGGCCTGCTCCGCACGCGTCTTACCCTGCATGCGGACGGAGTTCGCTTCGATTACTACCAGCTTCCCGGCGGGCTTCAGGGCTTCCCGCACGTGCCGTAGCATAGCCGCCGGTTCCGCGAACTCGTGGAATGCATTCGAGATCGTTACCGCGTCAAAGGTGCGGGGCGGAAGCATCGGATCATCAAGGCTGCCGATGACGGACTCCGCATTCTGCACACCGTCTGCTTACGGACGCCCTCCGGCAACCTGCTAAAATATCTGTGTCACATGTTTAAGCGGTTTGTTTTGTGGGACTACCCGCGCGCTAGCTGGCAGTACGACGTAATCGTCGGCATCATCCTCGCGTTCGTTTTCCTCACTCCCCGCGCCTGGTTCCGCGATCAGCGGCGTGAAACGAAAGCCAGCAACATCTTCCTGTTGCGGAAGGAAAACGGAGGGTCCAAGTACTGGGTGCCCGCCGGGCTGGTGTCGGGAGTCTCCGAAAGCCGGATTCCCGCCGCCGTCACGCCTTCGCTGCAGAGCCTGGGCGACCGCCATCTGACGGTCACGCGCGTAGAGCGGGTTCTGGATTCCGAAGACGAACCCCTGGGATACACGGTATTCACGCGGCCATGAAGGAGCGGCATTCCATGCGTTGTTTGCGGCCGGTTGCGATACTGGCCGGCGCACTGGCGGCAACCTGCGGAACACCCTCCGTGGCTTCCGGCGCCGAAGATCCTCTGCAGGCGGTGTTCGCCCGCATGGATCGGACGTCGCTGGCTTTCAAGTGGATGACCGCCAGCGTGCAGAAGACGGCGTATACAGCGGTGATCGACGAGAGCAGCACGGAATGCGGCAAGATTATGGTCCTGCGCGTGAAGCCGCACGAACTGAAGCTCCGCTTCGACTTTGAACCGCCCGACGCCAAGCAGGTGACGGTCGACGCGGCCAAGGCGGAGATCTACTATCCCAAGACCAACAGCACCCAGGCCGTGGTCATCGGCAAGCAGAGCAAACCCATGGTGGAGCAACTGCTGCTGCTGGGGTTCGGCAGCCCTTCGCAGGACTTGCTGTCGACCTATTCGGTCCGTTACATGGGAGGCGAAACCGCGGCCGGCGAGCCGGCGCAGCGCCTCGAGCTGACGCCCAAAGAGAAGGAAATGCTGCAGCACTTCAAGAAGATCGAACTCTGGATCGCCGATTCCAGCGGGATTGCGGTGCAGCAGAAATTCTACGAACCGGGCAAGAACTACAACCTGGCCGTGTTCACCAATATCGACCTGCGGACACGGGTCACGGAAGCGGATTTGAAACTGAAGATTCCCAAGGACGCCCACAAGGACGCGACCATCGGAAAGCGCCACGCCCCCTTGCCATGAAGCCGACCAGAGCCAGTTCCAACCGGCTGCACTATCTCGATTGGGTTCGCGGAGTGGGCGCCATCGTCATGCTCCAGGGGCATGCCTTCGATTCGTTCCTGAGGCCGGAGCTGCGGCCGGGCGCCGCCTACACGCTATCGCAATTCGTGGGCGGAATGCCGCCGGCGATCTTCCTCTTCCTGACCGGCGTCACCCTGGCCTTCCTGATGGACAGCACCGAACGCAAGGGCATGCCGCCGCGCGAACGGTTCCTGACCGCTCTGGGCCGTTCCCGGTATCTGTTCCTGCTGGCATTCGCGTTCCGCCTGCAGTTGTTTATCTTCGGACTCCCGGCCGCATGGCAGGACCTGTTCCGCGTGGATGTCCTCAACTGCATGGGATTCTCGATGGCGCTGATGGCGGTGATCACGCTGGCGCGTACGCGCGACCGGGCGTGGATCTGCGCCGCGGGTGGATTTGCCATCGCCTTCGCGTCGCCGCTGGTGTCGCAGATCGGATGGTCGCGCGTCCCGTTTCTGGTGCGCGACTACATCGCGCCGGGGTACGGGTCGTTCAGTTTCTTCCCCTGGGGCGGATACCTGGCCTTCGGCGTCGGCATGGGAAGCCTGATCCGCATCGTCAGGGAGGATGCCACCCATCGCCTGATGCAGGTCACGGCTCTGGCGGGCGGCGTGCTGGTGCTGGCCGGCCAGTACTTCGCCGGCGCGCCTTACACGCTTTACGCAAAAACCGACTTCTGGCTGAACAGCCCCGCGCAGACGCTCACCAAGCAGGGAGTCACGCTGCTGCTGGTGGCGGCGGCATTCGTGTGGACCCGCTACGGCTCGAGCGACGGCTGGAGTTGGGTTCGCCAATTCGGCATCACCTCGCTGCTGGTGTACTGGGTGCACATCGAACTGGTTTACGGCCGCGCCCTGTGGTTTCTGAAGGGAAATTTGACGGTGTCCGGGACCGTGCTTGCGGCGGCAGGCCTGGTCCTGCTGATGCTGGCGCTGTCCACTGCCAAGACGTACTGGCATCTCGTGCGCGCTTTCCTCGGCGAGTTGGGCTGGGATTTCGGCCCCAGGCCCGAGCGCATCCCCGCGGACTAAGCCGGCGGCTTCGCGGCGCGGCAATCTGCGGCGTCCACGCTCAACCGGAAGGCTTGGTGGTTCCGGGGGCCATGGTGACTCCGGCGGCGACGGCAATCTGAATCAGCCCCGCCAGATTGCTCACGCCCAGTTTCTTCATCATGGTCTTGCGGTAACTCCGGATGGTGCTGTGCTCCAGCTTCAGAATGGTGGCGACTTCCTTGCTGCTCTTCCCTTCGGCCACCAGCCGAAGCACCTGCAGCTCGCGCGGCGAGAGCGAATCCAGCGGGCCCTTCTCGGCGGCGTCCAGCGATCCCCGCTGCAAGCGCTCCACCAGCCGGCCGGAAATGCTGGAGCTCAGGTACGTCCCCCCGCGCGCCACCACGCGAAGCGCATTCAGAACCTCGCCGAACGACGCCTGTTTCAGGACGAAACCCCGCGCGCCGGCGCGGATTGCGCCCATCACCGAACGCTCGTCGTCATACATCGAGAGGATGACGACCTTGGTGTTGGGAAAATGCCGCACCAGTTGAACAGTGGCTTCGATGCCGTTGACGCCCGGCAGGCTGATATCCATCAGCACCAGCGCGGGATTGGTCTCCTGGCAGACATGCAACGCTCCCGCACCGTCATCAGCTTCTCCGACCACGCGAAACTCCGGGTCGCGCGTGAGAATCGCGCGAATCCCGTCCCGTACCACCCGATGGTCGTCAACTACCACAATGTCAAAGGACATTCGTCACCTTTGCTGGGGTGTTACTAGTTACGACCTAATAAACAACTTGGTATGTAGTTTAACTCGGATTTCACGCTTGTCAACAGAGAAAAGCCCCTAAGGTGCTGGTTACTCCGCAGCCTGGCCGCTGCGGGCGCCGAACCGGGCAGTTCTCACGGATCGTCCATGAAACTGGTTTGCTGAAACGCCGGCCCTGTGCCAGCACTCGGGCGTTCTGTTCGTTAAGCAGATTGGATCTAAAGGGAATTTGCCACCTTCTGGCGTTGGGTTTTCATGAAATGAATCTCCCGGCCCGGCGCTTGGCGGCCGGTTCGGCAACCAAACGGCCGCGGGCAAGAGCCCGATCAAAAGCTTGGAGTCTTTAGGGTACTCGGAGGTGATTCGATTCAGGTGAGCTAATTCTATTCGATGGCGGTCTGGAGGTGATCTTTTCGGGGCTTTCCCAGGAGCGGATGCGTAACGCGGACGCGAACCGGGGCCGCCACTTCCCTGCCATGCGGCCGGCGGCGAAAGCGGCCTCTTACTTCGCGTCCAGGATAAAGGTCGGCACAATCCCCGACACCGTCGAGAATCCCCCAGTGCCCGCCGACAGCCACGTGGAGCAGCCCTGCACCTTGCCCAGGTAGGCATGTGGATGCACATCCACCTGCATTTCCCGGAACTCCAGGTTGCCGAAACTCATCAGCGGGAACACGCAGCGCTCCGGCTGCACCCGTTCCTGAACCACGTACGGGGCACGCAGCGCTTGTTTGAGTCCGCGGTCCCAGGCGGCGGCGTCCATCTCCCAGCCGAAGTAGGTATGCAGGTCGCTGTAGTCGTCGTTGGGTTTGAGGGCCAGTTTTTCGCGGTTGGCCGCGATGAATTCCGGCAGGTCCACGGACTTGTCTTCGTAGGTGGTTTTGGCCGCGGCCACCAGCCGCGTCCACGGAACGTGGTCGCGAATCGCCTTGCGCTCGGCGGCCGGGAACTTCGCGGTCAGCGCCTCGTCGGTCAACAGTCCGAACATGGCCTTCTTATGCGCCAGTTCGGACCGGAAACTGTTCACCACGCACACCGAACGGTCGCGGTAAGCCTGCACCAGGGGATGCGACAGGTCGAAGCGGATCAGAAACTCCTGCACGCCCACCCGCCGGTATACCACGTCGATTTCAAATGAGCCCTTGCGCAGCACCCGGTTGCGGTACTCGAGTTGCTCCGGAGAAACGATCTCCGCCGCGTACCCTTCGTCGCGGAAGAAATCGCGGAACCCCTCGAACTCGCTCTGCCCCGGGTGGTACGCCGTCCGGAACTCCACAATGGCGATGTTGGGTTTCTTGGATCCTCCGAACTGCTTGTACGATTTCAGCAGCGCCTGCAGCAGGTACTTGCGGCTTCCGACCTTGGCAAGCGAGTACTTCTTGCGGAATTCCTTCACCGGCGGCAGGTCGTAGAACAGATCCGAAAGCGCATCGGCATAGCCGGCGCCGGTGGGCGAGTCCGCATTGTATTGCACGAAGCGCAGGCGCCCGTTGTTGAGATGCGTGTCCAGCCGTCCGGCGACTTCCAGCGCCTGATATCCCGGGTCGATGGATGCCAGCATTTTTTCGGCGGGCAGCAGTTCCAGCCGCGTCAGCAGCGCAGGGCTGGCCAGCACCATCTGCTCCATCCGGTCGATGGCGGCCACCAATGCCTCACCGCCGCGCACCAGCGACTCGTACTGGCGGCGGGAAAGAAAATTGGGCCGCAGAAAGGGACAAATCAGCCTTCCGCCCGCGGACAAATTCTGCGTCTCCATGCGCTGGTGCAGAGCTTCTGCCCACGCTAGATCGCGGAAGGGACCATTTTCCAGCAGCTTATTATATTTGGCGACTGCGTCGTCCAAGAGGGACATTCTGGCTTGAGAACCTGTTCTACGTTCGAGTATCCCACAGAACTTCGGAAAGCGATAGGTTTCCAATCTGTAACATACCGACAAATATATGAAAATAAGCTACTTGCAGTATTCAACAAGATTGGGCAAAAACTTGCAACAAAACCGCCCGCGGGCGGTTTCCACGATTGCGGGGGGTAAAGTTAGCGGCTTACTTGTGGTTTTCCTTCGCTAGTTTGGCCTGTGCTTCGTCCAGCTTTCGATTGACCAGCTTCATCTCCTCGGCGTCCACGTCGTTCTGTCCGGGCTTCTGTGCTTCCTTCAGCGACGCCTGCCATTCGGCAATCGATTCCTTGATGCGCCCCAGTTTCGCATAAACGTCCCCCAGGTGATCGTAAACCGTGGGGTCGGGCATGTGCTCCAAGGCGCGCTCCAGCAATCCCTGGGCTTCGGAATACTTGCCCTGGCGGTAGCAGACCCATCCCATGCTGTCCAGAAACGCGCCGTTCTCCGGCTCCAGCTCGAGGGCCTTGCCGATCAGTTGTGCGGCCTCATCCAGGCGCACGTTGCGGTCGGCCAGCATGTAGCCCAGGTAGTTCAGCGCATCGGCGTGCTTGGGGTCGATCTCCAGAACCTTGCGGAACTGCTTCTCGGAAGCGTCGTACTGCTTCTGCCGCTCGAACATCGCGCCCCGCATGAAAAACACGCCGGCCTTCTCCTGGTTCGACGCAGCCAGCTTCTCGCTCTCGTCCAGCGCCTTGGCCATCTCGGCCCACCGCTTGCCCTTCTCATAGACCTGGGCAATCTGCACCAGAATCTTGAACCGCCACTTGTGCGACTCCTCGGAAGACGGCCCGCGGCCGATATCGTCCGCCACGGCGCGGTACAGCGCAATGGCTTCGTCCAGCTTGCCTTCGGCTTCCAGTTGCACGGCGTCGTTCATGTGCACGGACAGGCTCTCGGGATCCAGTTGCCGGGCGCGGTCGGCCGCCTCGCGCGCCTTCGCCAGGTTGTGCTGCTCGCGGTAAATCTCGCTCAGCCGCACCGGAAACGAGACCTCCCGCCGGTTGGCCGCCGCCAGCCGCTCGTAAATCTTGCACGCCTCGTCCAGTTGCGGAGGGGCGGCGTCATGGTATTCCTCGGCCAGGGCGGCGGCGATTTTGTCGTTGTCGGGCGCCATGTCCAGCGCCTGGCGGAACACCTCGATCGCCTCCTTGTGCTTTCCCGTTTCGCGATAGGCGGCGCCCAGATCGGCCAGGGTCTCCTCGTTGGGAGCCTTGTCGGTGGCGGCCTTCAGGCTCTCGATGGCGCTCTTGGTGTCGCCCAGATCCAGGTACAGTTTGGCCAGGCTCTTGAGGGCGTCGGTATTGCCGGGGTCGGCCTTGAGCGCCGCGCGGTAGGCTTTCTCCGCCTCCGGGGAGTTGCTGGATGCGCGGTAGAGGTCGCCCAGCGTGGTCCAGCTCTCCGTGTCGCCGGTTTCTTTCGCGGTAATCTTCCGGTACTGCTCGATGGCTTTCTGCAGCGAGGCTTCGGCGTCCCGTCCGTTCTGCGCCATCCGCATGTACACGCTGCCCAGGATGCGCCGGGCGTTCACGTTGTCCGGGTCCTTCTTCAGCATGTCCTCGGCCACCGTAATCGCGTCCGCCAGACGGTTCAGGTGCAGGTACAGCTCGGTCAGCTCATCGGCGACGATGGCCACCGTGGGCGCCAGCTTCAGCGCCTCCTGATAGTACTTCACCGCGCGAGTGGCGTACTCGCGGTTTCCCTGCGCCCCCGCCATTTCCGCGTACAGCCGGCCCATGGCGAAGTTGTAATAGGCCCCGGCCCTGTCGTCGGAAGCGCCGGCCGGCGCGGCCGCAGGGACGGGAGCCTGCGCCGGCGCGGTCTGCGCCATCAAGACGGAACCGAGTGCGGCAATGAGTAGGACTGCTTTGGCGGAGCGAATCATGCGGATCTGAACTTTCTTTCGACCCAGCGGGACACCCAGTTGGCCGAAGATCACCCTTTTATTGTATAACGGGGTCTCGTAGCGAATTTCCGGGAAGCGTACCGTGTCCGGCATAGAACCTCCGTCCCACTCGCGCATGGAAGATCCCCCTGCCACGCTGGACGCGCCGCAGCGCCCGCTGGTTGCGGTGGTTGGCCCCACCGGAAGCGGGAAAAGCGACCTGGCCCTGGGTCTGGCGGAGGAGTTTGCGGGCGAGATTGTTAATTGCGATTCCCTCCAGGTCTTCCGCTACTTCGATATCGGAACCGCCAAGACGCCGCCCGCCGGGCGCCGCGGCATTCCCCACCACCTGATCGATATCGTGGATCCCGACCAGTTGTTCACCGCCGGCGAGTACGCCCGCATGGCTCGCGGCGCCATCGCGGACATCTCCGCGCGCGGGCGTCTTCCCATCGTCGCGGGCGGCACCGGCTTCTACCTTCGCGCCCTGCTGGACGGGTTGTTCGAAGGTCCGTCGCGCGACCCCGATCTGCGCCGCCGCCTGGCGGCCCGCGAGACGCGCCGCCCCGGCTCGCTGCACCGCCTGCTGAGGCGTTTCGATCCGCCTTCCGCCGCCAGGATTCATCCCCGCGACGTGCCCAAGGTGACGCGCGCCATGGAAATCATTCTCCTCACGCGCCGCCCCGTGAGCGAGCTGTTTCGCGAAGGCCGGGACACGCTCACCGGATACCGCGTGTTGAAACTCGGCCTCCAGCCCGGCCGCGACGCGCTCTACCAGCGCCTGGACGATCGCTGCCGCTCCATGTTCTCAAGCGGGCTGGTGGAAGAAGTGCGCGGCATTCTCGCCCGCGGTTTCGCGCCTTCCGCCAAGCCGTTCGAATCGCACGGATACAAGCAGGCGCTGCAGTCGATCTCCGGCGAACTAAACCTCCACAACGCGGTTTTCTATGCGCAGCGCAACACGCGCAACTACGCCAAGCGCCAGCTCACCTGGTTTCGCCGCGAAGCCGGTCTCGTCTGGCTCGATGGCTTCGGCGATTCCGCCGCCGTGCGTGAAGCGGCCATTGTGCGCATCCGCTCGTTTCTCGACAGCTAACAACCGATTCTGCGCCGCGGCCACGGAACATTTCGCCGCTTCGTTCGTAATGTATTTCAGTAGGCGAGATCTCAACTACCGGAGTTCATCGAAAGTCAATATTGGAGAAACGAACATGCACAGGACACTTGCGCTTCTTTTCGCCGTCGTTGCGCTCGCCGTAGCCGCCGGCAAGACCTACACCTTCAGGCTGAACGAACCCGCCGTGGTTGGCGCCACGGAGCTGAAGCCGGGAGAACACACATTGCAGATTGTGGACCGGAATGCCTTCATCATCGATGGCAAGCCGGCGACGCGCACCCCGGTGAAAGTGGAGACCGCGAACGAAAAGTTCCTCCGCACGAGCGTCATCATAAACACGGGCGGAGCTAAGGCGCGCATCGAGGAAATCAGCCTTGGCGGCTCCAATACCAAGCTGGTGGTCGCCAGCCCCGCGGCGGACGCCGGAGCCGGATCGGGTACCGCCGCCGGCGCCTCCAACTAGCGGGCTTCGGCGCGGAGCCGCGGCCCTCGCCGCCGGCCGGCGTTTGCACCGCTGTTACACTGAATGAGAAGTGAACATGGTGCGGTACGTCACGCTGGCGGTGGTTCTGTGCTGCGCGCTCCGCGCCGAAACAGTCCTGGTTCTGCCGTTCGCCAACCACTCCGCGGCGGCCAACCTCGACTGGATCGGCGAGAGCATCGCGGAAACCGTTGGCGACGCTCTGGCTTCCCAGGGACTCCTGGTGCTGGACCGCGAGGACCGTCTGGAAGGGTACCGGCGCCTGTCCCTCCGTCCCGGCGCCGAACTCACCCACGCCTCCGCCATCAAGATCGGCCAATCCCTCGACGCCTCCATCGTGATCTACGGCGAGTACGAGCAGCAG
>Ga0209039_10003908_pt1 | contig 11319 bp, 7 predicted proteins | sample BogFormECP12_OM1_FD_188238 | JGI IMG/M metagenome (GOLD analysis project Ga0209039, IMG submission 188238) | Bog forest soil microbial communities from Calvert Island, British Columbia, Canada - ECP12_OM1 (SPAdes) (version 2) | ecosystem: Environmental > Aquatic > Freshwater > Wetlands > Bog ... | reverse complement strand
GCGACTTAAGAAAGGGCTGTGACAGCATTTGGGTAACATATGCCCCAGAGGAAGTTCAGATCGAACGATTAATCCGTAAACGCAATTTGACGCGCGAAGAAGCGCAACATCGAATCAGTTTGCAAGCCGCTCAAAGTGAAAAGATCGCGGCGGCCAATTTTGTTATTCGCAATACCGGCTCATACGATGATCTCTGGAAAGAGGTCACAACTGCCTGGAGGCAGATTTCACCCACGACCGCCGAAGGCACACAACCCACGATTGTTAAAAAAGGCGTTGGAAATTTCGTCGTGGTACGCAGCAAAACCAGAAACTCGGAATCGATCGCTAAATTGATCAATCGGTTAAGCAAAGGCCAGCAAAAATTATCAAGCGATGATGTCATGGCAAGTTTCGGTGATAAAGCTTACATGCTTCTCCAGCTGCAAGATCAGTTAGTGGGTATTGCGGGCTGGCAGGTGGAAAATCTGGTGGCACGCACCACCGAACTTTATATGGAAAATGGAATTGATGTTCAAACTGGCCTCGAAATGTTGATCGCTGAAGTGGAACGCGCCTCCAGTGATTTGCAATGTGAAGCGTCGTTGATCTTTCCAGCAGCTGAACTTGCAAGTCTGGATTCGGTTTGGAATAAATTGGGTTACGAACAGCGCACACCCACTACGCTCGGAGTACAAGCCTGGCAGGACGCGGCTGTAGAATCCATGCCGCTGAGCGCCAACGTTCTTTTATTCAAGCAACTGCGGCAGGATCGCGTTCTGAGACCGATATAATTTATCCTGGCCTTCTCACGATGCTGGAGGCCCCAGCATTGAATAATCACACTAGCTGATCATCAAAGTATATTGACAATCTTCGATGATCAAATAAACCATCGCGAAAATCGTGGCTGAGTTTCTGAACAACATCCTTTTCATTTTTCAACGTCTAAGCTGGCTCAGCATAATTGACATTCTGCTGGTTACGCTGATCTTCTATGGCTTGCTGTATTGGCTGCGCGGCACACAGGCGATGGTCTTAGTGCGCGGTGTAATTCTGATTGTGGTCGCGCTCGTCGTGATCACGAGTCTGGTAAATCTTCCGGCATTCTCATGGCTGGTTCAAAATTCCTTACCAGCTTTGTTATTGTCTGTGCCTGTAATCTTTGCGCCGGAAATCCGCCGCGCCCTCGAACGCATCGGACGTGCTGGAACACTGCCGATCGCCTTCAATAAAACAGCCAATCCCGAATTTGAGCAAACAATACATACGGTCGTGACAGCGGTTGCACGTCTATCGGCCCGTCAACATGGCGCGCTGATCATCCTGCAAAGATTGGATAATCTCAATGAGTACATTCAAAGCGGTGTGAAGATGGACGCAGCAGTTACGCCCGAATTGCTTTTGCAGATTTTTTATCCAAACACGCCATTGCATGACGGAGCGGCGATTCTTTCCGGACCGAAAGTAATCGCAGCGGCCTGCGTCTTGCCTCTCTCTTCAAGCGGAATCCTGAACCGCTCTCCCGAACGACAAATGGGACTTCGACATCGCGCTGCCCTCGGCATCTCTGAAGAAAGTGATGCCATCTCTGTGGTCGTGTCTGAAGAAACTGGCGCGATTTCCATTGCGCATGCGGGACGCATGATACGCAGAATTGATCCCGAACGTTTGGAGAACATACTAGTAGCTTTCTTTCGTCCGGCTGCCAGCGAGCATTTTCCTCTCTGGCTAAGACGTTTCATACCGTCCAATTCCCCGCGCAAGGATGAGTAACAGCAACATGCTTAGACGCATTGCCGATAATCTTCGTTTATTCTTGTGGGCGTTTGTGTTAGCCCTTGCTGTTTGGGTGGCGGCTGTCACTTCGTCAGACCCAGATGAGGTACGCGTCTATCCGACCCCCGTCAACATTCAAATCGTCGGCCAGGGTTCTGGATTAATCATCACCGGGGATGTTCCTCATCAAACCCAAATCACTATGCGTGCGCCACGCTCGGTATGGGATCAGCTCACCGCGAGGCCTGATAGCGTGCGCGCAATTCTCGATCTTTCGGGATTGAAACAAGGTAAACACCAATTGAATCTTCAAATCCAAGTGGACGAACGTCCGGTTCGAATTGTACAAGTCAGTCCCGATTCGATCACATTGACATTGCAACCGCTGGTCATTCAAAGCTTTCCAATTAATATAGATGTAGCCGGGCAACCCGCTGTAGGCTATCAGGTTGGGACTCCAACTGTGGATGTGGAACAAGTTGTCATTACCGGCGCCCAATCTCTTGTCTCGCGCGTGAAGCGGGTCAGCGTGTCGGTCAATCTGGGTGGAGCGCGTGAAGGAATTTCTTCATCCGCTTCCATCACAGCATACGATGAAACCAATCAAGCCGTGAACGGCATTAACCTCGAGCCGGGAACAGCGCATATTATTCTACCCATCAGCCAACAGAGCGGCTTTCGCGATATGGCTGTCAAAGTGGTGGTGCACGGCCAAGTCGCCAATGGTTATCGCCTAGATAACATCTCGGTTTTTCCTCCGGTGGTAACTGTTTATTCATCGGATCCCGCATTGGTGAGTGCGTTGCCGGGCGTGGTCGAAACGGAACCGCTTGATTTGCAGAATATGAACAATGACATCAACACGCAGCTCGGCCTGAATTTACCATCGGGTGTTTCAGTGATTGGCGATCCGAACGTTTCAATTCAAGCCGACATATCGGCAATTGAGAGCAGTCTCACTTTATCCAATGAAAAGGTTGAAGTCATGGGATTATCGTCTGAGATGGGCGCGCAAATCTCACCAGAAGCCGTGGATGTAATTATTTCCGGACCGCTTCCTTTGCTCAACACGCTGACGCATCAGGATGTCCTCATTACTGTGAATGCGGCAGGATTAAGTGAGGGCACCCACCAATTGACGCCAAGTGTCCAGATTTTAGTTTCCAACCTGCAAGTCGAATCGATTCTTCCAGGGACCGTGGAAGTGACTCTCGTTCCCAATCTGAATCCAACACCCACGCCTTAGCAAGACACAAAACGCAAGGAAAAGTTTTGCGATTTTCGTTTTGTGTTTTATATTTAGCGTCCTCACTTGCACTTGCGCCAGATGCAAGTGTCGTGGTACAAAGGAACCATGCCTAAACCTATTGTTGCTCTCGTTGGCCGGCCTAATGTAGGCAAGAGCACCCTCTTCAATCGACTCGTTGGTGAACGCCTCGCCATCGTGGACGATACGCCTGGTACCACGCGAGACCGCCTCTACGCCGAGTCCGAATGGAATGGCCGCGCCTTCGGCGTGATAGACACCGGCGGAATTGATCCGACCCACGGCGGCAAGACTCCGCTTTCGATTGGTTCTGCGGATTTCATTGATGAGATCAAGGCGCAGGCGCTGATCGCCGCGCAAGACGCGGATGCCATCTTGTTCATCACAGATGGGGAAGCGGGCGTCACCCCGCCCGATCGCGAGGTTGCTGAAATCTTGCGCCGCAATCAAAAGAAGAATCCAGATGGAAGTTTTCATCCACCCATTTTTGTCGTGGTCAATAAATGCGAATCGCTTGAACGGCGCAACGCGGCTGGTGAATTCTATGAACTGGGGCTTGGCGAGCCGCATCCTATTTCCGCAGTACACGGCACCGACACCGGCGATTTGCTCGATCAACTCGTTGCAAGTTTTCCTGAAGCGCAGCACGAAGAAGATGAGTCCATCAAGATTGCCATCGTTGGCAAACCCAATGCCGGGAAATCAAGCCTGCTTAACAAATTAGTCGGCAGGGAACGAGCCATCGTCAGCCCGATTGCGGGAACCACGCGCGATGCAGTGGACACTAAACTCGAATATGAAGGCTTGCAGCTCACGCTGATTGATACGGCTGGCATCCGCCGCCGAGGCAAGATCGAACACGGCGTGGAACAATACAGCGTTCTGCGTTCCTTCAAAGCCATCGAGCGCGCGGACGTGGTGTTATTGATGATCGATGCAACGACTGGCATCACCGCGCAGGACGCGCACATCGCCGGTTTTATTCTTGACGAATGGAAATCGTGTATTGTGCTGGTCAACAAATGGGATTTGGTCGAGAAAGACAACGACACGATGGATCAATTCACGCGCCAGATCCGCACCGATTTGAACTTCATGGATTATGTTCCTTTGTTATTCATCTCCGCCAAAACAAGTCAGCGCATGGATCAAGTATTGCCTCTGGCCTTACGCGTTCAGGAAGAACGCCTGGCGCGCTTAACCACATCCAAGATCAACAAGATTTTGGTCGAGGCCCAGGATGCACAGTCCGCTCCCGCACACGCCGGGCGACAACTTAAAATACTATACGGCACACAAGTCCGTTCGGACCCGCCGACGTTCATGATTTACGTCAACGACCCAAAGCTCATGCACTTTAGTTACATGCGGTTTCTTGAAAACCGCATCAGGGCCGAGCATGGGTTTGTCGGAACGCCGATCCGAATCGTTGCAAAAGGCAGAAGAGAGAAATAAAACAAATGACCGTCCACTTGAAGTTGACGGTCATTTTATAGTGTACTGGAGCCTATTGCGTAAACGCAAACGACGAGACGATATCCGAAAAGACGGACGACTCGGTGACCATATTGAAAGTCGGCGGCGGTGTTGAATAGTTACCCGGATTGGTTGAGTGCAATGTGAAGCTGAGGCTGATGCAATTCGTCCCTTTCAGGGTCGAATACGCAACCCAATCGTAAGTGTTGCCCGCGCCAGAGTTCGAGCCGCTCTCCTTAATAAAATTCACACTGTTGATGCTCACCTGCTGCGATTGGAATGAACCCGGAGTATATCCTTCCGTCAATGGACTGGAACAGGTTGTGGCATTTTCAACCACAGAGACATCCAAATACTTCTCAGCCAGATTGGTACCTGCTGTAATCGGCAATGTGATGTGCGCAGCAGCATCTGTCTGGTTACTGATCTGTCCCTGACTCGGATAACTGAACTGGAAGCCATATTTCTGATTGACATACGCCAGCGAACCATTGCTGGCTTGAGGCGTGCCCGTTGCAGGTATTACAGTTGCGTTCGGCGCCAAAGTGTTAGTCGGCATCACAGTGGCAGCGGAAGCATTATAGATCATCGGCGAGACCCACAGTGCACGGTCACCGGTCGGAGATCCGGCAGAAAGAACCGTGAGAACGAACTTCACGCTCTGACCAACCAGCGGTGTGAGGTCAACATCAGCCTGACCATACAATCCATCATATTTCTCCGCAAAAGCCCAGAGCGTCTGAATTGGATTGCTGCCGATTTGGTAATCCAAACGGAAGACCACATAGCAGTAAGGCTGATTATAGGAGCAGTTAATAATCGAGCGGAAACGATCACCGGGCTGGACTGTATAGCTTGGATAAGAGCCCTGAATATAACCGTTGTAAATATTTTGCGGGAAAGTAATCAGACCCACCGTGCCCTGATCAACCGTTCCATTTTCCAAAGTGGGATTGGTTGCCTGCAATACGAACCCTTTCGGATCGCCATCGGTTCCCGGGCAAGGAAGCGTACCTGCGCCTGAATCCCAAGTGGCTGAACATGCATTCGACGCGAAGTCATACACCATACCACTCGTTGATACAGGTGTGCCGGGCATCGGCGTGGATGTGATGGACGCGGTACTCGAAACGATGATATCCACCCACCAGGATTTCGTGCCAGCCCAGCCAATTCCAAACGGGATATTATTATTATCTTCAAACTTCCAATAGCCGCGATACTCACCTGCTGTGCTCGGCGCAGTCAGTGTGATCGTCAAATCCGTGGTTTGTCCTGGTGCAACCGACTGCGGAAGATTGACAGAATTTGGTCCACCCATTTGAGTGCCGGTATTGAAGAGCAGCCAGTAAGAAGTTGTCCATGTACATGTACCAACATTCTTGAGCCGCCAGGTTTTCGTGAAGGTCGCGCCCGGCGCAATATACGTCCCATCGGGAATGGTCACATCTGCGATGAATTGAGCACGGTCGCAATCAGCCGGCGAAGGGTTTATCGCTGTGGGTGTGCCGGGACCTACCGTCGGAGTGGCAACCGGAGAAGCTCCGTTCCGCATGATGACAGGATTCGACCACAAAGCGCGGTCGCCACTGGCAGATCCCAAGGCAAGAACGGTAAGAATGAATTTGACGTTTTGTCCAGCCAGCGAACTCAAATCGATATTGGCTTGATAATATAACCCATCATATTTTTCACGGGTAGACCAATATGTGTAAATCGGACCATTGCCAATTTGATAGTCGAGCCTGAAAGCTACAGAACAGCCTGTTGCACCATATGCACAGTTCAGCACGCTTTGGAAATGATCGCCGGGTTGAACAAGGAAAGCGGGGTATATGCCTTGTATTTCACCGTTATAAACATTTTGTGGAAACGTGATTAATCCCGGCCCGCTGCTGGCCGAACCATCCTCCAATTGGGGATTCGTAACTTGCAAGACAAACCCGCTCGATGAGCCGTCGGTTCCAGGACAAGGCAGGCTTCCACTTGCGGTTGACCATGCAGCCTGGCAGGCATTGCCAGCAAAATCATATGCAGCGACATTTGATGTGGAAGAAACATTGATCTCAACCCAGAAGGATCGATTGGTATTCCAGCCAATGCCAAACATATTTCCAGAGCCGTCGCGCAGTTTCCAGTAGCCGATGTATTGCCCCGGCGTGGACGGCGCAGTCAATGGCACGGAGAGATCGATCGTTTGACCCGGCGCGACATTCGACGGGAAATTAACAACCCCCGATTGAGGCGCACCCATTGCGCTTCCCGAACTAAATACCAGCGCATAAGATGTCGTCCAAGTGCAGGTGCCGATGTTCCTCAACCGCCATGTCTTGGTAAAGGTCGCGCCCGGCGCAATGTATGTCCCATCGGGTACGGTCACATCCACGACAAACTGCGCCCAGTTACAAGTCGAGAACAAAACGGGGCGAGCAAAAGTCGATGCCGAGGCGGGGATAAAAGAGGTGATCAGCGCCAGAATCAAGATCGTTGAAGCCAGAGTCAAGCGGTGTTTCATGAGAGCCTCCTGATTGGTCAAAGGGAAATGGCGAAGCCCATTTAACAAAATTCCCATTGACAGCCCGGTCTAAGTATAACTTTACTTAGGCGATTATTCAATATATCTTTTGACCATTTTGAATAGCCAATTTCTCCTACTTAAACAACTGACTGCAAAATGTTTTGCAGTCAGTTCCATTTGGTTATAAAGCGAATATCGGCTTGGCGCGGAATGCCGTCTGCTTCTAACCGCCCAGGAATACAAATGATGAGACAATAGCTGTAAAGACAGCTGACTCAGCCTGCATGTTGAATGTCGGAGGTGGAGTGGGTAAAGCTCCGGGATCGACCGAATGAAGAGTAAGAGTGAGGCTGATGCAATTCGTCCCTTTGAGCGTTGAATACGCAACCCAATTGTAAAAGTTGCCGGCTGCGCCGAGGAAGCCGCTTTCATTAACAAAGTTGATTCCGTTGAACGTCGCCTGCTGAGATTGTAATGATCCCGGCGTATAACCCTGAGCGATTGGACTGATACATGTAGTAGTCACATTGGGCGTCACATTAACGTCCACGTACTTCTCGACCAAATTCGTTCCCTGCGTAAACGGCAGGGTAATGCGCGCACCGATAGTCGACTGGTTGCTGATCAACCCTTGAATTGGATAGCTGAATTCAAAACCATACGTTTGATTGATGTACAGCTGCGTATTGGCTTGTAGCGTGTTCGTCGCGCTTGGAGCAGATGTGAGAGTAAATGTCGGAGTAGACGGAACGGGAGTGCTGGTTGGAGGTATGGTTGTCGCACTCGGAACATGCGTCAGTGTAGGCGGAACGGGAGTGTTCGTAGAAATGGAAGCAATAGTTGGCGTGTTCGTCGGAACAGATGCGTTCGTTGGCGTGTTCGTCGGAACGCTAGTGGGTGTCAAAGTTGGAGCAACTCCACTCGCGCCATTTCGGACGATTTGAGGAGCAACCCATAAAGCGCGGTCACCGGTCGGATCACCGTTCGCGTAAACTGTTAGGATAAAATTCACATTCTGGCCTGCCAGCGGGGTCAGGTCAAGATTCGCCGCATAGTACACGCCATCATATTTCTCAGCCCAACTCCAAAACGTTTGAACAATCCCTCCATTGATTTGATAGTCCAAACGGAAGATCACAAAGCACTGTGTTGCGCCATACGCACAATTGACGATGGATTGGAAATGGTCGCCGCTTTGAACGGTATAAGCAGGATACACTCCTCGAATATATCCATTATAAGTATTTTGCGGGAACGTGATCAGGCCGGGACTTGTAGATGTGGTGCCGTTTTCAAGCTGCGGATTCGAAACTTTCAAGACGAAGCCGCGCGAGTCGCCATCTGTTCCAGGGCATGGAAGCGTTCCAGCCCCGCTCATCCATTGAGCCATACAGACATTGGCAGCAAAATCGTAAGCGGTTGTAGTAGTGCTTGTCCCGGAAACAATGATATCAACATAGAACGGACTGTTCGCGTTTGTGCCGACTCCAAATACCGCGCCCGATGGATCTGCCAATTCCCAATAGCCGCGATATTCGCCGGCCGTAGGAGGCGAAACAAGATTTACTCCTACATCCACTGTTTGACCGGGCACGACCGTCTGAGGCAGAAAAACGGGGCTCGGCGCGCTCATGCGATCTCCACTAACAAAGACCAGACTATATGCAGTCGTCCATGTACAAGTACCAACATTTTGCAAACGCCATGTCTTTGCAAAGGAAACGTTGGGTGTGAAGGTTGTTCCATCCGGCACGCTGACATCCGAAATAAATTGGGCACGATCGCAGCTCGAAGCAGACGAAGGAGTAGATGATGGAACAGGTGTGGATACAACAGGCGTGTTAGTGGTAATAGCTGGCGAGGCTGGAGTAATGACCGGTCCGGCCAGATACCGTATAATGCGCGGTGCCACCCAAATAGCCTGTGAAGCAGATGCATTTCCAAAATCGGAAACACTTAAAACCAGATCACTAATTCTCTGATGGGAAATAGAAGTGAGATCAATATCCACCGGATAAACCTGGCCGTCATATATTTTCCTGGCTTTCCAAATGGTGATCAAGGCTGATCCACTATAATAATCCAGTTCAAAATTAACAGAGCAAGCGTATGATTGATATTGACAACCAACCGTGGCTTGGAAATGATCGCCCGGCAAAAGGGGTACTGGGTAAAAAGCTCGGATTAACCCGTTAAATTTGTCCTGAGGCACCATCAATAGGCTGGGCGCGCCTGCACTGACACCTGTCTCCAAGGTGGGATTGTTAAGAACCTGCATAGTCCCATACATCGATTTATTTGGATTCAATGGACATGGAATCGGTCCGCCATCATACTGCCATTGTGCCGAACATATATTCTGGGTGAAATCGAAAGTAGTGATCAACTGTGAGGGCGAGGTAGTGGTAATCTTTACCCAGAACGAGTGGCTGTATCCACTTCCGATTCCAAACCAAGCGCCTGACGGATCTTGGAGCTCCCAATAACCAACGTAGGTACCGGGCGCGTTCGGTGCGGTCATGGAGACGCTCAAGTCAACAGTCTGACCTGGACCGACCGATTGAGGGAACGGCACGGATCCAGGCGCGCTCATCTGGCTGCCACCCACGTAAATCAAATTATAAGAGGTCGTCCATGTGCAGGTGCTGACATTCTTGATCCGCCACGTTTTCTGGAAGGTTACGCCCCAGTAAAAACTGGTGCCGTCCGGAATGGTCACATCGGTCACAAACTGAGCCGCGTCACAGTAACTGCGCGCCTTGGCTGGTTCAGCTTCCGCGCTTCCTGCCATTAACGATGACAAGATTATTACCAGCAGGACAATGAATGGAACTGCTTTTATATTTGGTTTCATGTTTCCTCCAGACTTGCCCGGAACACGCAAAGCCTCCGGTCCGAGCAGATCCCGGCCGCGCGTATTCCCTTTCATTCTACTTCGGTTTTCGCACACCTTACATTTCCAAGATGTTACAATCTTAGCATAAACATCGCCAAGCCGTCTGCCTTAAAAATGACCAAATGAGCCGCATAATTTTGCACTTAGACCTGGACGCTTTCTTTTGCGCCGTCGAGGAAACGCGCGATCCATCCCTGCGCGGCAAAGCCTTTGCCGTTGGCGGTAAACCGGATGAGCGCGGCGTGGTAGCCTCCTGCTCCTACGCGGCGCGCATGTTTGGCGTAAGGTCAGCTATGCCCATGGCACGCGCATTAAGGCTTTGCCCGCAGTTGATCATCGTCTCATCGCGTCATCGAATTTACGGCGAAGCCTCAAAACAAGTGATGGCGCGGCTTAACAAATTGACTCCGCTTGTTGAACAAATTTCAATTGACGAGGCTTTTCTCGATATTTCAGATATTAAGGAAGCTCCTGAACACCTCGCACGCGGACTTCAAGTGGGCATTCGTGACGAACTGGGTTTGCCTTGCTCGATGGGCATCGCCTCAAACAAACTGGTAGCGAAGATCGCCACGGAGGTTGGAAAGAAAGCCGCGAAAAGCGGCACGCCTCCATTTGCATTGACAATAGTTCCCGCAGGCGAAGAAGCCGCGTTCCTCGCTCCCCTGCCAGCAGAAATGTTATGGGGCGTTGGACCAAAGACATCGGCACGATTGAATGAATTAGGCATTCACACGATTGGCGACATGGCCAAATGGCCTGAAGGCGAAATGATCCGCTTGTTTGGCGAGAATGGCCGCGAGTTATCGCGTCACGCCAGGGGAATCGATGATCAGCCGATCGTGACCGAGCGTGAAACCAAATCCGTTAGCCAGGAAGAAACGTTTGCACGCGACGTGCGTGATGACAAATCGCTCGAGAAGACACTGCGGGAGCAGGCTGCGGAGGTTGCGCGGCAATTGAGAAAAAATAATCTGGCGGGGACAACCATCAAACTAAAACTCCGCTGGCCCGACTTCACCACATTGACGCGCCAGAGCACGTTGTCACAACCAACTGACCAAGGTGAAGAGATCAGCAAGGTAGCGCTAGATTTAATGAGAGCCGTTCGAAAGTCCGGACAGGCGGTACGATTGATCGGTGTCGGCGTCAGCGGACTCGGGCCGCCCATTCGTCAGTTGTCGTTGTGGGATACGGAGTCAGAGAAGTCGCGCCGCTTGCAGGCGGCAGTGGATGCGCTCAAAGAAAAATATGGCGAGAAGGCGATTCGTCACGGTAAGTTGTGATTACATTCTTCATTTGAATTGTACTTGTTTACCGTGCGAAAGCATAATTTTGTAAAGGGTCGAAGGTCTTGAAAAAAACAGGCTGAAAAACTCTTGTCAAAGGAGTGTTGAAGATTGT
>Ga0209039_10003907_pt1 | contig 11322 bp, 5 predicted proteins | sample BogFormECP12_OM1_FD_188238 | JGI IMG/M metagenome (GOLD analysis project Ga0209039, IMG submission 188238) | Bog forest soil microbial communities from Calvert Island, British Columbia, Canada - ECP12_OM1 (SPAdes) (version 2) | ecosystem: Environmental > Aquatic > Freshwater > Wetlands > Bog ... | reverse complement strand
CTACCACGGATTCCGTCCCCTCCCACTTTTCCAAAACGATAAACCCCGCTTCTCCCTTCAGTTGCCCCCGTTTGCACACAAAAACTCAGGAAGGTCCTGACGTCTAACAGGTGATGATTACCTTCGTCCGTGTGCTGATTGTTTTTCTGGGCGGCCTGCACGTGACGCACTTCGATCTGCACCTGTCGCGATAATGTCGCCGGGAGAATATCCCAAACTGATGGGGCGCTCCGCTGCTTCACCGTTGGTGTGGATGGTTGGCCTGCGATAGTGTTCCCAGCGGCATTTCGTTCAAGAATCCACTTCGAGCCGGAGTTTTGCGGCACGCGCGGTTTCCCGCAGGAGTGGATCTGCGTGGTTTAAACAGTGCTCCAGTTCTCTCGCCATGCATTTCAGCCGGAAGGATCCAATCGCATATGCGCCGCACGATTTCAGCCACGGGTCGTCACTGGAAACGAGTTCTTTGACCGCCTGCTCGCGGTTCTCTAACTTCGTGCGCACCAGCTTGTTCGCCAGCCGCGAGCGCTCTTTCGCCGTCACCCGCCCATCCAACAGTGGCATAAGCGTGACGCGCAACGCCGACTTCAAAGCGGTTTCCAAAAGCTCCAGCGAGTTGTCATGCACGGTTTTGTCCTTGGATTGCAGTCCAATGTAAACCGCGTGCAAATCCACCTGGGGATACAACAGGCCCAGCAGCCGGAAGATCCTCTCCAATTCCTGGTGAAGTGACTCCGCCAGCGCCCCTCCCACCGCATCTTCAATGCTTCCCGGACCCGAGATGGCCTCTAGGATCTGATAGGTGCGATAGTGTCCCAGAATTTCCGCCGCCAACACTGTCTCCAGCATCTGAAAGTCGAGCGGAATCTCCGGGTGGTCACGGTGGAGCTTGTTCAACGCGCTGATGACCTTGAACCGCAGGGTCGTGTCGCCTTCCATCACGTTTTCCAACAACGCATGTGCGGCGGCAGGCGTTCCGATGCCCTTCAGGACCACGGGAATTTCTCTGCGTTCCTCCGTCGGCGCGCCCGGATCTCCCAGGCGGTCACTCAAAAGTCCGACGATCGAATCCCCAAATGCCACGAGTGCCTGTGTCGCAATTTCATGAAGCGCCGGGTCACGAAACTTCTTCAACAATTCCGGAACCAAAGCCTCTTTTCGCAGCAGACCCACGGAGCGAATCGCTTCCCGCACCACCTCGCTGGAGGGATCTCGCAGCAAGCGCGAAAGCAAGGGGTCAAAAGAGTCGGGGAGCTCCCCCAGCAGCCGCGCGGCTTCCCGTCGCGTTCTTTGCCCAGCTTCGCCTTCTTCCCCAGCCATCTCCTCCAATATTTCTCTTGCCGTGTCCAAGTTCTGCGCTTCCCCCGGACGGGCCAGGTACGCGGCCACCGCCGAACGAACGGAAAAATCCTCAAATCCTCTCAATTCCTGAAGCAGCAATAGCGGATCGACATTCTTGTGATGCACCAAATAAAGCATCGCCTCTGTGCGCACGGCGATCTCCGGATCCTTGAGCATCCCTTCTACCGCCGGCAAGATCGATGAATCCCCGGATGCCGAGAGAATAGCAAGCGCCTTCCGCCGCACCTCGCTGGAGGGGTGATGGAGGAGATCCCGGATAGCCGGATGAGGGGTCCTGGCGCGTTCCACCTCATAGAAGCTGAGGGCAGAAAGAATTTCCTGGGGGTCGGAAACCTGGAGTTTGCTTGCCAGCAGTTCCGCCGTGGAGCGGTCCAACGCAAGCGCGTACGCCTGCTCGGCGCTAAGGCCGTGCTGGTGGATCGAATCCTGAAGCACGGCAAGATACTGCCTGCCTCCGACCAAGACCGCCGCCAGCCACCCCGCGATCATCAGCAGGACAATAAAGCTGAGTTGCTGCGGCGCAAAGTGCAGGTAGGTCGCGAAAATAAGCACAACCACGCCCGCCAAACCGTCTCCCAGTCGCCAAATGACCGTGTCGATAAACCATTTCGCCTGCAGCTTCACGCGATGCGCCAGCGGCAAGTAAAGCAACTCCACGGTGGACCGATCGAGTGAGTAACGCAGTACCTGATCGCCGCCTTTCAGCAAAACCACCGCGGCCAGGGTTCCCCAAATCAGTAAGCCGCTCGAGCCCAAGAACACGGTGAGGGGAAGCACGAATAACATGGTGCGAATTCCAAAGCGCCGCAGGAAGCGCGTTGTGAACAGGAGCTGGAACACGCACGCCAGGATTGCGACGTAGAAATTAAAATCACCGAAGAACATTGCCAGACGGTCTTTGTTTACGAAAAACTCCTTGGCAATCGCCTTGAACTGCCATCCGGTGAGCGTAGTCACGAAAGAGGAGATCCAGATAATCGCCGCCAGGGCTCGCAGATACTTCGAGGAGAATACCAGCCGCAGGCTGCCCTGAACGTCCTTCTGCCTGATTCCCGGCGCCTCCGCCGGCGGTTCTTTCGACTCCGTGAGATTGAGTCTGCCTGTCCTCCACGCGACATGCACCAGCACGGCAGAAATCAACAGAAGTGGCACCATGCACAGCAGTAAGCTCTCCGTGCCTAAAGTACCCGCGACTGACTTCGAGACAAACCCAGCAAAGATCCAACCTAAAATCCCGCTTCCCCCCACCATCCCGAAGACGCGCTTCGCTTCCCGCGTGGTCAACAGGTAGTTCGCCAGCGTCCAGACCTGCGTCGGCGCCAGCACTCCGAAAATGCCCACCCAAATGTAGAAGACCGGATAGAGCCACACTGGATGATAGAAATGCGCCAGTACCCAGAACAGCCCGCAGTTTGCCGCGAAGAAGATCTGGCTGCCGATCAGCAGGTTCTGCAGGGAAGTCCGGCGCCCCAAACGTAAGTAGCCCGCGACCACGAAACCCACCAGAATGCCGCTGGCGATATCTACATAAGGGAGTTGTACTGCCTTGAAACTCGCCAGGAACAACGCGTCACGTGCCACCTTGCCGATCACGTAAGTGCTGATGATCAGGAACAGACACGAACTCAGGAGCAGCCCGCGCCCCAGATCTTCAGGGTCGATGTTGAGAGCCCGGTGAAGCCACCGTTTCACTTGCAGAAACCTCTTTCGTGACCTTCAAGTCTTATTGCGGTGTGGCCGCGGTTGCGGAACAGATACGGTTGGCGGGTAAGACGTCTAGCTTTTCCGAGACCGTTGCCCCATCCCGCACAGCCGGGTGTTCCCCAGGCCCTGTGTCTTGAGGGGAAGACCCAGCGGAGTCCAGAAGCACTACCTGTTGGTCCATATATACAGCGATGAATTTGGCACCGCCGCAGATTTCCAGAGCTGACGGCCTGCCCCCAGGGTAGTAACTGCTGAGCATGCCGGTGTCGATCAGGAACACTTTGTTGCCAAAGCGAGGCCGGATGCGACCAACCTTCTGCACGGTGTGCCCTGACACAATGTGGGTCGCCTTGTAAGCTTCCAAGACCTTGCTCACCTGCGGTGCACCCTCTTCCTCGCTCCACCGATCGTAACCGCGAAACCACAACGGACCATCGACCCGCACGCCGAGCCAATCTCCCCACTTCAAGAACTCCTGGATCTTGGCCTGGTGCTCCTCGCTGGCGGGGACCCGCGACTTGAGCTCAACGGTGACTTCCGCCTGAAGGACATTCGTGATTTCCTGCAAGGTAAAGAATGGCAGAATCAACTTTTCATTCTGCAGATACTGTTTCAAGGCATCAAATGCCTTGATTTCATCGTGGATCTGGTTATTCATCGCATCAAGTTTTGTCTTGGCCAGGTCAGGATGAATTCCCCCGTGCAGGAAGATGATTCCTCCAATTTGGGCCAGGGCGGCATGTCCTCGCAGCCACTCACCGTATTCTCCCTTGGGGCCAAAGGCTTCGCGCTGCTCAATGAAACCGGCGGGATGCCGTGCCATCCACTCGGCCTCCGTCAACTCCATGGGCTGGGGAAGTTCGCCAAGTAAGGATGTGTGACTACCCCTCCATTTCACATACTCGTCATACGCAGCTTTCTGCCGGTTCTCGGAATTGCTGTCAGCAAAACTGGCGTAGTTCGAGGGCGTGACATAGCGCAGGTCACCCATCATGTTCATCATTTCGTGGTTGCCGAGCAGGCTTATCACCCGGCCGCCAGCTTGTGCCGCCTCCTTCTCGAGCGCCATCATCAGATCCATGACCTCGCGAGGCTTGGGACCGCGATCCAAGAGGTCCCCGACCTGGACGAACGTTGCCTTGCCGCCTGTCCAATGGTTCTTCTTATCTATAAGACCAGTGTGCTGAAGAATGGCGACGAAGTCGTCAAAGTCACCGTGAACGTCGGCGATGACAACTACGGCATCCGGCGGCTCTCCTGGGGTCTTGGCTGGTCCCGCCCACGCCAGCCCCGCTGACAACAGAATCAGGATAATGGAAAGACAAGCGCGGTGAGGAGAAACACAGACGGGAGGGCGGACCATTTTACTGCCTCCTATAGTCAAGCCCTGCGGGATCGGAGCGAAATCATTGCGTTTCATAGGACGGCGAATTTGGAGTGCATATTAAAATGCCAGAGTTGCACAAGTCCACAAGCTGAAGATACACGCAGAGGAATCCGCAAACGGGGCAATGGCCACCACGTAGGCGGCCTAGAATCCATGGGGAGCAAATCCATCTCCACAACCCATGACTGTCCGATGTTCGAGGTAAGGCATGGTGAACTGCATTTGACCTAGCGGTTCGTGATAGACCTCACGGTCGAGCCCAGATCGCGGAGCCACCAAATGAGGCTCCGCGATCTGGCTAAGTAGTGACCCTCGATGCTTCCAAGAGATCCGGGCGTTTCAACTTGCGCTACAAGGCCGAATCCGTCTACTCAGGGGAGTGAGAGAGCCGCTTAGAGATCACAGTTGCGTGAAGTTTACCATCTTTATCCCAAGTGCCTGTGCAGATCACGCGGTCTCCGTCTTTAACCTGGCTGGCGTCAATATCGTTGACCTTTTTGTCCGCGTGATACTGACTGACCCACTTCGTCGAGCTGTCGTACACAATGGTTTTCTCGGCCGTCGAGCCCACCTTACGAACAGTCAAGGTAGACTGCGCCTTATCGCTTCTCACAATATTGCCTTCCCAGCGCGCCTCTTTCTTCGCCTGGGCAGCAGCCTCTTGAGCGAACACAGCCCTCGCCAACGGGATGGTAACTACAAACGCGAACAGCAGAATAAGTACCCTCTTGAGCATGTTTTTCTCCTTATCACCGAATCACCAGGAAAATCTGATGTACAGCAAGAAACACTAGAAACTGTTGCATAACCTAATTTCGCCCCAATGGAATCAAGGAGTTGGCTAGGCTATGCAATGCTCTCTAGACCCAGGGACCGACAGCAAACTGCATTCAAACTTGCGCATCCCATTCAGCGTCTACGCTGCGTCCCTCATACTGGTTGCCCTGCCAGAACCTGAGCCCTCCTAAAGGTACTCACCCAGTTGAGCGGTGCAGCGGGGCTTTCGTGGTCGCGTGATTCAGTATAGCACCTCGTTCTCACCTTTTTCAGTGACCAGCTTCTGGAAATACGCCACAATCTTGTCCCGTCGCGCCATCACCGCTTTCACTTCATCCTTGGTGAGATAGTTTTTGGCTTTTTCTGTCAGCGCGTTCCCATCCAGCACCTTCAGTTTCTCCAACAACTGCCGGTCGCAGCGTACCAAGTTCTTGCTGGGGTCCCTCAGATCTTTGGTGAGGCGAAAGGCGCGGGTGAAATCAATCCTCCAAACCTTCCAATTCTCACCGATGAGCACGTTGGTCAGGTTGGGATCGGAATCGGAGACCAATTGATCGAAGACCCGAATCTTGTACATCTGCTTGTTCCAGGCGTCCGCATCCGGCGGTTCTAGTTTCTGCTTGAGGCGCTCCACCTCATCCATCTTCACCGGCAACCACCAACTGAGCGAGCCTACATTGCCTCCCCATTTACGTTCGACATAGACCGGCAGCATGTCGTCCATGCCCAGCAATTCAGCCAGCGCATACGCAGCGATGTTGTACTTGTAGGAATCCACGAAGTGTAGTTCTGTGCCGCTGCGAAATTCAGCCGAGGTTTTGTGTTCATCAACAGGTTGGAAAGAGGCATCGTGGGTCACGGTGCCATCCGAGAGGGTAAGCCGCCAAGGGTGAGTGACACCTTTCTCAGACCGCTGACTGTGCACCACCTTGGCGGTGAGAAGAAACTGCTTAATCTGTTCCTTGGTTAGGGTCGGCTCGTCCGCGGCAACCGCGAAGGGTCGGCAAGTCAGGCACAACAGCGCGGCAAGAAGCAACCCGGGCCATCGCAAAGGAATTGGGTTCATCGAGGATCCCCCACGAATTAATGGCACTCTACTCCCTTACGCAGCACTGCGCAACCCCCAAAATGCACGCCGCAAAACCCGCAGCAGTGCTGCACCAGAATCAGAGGAAACTTGCATAACGGAGGCACCTGCCTGCTGGACATCGAGGGCTCGCAACCGTCCACCTCCGACGTGCATGCCGATATTGGCTTTCCTTCTTTCGTGAAAACGCGTCTCCCATGAAGCTCTAGCATTTATCCAACTCTCTCAATGACCAGCTAACGCTCTCATGCCTTCCTACATTGCAAACAACAATTTTGCGTTGTCTAGAGAAACTTACCGTTACTACTCTGCGTGCAATTCACAAAGGCTCAGCTTGACTGACCTTGCGCCGAAGAGTACAAAACGTGCAAAGCGTGAGGAGGGCACGAACCATGAGACCGGTTCACACTTTTAGTGTAATCCCGTCATTGCCGCCCACCATCGAGGGATTGCGCACCGTGGCCTACGATCTTCGCTGGTGCTGGAGTCATGAGTCCATTGAACTGTTTCGGCGTCTGGACCGAGATCTATGGGAAAAAACAGGACACAATCCTGTGCTCCTCCTCGGCACCATCGAACAGGCGAAGCTGAAACAGGCGGCCAACGACGACGCGTTCTTGGCACACCTTCGCCGAGTTGAGTCGAATCTGGAAAGTTATCTTGCCGGGGAGTCGACTTGGTTTCAGAGGAACTGCGCAAAATCCGTCGATGTCCCGCTCATCGCCTATTTTTCAGCCGAGTTCGGGTTAACGGAATGCCTCTCGATTTTCGCGGGGGGCCTCGGCATTCTCGCTGGCGATCACCTGAAGTCAGCGAGCGACCTGGGAGTGCCGCTGGTCGGCGTCGGACTCCTCTACCAGCAAGGTTACTTCCGTCAATATCTCAGCCAATCCGGGTGGCAGCAGGAATCCTCCGTAGACAACGACTTTGACAATCTCCCGCTTAGTGTGGCCTATCGTCCAGACGGGGGCCCCGTCATAATCGAAGTGGACCTTGCCGGACAGCATGTGTGCGCGCAAGTTTGGAGAGTGCAAGTTGGACGTGTGCCTCTCTATCTGCTCGATACGAACATACCCTCGAATGCGCGTTCGGAAGACCGCGATTTGACCGACCAGTTGTACGGCGGCGACCGCGAGAAGCGAATCCGGCAGGAGATCCTGCTGGGAATCGGTGGTTACCGGGCACTGCAAGCCATGGGGTTACAACCCACGGTCTACCACATGAATGAAGGTCACTCTGCCTTTCTTGCGCTCGAACATCTATCGCATCTCATGAGAGCTCGCGACCTCAGCCTCGCGGAAGCACGTGAGCTAGCTTCCGCCAGCTTGGTTTTCACCACCCATACCCCAGTCGAAGCAGGTCACGACTACTTTCATGCCGATCTGATCAACCGATACTTCGGCGAGACCGCACAACAGCTGGGACTCTCGCAGGCGGATTTCCTGGAGCTTGGACGCACGGCAGGCAACGGCGAGTTCTGTATGACGGTGCTCGCGTTGCGCTTAGCCTCACGCGCGAATGGCGTCAGCAGGTTGCATGGCGAGGTCAGCCGGAAGATGTGGCAGTCGCTTTGGCCCCGTGTTCCGATTGAGGAGATTCCCATCGGGCATGTCACCAACGGAGTTCATTTCCAGAGTTGGATCTCCGCTGAGTTCAATCAGCTCTACGAGCGTTATCTCGGGCCCCAATGGCGCGAGGAACCGGCGCATAGCGAAGTCTGGAATCGCGTCAAGTCCATCCCAGCTGAGGAGTTGTGGCGAACTCACGAGCGCCGTCGCGAACGGCTTATCGCCTGGACACGGCGTCGCGTGCGGGAGCAACGCATCCACCGCGGTGCTCCTCAGGCAGAGATTGATGCCGCTGACGCGGTACTTGATCCAGATACCCTAACCATCGGCTTTGCTCGCCGATTCGCAACCTACAAGAGAGCCACTCTTGTCTTTCGAGACATGGATCGCTTGCGCCGGATTCTGACCGACCAGGCGCGACCCTTGCAGCTGATCTTCGCGGGTAAAGCCCACCCACAGGATGACGCTGGTAAGGAACTCATTCGCAGAATTACCGAGGTCAGCCGGGATCCAGTCCTCGGCCGACATGTCGTGTTCCTCGAAGACTATGACATGGCGGTTGCGCGCGCCATGGTGCAGGGTGTGGACGTGTGGTTGAACACGCCGCTTCGCCCCAATGAAGCTTCCGGCACCAGTGGAATGAAAGCTGTGGCAAACGCCGTGCTCAACCTCAGTGTGCCGGACGGCTGGTGGGATGAAGTGTGGAATGATCCCAACAACTCCAAGAAAATGGGCTGGGCCATCGGAAAGGGCGAATCCTATTCCGACCCGGTCTACCAGGACCAGGTAGAGGCCGAAGCTCTTTACGCTCTCTTGGAGCGCGATGTAGTTCCAACGTTCTATGACCGTGGAGTTGATCGCATTCCTCGCAAGTGGGTCGAGCGCATGAAGGACTGTGTCGATTCCCTTTGTCACTTTGTAAACGCGCATCGCATGGTGCGCGACTATTTCGAGGATTATTACGCCAAGGCACACGCTCAATACCTCGTGCTGGAGGCCAACAACGCTTGCCGCGCCCGTGAGCTTTCGGCCTGGATGGAGCGCGTTCGCAAGGAGTGGCAGGATGTCTGGATTGCCAGGATTGATAACGGATCGACAAAGGCGATCCCGGTTGCCCAGGTTATGCGGATCCGGGCCCAGGTACATCTTGGCCGTTTGACCCCGGAGGACGTGGTTGTGGAGCTTTACGCAGGGCGCGTCGACATGCGAGGAGAGCTGTTTGAAGACAACGCCGTCGCGATGGAGGCAGCTGGACGGGATTCCGAGGGCAATTACAACTATGTCGTTGAGACCTCGGTTAACCGCAGCGGTCTACACGGATTCACTGTGCGCGTACGTCCGAACCATCCTGACATGTCGGTGGCCTTCCTCCCCGGCCTGATCTGCTGGGCCGACGAGTCTCGCATTGCAACAGCCGCAAAGTAGCCCGGTCACAGGGAGACGTGGACTCAATGCCTTCCATGAGAAGGCCGGTGAGTGTCAAGTCGGTTTTCTTCATCTTTCCTGTAGGTTCCATGATTTCGAGCCGAGCCGCCTTCGTCGCCATCCTTCCATCCGCACGCTTTTGTTGAGCGATTTTCGCTCGGCGCAAGTTGGGCGTTCCCATTTTAGCAGGCGCGGCTACCTGATAATCGACCCCGGATTGGCTCTCTTCGAGGAGTAACGATCGGTCGCGACCGAAAGTGCGTCATCCCCCAGAAGAGAGAAGACCGGAAGTGCGCGCTATCACAGTGCAGTAGGACCTGGGTCACTGACAATTTAGTATTTCGGTGCTAGCGACCCCAGCATGCCAAACCCCGTGCGAGCGGGGGACGGAAAGCCACGGGTCTCTAATCAGTACCACCAGGACCCCAGTGGACTTAGAGAGAGCCGAGTTGCCGCAGGTGGCTGCGCCAAACTACCAGTGGTGATTCGGCTTTTTCTTTTGGAGGTTGTCATGCGAGTTTCATATTCCGTTAATAAACGTGCTGGTTCCGTCTCCCGTCCGCATCGTATCGAGTTTTGCGTCTTCCCAGCTGCAGTTGCTGGGCGCCTTGGGGTCGTCGCGCTGGTTTTAGCTTGCCTCCTGGGCGTACTTGCTCCGATCCAGCTCCATGCGCAGAACGTTACTTTGGTTCCGTACATCACAACAATTGCGGGCAACGGGACCCTGGGCTACGCCGGCGATAATGGGCCTGCTACCAGCGCGAAACTAGTTCCTGTGAGTGTGACGGTCGATAGAGCAGGGAACATATATATCGCCGACCAAAACAGTTGTGTCCGTGTAGTGAACAACCAGCCGTCTGCGATTACCGTCTTAGGAGTAACGATTCGCCCCGGGAACATTGCGACCGTGGCGGGGACTGGGACCCAAGGTTACTCCGGCGATAATGGGCCTGCTACAAGCGCGAAACTAAACAACCCTTACGGTGTAACGGTCGATAGAGCAGGGAACATATATATCGCCGACACGGAGAACAATCGTATACGTGTAGTGAACACTCAGTCGTTTGCAATTACCGTCTTAGGAGTAACGATTGACCCCGGGTACATTGCGACCGTGGTGGGCAACGGGACCTCGGGTTACTCCGGCGATAACGGGGCCGCAATCAACGCTGAACTCATGGAGCCCACGGGTGTCGCGTTGGACGGCTCCGGAAACCTTTACATAGCGGACAGAATGAACGATAGAGTCCGCAAAGTGAACAGTGGCGGCATTATCACAACCGTAGCCGGGAATGGACAAGCGTGCTCGAACCCAGCAAGTGGCTGCGGCGATGGCGATCTAGCCACCAGTGCACAATTGTACTGGCCTAGGTCAGTCGTGGCCGACGGCTCGGGCAACATCTTCATCGGGGACATGGATGATTCCCGCGTTCGCGCGGTCAACACCCACGCAGGCGCCGTTACGGTGCTGGGTGTGAATATTGCCGGTGGCGACATTGCCACCGTAGCCGGCAACGGTATTTTCGGTTACCTTGGCGACGGTCAACTCGCCGTCAACGCGGAACTCAAGTCTCCTTATGGTGTCGCACTCGACAGTGCGGGCAATCTATATATAGCGGATGAATCGAGCCAACGCGTCCGCAAAGTGAACAGCAGCGGCATTATCACAACCGTAGCGGGGAATGGACTAGTGTGCTCGAACCCAGCAACTGGCTGCGGCGATGGCGGACCAGCAACTTCAGCAGAACTCGATTGTCCCATGGGGGTAGCAGTCGACAGTGCCGGAAATCTATTCTTCGCGGACCCGCTTGATTACCGAGTCCGCGAAGTGGTCAACGGGCCGGTGCCATTCTTTAACGTGCCCGTCGGCAGCAGCAACTCAGAGCTCGTGCGTCTTTCCTTCAACACGTCGATGACGCTCGGGAACGTGCAGGTCACCAACGGTGAATACGCCCCTGCGCTGCAAGGTCCGTGCGACCCGAGCGGCGCGACCCCCACGGCCCCCACTATCTGTA
>Ga0209039_10003906_pt1 | contig 11323 bp, 10 predicted proteins | sample BogFormECP12_OM1_FD_188238 | JGI IMG/M metagenome (GOLD analysis project Ga0209039, IMG submission 188238) | Bog forest soil microbial communities from Calvert Island, British Columbia, Canada - ECP12_OM1 (SPAdes) (version 2) | ecosystem: Environmental > Aquatic > Freshwater > Wetlands > Bog ... | reverse complement strand
AGACGATTTTCCGCTTTGCGAAAACGCCCTACCATCTTACTCGCCTGCTTTCATCATGCAGGTCTCAGCCTTAACCAACTTTGGTGAACGTCAATAGAGGCTCATTTTTGATAACCCACTTACATCCTTTTAGTGCACCCACCTTAAAGAAGATTAAGGTTTAGTTGCACGGTTTCGATAGAGGCGCTCATTCGGGACAGCCAGCATTTTCGGAACATCAACCGGGATCGCAAGAAAGTCCGCGATGGCTTGGCAGTAGTTCTCTGGCATCGAGATCATATTGTTGTAATCAACATACCGCACTTCCATATTGGGCTGTCTGGCAAGCCAATATTTGATCGCGGCCAAATGCTTTTGGAATTGCTCCCGCATTTCAGCGTCGCCAATCTCCGATTTCTCGTTTCGATTCGCAAGCATCTTCTGCTGGGAAGCCAATATCTCGCTTGGCTCTCGTTCCATAAAAATTATTTTGTAACGATAATTTGTGGGGAGATGTTCGAGCAAAGCAGAAATGATTTTTACAACCTTATGATTTGCATCGGCCAGCCATTTATTCTGACCATCGGGCAGTTTTTTTACAAGCTCAAATTCATAATACCCGTTGGGATTGTCATCATCTGCTTCACGCCGTGCATCCGTCAAAATCGGGAGGCCGCCTTCCGCGAGCATCTTCATCATCATGGATGTTCCGGAGCGAGGCAAACCTGAAACAACGATGATCGTTTCATCGTTGTTTCTTTGAGTTGTTTTGCCGCCAAATATATTTTTTAACATTGCGACCCTTATAACAAAACCTTCCGGCCGGTTCTTTTAAAGATAGCCCAAGCCTTTCAATCTCTCTTCCAAATCTTTCTGTCCGTGAGAACCAGTTTGCGAAGGCGGCTTGATGTAGGATTGGTCGAGATGTTTGCCCAATGCGAGGAACGGGATATCCCTGAATGAAATTCCCGGCATGTTTCGAATATCGCGATTCGTAAAGATGACTCCCGGCACCATCAGCGAATCGATGCAGTGATCGGCACCCCAGTGACCCTGATTCGCCTCCATGGAAACGGGCGCAGATTTTCCGAGGCCGGTTTCGGGTGAGGCGCGGAATCCGGGTGCGTAACCGATCACGAGGTCCGGGCCGAGACGTGCGTAAGGACCATTGAAGGCTTCATGCTTCAACAGCACGCGGCTGATGATCTGCTTGCCATCCGATGTTTTCCAACTTAATAGTTTGGTTTTGATCTCATCCAAAAGATTTTCGATTTCTTCCGGTTTGACAATTCCCTTGCCCTCGCGGCTTGCGATGTTGAGGTAAAGGCTGTTGAGTCCCAAAGCATACGCTTTGGTTTTATCCCAATCCACATCGCTGAGTTGCGTGGCTTCGGTCTGACGCAATATGGTCATATATCCGTTTTCAACCAGCCAGCGATTGATGTGAACTTTTTGCTCCCAGGTGCGGAAGCCGTGATCAGAAAGAATAAGGAAACGATATTTCTGCAAGCCAAGCTGATTGATTCTCTCTTGAACTTCACCCACGAATTGATCCAGCTTAAGATACCAGCTTTCGACAATCTCTTGATTGGTTCGCAGGAACATGTGCTGGACGCGATCCAGGTCATCGAAAATCCCGGCCAGAACGCCTTCTTTGAAATTATCCAACAGACGGAAATACATTTTCTTGCGGGATTCGAAAATCGATTCACACAGGCTGAGAAATTGCTCGTCGGTGATGCAATCATCTTCGAGAGCATTTGTGTCCTGCGGCCAGCCCAAAGTCAGGAATGGACCGATTTTTTTCCACGAATCTTTGACAAGCGACGAAGGCGTGGCGTACAACCAAAGCGAATGCAATGGATGAATCTGCAGAGGCAGGGAATACAAACTGACTTTATCTTTTACTTCGGTAAGAATGACCTGCGTGATGGCTTGAATGGAAAATGCAAAGCCCGCCGCAAATTTAAGCTCAATGATGGGACTCCACTCGCCAAGCGATAATTGAATCTTTTGATTATCAATCGTCAAGGTTGCGGTTTTATCATCTAAAACTTCAATTGTCACCGGAAGAGTCGCGGGGCGCATCCCTTCTTTCGCCTTGATGTTTGGTCCTTCAATCGTCGCTGTGAATTTTTTACCGCCGGCCGAATCTAGTTTAACGACTTTAACTTTTTTCTTTTCTTCCGGCTCCGTGGTCAAGTAAATGCCAACGCCCAATTGACCGCGAATATCTGGTGCGCCCAATCCGGGAATGGTCGCGACCGGAATATCGGGACGCGCGGGAAATAAAGCGGGCCACCATAAGGCGGTCGCCGGATATCCCATCGAAGTTGCTTCTTCAAAAAAAGTTTTCGTAGTGTAAGGCGGCTGATACTGTTCGCCTAGCGCAGTTATCTTAGTTGGCAAGATAGACACGTATGGAATGTATGTTTCCGGATCGCGATGAACGAAATCGAAAATGCCATGCGAACCCGGGTCAACGCCGGTTGCGATGCATGTCCACGATACTTCGGTTTGAGGAGGCGAGCAAACCTCCAGACGCGAATATCCGCCCTGATCTACAAACTTGGTTAAGTTGGGCATTCGTCCGGCGCTTTGGAGTCGTTCAAATGTCGCCGGGTCAAATGAGTCGAAACCGAGAATAACCGTCTTCATCTACTCTTCGTCTTCAGTCTTATCTTTTCGCATTTTTCGACGGAGCTGTGCAAAGAAGCCGCGGATCCTGCCTGAAAATACAAGCAGAACACCTGAAATTACGACCAAGGATGCTGCCAGAATCTGGAACAACATTCCACCGGTATTGGGATCAATATACATTTTTCCTCACAATCTTTATAGGTGCAATTTTATTGACAACCTAGAATTGTAACAGCATTTTAAGTTGTGCCAATCCAGGATTATGAAATTTCTATGAGAATATCATTCGAACTTTAATAACTGTAAAATATCTTCAAGGCAGGCGGCGAAAAGTTCATGCATGATGTCATCGCTGGCCCGATACGCACCGCCAAACGAGCCATCTCTATAAACCTGACGTGCGGTTTTGGCATCCATGATCGCACTTGGGACTTGAGGTGGCGTTTTGTTTCCTTCAGGCATTTCGCCCACGACGGTAAATGGAAAAGCCTCCAGCCAATTGGCGTGACTCGGCTTGAGATTATGCTTCTGCGCCACCGCTTCGACCGAATGAGACAGCCACCAGTCATACCAATTCAATTTCAGATCGGGCAGATCGTTATTGACTTGATGCAGATGATTGCGCGCGGGTGAATTGCCTCCATGCCCGTTGAGAACGAGAATGCGGCGAAAACCATGTCCATACGCGGAACGGACAATATCCTCTGCCGCGGCAATCAACGTGCTGACTTTCAAGCTCAATGTTCCGGGATAGGATAAGAAATAAGGCGAGACACCGAAATTCAACGGCGGCGCGACCAACACGCCGCTTGCCTGTGAAGCTGAGTCGGCCAGAACCAATGGAACTTTGACATCTGTCAGCAGGCTGAGATAACCATGCTGTTCCGCCGCACCGAAAATCAACATCAAACGATCTTCATGTTGAAGGTATTTTTCAACATCCATCCAATTCAAATCTTCAAGACGCATTTTGAACTCCAGGTTTGAAAATGAAATTCTTTCATGGCGTTGCTGTATTGAACGGTGTATCCGTTAGTGCGAAAGTATTAGTCGGGACTGGAGTGATGGTCGGAGTTGGAGTATCCGTTGGAATGATTGGAACCGATGTATTTGTCGGTGATGGCAAAGGCGTGAATGTCGACGGTGGAGGTGGCGGGGGCGGAAGTTCAACCATAAAGTGAATTATCTTTTCAGCATAACCGTTCGCACCCGTCACATGCAAACGCAAAGAAACAGTGTTGCCCGACAGATTCGATAAATCCCAATTAGATAGAAGACCATTATTAACTGGTTGGTTTCCCTGCGCTAACATAGTCCAAGTAAGAGGTTTATCGGTCAAACCAAAGTCCAGTTTCCATGATTGAAAGTCTGCGGTCGCATCGGCAGTGCCGGTGACCGATAATGTATTTTGGGAAATGATACTCCCATCGTTGATACTTAAATCCAGTTCGGGGTGCGGATCGTTTTTCGTGCATTCGCGTTGAGGCGCGTAAACCGGCGGGATGGGAAAATCATTACTGCTCAACCAATTGCGACCATCCTTCGTCCCGAACCATTTCTGTGCCCACGGATCGGTCACATTCATCACGATTTGACTTGAGGTGGTGTAATCATTGCAATCGGGAGAAGATTCGAGTCCCGTCCATGTATCGAGTGAAACGGAACGGCGCAAATCCTGACCCGCAGGCAAGGGCAATTGATTCGATTCAAAAATTTCCGTGCGCGTTCCGCCTTTGCACCACTGCGATGGCAAGGTGCCGGATTGTGCGCAAATGACTTCATCCACGATTCCCGCTGGACGCGTGAACCATGTTGGGTGACCGTTTGTTTCATATGGGACAGCGTATCGCATGAACTGCGACCAGATTGGCGCGGCGCCTGATACTCCGGTGGTGTTGACCATCGGTGTGTAATCCGCATTGCCGACCCACACACCCGCCACAAGGTCTGGTGTGTAACCGAGAGTCCAATTGTCGCGAAAATCATTCGTCGTTCCGGTCTTGGCTGCAACTGAGAACGGAAGGTTCAAAACCGAATTGGTTCCAAACATCGGTGCACGCGCCTGATTATCTGAAAGAATGGATGTGATGAGATAAGCATGTTCGGGACTGATCACTTGTTGCGCCTGCGGAGGCTTGTATTGAAAAACCACGTTGCCTTGGTAATCGACTATCTTCAAAATGGAAACAGGCGGCACTCGCACGCCGCTATTGGCAAAGACGGAAAACATGCCGGTCATTTCCAGCACGCTGACATCACCGCCGCCAAGCGTGAGCGAGAGTCCATAATCGTTACGAGTCAACGATGTGATGCCCAGCCGCTGAGCCATGGCGATAAAGCCATGATCGCCATACACACCGACAAATTGCAAAGTCTTCACCGCCGGAATGTTATATGAATTTGCGAACGCGGTTCGGACGGTGACCGGTCCGTGAAATTTGTTATCGTAATTATTAGGGATGTACGGCGGACGCGTATCGGTCGGATCACCGGATGGTGGGAACTGCGAAGGCACATCCCAGATCAATGTTGCCGGTGTCCAGCCTTTTTCAAAAGCCGCCACATAATTAACCGGTTTGATGGATGAACCCGGCTGGCGCGTCTCACTGACCGCCATATTGACTTGCCCCGAAATCGCAGTGTTGTTGAAATCCGCCGAACCGACCATTGCGAGAATCTCACCAGTGGACGGACGAATTGCAACCAGCGCGCCATCGCTGGCATTGTTGCTTGCCAGCGCGGCGACTTGATTGGTGACAAGTTGTTGTGCGTAATCCTGAAGAGTCGGATCGAGGGTTGTATAAATCGTGAAGCCTGAACGGTAAATCGTTTGCGGATCGTAACTGGCTTCCAACTGCGAGCGGACATAATTGACCCAATGTGGATATCTCATATTCACGCTCGGCGTCTGGAACGTGTAATTGTGCGTTTCCGCCGCGGCGGAGGCGGCATCTGCTGGAGTCACACAAACCGGTTGATTGCTGTTGCTGACATGAATGCAGTTTTGTTCATAACTCACCTGCATCATTAAGTTCAGCACTTCCTGTTGGCGCGCGAGAGTCGCATCACGGTTGGTATAAATATCGTAAACGGATGGAGATTGCGGAAGTCCCGCGAGAAACGCAGCCTGAGCCAGCGTTAATTTATCGGCAGTCGTCCCATAATAGGTTTCAGATGCGGCTTCGATTCCGTAAGAAAGATTGCCATAATAAATTTCGTTGAGATAAATCTCGAGAATTTGGTCTTTGGAATAACGCTGCGTGATCTCGGCGGCTAAAATAATTTCGCGCGCTTTGCGCAAGTAAGTTTGTTGGCGTTGCTCAGGGGAAAGCAAAAGTGAACGGGCTAGTTGTTGCGTAATGGTGGATGCCCCTGACACGATCCCGCCGCTGGTGTAGTTCTGCCAGATGGCACGAAGGATCGCCCACACATCATAACCGGGGTGGTTGTAATAATCCTTGTCTTCCGTCGCAAGGGTCGCGGCTACCAGCGCAGGTGAAATTTTATTGAGTGGTACGTAAGTGCGAAGTCCTGCATTTGGATCGAGGATCTCGTAAAGCAAATCGCCATTGCGGTCGAGAATACGCGTGGTTTCGAATTGCGGAATATGTTGTTGCAAATCGCTGACGGAAGGAAGTGAGCTTGTAATAGAATAATATTCATATACGCCGAGTGAGAGAAGAGATAGACCAGCGATGACCAGAATAAAAACAAGTGTGATCAAGAATCGAATCACGCAACCGATAGTTCCGAATCGAGAAAACAAATTCCCGCTTCTTCGCCGGACGTTTTGTCTGTTCGCATTTCGACGGCTGGTGATCGGTTCGAACACAGCGGGCGTGACGCGTGTGCCTTCCATATCAACTTGATTTACGCGGCGCGGCAAGGGCATATTATCCTGATCCAAATTGGGGTGCGACGGCTGGGAAAGAGACTCGGTGCGCGTTTCCCCCTCGGAGTTGATCAGTCTGCGAAATCGCTGTGGATCTTGATCGTCCATCATATCGCTTCGAAACTTATGATTTGGACTCTTTGGGCTTCGATAAAACCAGAATGTTCCAAGAGCCTTTCATGCAAACTTCATCTTTCTGATTCTTCAACTGAGCTTCAAGCACAACGGCACCTCCGCTGATACGCGGCAAGGCTTTTGTTTCAGCAACACTTAACTCGGCATGAACTTGATCGCCAATAAAAATGGGTTTAACAAATTTCCATTCGTTCACTTCACGAAAAGCGATCACGGTGCCATCGAGAATCCCTGTCTGCCAGGCAAGGCCCGAGGCGAGCGACAAGCCCAAAAGTCCATGTGCGATGCGCTGGCCAAAAGGCGTAGTTTTGCTGAACTCTGCATCCGTATGGATGCGATTATTATCACCAGTCAAATTGGCAAACTTCATAATGTCATCGGACGTGACGGTCCGTTCTCCCGTCACGATCTTTTTTCCGACACTGAATTCCTCGAAATATAAACCCATGTTCGTCTCCTCATCACAAGAATCTAACCGAATTATACCCTTTGACCTTCTGTCCATCTGACCGTACAATAGAACTATGCGCGATTGGAATCTACGGCCCGGCGATCCACTTTCTCTCACTCTGGCGGCTGACTTTCGTTTGTCCAAGCCGGATTACGTCAACGATCAGATCTGGGAACTGGAAATAGGTGCAGGCGAACCAGCCGCGCTGGCAATCCGCACAACGTACGGATTGCGCGCACGTTCCATGCGTCTTTTTTATCGCTTTGGGGAACTGGGCAAAACAATTACCAACCCTGCTGAATTTTCCGCATCACTGTACCTGCGGCGATTTTATTCGAACTTTCTCTGGCTGGAATGTTCTCCACTCGAAGGTCTGGAAGTCGCCGCCGAATATTGGGTCCCCGAATCTCACGCCTTGGCTGGAAGACTTACACTTAACAATCGCACAACCTTCGCCCGCAAGATTACAATTGATTTATGCGGAATGCTGACTCCGCTCGATGGACAGCCCCTGAAAGAATCTCAAAAGCAAATGGTCAACGTTCTTGTGGGACAAACCAGCGGACTCTTCCCGGTCATCTTTATGACCGGCGGTCCGCAGTTTAGTTCCGGTCCACATCCATCGCTCACACTGGCGCTGGATTTCGATCCAAACTCAAGTCGTCAACTGAGTTGGTCGATTGCCTCGGCAGAATCAGCCGAGGCTTCATTCGATTTAGCGCGGCGCAGCGCGGGTCGTTCCTGGGAGGCGGAACGCGCTCACATTGAATTGTTGGACGCGGGCGGTACGCTCGATATTCACACGGGAGATACAGATTGGGATGCGGCTTTTGCGTTCAGTCAGCGCGCCGTGCTTGGATTATTCTTTACCCCCGATAAACAATTACCGAATCCATCGTTTGTGCAATCCCGCCAGCCGGATCACGGCTTTTCCCCCAAAGGGGACGGACGCGATTACCCGCCTGGCTGGAGCGGACAAACACCGCTTGAAAGTTATTACATTGCCAATGTGATTCCCGCTTCGCCTCAATTAACACGCGGATTAATCAATAATTTTCTCTTCTCGCAAACCGAGGACGGTTCGATCGATTATAAACCTGGCATTGCCAGTCAACGCGGAAAATTGTCTGCTGCGCCGATGCTGGCAAGTTTAGCGTGGAGATATTTTCAACAGACGGAAGATGAGGCTTTTCTGGGCGAAGCCTTTCCCAAATTGCTCGCCTTTTTGGGAGATTGGCTTTCACCACAGCATGATCATCACCACGATGGCTTGCCTGCCTGGGATCACGTACTTCAAACTGGCTTTGAAGATAATCCACTTTTTGATGTCTGGCATCCTTGGTCTCAAGGCGCAAATATTTCTGTCATACATGATCCTGCATTAGAAGCCATGCTGTGTAACGAAGCGCAATGCCTTATTCAAATCGCGAAGCGATTAAACAAGAATAATGAAATCGCGTTGCTCGAAGCACAGGCAGATAAACTCAAATCATCGGTTGAGGCATCTTGGGATGCGCGTGCCGCGTTATATAGTTATCGAGATCGCATCACCAAGATATGTCAGACCGGAAAATTAATTGCGAAATACAAAGGGCCAGGCAATATGCGTCCCAAGTTAGAGTTCGAGCATCCAGTTCGTTTGTTGATCGAGGTGCAGACGAAAAACCCAGCGGCCCAACGGCCAACGGTCGAGATCAGCGATCTAGTTACCAAAGGCCGGGGTGATGTCGAGGTGATTAAAGAAAATCAATTCCAGTGGCGAAGTGGCGGTCTCGTTGCCACTACTCAAAAGGTCTTTACAAAAATCGGGCGCATCAGTATTAAAGATTTGGATGAACAAGATCAGGTCTTGATTAGCATGGTCAATATGGCAAGCGAAGACATCACGCTTTTTACGCCGTTATGGGCGCACATCCCTGATTCGCAACGCGCTCAAGTCATGGTTGAACGTTCGCTTGAGGATGCAGAATATTTCGGTCGACCCTTTGGTGTTCCCGCTTTGCCGTCCATCCCCGACCCCGAAGCGGACGCGATCGCAATGAGCGTTCATCTGCCTTGGAATACATTGATCGGCGAAGGATTGCTGGCTTATGGATTTAGAGATAGAGCTGCGCAATTGACCGTGCGTCTCATGAATGCAGTGATTCAAAGCCTTAAGGAAAACCATGCTTTCTATCAGCGTTATCATGCTGAGACGGGTAGTGGCCTCGGTGAACGCGGTGCATTGAACGGATTGGCGCCTGTTGGTCTCTTTTTACAAACATTAGGTGTAACCGTTCTTTCTAATGATCGAGTGCGGCTTGAGGGCAAGAATCCATTCGCCCGGCCTGTGACCATTTTATATAAGGGCCTGAAGATCCTGCGGGATCCCGAACAAACTGAAATCACTTTTCGAAACGGTAAAACCATCACGATTACGGATAACAATCCGTTAATAGTATCCATGACCTAAATGTGATATGCTAATAATAGATGATTGCCAATGAGGAGTAGATTATGGACAATCCGATTCGTCTCTTGATACTGGCGATTGTGCAGGAGCAGGATTTGGATGTTGCAACACGCGCCGTGAGTTCTTTCGGCGCGCCCGTGGTTTATCTGGCAAGCGCGGGCGGATTTCTCGGACGACGCAACGCAACGATATTAATCGGTCTACCGAAAGGCCGCGAAGAAGATGTGCTCAGGGAATTACGCAAATCCTGCCGACAGCGCGTGGAATATCTATCCATGCCACTGGAAGGTTCGCCTTTACCCATGCCGACGCCTATCCCCGTGACAGTGGGCGGTGCAACCGTATTCGCATTGCCGGTTGAACGCTTTGAGGAGATATAGCCATGAAAATGATCATCCTGATTGTCAAAGACAGCGAAGCTGACGCGCTTACGCGTGCCCTGACCAGCGCCGAATATAGAGTCACGCGCATCGCCTCGACGGGCAGCTTTCTGCGAAGCGGCGTGGCAACTTTATTGCTCGGCGTTAACGATGCCCAAGTGGACCCAGCTATTCAACTCGTTCGCGAAACAATTACTATGAGCGCGCCTGCCGAGAGACGTGTCTCGCTCTTTGTTGTGCCTGTGGAACGATTCGAACAAGTTTAATAAAGGCGGAGCATCGCTCCGCCTTTGCAAATTCACCCTAGCACAAAATTATCAATCAATCTTGTCTTCCCAAAGAACACCGCCGTCGAAAGTAATGTCTTGCCGGTTACTTTCTCCAACTCCTGCAACGTATCATGATCTGCACAGGAAACATATTGCATCTGAGCCAACGGCTCAGATGCAATCGTCGTTTTCATGATTTGACAAAGTTTCTCGGCGTCACGCTGGCCCTGTTCATAAGCGGTCTTTGCCGCGCTCAACGAACGATATAAAACCGTCGCAGCTTTGCGCTGATTGGCATCAAGATACACATTGCGGCTGGACATGGCAAGCCCGTCCGGCTCACGCACGATTGGGCAAACCACAATCTCAATCAGGAAATTCAAATCCTTCGTCATCTGGCGAATGACTGTGGCTTGTTGTGCGTCCTTCTGGCCGAAATAAGCTTTCGTCGGCTGAACCGCGTTGAACAGTTTCGTGACAACGGTCGTCACGCCGCGAAAATGACCGGGACGCTGTGTACCTTCCAGCGGGCGCGTCATTTCCTCGACTTCGACCCAGGTCTGAAACCCAGCCGGATACATCACCTCCGGCGTCGGCGTCCAAACCAAGTCCACATCCGCCTCTTCGAGTAGGTGCAGGTCGCGATCCAAATCACGCGGATACTTGGCGAGATCTTCGTTCGGTCCAAATTGCGTGGGGTTGACGAAGATGCTGACGGCGACACTGTCACATTCAGCTTTGGCACGGCGGGCAAGGGAGATATGCCCTTCGTGGAGATAACCCATCGTCGGGACAAGCCCAAGCTTCCCGTCCAGAAGGAGGCGGGCGGAACGTAATTCTTCGAGCGTGGAAACGATCATCATATACTGCTTTATCCTTTCATGATGAGTAAAACTCGCTTCATTGCCTCTCTGAGAAGAAAATGTTCATCTCTTTCCAATCTCTGTGCAATACCATATAGTACAAAATTCCTAGTTGACAAGAATAGAAAATCTGTGCTACACTTTTGGTATCCAATATTAGAAAAGGAGAAATAAATGGCTTACTCACATAACAACTCGAAAGGCAACACCTACTATCTGCACTCCAACGGCAAGATGTTCTACTTCTCGAAGGAGATCAAGG
>Ga0209039_10003905_pt1 | contig 11324 bp, 11 predicted proteins | sample BogFormECP12_OM1_FD_188238 | JGI IMG/M metagenome (GOLD analysis project Ga0209039, IMG submission 188238) | Bog forest soil microbial communities from Calvert Island, British Columbia, Canada - ECP12_OM1 (SPAdes) (version 2) | ecosystem: Environmental > Aquatic > Freshwater > Wetlands > Bog ... | reverse complement strand
ACGTCGAAGATCTGGCCGAAGGTCTGGTAGCCTTTGCCGATCACCTGGATGCGGATCTCGCCCTGTGGAATCTCGGGAACCGTGGTTTCGCCGTCCTGGTTGGTCCGCAGTTCGTAGGTGGTGCGAAGTTTCTTGAGCTTGAACACGGCGTGCCCCCTGACGAAGCGGACCACTACGCTGGCGTGGTCCACGGGACGGCCGGATTCGGTCTTCACCACGATGTTGAGCTTGGTCATGGGCACTCCCGCCGCATAGACCGTGAACGCCCACAGCAGCAGTGCTGGCGCAAAGAGCCAACGAAGGAACGCACCCCGGACACGCATCATGCTCCCATTATAGGACTTCGCATGGCGCGTGGTAGGATGGAAGTGTAGTACCCGCCAGGCGCTTTCGATGTGGGGGCGTAACGGATTCGACGGGATTGAATCGTGGTGGGGAGGCGTGCCGGGTTCCGAGCTCCCGTAAAACGATCGGAAAACCAAAACTGCCAATACGCAGTTTGCATACGCTGCCTAAGTAATTAGGTGGCCGCTCCAGCCGCTGAGCCCGCGCGGCGGTCAGTGAGCGTCATCTTGCGGGATAGGCCAAAGGCTTCGGTCCGGAGCCGGCGGCTGAGATCCAATCGGGCTAGGCCCTCGCCGCCCTCGCCGGCTCTGAAGCGGTGGCCGACAATCAATGAGCCGGATACGCACGTAGTCTCTTCATGGCGAGCTTTCTCGGACGGGGGTTCAACTCCCCCCGCCTCCACCACGCCGCTTACCACGCCATCGCCACACGATATTTGCGGATTTGATCGTCTGCTGTGGCGAGGGCCATCCCTTCTACGCGCGCTTGCGCAATGAGCAGCCGGTCAAAAGGGTCGCGATGATGCATCGGAAGGGCCAGCAGCTCCGGGATGTGCGCCGGCAGCACCGGTAGCACGGGCCAAACTGTACCATCCAGGATTCGCGCGAGCACTTCTTCCACGGGCACGTCGAATGAGATCTTCCCGCTTTGGTACTTGATGGCGATCTCCCAGGCGCTTACGACGCTCAGGTGCACGGCGGTGGTGGGGGATGTGATGGCCGCCCTCATGCGCCGCGTCAGGAAACGGTCATCGTTGAGAGCCCAGATCAGTATATTGGTGTCGAGCAGGATCGGGCGTGTCACAATAGCTTTTCGAACTCCACGGGGATGGCATCAAAATCCCCCGCCATGTGAAGTTTGCCTGCGAAGGCGCCGATCGGGGCGGTGGACTTGCGGTTTGACAATCGCGTCAACCGCGCCACCGGCTTACCGTTCTTGGCAATCAGGATCTCTTCACCCGAGGCGGCCCTCTTCACCAGGCGTGAGAGACTGCTTTTGGCGTCGTGCATATTGACAACCGTAGCCATGACTCTATATTAGCCCACTTTGTCGGGCTAGGCGTCTCACCTCTGGCATTCCCGGACGGCGGGTTACGTGACAGCCCCGATATGTGGGTCCGCCTCCAGGCCAATTACGACCTGTCCCAAGTGCGGCAAGACGAGATCAGTGTCGCGCCCTACAAGCGGCTTCATAGATCCCCTCTCCGCGTGGGGACCACGCCTACCACCAAGCTATGGGTAGCACTACGCGCCTGGGCGTTCCAGCCGGCCGATGCGCTAATCGTGGTCGTCAAATCTGGGAATCGTGGATTTCCAGGATACGCCCAACCCTGTTCATCGTCTCCATGAGCTGCCCGGTGCGCTGTTCGTTCTTTTCGGCTGCCGTGGCAAGCTGCGTGAACCGTGTCTCTGTGTCTTTGTGCATTGAGGCGAGCACTTCGACCGATTGGGTTAGGGCTTCGATACGTTCGTCTAACGTCACTGGCTTTCTCCCTTCTATTCTACCGGTTCTGCCGTGAGCAGCCCTGCCTCCCTGCCCCGCTCTTCCTTGCTGTAAGGAGGTAAGGGCGGTATGATGGTAATGTCGATGACCAGCAAGATCACCAGCAAAGGCCAGACCACCCTTCCGAAGGAGATTCGCGACAAGTTGGGGGTTCACGCCGGCGACACGCTAGTCTACGAAATGGAAGGGAATGCGGTCCGGGTTCGCAAGGCGGAGCCGTTCGACCTTGCCTGGCATCGGGCGATCTCGCCAACTCTAGCCGAGTGGGACTCGCCCAACGATCACGAGAATTTCGATGACCTGTGATGCGTTCGAGGTCGTCGTTGTGCCCTTTCCTTTCACAGACTCCGATCAAAGTGTCAGGCGCCCTGCCGCGGTGCTAAGCCGGCGCGCTTTCAATGCGGAGGGCCACACCGTGATGGCGATGATCACCGACGCGCGCAATCAGCCGTGGCCGCTGGATATTCGCATCGACCATCAATCCGCGGGATTGAAGATGCCGAGCGTCGTCCGCATGAAGTTCTTCACCCTGGATAACCGCCTGGTCATACGCAGCGTTGGCAGGTTGCGTCCCCAGGATCGGCAGCAACTCCTGGACGGCCTGCGACAGCTTTTGCCGCCACTCTGAGTTCGCAACCCGGCGCGGGACTGCCGCGGGCACCCGAGCCACGATTCCTCCTTGACGTGTGACACGTGTCACCGTACAATTGCCTCCAGCGCGCTCGATCTCGCCGGCCCTCGAAATCGCCTGCACCAGCTACAGGGAGGCCAGGTGGGAGTCTGGTCCGTCACCGTGAGCGGGAATTGGCGAATCACGTTCCGCTTCACGGGCGGAAACGCGCACGATGTCGATTTGGTCGATTACCATTAGAGGAACGAATATGCCCATGAAGAATCACCCGCATCCCGGCCGCATCGTCCGCCAGGATTTCCTGGAACCGCTGGGCTTGACCGTCACCGAGGCCGCTAAAGTGCTTGGCGTGGCGCGCCAAACCGTGAACAACCTCGTTAACGAAAAAGCGGGCATATCGGCGGAAATGGCTGTGCGTCTGTCGAAGGCGTTCGGACCCAGTCCCGATATGTGGGTCCGCCTCCAGGCCAATTATGACCTGTCCCAAGTGCGGCAGGACGAGATCGCCGTTGCGCGCTACAAGCGAGCCTCATAAGCAACAACGATGCCTACGATGTCGAAATCACCAAACACTATGGCTAACCTCTCGCCCGTCCACCCGGGCGCCATCCTCAACGAAGCCCTGGACGACCTGGGCATGTCCATGAACCGCCTGGCTCAAGAGTTGCGCCTGCCGGCCAATCGTGTCAGCGCCATAGTCGCCGGGAAACGTGCCATCACGGGGGAAACCGCGCTGCGCCTCGGACGCTACTTTGACACTACCCCCGACTATTGGATCAACCTGCAAGCTCGCTACCACCTCGAAACCGCGCGCGATGCCTCGCGGATCGCATCCGAGGTCACCCCGCACCAAGCCGCGGCGCTCGATCCCCCCAGAAAAACACTCCCAGTCCGCCCGCCTCTATAAACTCGTTCCAAATTCTTGCCTTGAGTTTTCTCAATCGTTTCAATCACTCCCCGGCTTCAAGACCCGTCAGCCCAGCTTTCGCCTGCTATACCAGGATTAGGAGGACTCAATGCTACCGTCAATCGCCTGGAAGCCCACGCCAACTACAACCACCCAGACCACCGCCTCGCTCCTTGGCGTCGCGCCCGATGCCGTGCTAGCGGCCGGGTGCCCGGCCAGGTCTATTCCGGCCCTCGCCGGCAGCCGTATCGGATTGAAACTTAGGAACTTACAAAAATGCACTCGAATCCTTCGCCTCCCTAAACACCCGTTTGACGCATCTTGCAAAAAAGTGCCTCCAGATGCGTCAAGAAACCTCGGCCCGCGCGGACAAACCATTGAAAAAGAAGAGCTTAAAACCCCATGAATGACAACTCCACCTACCGGCCAAAGATGCGTCACCCGGTTGGACTGCTTGACCCATCTGGAGAACCCCGTCCGACACCAGCCCCGCCTATTGGGTCAACCTGCAAGCCCGCTACGATCTCGAAGCGGCCCGCGATACCTGGGAATCGCGAGTCGCTTCCGAGGTCAAGGCATAGAGGATCGTCACGCCAACGCGATCTTCAACGTCACGGCGTGATCGGACGGTTTCTCCGCCGGCAGCTCCACCTTGAACGCCGCGGAATCCTGAGTCCACTTGAGCTTGCCTTTGTGTCCCAGCAGTTCGACGTTGCGAAACTTGGGCACGCTGTTCGGGCCGCCCAGCGCGAGCGCGGGGATCGAAGCCGCTTTGTCCGGCCAGCCCATGACGAACGCGTACAGCGCGCTGCCCTTCGTGGTGAAGCGGACATCGTCGGCGGTCAGATCCTTGCGGCTGTTCTCGTTGAACCGCTGGCCTGGTACGGCAGCGGTCTTCGTGCCCGGACCGTCGCCGAAGATCTTCCACGGACGGGTGCTGTAAATGCCTTCGCTGTTGACCGCCATCCACTTGGTGATTTCATCCAGGATTTTGAGTTCCCTGGAGTCCAACTCGCCGCTGTTGGGCAGGGGGAAGTTCAGCATCAGGTTGCCGTTGCGGCTGACGATGTCGCAGAGCAGGTCGATGACCTGTTTCGGCCTCTTGTATTCGAGGTCGCGTTTGTAGTGCCAGTTGCCAATGCAGGTGTCGGTCTGCCATGGGTTGACGGCGAGCTTCTCGTTGACCCCGCGCTCGATGTCGAAGACACAGGTGCCGGTGTCGCAATCGGTCCGTCCCTTGCTGGTATAGACAGCCTCCACCTTGCCGCCATGGACCTTGGCGCTCACGTTGTAGAGATGGGACACCAACTGGTAGCTGACCTCCGGGTAGATGAGGCCCCCGTCGTTGTAAAGCAGGTCGGGTTGGTGCTTGTCGATCAAGTCCTTGAGACGGGCGAAGTAGTGTTGTCTCCAGGAGAGTGGGGCCTCGCGTCTGCCGACTGCGCCGGCCCGGCCGCCCGGCTCCGGCGCCAGGAATTCCTTCGAGTACTCGTGGTAGAGATCGGCATACTGCGGGTCCGCTCCGTCGTAAGCGACGCCGGCCATGGGGCCGGTCGCGTCGCTGCCGTGAGAAACCGTCCACCAGAGGTAGCTGTATGCCAGGTGCTCGCTCACGGCGAACCTCAAGCCCTGCTTCCGCACCGCCTGTTTCCAAAGGCCGACGATGTCCTTCTTGGGTCCCATGGCGACCGAGTTCCACTTCGGCTGGTGCTTCGAATTCCAGAGGTCGAAGTTGTCGTGGTGGACACCCATAGTCATGAAGTACTTGGCGCCCGCTTTTTTGTAAAGCTGAATCAGATGGTCCGGATCGAACTTGTCGGCCGTCCACATCTTGCAGATGTCTTTGTGGCCGAACTTCGAAGGATGCCCAAACCGCGCCACGTGATCCTTGTTCTGCGGGCTGTCCTGAATATAGATGTTGCGCGCGTACCAGTCGCCATCCTCGGCGGCCGACTGCGGTCCCCAATGGGCCCACATACCGAACTTGGCATCGCGGAACCATTGCGGAACCTGGTACGCCTTCAGCCCCTCTTTAGTCCCGTCGAAGGGGCCTTTCTCGATTTCCGGAGCAGCGCCCTGCGCAAGCGACCTGCGCGGGAGAAGGAGCGCGGGTGCTCCAGCCATAGCAACGATGGCATTTCGCCTGCTGATCTTCATGAATTCATTGCCTCCTGTACATGTTCCCTAGATTGCCTGCTGCCGCATTTATCGTACTCCATTGGCGCCAACCGGAGTCGGAATCGGCTTGATCTCCGCCGCCGGCGATGCCAGTGTCAGCCCCACGATGGTATCGACGGCATCCGCATTTCCGTCCAGCGTAATCTCCACCGAATCGCTGGCTTGTTTACAGGTGGCGCTTCCGCCGGTGAGGCTGGAGCACCCCAGTATCCTGGCCGGAAGAGCTGGCAGCACAAGCGTCTTGCCGGTGAGCTTGAGGATATGCAGATAAACCGTCCTGTCATGATAGGTGGAAACGCCAAAGTCGCCCGGCAGATAGGGGCCTCCGCGGGTGGAATAGATGCTCTGACCGCACCGCTTCAGCCACTCGCCGACTTCGCGGAGGCGCGCGGCGTGTTCCGGCTCGATTTGTCCATCGGGACGCGGCCCCACGTTGAGCAGCAAATTCCCGTCGCGTCCGACAGCGCCGACCAGCAGGCGAATGACATCGTTCAGCGGCTTTATCTTGGCGTTCGCCTGATAGCCCCAAGCCCCGTTGGTCAGGGTGGTGCAAAGTTCCCAGGGGTGCTGGTTGTCGAAACTGCCCATGGCGCGGTCGCCTTCACGCGATTGAAAATCCGCGGGGGCGTCGGTGCGGCCGTTGATAATAATCGACGGCTGAAGCTTCCTGAGGTTTCCGACCGCTTGATCGTCCTGCCAGGAGAACGAGCCGGAGTAGTGCTGGCCCCGTGGCCGCGCGCTCCATCCTCCTTTGAAGCCGACGCCGCCGAACCCCAGCCAATCGACGCCGCCGCCATCGAACCAGAGAATATCGATTTTGCCGTAATGCGAGGCCAGTTGGTTGAGCTGGCGATGGTATTGCTCGCGCATCTCCACGGCGCTGGCGCGATAGAGATCGGGGAAGAAGAACCCAGGGAATCGCCAGTCGAGCGGCGAATAATAGAGACCGACGCGCAGGCCAGCCTTGCGGACAGCGTTCACGTAATCGGCGACGAAATCGCGGTGGGCCGCCGACTTCATCGCCGTAAAACTGCTGCCGGAATCGTCAAACAATGCGAATCCGTCATGGTGGCGCGCAGTGAGCACGGTGTACTTCATGCCAGCCGCTTTGGCAATCGAGGCCCAGGCGTCGGGGTCGAACTTGTCGGGATGAAACTGGGCGCCCAGTTTGGCGTACTCGTCAACCGGAATCTGCTCGTTCCATTGCACCCATTCGCCGCGGCCGGGAATGGAATAAACGCCCCAATGCATGAAGAGACCGAACTTGGCGTCGCGCCACCAGGCAATGCGCGAAGCCGCCGCATCGTCGGAAACCATCGCCTGCTGGGCCCAGGCGATGGACGTCATGCCCAAAATCATTAGTAAAGCCCATGCGATCCTGGCGCTGGTTGCAGTTGTTCTCATTTTGCCGGAGGCAGCTAGAAGCCGACTCTCAAAGCAAACTGTATCACGCGGGGGCCGCGGGATGAAGTGACCTGGCCGAACAGGGTGTTGATCTGATTCAAGTTGTTGTCGAACTTCGCCGACGTATTCAGACCTGACCATTGAGCGTGGTTGAAAGCGTTGTAGAACTCACCGCGAAATTGAATCTGGGCTTTCTCGAACACGTGAAAGTCCTTGAATATGGACAGATCCCACTGGTTCTGTCCAGGACCTCTAAATATGTCCCGAGGAGCGTTTCCGATATAGCCCAGTGCGGGTTGCGCAAACACGGTGGGGTCAAACCAGCGGGTAACGGAATGCTCGCCGTAGCCCAACTGCGGCTTACCGGTGACATTGATTCTCTGTCCATCGCCGCCCCCGATCAGATCGACGCCGCTTACCGTGCTGAAACTGGCGCCCGAGGGAGCGCCGCTCGCGAAGGTGATTGTCCCCGACACATTCCAATGCCCCGCGACAGTGCTGAGAACCGGATTGGTCATGTGTTGAGAGCCTGGAAGTTCATAGAGCCACGCCATATTCACGATGTGGGTGCGGTCGAATGACGACTCACCGTAGCTAAGCAGGTACTTGTTCGCATAGGTAGGCAACGTCGCTCCGTCGCTGGAACCGTAATCCATGGATTTGGACCAGGTCCAATTCGCCTTGAACTCCAGCCCGTGTGAAAACCTCCGGTTCGCCTGCGTCTGGAGAGCGTAGTAGCTCGAATTCCCGATCGGCTCCCTGTAAGTGACAGTCCCCAATCCAACGTAGGGCCGGAGGAAATTGTCGGCAAGCGGCTTGCCGGGCACTGTCGGATCCTGGCTGCTGGGGAGAAACCTCACACCGTATGGAAGCTGATTCAGGTTTTGGGCCATCATCAGGTGACGCCCCAAATTGCCGACAAAAGCCACATCGACTACCGTGGCGAAGCCGACCTCCCGCTGAACGCCAGTGCTGAAATTATAGCTGGCCGCCATTTTGGAATCGTCCAGCCCGAGCACATTGGACGGAAACAGAGTGCCCGCACTGTTCAAAAATGTGGAGAGTGTTCCGTAGTAGGTGGTTGGCGTATACGAAAGCGGCGGCATCGATTGGTAGCTGCCGGAACAGCAGAGGCTGGGCGCGCTGGACGTTAGATAACTGATTCCGAACCCGGCCCTGACAGCCGTTTTCCCATCGCCAGTAGCGTCCCACGCAAGGCCAATTCTGGGTGCCGCAACTATGGCTTGGGAATTGGTGAGGCCCTCCGGAACTCCCGGTTGACCCACCACGATCATTCCATCCGCGGGATTACCTACGCTGGGCACAAGCGCGCCTATGTAAACGGCGGGTAGCTGCGCCCCCGTCTTCGGATTCACCGCGACACGCACTCCCGCCGAGCTTATGCCGGGGGCGTAAAGCACGGATGCCTGGGCAGCGTTCCAGGCGGCGGGACTGAAGCCGGACATGATATCTTGCCGCTGGTGCCACGGAAGCCGCGTCGTAAAGCGCACTCCCAACTCCAAAGTAAGTCTCCGGCTTATCTTCCACGAATCCTGGGCAAACTCTTCGTATGCGGATTCGCGGAAATCCCCGCCGGTGCGTTTCTGGCTTTCCGTATACGTGTCGAAAACCCCCGCCATGGCGTTCGCATAGCCGTAGTTCGTATCCAGCGGGTTGTTCACGTCCTTGGTAAAAACGAAATTGCCCGAATATGCCGTCCCGGGGTTGCCTTTCCACATGCGGGTACGATAGATACTGACTCCCGCTTTGAATGTGTGTTTACCGATAACCTTGGTGATGTTGTCGTTGATCGTGAAAACGGTACTCGCGCCATCGATGGGAAAGCGGGCGTCGGTGCTAAATCCACCCGCACTCGGAACGTCCCCAAAACTCATGAACGGAAGGACATTGTTTGCATTGGCGCCCGGATACCATTGCCCCAACCCCTGGAGACCATAAGTCGACCGCTGGATCTTGGCCCACTCCGTTTGATTGAGTGGAGCACCAGGTTCATCCCAATGAAGCATGCCAAAAGTCGTTTCGTTGATCAAAGTAGGGGTGATATCGTATATCAAGTTAAGCGATGGGGTTTCAGTCCGGGTGTCGTAAAAAGCCTGGTCCAGCCCCCAACTCGGCCCAGGAACGCCGCCCACCGCAAAGCCCTGCTGGTGGGTATTGATCTGATTCATATGTCCGTACATCCGAAACCGATCCGTCAAGTTAAAGTCCACTCGGTACGTATAGTTGTTGGTTCGGTTTATGGGAGTCTCCTGGAAGAGGTAATTATAGTTACCGCCAGTGACGGCCCGGTTGACAAAGTTGGGTAGCGGGAAAACCTTAAGAAGGTCCTGCCCATAAGTACTAATCTGGCTCGCGGGAATCACGTTGCCCGGATACGGGATGCCGGTAGTGGGCGTCTTGATCGGAATTAAGGCTCCGCCCACGGTGAGAGTTTGAGAGAAATCGCCGGCGCGCTCCAGAGCCGTGGGCATGGTGTTTTGCACCAGCGCGGCGGGAATACCGGAGTAGGAATATTGATCGTTGAAGAAGAAGAAAACCTTGTTTCTGGAAGCGTTGAAGTTCTTCCAGAACGGGAGGTAGACAGGCCCTCCGATGCTGCCGCCGCCAATCGCGTATCGATATCTTGGCCTTATGACCTTGTTGAGATTGTTGAAGTAGTCGTTGGCGTTCAGATCCTCGTTACGAAGATACGTATAGATGCTGCCGTGAAGTTGTTTGGTGCCCGCCTTGGTGGTCAAATTGATAATCGCTCCGCCGCTCTGGCCATATTCGGCCTGGTAGTTCGAAGTGTTGATGTGGATTTCGGATAGCGCATCCGTAGCTTCCACTGCCTGAAGCTGACCCTGGCTGGACGTATCGGACGCCATCACTCCATTCAAGGTCGGAACCGTGGCACTCCAGCGCGTTCCGTTGATGCTCCCATATGGCTGATAGGATGTGTTCGGACTAGTCGGGTCGGAAGCTCCGGAAAGTCCCGGAAGGCTCCTGATCAGCCCGTTAAAGTTGAGGCCGCGAGCCAGCAGAGCTCCGATTTCGTGTGAGTCGATGTTGCTCGATCGTTCCGCGCTTTCGGTTTGAACGGGAGTGACGGCGGCTTGCACGGTCACCGAGTCGCTGGTACTGCCGACAGCCAGACTGAGCGTCCCGACCGACCTTCTCTCACTGGCCGTGACGGCAATGTCTTTTTGTTCGAGCCGCGAGAAACCACTGGCCTGAACGGTAATGGTGTAGGTGCCCGGCGCCGGGACGGACTGAAACGCGAAGTTCCCGCCGGCGTCGGATTTCTGCGTCCCTACGACAGCCGTGGTGTCCTGGTTCGTCAGGGTCAGCGTGGCGCCTGGGACGCCAGCTCCAGACGGGTCGGCCAGAACGCCGGCTATATTGGCCGTGGTTTGGGCGAAGACCGACGTGGACAGAATGGCTACGAAGGCCACCAGCAGGAATGCCGCACGGGCGAAACCCTTTTGCGGGCATGGAGCCACACTGGCGCAGTGGGCTGAAGAATCAACAAGTTGTGGGGCGGCTGCCCGTGACAATTGAGCGGGGCGAGTGGGACGCATTGTCTTTGTAACCTCCATGTAATGGGTGCGAGCGAGATTTAGAATATCAGGGAGGTTCGATAAAGTCAACGAAAAAGTGGCAGAGCCTTAACCGGGGCAGTTTAAGATGCCGATATCCTAATAAACGGCGGAAGCCTAGTCCCGACTGTGGACAATCACCACCACCATTTGTATAATGGGTATCGTTTACTTCAACGGCTTCCACATTATGAAGAGTAATTCTGAAGTGCACATCCACCGCCAGCTAAATGCCGACGCCCTGATCGTCATCGCCGGCGCGGGCGGGTTCATCGCCGGGGCGTTGGCCCGCTATTTTCACAACCTGGGCTTCACGCGCATCCGCGCCATCGACCGCAAACCGCTGCCGGAATGGTATCAGCGCGTGCCGGGCGTGGAATGCCTGTCGATGGACCTGAGCGAGAAGGCCAACGCCATCCGGGCGGTGGAAGGCGCCGTGGAAGTTTATAACCTGGCGGCCGACATGGGCGGCATGGGATTCATCGAGCACTTCCGCGTGGAGTGCCTGCGCAGCATCCTGGTGAACACACACCTGATCGACGCCGCCTGGCGCGCAGGGGCCGAGCGCTATTTCTTTTCCTCCTCGGCGTGCGCCTACAACACGGATTTGCAGAAAGACCCGAACGTTCGCGCGCTCAAGGAATCGGACGCGTATCCAGCCATGTCGGAACGCGGGTACGGCTGGGAGAAGCTGATCTCGGAAATGTTCTGCCAGGAGTATTGGGCGGAGCGGGGCCTGGAAACCCACATCGCGCGC
>Ga0209039_10003904_pt1 | contig 11324 bp, 8 predicted proteins | sample BogFormECP12_OM1_FD_188238 | JGI IMG/M metagenome (GOLD analysis project Ga0209039, IMG submission 188238) | Bog forest soil microbial communities from Calvert Island, British Columbia, Canada - ECP12_OM1 (SPAdes) (version 2) | ecosystem: Environmental > Aquatic > Freshwater > Wetlands > Bog ... | reverse complement strand
CTCTTCCATCCTCTTTTCATACTTCTCGATGAGCCGTTGAAGATCAGTCATGCTATTACCTCCCGGTGGATATGTACTCACTTCAGCTGTCTTTCGAATAGGCATGTACTTTTTTTCGAATTCCTGAGGCTCGAGTCCTGTCTTTGTCTGCTTACCAGATTTCGCTTCTAGTATATGGCTGCACGTAACATCTTTGATGACCCATCCGGACACGTTCGCGTCAGCAATACATGCACCACTTAGGTTTGCTTTTGTTAGATTTGCGTTTATCAGAACAGCGGCGGTTAAGGTAGCGTCCGTGAGGTCGGCTTCCCGGAGATTAGCCCGGCTGAGATCGGCTCCGCGGAGATCGGCTCCGCTGAGATCGGCTCCGTGGAGATTCGCTCGACTGAGATTCGCTCGGCCGAGATAGGCTTCGCGGAGCTTGGCTCCACTGAGATCAGTTTCACTCAGGTCGGCTCCGCCGAGGTCGGCCTCACTCAGATCGACTTCGCTGAGATTAGCCTCGTGGAGGTTCCATCCCGTTTGGGTGCTCCTCCCTACAACGACCCCCAGTCCGACAAGCACTGCCCACGTTTCCTCTTTTGTCATTGTGGGCAACCCTGCCAACGGTGAGCGCTTGTAACCAGTATGTGAAAGGAAGCGATCTTGCTCTTCATTTCCCTCCTTTGATGACTCTCCTGTGACTTGGAAAAGGCGCCGAAGAGGCACGATACCTTATCCAGAAGCATCAACTTGACCTCTTCAAAACGTCCGTAGCATCACGCTCTTTCTCCAGCGGTAAGGGTTGTGTTGCCAGGTTATGTAGACTGCATCGATCTGACTAACGCCATTATACCGCTACCGTGTTCCGAGTCAAGCCTCTCGTGGTATAAGGAGGTGGCTCAAGCCTGCTGTCTGCTATACCTGTCCCAGCTAGGCGGAGCCGCATGGCCCGTGGATCAAACGACCTGTTGAGTGCTGACGATTACCAGATGCAACGTAGCACAGGATGGAAAAGTGCGAGGGTGAAGACTTCAGGAAGACATTGGTAAAATCTCCCTAGATAAATTTTTCAGTTTTTTGGGGACGTTCCTTAGATTTTTAGTTTCTACTCTTGTCCGACGCTACGACCTTACACCCGAGTCGTTGTGCGAGTTGCTCGCCGCGCTGGACAGAAAGCATTACACCGGCAGGAGAAAGATCCAGCAGTCGTCGCGAGCAGGGACGTCCTTCAATATTTCAATTGGCACCAGCTATTGAATAAATTAAGGACGCCCCCGTCTCCTCCAGCTGACACAAGCTTCGTGAGAAAGAAAGCTGAATAAGAAAGGGCGGGCTCCAAGGGCTGTTAAAAGGCAGTTTGTACATGGGGACGAGCGATACGTACCAGTTTGTGCTAGGTACGCCCTAAGTCACGTCCTCTATGGCGAGGGTTTCTCGCCCACCACACAGCCTGAATGCATCCGCCCTATGATTAGACTAAGCATGAACTGCACTAAAACCAATACATGAAACGCATCGTCTTGCTTGCGCAGGGTCAACCATGGCCCAGTCTTAGCAACTCTCTCTCAGCGACGATTACCGTTCGAAAGTGACCATTAACGCCATGCCGCCAAGCTGCAGGCACCGAAGGCGACTGTCAGCTTCAACGGCCTGTTATGGCGCTCACACCTGGCCAACACTCCGCGCGTAGCCAATCTACGAGCCGACTCGCCAGCTCCATTCGATGAGCAGAGAACACGTGGTCGTCGTCGAGCACCACCTCCGTTAACCGCTCCGCATCTGCCTCACGCAAAGCCGCGATTACTCTGTCGTGGTGATCGGCCTTCGGCGCTACTTCATCACGCGCGGCCGCGACCAGGAGAAGGGGTCGGGTTGCCAGATCGGCCGCACGGGAAGGGACGCTCCACGCCTCCGCACGGCTCACTATTTCGCTGGCAACGCGCCGCGCATCCCCGTGGACCGGGCCGCCCCTTGCATCCATATGCTGACGCAGGGTGGACTCCAACCCTGCGAGGGCGCTTGCATGCAAACCGAACCACCCAAGATCGGCCCCGGCCAAGAAGGCGAAGCACGCGATGCGGTCGTCCTCGGCGGTCGTAATCGCACCGAGGAATCCACCGAGGCTGTGGCCAACCAGCGCAACGCGGTCAGGGTCCACCCGGTACGCCGACGCCCACTCATCACTCCGCGCTCCCTCTACAGCCTTCACCACATCGTCAAGCGCGTGTGCAATCGAGAACTCGCCGCCGCTCCCCCACGTGCCCCTGTAATCGAAGTAAAGCACGTTCATTCCGGCTCGCCTCATAGCCTGCGCAAGGTCTAGATTCCGCTCGTTGCCGGGGTAGCCGTGCAGGATTACGACCGTCGGGTGCGGACCGGGCCCGTTGGCCACGTACATGAGCCCGTTGAGCTTGCTTCCGCCGCTCTCGAATGACAACTCGCCCATGGTGGGAGGAAACGCCGAGTCCACAGCGGGGTCTGACCAAGTTCTCATGCGTGTTCCTATTGTGCAGCTTAACAAGTATCAGGCTGCAATTTGCTATCGGCTAAATTTCTACCAGTTTTCCCGCTTCTTCTCAATTAAGATTTGAGCATGGGAGGTCTTCTCGTTCGGGACAACCTCATTGTAATCGGATAATTGTCACGATTTGAGGATTCCTGACATGCAATACTTTGTAAGAAATTACATGTCATACCGTGTTCAACAACGTATCACCTGGTAGGTAGGCCCAAAAGTGGTACATAAGTGGCCTACATGTTCGTAGGAGCCCACTATGGCTTCGTGAACGTGAGGATCCTCGGTGTTAGGAGTTTGGAGGGATCCGGCCCGCGTTGCGTTCCAGTGGCGATGTAGTCGCGCAGTGCGATTATGAACTTGCCGCGGAGCGCTGGGTCCCCTATTGCCGGCTGCACTCCAAGGGTCGTGCTGCAGTTCTCCTTCCCGCCGCGCACGTGCTCGAGTACGTCGCAATTCTCGGCGAAGTAGTGCACGAAGAACTTGCCGGTGTTGTTCACGCTCTTCGCATAGCTGTGTGCGGACCCTTTGAGGCCTTTGATGAGGCCATCGGGGCCATTGACGTCTGTGTCCAGGACGTTCGTGACCCCGGCCATCATCGAGGCGTCGTTGGCTGACAGGCCCACGTAGGTCGCGTTCCCGGTTTCGGTGGCAAGTGTGCCGACCACCGCTAAGACCTGCCCGGAGTCGAGCGAGCGGGGCGATGAGAAGTAGAGGGCTGCCTCTTGCTGGTCGGCCTGGCAGTCCATGGCGATGTCGCGGCAGTACGGTCCCGTCCACCCGTAGTCACGCACCAGCTCGCCAATGAACGATGTGGCCGGCGGCGGCTGCGTGCAATCTGTGCTCGTAAGCTTCGCATGGCTGCTGACTCTATGGCACACCGCAGCGACCAGGTTTTGCAGGTCGCCTGCCAGTCGCTTCTCGTTCTCAGCCGTTCGCGGCTCAAAGATCAGCGACGTGTAGCGTTGCACAGGTCCCAGTGAGGCAGGGGCACGCACGCGCAACACCGTAAGCGGAGGGTCTTGCCGCCATTCTTGTGCGGCATCTTGATAGGCGGGGTCGGCGACGGCATAGCGGAACGCGGTCGCGAAGTCGATGGCATTCTTGCCCATTCCGAGCGGCCCGATAGGACCGAAATCATCCTCGCTTGGGATTTGTTCCGTGAAGATGTGGATGTCCGGAACCCCCTGCGCCTGCAACGCGCGGCGGACAGCGTAGTCCGTCGTGGCGCTCGGGGTGATGATGAAGTACCGGGTCTCCCCGAAAGGGTAACCCGACTGCCGTTCCATGACCACGTTGTTGACGACATCCCCGAGAGCCGAGAAGGTGATGACCCGCTGGGACTTCGGGTCGTCAGGCGGGATCGTGTCGAACAAGTACTGCATGGGGAAAGGCAGATCCGGCGTATGTGCCCACTGGTTGTAGTCCTTGGGCTTCCACTTCCCGTGCTGGCTGAACGCCCATGTCTGCAGCCCCATGTATCGGGCCGGCGGCGGCATCTGGCCAAATATCAGAATCGCCTCCCTGGGGTCGAGCCGGTATGTGGAGCTGAACCCGGGGTCTGTCTCGCCGAACGCATTCACCGTCGCCGGGTCCACGTACTCGTCCGGCCACGACTTCACGACCGGTACCACATACGGTGCTGCGGGGTTGCCGAGGAAGCAGTTCTTCAGCAACGGATAGGTGTAGTCTTGGCACTTGTCTATAGTATATAGCACCGCCTTACCCTCGCTGACTTGGAAACCTTTCTTCGTGAGGTCATGGACCAGCGCCTCTTTCAGGAAAGTCTCCGGCCTTTCCCTATGGTGGGTCCCATCCGCCCGCGCAACCCCTACGACAAGGAGTGCAGTGAGAAGCCCTCCCACCAGCAGTAACACAGTAGACATGATTAAGGACAGAAGCATTTTTGCCTTCATACCATTTCCCCCTTCTTTGGTTTTCTGAGACTAGCTGATCCCCTCGGCATCTACCGATTTCGATTGTAGCAGAATCAGTTCTTTAGTCAATCAGTCTTTGGTACCCGAAGGTCATTCCGTACAGTGTGCCGTGCTGACGGTCAAGGTTGCGACCGCAGCGAAAACTTAGGTACGATTACGCGGTCCCTCGCTAACGCTTAACATTGCTGTAGTCGCGCTCACCATCCAGGCGGCGGGGCGTAGCCGGGATTGAAGTACTTTCCGCCGTTCTTCTCAATGTAAGCTTCGAGGCGCTTCAGGCACGAGCCGTTCAGCACCTCCTCCACATCGGCGCAGTGAACGCCCTGTGGGGCGGCGTTACCGAGATTCTGAAAGCTCGCGACATACGGCGTGGGATCAGTCACGTTTTCGATTTCCGACCACCGCGTACCTTGAGGAAGGCCGTTGAAGTAACAGGGCACGCCGCGCTTGTGTGGCGGCGGGAGTGGCGTGTATGCGCCGTAGTAATCGTCGTTCGCGCGCTTGAGCCGCAAAAGCAGGTTTGCCGTGGTGAGCGGCCCAACGCTCCCGCCTTGGATGAGCGCCCACCCGTGTGCGTGCGCATAGGCGAAGAGCCGCATGCGCTCATGGACCGGGAGATGACGGGGCCAGACCACTATCGTCGATCCCCCGGCCTTGTCCAGCCGAAACTCGGCGTTGGCGAGGCTCGCGCTGTCCGGGTGATTCGGTTCATAGGTGTTCACGGACGCGCCGTACATTGTCAGCGAGATGTAGGCGGCCTGGGAGTCGCCCGGAAACGTCGTGTGCGGCTTCAGTAACTCAGTTTCGAAGACCGAGGCGATATGCGGAAGGCGGATGAGCGCTATCCGCAGCGGGTCGACACGGGCACCGAGATATCCGGCGCATTGGTCCGGCGGCGGCATGGAAGAGACATCCGCGCCTGGCGCAAGCGGAGGCCGTGTGAACGTCACCAGCGCAGGGTCGATCTGGGGCGCAAACTGCCAGCCGGCCTTGGACTGAAGTGCGGCAAACTCGGGGATGCCTAGCAGGCGTATGCTGTCCTCAAGCGCCCAGAGATCCTGTCCCCTCGACATGTTGTCGGGCGTTGTACCGTAGATGTTCTCCACATCCGGAGTATCGGTCGGCAGGTGACCGATCGTGGGCGGCACCGCGTCGTACGTGGCGCAGTCGAGCTTTTCGCCGGTCTCGTAGTTGACGGCATACACCGACGGGAACGGGGTATTCGTGCGGCCGCCGGAGCCGCCCAGGTTGTATCCAGGAAATGCCTGATAGACGCGATAGGCGATTGCGGTCATCGATTGGTCAAAGGAAATCATGAGCACGTTTTGGATGTCCGCAAGCGAAGGAGCGATGGTTGTGCCGGGCGGGATGTCCGCCGGGAGCAACAAGAGGCGATAGTGCCGGTGGGGGGCGAATACGGGGTTGCCGTCAACGAACGGGTTGGTGCTGCCCCCGTCCGGCACGATGGTACGATCACTCGCGAGCGAGACCGCCTGCGCTTTCACGCCGTAGATCGTCCATGAGAACCAGGCTGCGTACGGGAACTCCGCGTCGACAACGAAGCCGACCGGTATCCCTTGGGAAAGCTGAGGGATGAGGACGTACGAGTATGCACAGCGCGGATCGGCCTGCAGGGGAAACCGGAATGTATGGATCCACTCGAACGCATACATGCAGGGAGCAGGTTGCGTCTGTTGCTGGGCGGCGCCGGACGGCGAAAGGACGGCCAACACGAGACCGACCGCCAGGACAAGAACGATGACAGCGTTCATTGTGTTTTTAGCCATGAGAATTTCTCCCTCCTTCCCTGCCTTCACCGGTCCATATAGTAAAGACGTTTACTTTCTGAATTTCCTCATACCTACAAGACCGACAAGCCCAAGACCGAAGAGGAGCATCGTACCGGGTTCGGGTGCAGGTGTGACGCTGACATCGTCCAGACAAAGTGCTGCTGGATAGTCAGCGCCGCTGAACATGAGAACCGTGGATGATCCGGTAGCCGTCCCGGTAACCGTTTCCTCGGTATAAGAAAAAGCAGCGGCGTCTGTCAGACTGAACAGCGTAGTCCCACCCCAAGACATACTGAAGTCATTTGGGGCACCACCTTTGTTCAACAACCAGAAACTGATGCTGTATGACTCACCCGGCACCGTAGGCAGGGTCTGCTGAATGGAGTCGTCGATACCTCCGAATGCAGCAAAGGCGGCAGCATAGCTGCCCGAGTGGACGTCACCAGGTAAGTTCGAAGCACCAATGAAACTGCCCGATCCGGCATGAATAGTTAACCAGCCACCGAGGTTAACGGTTTCAAACCCCGGGTTGGTCACGAGATTTTGTGCATTGCTGATGCCGAACATCAGCAGCAATACCAGAGATGCATACAGTGCGACTCGGAATCCTTTATTCATCTTTCCTCCTTTGGCCCGGTCAAAGACGATCACAGGAGTCACGGAACCCTGCCTCTTCTCCTCTGAAATCGGACTCTTGATTACTGCTCGAACGGATCACTCCAATCAGCCTGGAACACGCATGGTAGCGCACTCCTGCCCGTATCGCCGTCTACGGCACCGGCACCGAACTTCCCGCATTATCCACGAAATCCAAGTAATATGCCTTGTAAGTATTCCTATCGTCCCAGACGACGTTGCCGGAAGCGTCCGTTGCAATCAGCTGCTGAACGACAACAGTGAGGTTATTATTGTCCCCGCTGAAGAGCGTGACCATGATCTTAGGGCCGATGAGGGTCATGACGTTGTGCATCTTATTATCGCTTACTGGTGTTGCCCAACGTCCATAAGCCCAGGTATTAGCCGGTGCCCAACCTTGTGTTGTTGAATGCGGGCTAAGGGCTATCCAGTTGCCATGTTCCCGGACGTGGAGGGCCGTCTTCTGATCAACGAAGACAAGGTCGAATGCCCATTCTTTAAAGCCCTTCGAATACAGCGTCATTCTACCGTCATAGATGATGGGAAGAGCAGGGCCTCCGCTGGATGCAAGCCACATCTTGGTCCGGTAAGGATCTACCTGCCAATCTGTGCCGGCTTCCAACATGGGCTCCCCACCATTACCAACCCAAGGGTACGGATACGCACCTGGCTCATTGGATCTCAGGTAGGTCAATGGATAGTCCGTCAGGTTGACAAGCGCGATGCTCCAATCTGTTTCATAGGTCCAAATCCCCGCGGGGAGATCGTCTGCTAATGCCGAATACGGACCCCAGACAAACAGTGCCGCTACTATGATGACCACCACAAGAACGCTTTTCTGCATATGGGTAATCATGGTCTATCCTCCTCTCCATGCCGCTCGCGGTCGTCCCGGTCTGCATGCCGCTCGCGGTCGTCCCGCTCTCTATGTCGTTCGCGGTTCTCCGGGCTGAGTGTGATCTGCCCGTTCTGCATGGCAGCGATTATCTCCTCTACGAGGACCACCTCCTCGTGCGTCAGCGGGTTGCCAAGCATGAACGCCTCGATTGCCTCTTGGAGCGTCCGGCGCTGTGATTTGTTGAGGGAGTTGTACAGGCAAGCAAACTGAGTATATCGTTTCAGGTCCCGGGTCCCCAGCGCCGCATTGAGCGGCGCGCCGAGCGCATGCGAGGTCATTTTCGCTGCGGCCTTGACCTGTGCGTACCTGTACTGTTCCGGTGTCCACAGGGTCACACTCACGATCGGAAGCCTATAGTCTTGGAAGCTCGTATAGGGGTTGGGGTCATAATCAATCCCCCGATCCTTTCCCCGGAGCAGCTCCGTGGTGACATAGATCTCGGACGAGTACTCGCCGGTTCCGAGGGCCCACATCACGTCCACCCCGTCGGTAGCTTCATCGTTACCGTATGAAGATTGGGTGACGGTCGACGGCTCGCAGCCAAGGCAGTTGGGGTTGGCCGACGTGCCGTCCGGTACGACGTAGGCAGCGAAATACATCTTCTCGCCGTCTTTCCCCGTGTCTACGCTGTTGAAATTGTCGAACGTCGTCGTCGCCAGCTCCTTAGTCGCTACAAAGGTGTCAAGCCATGCGATCGGATTCGCAGGATCGATGGCCACCCCGATGAAATCGACAATCTCTATGATGCTGGCTGAGATAAACTTGAATATTTCGCTGTACAGAGGCTTTGTGGGGGGAGCGGTACGGGTGAACCAAAAGCGGAGCGGCACATCTTTTGTTACCGGCCCGTGTCCCGAAGCGTAGACCCCCTTGATTATCCACCCCATGGTGCTATTCGTTACATACCCGCCCTGATCGTCCCAGGAAACGACTAAGTTGTAGGGATGCGTCGATGTATTGGTGGCATTGGGCGTGAATATCCAATTGCCGGTGTCTGGATCCCGTATCCAGCCATTGTCTGGGGGATCTCCGTGTAGACCAAATAGGTATGCTCCGGGCCAGCCGAGCGGGGCGAACATTCCGCTCTTGTGGGTGTTGCGGTTTGTGTCACGGGTGTTTAATGCTGTGATATGTGCCGTGTCCTGGGCAAGGTCGTAGGGGGTCAGGTTGAGCAGGCGAATCACCAGCGTCTTAGATCGTCCTCCGATCATCGTCAGGTCCGCCCTTGTGGGTATAGCTGCACTGTCTCTCGAATATTCTGCTCCAGCGTCCACCACCACCCCTGCCGTGAAGCCCAGAACGAGCAGGAGCCAGAACCACCAGTGAGAAGATCGTTCTCTCATGGCGTGCTTTTTTCTGCAGACATTGCTCATGATGCATCCTCCTTCTTCAGTCCCACCCTTGCGAGTGGTTTGGCTTTTTCAGATTGATTCAATCGTAGCACAGCCGCACAAGCAGTCAAGGAATTTTTGGTACTAGATTTTGGCTTAAGCTAAACGGCTGTCTTTTTATCTCAAGGCGCAGCGAGATTATGGAGCCAGTCAGGCAGGCGAGGGCTGACGATTACGACGTGGAAGCTGGTAAAAGACGGAAAAATACGCGTGTGTGGATTTCAGGAAGGAATTGAGGTGCTAGCAGGCGATTATTCTATTCCCGTTCTAGCGCGTCGTAGTCGATTACATCCTGTCTAACAATCCTGAGCTTTGCCCGAAAGCTATACCCGAAAGAGAAGTCCCCATACCCCAAAGAGATGTTTACCTGACCCCCGAATGAGGATTAAACTTACATCAGGCGGCAGAGTTTTTAGAGGAATGACTTCTCAGAATTGTGATTATGGGAAATACAATACTTAGATTTGGCCCTTCTGCTCCAGGTGCGGCATTGAGCTCACCACTGCAGATCAGCCGGAGACCGAAGGTGCAGAGGAGTCAGACTTTTCCAAAAGGGTCCTCTGCGGCGACGGGACCTGCATCGGGGTCATCAACGAGGGGGGAATATGCAAAGTGTGCGGCAAGGCGTATACGCCGGATGCGTAACGGTCATCCTTTTTCTGGCTTCTTGCGCAAGCTCGGATATGAACAGGGTCTATAATGATTACATGTTCCAGGGCAAGCAGGACTGGCAGGTAAAAGAGTATGCGCAGGCCAAGGCCGACTTTCTGAAGGCCTACGAAGCGGAAAAGCGTGTTGCGCCGCTTGCCTGGGCCGAGACAGCCAGTTATTGGCTCAATGACCTTCCGGCAGCGGAACAGTACCTCCGGGAAGCAGAAGCAAACCCCGAGTACAGAAAGGGGTCCTCCTATTTCAGGGTCCTGGGTTACCAGGCTCTCGTGCTCCTCAAACAAGGCAACAAGAAAGAGGGGCTGGCAGTCCTCAAAACATACGTTGATGATTACGGGCACACCTTTCCTTCCAGTAACACGGGAAGGATTGCGTTTATGGTCAGGAAGGGCGAGGTGGATCTCCCCAAGCTTGAAGTCATGATGGAAAATGACATATGGGACTACGAGCAGGGTATTGGACAGTTTGAGAGCGGCTATACCGGCTATTTTGACAGGAACTCCGGTGCCGGGGGAGGGGGCCGACACTAGCACAGCAGGAAAGAATGAAAGCATGTGCGATCCCAAGCGCAATGCGTCTCTTCCTGCAAGACCCTTTGACCTACTCCTCCGGTGGAAGTACCCTTTTTACGGGAGGAACGTGCCATGAAGAAGCTTCTGTTGGTCGTGGTGCTTTGTCTGGTGGTCACTGTTTCCTACGCCTACGCAAGAGGTGGACATGGTGGAGGAGGTCACGGAGGAGGCGGACACGGGGGTGGTGGATTTCATGGGGGATTTAGCGGCGCCCATGGAGGCGGTTTTGGTGGCCATAGCTTTGGGCATGGCTTCTCCGGCCATGGTTACGGGGGTGGCCATTACGGTGGCGGCTGGTACGGAGGAGGCCACTACTGGGGAGGACGTGGCTACTATCCCTATCACCCCTACAGAAGATATTATGGCTCGCCTTACTTCGGCTATTACCCCTATTACGCTGGCGGGTACTGGGCCACCCAGTGCGATCCATATGGGAGGTGCTACCGTGTCTGGGTCCCTTACTATTACTGAGGGTGAGGACCGAAAGAGACGTATGGCTCCCTGTTCTGTAAGTGCAATTGAGTGTTTATTGTAAACTACCTGCAATACATGAGAGGCGATTATAGTGTGTGATGATCCCCGCTTGCCCACCCTACCTCATCTCCGCTACAATTTAACCGATAAGTGCTTACTGCGGTGAAGGCTTCCCCAGAGTTGTCATCTGTCCGGATTGTGGCCAGCGTATTCTGGCAACCCGTCCACACATGCCGCCACCTTCTTTCTATCCGTTAGAAAGGGTACATTACGTCTACACACCAGGTCCGCCCTACCATACGGTCTATTGCACCGGACGTGAGCATTACACGGTGTTCAGGGCACAAGATTGTGAGAACTGGGTGAGTGGCGCAGGGGAACTTCCCCCCTGCGCTCTCTCAGAACCCGGCGTGAGCCTCTCGGCTCACCGGGCTCCCATCATCCAGCCGTCGGTCGT
>Ga0209039_10003903_pt1 | contig 11326 bp, 10 predicted proteins | sample BogFormECP12_OM1_FD_188238 | JGI IMG/M metagenome (GOLD analysis project Ga0209039, IMG submission 188238) | Bog forest soil microbial communities from Calvert Island, British Columbia, Canada - ECP12_OM1 (SPAdes) (version 2) | ecosystem: Environmental > Aquatic > Freshwater > Wetlands > Bog ... | reverse complement strand
CCCATCACTTCTCCGCCTCCGTCAAGTGGAAGACTGGCCAAAGAAGTATGATCTCCACATTGCACAGAACAGGCGTAGGATATTATGTCGGGGAAGTCTTGGCCGCTGCGGATTCCGTGGGCGCCGATGCTTATGCCTTTGGCTTGAACTGCGTAGGGAAGCAAATCGACGTTTTTTCTTTTTCCGATTGCCAGTGCTGCACGATAGGTTCCTTCTGCCAACGTGTCGCCCATATCTTCTCGGTATGCTATTTTCTCGGCCAACGTGGCGAAGGCTTCTGCATCGCCCCATTTAGGTTCCAAACCTTCAAAATCCTCTTTGGTTAGTATTCCTTTTTGGTAGAGTTCGGCGGCAAATCCCATGGCGTTGCCGGTTTGTATGCCGCATAGACCTAGGTCGTCGAGAAGCGAGGAGAGGAACACGTTTTCCTCTGGCGAGAATATTCCGAGGTTTGGACCCAAATAGGCTTGCATTTCATAGTCCGGATTGTCGGTTATGGCCCCCTTGAATTGGCCGCTCTTTACCACAGCGAGTTTGAGACAAGTTGTTGGACAGCCGAAGTCGCCCCAATAGGGTTTCATCCAGAGTCTATTCTCAAATTTGTCCACTCCGTAAGATTTCTCGTCGTGCCATTCCTCCTGCCAGTTGCGTATCGGTTCAGAACTGCTTTTGTTTCCGAAGTTATATCCGCCAGCTCCAGTTCCCCATCGTCTCCACAGTTCTCCCTCGTAGATACCGTTACACACCGTGTCAATGAGCCTCTTGACCATTCGGATATCTGCGACTTCAGGCAACGGTCCCGTACCCTTTGCAACAACAGCCTTCAGTTTCTTTGAGCCCATAACAGCCCCATAACCTCCGTAACCTGCAGCATGAGCCCATTTCGAACCAACCACGGCGGTCCGTACTTTGTTTTCTCCGGCTGGACCAACGTAAAGCATCGCCGGTTCTTTCCATTCGCCGTATTTCTTATACCGCGTATTCAAGAGCCCTCGGCATTCCTTCGTTAGCATGGAAACTGTCTGTTTTCCATCCTTTCCCCACACTTCGCCCGCATTCCTAAGTTCGACATCTGAATCCTTGAGGAACAAGTACACAGGCTTTTCGGATTCTCCAGTAACTATTATGCCGTCATAGCCCGCACATCTCAACTCAACACCGAATTCCCCTGAAAGTGTTGACCCCACGACCCCGTTGCTTTGGGGTGACTTGCCTGAGACGCATGTTCTTCCTCCCGGATAGTACCCTGTCAATGGTCCTGTCAGCAGGAGGAGTATGTTTTCAGGTCCCAGAGGATCTACTGTCTCCCATTTGGGACCGAGCCTGTCCCACAGGATCTTTGTCGCTAATCCTCTGCCGCCTAAATAATCTCTCAGAATTTCATCACTGAATCTTGTTTCTTTGATAGCTTGACTGGACAGGTCTACATCCAGAAATTTGCCTGCGTAACCTTTTAGCGTAAGTAATCTCCTCCTGCTTCTCCATAAATCTTAACAGCCAAATCTCTTGTTATCTCGTCTGGCTTTCGCGCGTAGAGTCTGTAGGGTTCGTCCCCCCTCTCCACCGTTCTGAGCACGTTCCAGCTTCCTTGCTGGCACACTTTCACGCATTGTGGGTTCCCATTGCATAAGTCACAGATAACGATGTATTTCTCTCTTGGGTGCATGTGAGGAATCCTTCCGGGACAAGCACCAATACACTGCCCACATGCGATACAGGTTTTGTTGTCCACAAGCACTGCCCCAGTCTTCTTGCTGACAGAAAGGGCTTTCGTGGGACAGGATGCTACGCAGGGGTAATCTTCACATTGAGCACATAGATGTGGAAATTCAAGTCCCGGTACAAGCATGAAAACTCGTACCCTGGAAGCGTCTGGCCATATGCAGTTTTCATGAGAAAGTGAGCATGCTATCTCGCATTTTCTGCATCCACTACACTTGGCTAGATCTCTAGCTATCCATATTGGTTTTTTCTTAGTTGGCAAGCACTAGACCTTCTCAAGTTCAGAAGGTCTTTGTTGACAGTTCGATTTAAGGCTCGTGTAACATTATTCCTGTAGCTTTCGATTCTACTGTCACTTTTTTTGTCCAAGGAAAAAGATAACCTAATTATTATGAACCTTGCAAGAGATGTTGAGAGTTGACAAGCTTGAGAGTAATTGCCGATCTCCACATACACAGTCGCTACAGTAGAGCGACAAGCGACAGAATGTGTCTCGCTGAGATCAACCGTTTCTCGAAAATCAAAGGTCTAGGTATCGTTGGAACAGGGGATTTTACACACCCAAAATGGTTTGGAGAACTGAGTGAAACGTTGATTTCTGAACCAGACACGGATCTCTACAAACTCTCTTCCGATGATGATTCAGACGTGCATTTCATCGTGACGACCGAAGTCAGCACCATTTTTTTCGCAAAGAGCGAGGTTAAAAAGGTTCACCATGTCATTCTGACACCAAGCTTGGAGACCGCTTCCCAGATCAACGATAGACTGGCGAAACATGGCAACTTAGCTTCAGATGGGAGACCGACACTTGACATCAATGCGGCTCATCTTGTTGAGGAGGTCATGGAAGTTTCAGGTGAGAACATGGTGTTCCCCGCGCATGCGTGGACACCTTGGTTCAGCATTTTCGGCGCCTTCAGCGGTTTCGACACAGTGAGAGAATGCTATGAAGACATGACCAAACACATCTGCGCGTTGGAAACAGGACTCTCATCCGATCCCCCGATGAATTGGCGACTAAGCAAGCTTGATGAGTTCACACTCCTGTCAAACAGCGACTGCCACAGTTTCTGGCCATGGAGAATTGGAAGGGAAGCAAACGTTTTCGAATTCAGCAAGCCAAACTATGGCGAAATGCTGGAGACCATACGTTCCAAAAACAGAGAACGTTTCAAGTTCACGATAGAAACAGATCCCGCATATGGAAAGTACCATTGGAGTGGCCATCGAAACTGCAATGTATCATTGTCTCCAGTTGAAGCAGCCAAGCTCGGCAATATTTGCCCCGTATGTCGCAGAAAACTCACGAAGGGTGTGGAGCAACGCATCGAGGAATTGGCTGACCGACCTGTAGGTTTCAAACCCGAAAAACCTGTTGGGTTCATGCGTTTGCTTCCACTTTCAGAAATAATCGCCACTGTGTTGGGAATTGACTCCCCATCTACCGAGAAAGTGTGGAACATCTACAACCTGCTGGTGTCAAGATTTGGAAATGAATACTCTGTCCTCATTGATCGTTCGAAAAGCGAGCTTGAGTCAGTCGTGGACGAACAGGTTGCCGAAGCGATAATTCGTGTCAGGGAAGGCAGAGCTAAGGTCGTGCCTGGTTATGACGGTGTCTATGGACAGCTTGTTCTCAACGAGCAGCTTCAAGGCAGACCTATGCAGAACAGAGTACAACAGTTGAATCTTACTGACTTCACATAATAGACGCCCTTCCATGCTTTTGCTGTATGTATGATCTACAAGTCTACAAGAACACTTATTAAGTCGTAAGATGAACGATGATTAAAGTGGTGGCGAATGGAGACGTTAAGGCAGCAAACATCCGAGAATGACGCGGTTGTTGGAATAATTGATAAGGTCCTCAACCAAGTTTTCGGGAGAGAAGCAACCATTCTGATCTTCAAGCATCTGGAACACAATTATTGTCTAAAGCGAAGTGAAATCGGAGACAACATCGAACTGTTCGCTCGGGGACTTGAAGATTTTCTCAGATCTGGAGCACATGTTGTCGAAAAGAAGATTCTGGAAGACATTAGCCGAGACTCAAGCTTGCTTTGCAAGCTCCAAATTGAAGACGTTGATGACGACGTTAGCTTTGTTACCCAAATGAGATTATTCATGCATAAATCATAAACGTATTTCTTTGTTCGATGGTGCACGTTTCCGGACGCCACCACCTTCTTTTGTGCCCGCGGTTGGAAAGGTTAAAGTTATAGGAAAATAAATAACTCAGTCCCTCGTTAGAGCATGGAGAAGGCGAAATGTTTGAGTGAGAACGGACTGAGACGCAGACTTCTTAAATACAACACACCCCGAAGAGTCGTCCAGTTCCTGTCCTTTATATTCTTCAGCTCCATAGTTTTCAGCCTCGGTGCTCTTCCCCTGTTGTTTCCAGTCCTTTGGACTTGGGGATTTAAGGCAAATAGCGTAGGCGATGCCTTCACGGCTATTCAGCTAATGCTGAGCGGTTGGAATTCAGTTGTCATCTTTCCATGGATTGGAATCGCATCGTTTCTAATTGTGGGCATTCTTATTGGAAAATCCATGTGCGGATGGGTATGCCCGTTTGGTTTCGTCCAAGACATCATGGGGTTTTTCAGACGCAAGCAAACAGACGTCTCTCTCAGAACGCATGAGTCTCTGACGTACGTGAAGTATTTTGTGTTGGCGATAACGCTGTTCATCTCAGTCACATTTTCGATTTCGGTGTTGACTGGTTCAAGCAGCGGGTATGCAGGTTCAATGGGAGTCTTTGCTTACGCTCCCTTCACTGCCATCAGTCCATCGGAGACTTTGTTTGCAACGCTGCCTCGGATGGTTCATGATTTTTCTGTGTCACTGGTTTCAGCCAGCGGTGTGGATGTATTGGGTGACATTGGTAGCTTGTCCGCACTTGTCTGGGCGCAGTTGGTTCTAATGGTGATTATGTTGACGTTTGTCGTCTATGTGCCCCGGAGCTGGTGTAGGTACTTCTGTCCGCATGGGGCCATAATGGCGATTATGAACAGGTTCAGCTTCATCGGGTTAAGGAGAGAACCGTTTAAATGCGAGAAAGGTGGATGCGGTCGCTGCGTTCAAGTATGCCCCATGCGCGTTCCCATATTGGATTTGCCATGGGAAAAATTCAGCCATCCAGAATGCATCTATTGCATGAAATGCGTGGATGCTTGTGAACATAAAGCAATCAAGCTGACCTATCCCTAGGCTCTTGAGAATGGTTCAGTTCAGCTTTTCTGAGCCCAGACACTCTTTGAGTGCTCATTGAGGACGGCTTCGTAAACTGCTTTTGTTTGCTGGGCTATTGTGTTCCAGTTGTATTTCTCTTGGACTTTCTTATAGGCGTTAGTTATCATGTGCCGCGCGTATTCTTCATCTGTCAAAACTTTCGTTATTCCCCAAGACAGTGACTCTGGATTGCCTGTGTAGACTTTTACTCCGTCCACGTCATGATTTACGATTTCTGCTAGGCCGCCAGTGTCTGAGACTACGACAGGGCTTCCTGCTGCCATGGCCTCAAGTGCCACTATGCCAAATGGTTCAAAGAGGGAGGGAACGACCGAGACGTCTGCGCATTCTTGTAGTCCCCTCAGAGTTGCCTCGTCGAGAAAGCCTGTGAAAATCATTTTATGAGATACACCCATCCCACGAGCCAGATCTGAGAGTTGATCTTTCATGTATCCGTTTCCTACGATTATGAATTTAGCGTTAACCTTGTCCAACACTCTTGGTACGGCGCTAACCAAGACTTGGGCTCCCTTCTCGTGGACTAGTCTGCCAACGAAAAGCACGATTTTTTCCTCTGGAAGGGCGAATCGGCTTCTGAGCTTGCTGAGATATTCCTTCTCCCTGTCAGAATATGCTTCGAGGTTAACGCCATTAGGAACCTTGATGAGCTTGTCTGGTGGAAGCCCAAAGGCCCATTGTACGTGTGATATCATGTAGTCGCTACAGCATATGATTTTCCAAGCTTCGTAAGTTAGCCATGCCTCAGTTTCATGTATCATCCTTTCGTAGTCAGTGTGAATGCCGTTTCTGCGGCCGATTTCCGTGGAATGCATCGTGGCAAAGAAGGGTTTTCTAAAGACATGTTTCAGACCGATTCCAGCAGTAGCAACGAGCCAGTCATGAGCGTGGAAGATGTCTATTTCCCCGTTGAGGCTATGAGCGATTGCAGCAGCTTCTTTTTGCATGTTAACGTTCATGAGATAGACCCATGTTGCGAAGTCAGGTGCCGGGTTCTTGTAGGAGTCTATTCGATGGACCTCGACTCCATCGAGGGTTTCATGTGCAGGAGATCCTGGAAAATCGCATGTGACGACGTGTACTTTGACGCCGTTCTTCACCAAGTTCTTGGAGAGATTGTAGATGTGGGGGGATATGCCGCCGATGACTCTTGGAGGGAATTCCCAACTGAGCATCATGACGGCTAATTCTTTACCCAAAGCACCCCTCCCGTCGAAGAGTTATTGTAGATTTCAAGGACTTCTCTTATCCAATTCGGAGACTCTGTCGAAATCACCTTGATTTTTTCCCGCGGCACCTTATAGATTCTGACTACTTCGTCGCGCATCCACTCAGATTTGACTAGAAGTTTTTGGGCTTCATAGGTGCCCAGCCATTCAAGGCTCTTTATTGACATGTTGAAGGGGGAGTTTGCGCCGTGGGACCTGTGTTCTTCCAGACTTTCCACTGAATACACGAAGGGGACAGCTAATGCTTTTTTCAGCGTGACTGCAGCTGGAATGAAGTGCCAGTCATGGACGTCGATGATGTCAACCTTTCGGTTCGAGCCGTAGTAAATGTTCGCGGCTACTCTCTCAACCTCTTGGTTTAACGTTAGAACCCACGTGAGGACACCGATGTGTGTGTGGACGGGGTTGGAAACTCTGAGAACTTTGACGCCGTCTGGTTCCTGATGTTCTCCTGTCAAGAAGTCGTGGTATGTTACAACCCATGTTTTTTCATTATTCTTTGCGAGTTGAGCTGCAAGGTCTTTCACGTAGTCTGCGAGTTGTCCTACTATTCTTGGCGGGTACTCCCAGGAAAATATGATTATGTACATCGCGGTTTCACTACGTGAAAATCGCGCAAATTTTTATTATTCCGCTTCCCGTGAGGTAGTATTTTTTCTTTCCTTCGTTGTCCATGAAGCTTTCCGCGAAGCCTTGACGTTTGTAGTCGTCCAGGATTCTTTCTACCTCGTTCAGGTCTATTTGGAGGACTTGTGAGAGTTCCTCGCTTCTTCTGGCTAGGTCAGGCGCGGTTGCGCAGAGGTTGTGTAGCGTTTGGAGAATCTTTTCTGAAATTGGAAGTGGCTCGCTCATTAAATCACCTGTAGCACTTGAAGGAATAATGTTGGCTCGTTTTTCTTATAAAGGCATATGCGTTCAGGTTAGAAGTATTTTGTGGCGTCCCTTGAAGCAGTTGCGAGTCTGTTCCATTCTTTCTTCATGTCTTTGATTAATGCTTCTCTCAAGGGTTCGCCCGTCAGTTTTAAAAATCTCCCCTTCTTCAGTTGTTCGGACAAGAGTTCGTCATGAAGAGATTTTTGAGCCCATTTCTCGAAGTCTCCGCGGTTGTTGTGGAATTCTATGGATTTCAGCGATACTTCCCGCAGAGCCCGGGCGAATCCTGCCAGACTCCAAACCATCTTTCCCGTGTAGTATTTCTCGCCTATGCCTGTGTAGAACATAAATGGGTCGTCAGCTGCGACAGCTGCGAGTCTCACTCTGTTCTCGAAGTCAAGGATTGCAGTTTGTGCGGTAACAAAGGCGTCCATAGGCGTGTTGAAAGTGCTGAAGTATGAGTGAACTTCGCCAGACGAACCTCCGGCAGTGAACATGTAGTAGAGATGATCGCTTGTCTGGAAGTACCTCCATGTCTTAATGAATTCTTTGTCTTGAGTTTCTCTTACGAGTGGTTCCAACCGGCGCAGAGTCGTGTAGTAGGCCCATTGCATCGTGTTTCCGAGCCAGCAGCTTGCATCCCTCTCTAGATCTGCCCATGATACCGTGCCTCCGAGTTCTGGAACGTCGATTTCTCCTGCGGAGGAGTATTTCTCTGCCACTTCGGAGGGTGTAGCCATGTGGAGGTTCCACCATTTCAGAATCTCTGAGGGTAGGTGTCTGAGAAAGTCGTGTATGCCTGTTTCTGGCCAGTGGTGTTCTCCGAAGGTTTCGTAATCTGGGAAAATGTTGACGCAGCTGCCTGGGCTTGCTGACAGCCAGCTCGCGTATTTGTCCGCAGTGAGTGGCCACTCATTCCACCATCTTGCGGAGAATCTGAAGCCGATATCATCTGTCAATTTATAGTTCCGCAGGAATATCTTGATTTTCTTCAGATCCTTGGGTGAGTAGAGGTAGTTTGGAGATTTCCCGTGGAGGATTCGTTCCACGCCTTCCGTGAATATTCCCTTATAGCCCAGTTTTTCCACGGTTTTTGCAACGGCGTTGTTGTAGAGCAATTCAGTGTTTTCGAATATTGTGGATTTACAGTCCAACAGGTCTTTCATAGTTTGCTGGTGCATTTTCACTTGTTCGATGAATTCTTCTTTGTCGGGGTAGAGGCTTGCAAGCGAGTGGTAGTAGGTCTGGCTCAAGAACTCAACTTGCCCTGTGTGGGCGAGCTGTTTGAAGGTTTCAAGCACGTCTCTGTTGAACTTTTCGCATTGTTCCAGAAAAACGCCGGAGAGGCTGAAGGAGAATTTGGGCTTCTTTTTTTCTCCTTTGTACAAGTCGATAAGTTGAAGCAGAATGCTATTTGATGGAAGATAGCATTTCTTGCTTGCTCTTTCGAAGACCTCCTTGTTGACAAGACCGTCGAAGTAATAGTCAAAGAATTCTTTCTTGTCGAGGCGCTTGAACATCTGACCTTCCCAGAAAAAGCTTCGCTTTAGTCTGTGAGGCTGATGAACCTCGAAAACAAGGACGATGTCCGTCAAACCTTTGCCTCTGCTGTTCCTTAATGGGCTTATCGTTTATTTCTTGTTTGCCCCAGAAGCATACGGAGCCACAGCAGGATGGCGAAGGTCATATTTCGAATTTGTCTATTATTCTTCTTTCTCTCTCCCCAGTGATTTCGGCGACGACGTGAATGTAATTCTGCAAGCCCGAGTTTTCGATTCTCGGTTTTAGCAGTTCATCTATCTGGAAAACCCCGGCGGAATTAGACATCGTTATACGTATTGTAACGGGTTTAGGTTCGTCTTCTTGTATGTTCACTTTTTCGATTGACAAGGCTGAGACAGAGTGTATGTCAACTTTTCCAGATTTGAATGGTATTCGTGCTCGTCCTTCTTCCATGTCCAAAGCGTCAGCGATGCGAACAATGCCCGCTTCTACGGTTAAGGGTTTGATTGGGTCTTCATGGGCCACTATGCAGTGAAGTACTTCAGACAGTATGATTGTCCGTTCCTCCTCAGTGTACACTTCTTGAAGGTATTTCTCCATGAGTTGTGAAGCGAGAAGCGCGCCGTAGAATGCGTGTCCTTCTCTCATGACAGTCATACCTAGGTCATGGAAGATTGAGCCTAAGACGACGACCACTTCTGAGTCTTCAATTTTCATGCTGTAGTTCTTGACGATACTGGGCACTACTTTTTTGTCAACTAGGATTCTCAGGATCTTGAGGGCTATGTTGGAGACGATTTTGACGTGTGTAGGACCGTGGTCGGTGTAGCCCATACGGTCAATGGCCATGACGTTTGCGCATCTCCACAGAGTCTGCAGCTTCACGTCTTTCTTTACTTCTTCAATGACGTGTTTCAGCTTCTGATTTTCATGAAATGGAATGTTGAAAACATACGACATTTCTTTCCAGCCTTCACCGCTTCTACTTCATATCTTTCATTTGGAATTTAAAGGATTGTTTGATACTTCCCAGTTTGCTTTAAGAGCGCTAAATGCATGTGACAAGTAAGTTCGGGGCCTCAGCTCTGGTGTGAACGAAAACCTGCTGAAGTTGAAATTCGAGTGTGCGCTAGAGCTGAAAGGAAACCATCAGTTATTTTCGCTTTTACCACATGAGTTATTTATGAAGGAAAGTTGGGGGCATGAGGCTGGAATAGTGAGGGAAGGTGAGTTGTTTTGGTTGCTGCTGCTTCCAAAGCAGCGACGCCTGGGAGTTTTTTGCCCATCAGAAACTCCATTAGTGCCCCACCGCCTGTGCTGATGTACGATATTCTCTTAGTCAGCCCGAATTCTTCTATGGCTGAGATTGTGTGTCCTCCTCCGGCAAGAGAAAATGCCTTGGAGTTTGCGATTTCTTCGAGGATTCTTTTTGTTCCGAAGCTGAATTCTTCTTTTTCATATACTCCCATGGGGCCGCTGATGACGATTGATTTGGCTTTCATTATTATTTCAGCATACTCGCCAACTGTTTTTGCACCGATATCCTCAATCGGGTAGGGCGTGGGCAATTCTGTGATGGTTATCTCTTTTCTTTTTCCGGCGACTTCCACGGCGAGGTCCTGTGGAGTTCTAATTTTGTCGGGATATTTCTGGATGAGGGCCTTTATGTCGGGCAAGAACGCCGTTAGATCTTTCTGTTCAAGATAGTCCAAGTTGGGTTTGCCAAGGTTTACGTCTTGAGCGGCAAGGAATACTTGGCTTACGACTCCTCCTGTGAGGACATAGTCGGCTATCTGTTTGTCCAGAATGTACCTGGAGATTTCGAGTGAATCGTCTGCTTTGGCCCCCCCGAGTATGAATATGCATGGTTTTGCCTGATTTTCTAACACTCTAGTGAGCGAGTCCAGTTCTTTCTGCATTATTCGTCCTGCAAAGCTCGGCAATACGGCGGTGAAGCCTACTATTGATGCGTGTGCTCTGTGGGCGGCTGCGAACGCGTCGTTCACAAAAATGTCCGCGAGCGGAGCAATGTTCTGGACTAGTTCTGTTTTCGCGTGTTCTTCGGGAGTGCCGTCCTTGGTTTCCTCCGCGAAGGTTCTGACGTTCTCCAGAACGAGAATTTCGCCGCTCTTCAAGTTCTTAATGGCGTTCTTGGCTTTTTCTCCAAACAAGTCGTCAACGTATTTGACGGGTTTCTTGAGGATTTTGCTTAGTATTTCAGCGTGCTGCTTCAAAGGAATGAAATCTGGGTCGCCCTTCCGTCCCTGATGAGCTAGGATAACGACTTTTGCGCCTTTCTCGGAGAGCTCCTTGATGGTTGTTTCGGCGTGGGCGCGAATTCTGGCGTCTTCCAAGATTTTCTGGGTTTTTGGATCGATAGCTGAGTTGAAATCAACTCTCACCAGCACGACTTTGTCCTTGACATTTACGTCATCGAGCGTGAGAAACTTTGGCACATTTTCATCCCCTAGTCAATGATGAAAAGAGATGTGGTTCCGGCTGATTGTGAAGCCGGGTTAGAGTCCTTCCTTCTTTGCAATCAGTTCTATCTGTTCGACCATTCGGCAGGAGAAGCCCCATTCGTTGTCGTACCAAGCGAGCACTTTGACGAAGTTTTTGTCGACTACCATCGTGGATAATGAGTCGAAGACTCCTGACCATGTTGTGTGCAGAACGTCGGTTGAGACTATGGGGTCTTCTGTGTATTCGAGGATTCCTTTCAATGGTCCTGTGCAGGCTTTCTTGTA
>Ga0209039_10003902_pt1 | contig 11328 bp, 12 predicted proteins | sample BogFormECP12_OM1_FD_188238 | JGI IMG/M metagenome (GOLD analysis project Ga0209039, IMG submission 188238) | Bog forest soil microbial communities from Calvert Island, British Columbia, Canada - ECP12_OM1 (SPAdes) (version 2) | ecosystem: Environmental > Aquatic > Freshwater > Wetlands > Bog ... | reverse complement strand
TAACAGCGACCGGAGATAAGGCCTCGGGATTTGACTGCGCATCTTCGGAGATATGCAACGGCGTGTAGGGCAGCACGACGACCTTCTCACAGGGGCCGGTGACAAAGGAGGAGACGGGCGACGCGGCTGCCGGCGGCGGAGGAGGCGTGGCAGAGGTGGTGGTTGCGGCACTGACCGTGGAAAGGTTCCAGAAGTGCTTTGCTGCCGGGTGGGCGGCAGGCGAAGCAGCCAGCAACTCGGCCTTACGTTTTTCTTCCCTTGCCTGCCACGCTGCGATCTGCTTCTGGGTAGCACGTAATGTCAATTCCAATGCGTTTCCATAATATTGCTGAACGCCCTCACGAGAAAGCTTGAGGGGCTTATTCGCATCCGCGTCATCGCCTTCCTCAAAAACCAGCGTCAGATGTTGATCATCACGGCCTCCGTTTTCAAAGAAATCAACAACATCGTTGATAAGCAACTGACCATCGCCGGAGTGGAAGACCGGAAATCGGCTGCTGTGCGTGTATAGAACGCACTGACCGGCCCTGACTCCGCTCGGGTAGGTAACCGTGAGGTCGTGAAGGCTATCGCGAAAGACGCGGACATAGATTTTTCTGGCATTTTCAAGACGCCCTTCATAGGCAACCAGGAGCGGCGACTGCGCGATTTTCGTAACCGGGGAGCTGGTGTTTTGAGGAAACCGTAGAATGCGCACGCTGCTGGGCGTCTGCGCCATGGCGGCAGCGGCGCAAAGCGCGAAACTCGATGACACGCAAAGACGGAAAAAGCTCATAGGTCCTCCATTGTTTGAATCAGTTCTGTGTATTTTCCTTGCTGCTGGACGGCGGCGCCCAGTTGCACTTAAGCAAGATTTCATTGAAAAGGTCTTTATATCCGTATTGCCGCATACTCTTGATATCATCGCGACGATGATGAACAACGAAGACCGTCGAACCATCCGTAGAGAGGAGAGAAACATCTTTGTCGGTATCGTCCATCAAGAGCATCTCCTTGCTGATCTCCCCGTTCGTATACGTTAAAGTGACCACTGGAAAGGTTGTAGGGTAGATCATCTTGCCATACATATACGGGATCATGCAGCTAGCCAGGGGAAGCAGGAGCACGCATGCAAAGATTCTGATTCCCCTGAATATCTCATCAATGAGCGCTGCATCCTCGACCGGCGCGCGGAGATAGAGAATCAGCCATCCGGCAATACAGAATATGACGGACCATGCGTACAGAGCATTCAGGTAGTCTATGGCGGCCTGGACGGGAAGCGCGGCATTCAAATGCGGCCTTAAAGTATCGGGCACGGAGTTACTACAATACGTGCCATATTGCTTTGCCACCCCTTCCATTTTGGAAACGAGCAACGTGACTTTCAGATCTGATACACGCGCAGCGCGCAGACTTTTGCCGGGAGGGTCCAATTGCAACCTTAAATCCTGCGTTGGCCAGCCGATCATGTCCGCGGTAGGCATTTCGCACCAGAACAAGACAAACAGCAGCCCCACAGTAGCGACACCGACGCTCAAGTATGTTGTGAACCTGAGGGCAGAATGCGTGCGTGGAAGGTAAAACGAAAGGAGCGGTGGAACAAGCAACAGAAGAACGGGAATACCGAAAAGTATAGGGTGACCGAGGAACTGTTCCATGACCACGCTCAATGTGTCCATAGCCCAACGTCCGGCGAAATGGCTTAGATCGGGAGCGGACCAGTGACTCAGCTCGATACCCAGGAACTGTTGCAGCGCCAGTTTTCCTATGAAGCCGGCAACGGCAAGGAGTGCGGTAAACTTTAACGCCCCGAGCCAGGCGCTCGCCCCCGGCAGAGCATCGGATGCTGCGGCAGGCGGCTGTTGCGCAGTTCCCTCCTGAGCGGAAGGGGCTGCATGGGGAGACAGCGAACCCGAAGGCCGCTTGAAGCGCCAGTGAATTCTTTGCATTAGACCTCCGGAAGAGGGGAAGCTCCTCCGATTGAGTGAGATAACCATAGCATATGATTCTTGCTATTGTTAAGAAATATTTTCGATCCGGCCCGTGGATAGGCCGTGCTCGCGGACAGGCTGTGCGATTGAAAGGCGGAGCTGATGCCCTTCTGCGTTGCGTAAAGTCGAATCATCAGCGGTTGCGGAAGAGGTTCAGGTTCGGGTCTGCGACGGTAAACTGTAAGTGAGGTATTCCGTGCATCGTTTCGCTCTTATTGTTTTGCTATTGGCATCTGTTGCAGGTTATGGGCAGAGTATCGTGCAGAAACCTGTGAGGCCAGCGCCAGAGGCCACGCCCGCGGCCGCTACGGCTCGTACTGTCTCCGATGAAGTAGCTTCGGCGGAGGAATCCATTACTAAATCTGACTGGAAGGCGGCTGGGGCCAAGCTGGACACCTGGCTTGCGGCCCACCCAAGCGATGCGCGTGCGCTGTTTGACGCAGGCTACGTGGCCGATGCGCAAAATCGGCTGGAGGCCGCGGCAGGGTTTTACCGGCGAGCCGTGGAGGCGAACCCGCAGTCGTTTGAGGCACACGTAGAGCTGGGATTGCTGCTGGCGCGGATGGGAAAACTCACTGAGGCGCATCCGGAGCTGGTGGCGGCTACGCAGTTGGATCCCGGAGTGGCCGGCCCTGCCGCCAAAGCGCGCGCATGGCGGGCGCTGGCGGAGATTGACCGAAAAGATGATCCTGCCAAGGCATCGGAGGATTTGCTGGAGGCGCTGAAGCTCTCGCCAGAGACGCCGGCAGACACGCTGCTGGCTGCAAGCCTGGCCGAGCAGACTGGCCAGCTTGACGCCGCAGAGAAGGCCTATCGCCAGATTCTGGCCGCGGATCCGAAGTCCGCGCAGGCCAACGCCGGCCTGGCCCATCTGCTGATTGCGCGCAAGCAGTATCCCGAGGCGGAGAGCTTGCTGCGGACGGCGCTGGAGAAATCTCCCGAAGACACGGTGCTGACCACGCAACTGGCTACCGTGCTGGCCGCTGAGGACAAGGCCGAGGCGCTGCCGCTGTTTCAGAAGCTGCACGAGGCACACCCCAAGGACGCGGCCATTACGCGCATGCTGGCCGCCGTGCTGGACGATGCCGGAGACGCAACGGGCTCAGACAAGCTGTACGTCTCGCTGCTCGCGGCAAATCCCGATGATCCGGCGCTGCTGGTGGCGCATGGGCAGAATCTGGTCCGGCAGCTCAAGTATGCCGAGGCCTTCGCGGCTTTTGACAAGGCGACCCGCCTGAATCCGGCCAGCGCTGACGGCTGGAGCGGGTTGGCCTTTGCGGCATCGAGGACTGGCCAGCCCGCGATTACGATTCACGCGCTGACCATGCGGTCAAAGTATCTGCCCGAGATTCCATCGACCTACTTTCTATGGGCGATCAGCTACGATGCGCTCCACGAAAAAGCGCGGGCAGCAGCTTATTACCATCATTTTCTTGATGCGTCCGCCGGGAAGTATCCCAATCAGGAGTGGCAGGCGCGGCAGAGGCTGATAGTGCTGGAGAAGAAACAGTGAACAGTGGACAGGGATCAGCTTTTAGCTTTTAGTTATCAACTTTCAGCCGTCAGCCTACAATTGCAGTCAACCGGCAATCTGGGTAGTTTCCTATTATTGCGTTGTTGGGGTTCGCGGAGGATTCTGGCCCTTTGGCTTTTTGCCTAGTTGTCGACGGGGTCTCAGCTCTAGCAGCTCCTCCACTACATACGCGCCCGTCGTCCCGTCTGAGAACGCCACAATCACGCCGTCATCGCCGTCCTTTTCGACACTTAATATTTGAATTCCATTACGGATGTCAGCAAGCATGCGAATATTTGTACCACCCAGTCAATTTGCCAACTGTCTAATTTTGCACACTTTTATCGGCAAAATTAGCAATGCACTCTGAGGACACCATCTCAAACTGTAAGCTGTTGGCTAATCGCTGTAAGCTGTATTTAGTGGCTGCTGATTTAGTTTCCATCTTTCAGGAGGAGTACCGGGCGTTGCGCCCCAGGGCGCCGATGCCGCCCATGGTGGTTCGCTTCCGGCGGTTTACCTCGCTGAATACGCGGATTTGGCTGCGCGACGGGCAGATTACTGTCAGCCTTTCCGATCTGCTGGAGGGCGCGCCGGAGACGGTGATCCGCGCCATCGCGCACATTTTGCTGGCTAAACTCTACAAAAAGCCTATCGACGCCGCGCACAATCTGCGCTACAAGCGGTTTTCGTCGAGCGCCGCCGTCAGCCGGCAGACGGAGCTGATACGCGGCGCGCGCGGCAGCAAGCGGTTCTCCGGACCGGAGGGACACTACTACCATCTGGAGGAGGTCTTCGACACGCTGAACGCGAAGTTTTTCGGCGGGATGCTGGGACGGCCGCAACTTACCTGGAGCGAGGGGATGGCAAAGCGATCGCTGGGCCACTACGACTCCGCACACAACACCATCGTGGTGAGCCGCGTCTTCGACCGCCCGTCAAGCCCGCGTTACGCCCTTGAATATCTGCTGTTCCACGAGATGCTGCACCTGAAATACCCGGTAAAGATGCGCGGATTACGGCGATGCGTGCACCCGCGGGAGTTCAAAGCTGAGGAAAAGCTGTTTCCGCATCTGAAAGAGGCGCAGGCGTTTATCAAGCGGCTATAAGGAATGCGAGCCAATGTCCAACGGCTTGAAGTGAAGATGCGAACGGTGTAGCATTAATCCAGGAATGGATGGACTTGCTTCGATGAATGAGATCATCTTTGATGTACGCGAGGACGAGGCAGACGGCGGCTACACAGCTACCGCTCTGGGATACGGCATTCATACCCAAGGAAACACTCTGGAGGAGTTGCGCGCGATGGTCAAGGATGCCGTCCGCTGTTATTTCGACGAGACGATGCCGACTCCGAAGATCATCCGCCTCCATTTTGTGCGGGATGAAGTACTGGTCTGATGAAGCTGCCTCGCGACATCGACGGAGCGCGGCTGGTAAAGACGCTGAAGGTTTTTGGTTATGAGACGACGCGGCAAAGTGGATCGCATATCCGCGTGACTACGCAGCAGGACGGCGAGAACCACGAAGTCATTCCCTATCATGATCCGATCAAAACAGGTACACTCGCCAGCATTCTGAAACGAATCTCCAAGCACCACCGGATCACTGTCGATGAACTCCTTAAGAAACTAGATTTATAAGTTTTGATTCCGTGCTGTTGACGGCTACTGCCTGGCGAGCGGAACGCGCACCAGGATGGCATCGTCCACGCGCACAATCAGGCGGGAGTATTTCTCTTTGCCGGCGTGCTGCATGGCTTCGTAGCGAGGATTGAGCGAGTCCACATCGACATGCAGCGGGGCTTTGGGATCGCGGGGCACATCGAAGCTGACGCGTACGCCGGGCTGGCCATCGCCATCGATGTCCACCACGTCAGATATGTGCTGCGGCAGAGCGCTCACGGGCTGCCAATCGAGCTGCACAAAGGGTTTTTCCGATTGCAGCATGTGCGGATAGACAGGGCGGTGAACGTCGATGGAGTAAGCGCCCATGGGAATGGAGCGCACCTTGGGGCCGCCGGTGTAGACCTCATCGACGTGCATGCCGAGAGCGATAAATCCCTTACTGAAGCTGTCCATCAGCAGAAATGGAGTCAGCAGCGCCACAAGCAAGGTAGCACCAGCCGCTGTGTAGCCGAGTATAGGGCGAAGTTTCATCAGCTCCTCCTAAACAAAAACGTGCAGAATGGTGGCAATGCCCTGAGCGATGATGCTGCCGCCAAACATGATGGCCATGGCCCAGGCCGCGTAGAGAAACATAAGCCGGGCGCGCTCCGGCTTCCAGGCGATCTGAGTTCCCTTGATATGCCAGACAACCGCCTGCCTCGGACAAGCATCCACGCATGCGCCGCATTTCATGCAGGAGATCAAGGTCTCGCCGCGGGCGATGGACTCCTTCGACAGGGAGAGATTGGGGCAGGCATTCTGGCAGACCAGGCAGGGCTTGCAGCGTTCCTTGTCGATTCTCATTTCAAAGATGCTGATCTTATTGAAGATGGATTGGAATGCGCCGAAGGGGCAGAACCAGGCACATTGAGTCCGCTTTTTTGTCAGGAAGGGCAACACGATCACGAGGCCGGCAAAGAGCAGGATAAAGATCACGTTCTGCACGAGGCCGACGGTGTTGCGGGCGGCAACGTACTCCGTGACGGCCTTGAATGGGCAAAGCCACATGCAGTAAGCCGGCTCAAAGATGGCCAGCGAGAGCAGGACCATGGCCAGCAGCACGGCCCATGGTACGTAGCGCCAGCGCGGGTCGAGCTTGCGGATTTTGGCGCGCGGAGGAATAGCGGCCACGCCTTCTTCAATTCCGCCGAAGAAGCAGGCGTAGCTGCACCAGCCTTTGCCCATGACCAGCGTCAAGGCCAGCCAGAGGCCCACCATGGCGGCAATGCCGTGGCTGACGCTACCGATGGAGCCGGGAAAGATCAGCGTACGGGTGAAGGCTGCCGGCAGGATGAGAAGCGGAATGGGCATGAAACAGAAGGGCGTGCGGCCGGCGATCATCTCTTCGATGGGGATACCCATGGAGCCGCGCATGACGAAGAGGTTGTGGATAAACTCAATGGGAAAGAGGATTCCCAGGCTCACGAAGAAGATGCGACGCCAGCGATAGGTGCTATGGGTCCGCATCATCATGAAGAAGAGCGCCGTCATGAAGAGCGCAGTGATGGCGCTGGAGATCAGCCAAACCGGTTTGGTGCTCGAACCGGGGCTAAACAATAACATGAGCGGCGACCAGATGAGGATGGGCAGAGTGAGCAGCAGAGAGCGAAGGATGCCGCGCGGCGCCGGGCGGGCGAGAGTCAGAGTGCGAGCGTCAGTAGCCATAAGTCTTTTTCCCCAACAACATGGCGATTCCAATTAAGAGGTAATAGAGCGCGATGAGCACCATCGCCATGCGCGCGACGGTAATAATGGCCTGGTTGCGTACGATGCATCCCAGGCCCACGAAGGGCACAAACCAAATGGAGGTTCCCAGAAAGAATACCAAAAAGAAGAGCAGTGCGGCGGCCATGCTGCCCAGTTGGGCTGCCCTGATGCCGGCAACGACAAATGGAGGGCAGAGATTCAGGCCGGTGAGCAGACCCAGGGCTGCCGCGCCGGTGACGCCGCGATTTCTGCTTTCACCGATCTGTATCAGTTTTGAATCCGCGCAGGGTTGTGCGCAACTGCGCCGGGCCGAGTATGCGTACCAAAGCAGCACGCAGGCAAGCAGCAGATAGACCACGCCCATCATCAACAGGCGCGGGGCCGGCAACATAGACGCCAGCGCGCCAAGCTCCCACGCGACGACGGCAAAGAGCATGTATCCCACGAGGCGCGCCGCCAGAAATGCAGAGAGATAGCGAGCGTGAGGCCGGAAGCCTGTGCGTTCGGTGAGCAAAGAAGGAATCAACACGGGTCCGCAGGCTGCTATGCAGGCCGGCCCAGAGGCCAGACCGAGCGCGAGGGCTTCACCGTATGAGACAAACGCAGCCATGCATAGATACTCTCTTGCCATCCTCGCCGGGGTCGGTGACAGATGGCACATGCAGGTATATATAAGATGCTTATGAGGTTATTTCCGCAACTTGAAGAAACACAGACATTTACGCAGTGGCTGTAGCGAAATGAGACAGTGCTGTCATTGCTAGCATTGCTTGCAATGCTAGCGGAATTGCGCTATGCTTAATCCATGGCAACTCTTACGATTCGCAATCTCGATGAAACCGTCAAGCGCAGGCTACAGGTGCGCGCGGCGCTGAACGGTCGCTCGATGGAGGCGGAGGCGCGGGAGGCACTTGTGGAATTAGTAGCGAGTAGCCCCGCATCTATTGAGCCTGAGGAAGATCTGGGAACCGCGATTCGTAAGCGATTTGCCGCCTTTGGGGGCTTAGAACTCCAAATTCCGCCGCGCCGGAAATCTTCCAGACCAATCCCCACCTTCGACTGATGATCCTGCTCGATACAAACGTCATTTCGGAAATCATGCGGCCACGTCCTGATTCGCGCGTAGCCGCATGGATTCAGTCGCTCCCAAGAAAAGAATTCTGGACCTCTTCAGTCGTTGTGGCAGAATTGCTTTCCGGCATTGATTTGATGCCCCCAGGTCGAAGGCAAAAGGGATTACGTGAAGCTTTCGAAGCGATGCTCACAGAGGATTTTCACGGTCAGATTCTCAGCTTCGATCTTGACGCGGCACGCCACTTCGGACAAATCCTCAGTGCACGACAACGCCTGGGCCGCCCCATCAACGAAATGGATGCGCAAATTGCCGCGACAGCCAGAGTTCACGGAGCGGCTGTCGCCACTCGCAACGTGAAAGATTTCCTAGCGTGTGAATTAGCGCTTATCAATCCCTGGTCTGACAATCCGCAGGAAATCCAGCTTTAACAAAAAGCTATTCGGCTTTCTCCATCGCCTTGCGGCTCTTTCATCTGCAAGTGATACAAGTGCCACTAATCATCGAGCGCTGCCTTCCCGGTATAAAATCCACGAGGTGAGCAGATCCGCATACCCGGGAACGATATGCGGCCAACGGAAGGGTTCGCCTGCATTAGGACGCTCAACAAATGTGTGAGGAGCGTTTGGGAATACAACAATCGTGAAATCAGGATGATGGTTTGCTTTGAATATCGCTTGAAGCACGGCGACCGACGAATCTACCGGAATCCGTTCATCCTTGCCTGCCTCGACAATCAAGACAGGCACGTGAACGCGCTTCCAATAATCCGCGGGATTGTAGTTTGCAATCATGGGGAAAAACTTCCAGAAGTAAGACTCTTCTGCCGGGGAATCGACTGCCTTTGCCCATGCCTGTCCATTCTGTAGAGCAGCCTCATATTCCTTTATTAGATCGTCACGACCGATTCCAGAGCGTTCAACCTCGACCGACCGTTCAATGAACCTGTCAGCACTGGCCAGATCGTCTGCTTTCAGGCCCGAGTGGCTGATAAATGACTGTTGGCTGTAAATCTCTGTCTGCCACATGGGAACAGCGTTGGCGGCGTCTGCCAGCACGAAGGCTACCGCCTCGGATTGGGATGCCACCAGCGGCGCAATGGAAGCGCCCTGGCTGTGGCCATGAATCCCGATTCGCTTCGGATCGATTCCCGCCTGGCGGGCGAGAAAGTTGATTCCGGCAAGCGCATCGCCGGCCAAGGCATTGAAGTCGGAAGTACGCCAATCGCCAGTCGATTTGCCGGCGCCACGCTTGTCATAGATCAGCGTGGCAATCCCTCGCCGTCCGAAATAATCCGCCCAAAAGCGATTCGCGCCCCACCTGGTCTCGGGCCCCGAGCCTTGCAGCATGACAATAGCAGGATGAACTCCGCCGCCGCGCGGAATGTACATCGTGCCGGAAAGCATCACATCGCCATTATGAAAAACGACATCGGTTGCCGTGTACGGGAGCTGTTCCCTGGCGGCACGAACCAGGCGAAACGTTCCCGCGCCGTCTTCATCCTTATATGTCCCCCCGATCTCCTGACCGGTGACTTGCCCCGCGAAATACGTATCCCCTCCCAGGACCAGATTGATTTGATTCCCGGTTTGCTCAACCGAGTCGAAGGGATATTCCATTGCTCTCTGTTGCATCGAGGTGAAGGAGGCTCTCAGCCTGCCGTCAACGCAAGCAATGTCAACGCCAACCGAAACATCGTCACCCTCACGACTCATCGCGCCTTGCCAGTTCCCGATCAATGCGGATTTCTGGCATCCGGAAGTCTGGGCCCGCGAAGGCATCACAGCCAAAGGCAGGATAAGGATGGCGACGAGAAGAAGAGAGGGCGAGGCGCATGCTGATCGCTTGGTTGATTCCATGACATTGCGATACGGAAAAAGGTAAATCGGAGTTCCATAGCGGTAGCAGGCGCTCCTGTAGCTGTCGAGACGCAAAGCGACCCGGCCGATGTCGATATTTGAAGATTGACCAGTGCGGACGATTGAGCCTTACGCGGCTTTTTCCAGCGCCTGGGGGGATTGATCGGGTCGGGTGGCGCGGTGAGTGGCTGCCCACCAGATGAGAATGATGCCCGCAACGACGGAGCCGGCGCAGGCTAGTTGGTCGCTGGTTAAGCCCCACAACACCTTGGGGTTGCGACGGATAAATTCAATTAAAAAGCGAGCTATTCCGCAGAGCAGCAGGTATTGGCCGACGATGGCGCCGGCACTATGTCGTTTACCGAGTCTCCACCACAGCCAGCCACTAATGAGCAGATAGGCGGCAAATTCATAGAGCGGTGTGGGATAGACGGGGACGAGGACCGGCTCGATGCCATGGGGGAAGCTCATTCCCCAAGGGTGAAATGTGTAGGAGAACAGATGCACCGGTTTAATCTCGATGCCATAGCAGCCATCGCCGGAGAGAAAGCATCCAATGCGGCCGATACCCTGGCCGATGGCGGCAGCCGGGGCGGCCAGATCGAGAGTGCGCAACATGCCGATCTTCGCCCGCCAGCCCTGGAAGATCAGCGCGCCGGTGCCGAAGAGGAGCCCGCCGAACCAGGAGAATCCAGCCGTTTGCCACAGTGCGCTCCAGCCCAGATAGTGAAACTCGATGGGGTCGTCGATAACGTACCACAGCTTGGAGCCGATGATGCCAACCACAACGGTGACGGCTACCACGCTGAGGGCGTCGGCGGTGATGCGTGCGCGGTGGAAGCCGCGGTCCATGACGAAGGCGGCTACCATGGCAGCCAGCCAGAGCATCAGCCCAAAGGTGGGGATGGAATCTGGAATGGTGATAAACCAGATGTGGATCGGCGCGTGAAGAATGTGCAAATAGGGAATCATCGCTTTTCAAGTATAGACGGGCGAGGTCGAAAGGAGCACGCAACATCCCGGGCTGCAATGAAATAACCGAATTTTCACAGGCGTGCTTGCCGCGCGGCGCAGGGTTCAGGCGATACTGGTTACATGGCTACCAACTATCGAGGGCTTGAGATTCTCTATACCCGCCAACAGATTGCCGAGCGCGTCGCCGAGATGGGCGCGCAGATTACCCGTGATATTAACGGCGAGAAGCTGGTAATGGTGGGCATACTGAAGGGCGCAGCGCCGTTTCTGGCCGACTTGTCGAGGGCTGTGCAGGCCGATGCTACGTTTGATTTTGTGGCCACATCGAGCTACGGGCAGGGGCAGCGGTCTTCCGGCGCGGTCAAGCTGATCAAGGACCTGGATGAGTCGATCGAGGGCAAAAACGTTCTGATGGTGGAGGACATTCTCGACACCGGGCTGACGCTCTCCTACCTGCGCAAGCTCTTCCTGCAGCAGAATCCCAAGTCGCTGCGCATCGCCGTGCTGCTGGACAAGCCCTCGCGGCGCCTGGAACCAATCAAAGCGGACTATGTGGGCTTTT
>Ga0209039_10003901_pt1 | contig 11334 bp, 12 predicted proteins | sample BogFormECP12_OM1_FD_188238 | JGI IMG/M metagenome (GOLD analysis project Ga0209039, IMG submission 188238) | Bog forest soil microbial communities from Calvert Island, British Columbia, Canada - ECP12_OM1 (SPAdes) (version 2) | ecosystem: Environmental > Aquatic > Freshwater > Wetlands > Bog ... | reverse complement strand
CAGGAACGTGACTATGCATGTAGGCTCTTGACCAGTGACATTTTCGGACGCGGGTTCGACTCCCGCCGCCTCCACCAATTCATTCCAGGTCGTTCCTTTTCCCTGGGCCCCGCTTGGCTAGGTCTTCGCCCCCATGTGATTTCATTGGCGACCCTGATGACTGCCAAAATAGGGTACAATCGCTGCCGTTTTCGAAGTCACAAACCGGAAGGCGAGGTCGGATACGCATGAAATGGAAAAGCAGACTTGCTCTTGGAGTACTCACAGCTCTTGCCATGATGCTGGCAACGTATGCACTGCCCCGAGGAGGCCCGATGCGGGACGCGTCCTTGGTGCAGTTTCCCATGACAGTCGGGGTGTGGTCGATTTTCGTGTTGCTCTTTGTGAAACTGAAATAGGGTCGCAACGCTGCGCCTCAATGGCGTGATGCCGCGACTCTATCGTCGTCAGGCTGGCCTCGGTCTCTCTCCCATCCGGTCAAGGTCGTACTACGTTCGAGAAAAGGGATGACGTTCCCTTTCGTACGCGACCCGAGCGCCTGCGGACGGCTTCACGGCAGCGGCGCTTCGACCTCTTCGAGGACCCAGTGATCCTCGGATTCCAGGTGGCAGTCGTAGCCGTAGAAACGGCCATTGAAAACATGCTGGAACAGGCATGCTCTCTGCCCCTTCATCACTGGGTTGCCCTCGACCGGCTGAAAGTCTCCGTCCGGTGAATCGCTCCAGAAGACCTTCACCTGCCATTCTCCTTCCGGGTCATTGGTGTAGCGGTGGGGATAGATTTCGGTCGCAAGATAGTAGATTCCATCCTTCTTTCCGGCCACATTCTTGAGGAACAGCAGTGTGGGAGCAGCAACCGTGGTGGTTGTCGTCATCAGGATTTTCTCCGGCGCCTTGTCCAGATCGATAACGGAGGTCGCACTTTTGCTGATGATCTCAAAGTGGTCCTGATCATTCCCGCGATAAAAGGTCAGATAGAAACGGCCCGAACGCGGGTCCCGGAACAGGTTTGGATTTTGATTGCGCTGGTTGGCGACACCCGGCACCAGCACCTTCTCTTCCTTGAGGTGAATCCCGTCGTGCGAGGTGGCGAGTACGATGTGGCTGCTGGGCGTGTCGTATTCGCGCGTAATGGCGAAATACAGCAGGTCTTTTTGTCTTGGGTCGGCCTTGGCGAGCACCGAGGGCCAGCGGGCGTTGGTCCAGAGCGGATTCTGTTCGTACTTGGTCCAGTTCACCAGGTCATTGCTGCGAGCCAGGCCGATGCCCCGCCCTTCGTTAAGTCCGTACCAGCCCCAGTAGCGAAATCCTCCGCGGTTCATTTCCAGCACATTCATCGTGTGAGGAAATTCGTTGCCTTCCCACGGTTGGGCGACGGGAAGCACCCGCCGCGGTTCGGTCAGTTTCAAATAAGAAACCGCTTTCGAGTCCTTTTGTTGTGAGAATTCCTGCCCACAAAGGGATCCAGCGGTGAGTGCGACCACCAGAAAGAAACGTGCGATACAACGTAGTGCGATCATGAATTAGTCTCCCAATTATCGAGCGTATTTCAAAGTACCTTTCAGGCCAGTGGAGATCACAACCAACACACATCTGCGTCTAGCGTGACTGCGATGCCAGATTCGCGCTGCGCCGACAACATTAGCAGACAAACGGGCCGGTGTTCCAACCATCATTTCTTGATCCACCGCTTTGTGCGGCATGAAGCTGTTCTGTCAAATGAAATTGAAACTCACGCCCGAGGGAACAGCTGGCGTCGCAGGCCGAAGGAATCGCGGGAATGATGACGGACGGCGGATCACGGAGTACGAGAGTGTTCGGTGGCATTGCGCGCTCGCGGCCGCCTGAGCGGTGAAACGCTACTTCCGATTGTCCCCGAACGTCCGTATGTACTTGATCAAGTCGTGAATCTGCTCTTCCGTCAAGCCGAGGTGTAAGAAGCCATGAGGATATTCTTCATGGCTTTTGCCTTCAGCGGTTGCGATGTAGAGGTCGTCGTCGCTCATCTGCTTGATGCGCTTCGACCGCAAATCCGGGACCTTCATTTTAGCCGTAGCAGCAGTGTGCCCACTGCCGTCAGCAGCGTGGCAACTCGCACACTTTTCGGAATACAAATCTTTGGCGTCCTTCGCGGCGGAGGTTCCAGAAACCGCCGCGCAGAACACCATCCCGGCAACCAGTGCCCGAGCCTTGCCAGCGGTTTTAACTCGACTACTCAAAACAGTCATTGATGGCAGCTCCAATTAAGGTTCAAGTACAACCGCTCCAACATGAGATCGCCTGACAGTTTTCCCCGGGGAACGGTCGCCCGGTTCGGCAAATGATACAGGCGTGATTTGAAAACAACCAGTGAGATGCAAGGTTCGTGGCCGAAGCCCGCGCACTATCGCGCTTGAGTAGTCACGAGAGTCGGACGTATCGCATTTCGCCACTCGACAAGCATCGCCCACCGCACAGGCCTGCACCACGGGAAATTTCTCTGTTACACTGGCGCCCATGAACCCGACAAGCAGGAGAGAATTCCTTGAGCAGTGCGCAGGCGCTGCGGCAGCGGCCTGGTTATTGCCTGGGCTGGCGCTCGCGGCAAATTCTGAACCTTCGGTAAAATTTCCTGCCGCTCCGCGGGAACGCGTAGCGGTGGCGGCGTATCCGTTTCGCGAATTCATTGTGGGATGGAAAGGGTGGGACGGCAATTCTCCGAGTTCGGTTCCGGCGGCACAGCAGATCGAGTTAAAGGACTTTGCCGCGCACATCGCCGCGAAGTTCAACGTCCACAAGATAGAGCCCTGGAGCCGCGTTTTTCCTTCAACCGACCCCAAGTATCTGGAACAGTTCCGCAACGCGGTTGAAAAAGCCAGTTCCGCGGTCGTGGATATCGCCGCGGACGAAGAGCACAGCCAGTACTCGGCCGATGCGGCGGAGCGCAAGCAGGCTGTGGCTCTGAGCAAGAAATGGATCGACGTTGGGGCGGCTCTCGGTTCCCCCAGCATCCGTACTCACATCCAGGAAGCCAAGGATTCGAAGCCCGATGTAGCGCGCGCCGCGGACACGCTGCTGCGCGTGGCAGAATACGCGGCCAAGAAAAACGTGGTTGTGCATCTCGAAAACGACGATCCCGTCAGCGAAGATCCATTCTTCATCGTACAAGTCATCGAAAAGGTGAACAGCCCGTGGTTGCGCGCTCTTCCTGACTTTGGCAACTCGGTGGCCGCGCATGACGAGGACTTCGCCTATCGCGCCATTGATGCGATGTTCGCGCACGCTTATGGTATCTGCCACGTGAAAGCCGGGGGCGTCAACGAGCAAGGCAAGGTGGTGCCGGTGGATTTGGCGCGGACGTTTGCCATTCTGAAAAAGCATGGGTACCGGGGTTATTGCTCCATGGAGTTCGATGAGCCGGGCGACCCCTACAAAGCGACGGCGGACCTGATCGAGAAGACGGTGGGATTCCTTTCGTAAAGGAAACAGATTCCTCGCTGCGCTCGGAATGACAAGCATGAAGTTGTCAATCCGCTCTGGATGACTCGGAGTGATGATCTCCACCAGTCGCTCGACCACTCATACTCCGCCAGCGTGAACGGCGAACCATATGACTTTTAGCGAGAGACCGAACGGTTTACGAGGTGTGATTTTCATCCGCCTCGCCGTGGGACTGATTTTTCTTACTCAGGGCATCCTCAAGTACAGCGACCCGAACATGGGCCTCAACCGGTTCACTCGTATCGGCTTTCCGCATCCTGCCTTTACTGCGCACTTCGTAGGAACCTTTGAAATAGTTTGCGGGTTGCTGGTCCTGCTGGGATTGTTCACCAGGATTGCGGCGGCTCCCCTTCTCGTCATTATCTGCACCGCCATCGCGACCACAAAGGTTCCAGAGTTGACACACTCTGGCCAGGGATTCTGGTTCATGGTCAGCGACGCGCGTACAGACTTTGCCATGCTCATGTGCCTGCTTTTCTTGCTCGTATCCAAACGGCGGGTCTAGGTGCCAGTTCGGCCTATCGACGAATATCCAAGGTCCGACAGAAAGGAACGGTAAGCCGAGAGTGGCTGACCAGGAGACAACGCCGATGCCGGACCCTCCACATGTCCGGATCACTGTGCGTCTGCGTGAACTGGCGGCGCTTTTCCTGAGGCTCGGTGCCACCAGCTTTGGCGGACCTGCGGTCCACATCGCGATGATGGAAACCGAGATCGTGCGCAAGCGGCAGTGGGTGACGCGGCAGCAGTTCCTCGACATGCTGGGCGCGGCCAACTTGATTCCCGGCCCGACTTCCACCGAGATGGCCATCAGCGTGGGCTTTGTACGCGCGGGCTGGGCTGGATTGTGTGTGGCCGGAGCGAGTTTCATTCTGCCTGCGGCCCTGATTACCGGAGCGCTGGCGTGGGCCTATGTCCGGTTCGGGACGTTGCCGCAGGCCGCCTCGGTACTGGGGGGAATCAAGCCTGCAGTAATCGCTGTCATCGCAATCGCCGTCTGGCGGTTGGGGAAAGCTGCGGTGCGGGATGCCGGGCTGGCTGCGCTCGGCGGGCTGTCGCTGGCGGCGTTCTTTTTCGGCCTGAATCCGATCGCGATCCTGTTGGGCGGCGGGCTGGTAGGAATGTTGGTGAGGCGGGCCATCACATATCGTCGTACGGGCGCAACGCTCCTGTCATTGCTGCTCCCGAGTCGGGCGTTCACGATAAGTGCAGTCTGCCGATCATGGGCTGTGTTCCTGCGCCGGTTCGGAGCCGTGGCTGTGGCTTCGGTTCCAATTGCAGTAAGTCCATCGCTCGGACGCATCGCCCTGTTCTTTCTCAGGGTGGGCGCGGTGCTTTATGGCGGCGGATACGTGTTGCTGGCGTTTCTAGAGCAGGGGCTGGTACGACAGCACGGATGGTTGACGCAGCGGCAGTTGCTGGATGCGGTGGCGATTGGGCAGTTCACGCCCGGGCCGGTGCTGTCGACCGCGACGTTCATCGGATACATTCTAGGAGGCCCGCCGGGAGCGGCGGTGGCGACGGTGGCCATTTTCCTGCCTTCGTTTTTATATGTCGCGATGCTCGCGCCGGTTTTGTTCCGGCTGAGGCAGTCCGCGTGGATGGCGGCGTTTCTGGATTCGGTGAATGTTTGCGCGGTGGCGCTCATGGCGGGCGTCACGTTCAGGCTGGCAGGCGACGCCTTGCGGGGATGGCCGTCCTGGGTGATCGCCGTGGTGGCGCTCGCGGTGTTGTTGCGGTGGAAGGTAAATCCGGCATGGGTGGCACTGGGCGGAGGTTTAGCGGGGCTGTTGTTGGCCGTGGCGCGCTGACCTAACCAATGATTCGTTTTTTCTTCGCCTGTCGTCCGTTTTGTGGTAAATCTATAGGCCATGCGCAAGGCCATCTATCACCTCAAGAAGTCTGACCCGGTAATGAGCGCGATCATTGAGCGCGTGGGCCGGTGCCGGATGGAATTCGGACCGCCGGAGTTTTCCAGCCTCGCCGAGGCCATTGTTTACCAGCAACTGAATGGCAAGGCCGCCGTCAGCATCTTCAACCGCTTTGCAGCGCTGGCGGGAGAACCGCTCACCCCGGAAGGTATTCTCAAGCTGAGTGATGAGCAACTCCGCAGCGTTGGTTTGTCGAAGCAGAAGTCGGCGTACTTGAAAGACCTTTCGGCGAAGACTCAGGCGGGGTTGCTCGACTTTGCGAAGTTGCCGGATTTGCCCGATGAAGAGGTGGTCAAGCATCTGACGCAAGTGAAGGGCATCGGCGTCTGGACAGCGCAGATGTTCCTGATGTTCACGTTGAAGCGCCCGGACGTGCTTCCGACGGGCGATTATGGCGTGCAGGCGGCGATCAAGAAGCATTACCGGAAGCGCAAGTGGCCCAAGCCGAAAGATATGGAAAAGATCGCGCGGCCCTGGGCGCCGTACCGCAGTGTGGCGTGCTGGTATCTGTGGCGGAGTCTGGATATCAAGACCCTTTAACCACAGAGGGCACAGAGGAGCACAGCGGGAGACCTGCGCTCTTTTCTCCTCTGTGCCCCCTGTGTCCTCCGTGGTGGAATTCTGTGGTTAAATGAATAGCGATGCCTGACATCAAGATACGCGTATTAGTAGCCAAGCCCGGGCTCGACGGGCATGATCGTGGCGCGAAGGTCATTGCCCGCGCCCTGCGCGATGCGGGCATGGAAGTCATCTATACGGGGCTGCGGCAGACTCCCGAGATGATCGTCAACGCGGCGCTGCAGGAAGATGTGCAGGTGATCGGGCTTTCCATTCTGTCCGGGGCGCACAATGCCATCGTGCCGCGCGTGATGGACCTGCTCAAGCACAACAAGATGGACGATGTGATTGTGCTGGTGGGCGGAATCATCCCCGATCAGGACATTGACGGACTGAAGAAGTCCGGCGTGGCCGCGATCTTTCAGCCGGGCACCGCGATGGACAACATCGTCCAGTTCATTCGCACGCATGTGAAGGGGCCCGGCGTGCCTGCGGCCGGGTGAGGGCCGGGAGCAATCGTATCGGTGTTAGGTCTGAGGTCTTAGGTCTTAGCTCTTCGGTCTTAGAACTGGTTTCACAAATGGGTTTTGGGTAGGGCACGGCTTCAGCCGTGCCGATCAGGGCCGCAAATAGTGCGGGCTTTAGCCCCTGAGGGTTTGGCACACGCCCCGCGCAAGAGCATTTGTGAAACCAGTCTTCGGTCCTAGCCTTTATCTTTCCAATCAGAAACTCCTTAGAATCCTGACTCTCAATGGCGGCGTCAGATGTTCAGCTTGAGGAACGACAGGGCGTGCGCATTCTGCGGCTGCGGTCGGACGACGGGACCAACCGGCTGACGCGCGACTTTGTGCTTTCGCTGACGGAGACCGTCGCTCGATTGGCACGGGATGCACGGCCGCTGGTAATTGCCGGCAACGACAGATTCTTTTCCGCCGGAGCTGACCTGGAAGAGATTGCCGCGCTCGACGGCCCAGCAGCTTACGAGTTTTCGAAGGTGGGACAGGCGCTCATGCAAAAGATCGATGAGTTCCCTGCCCCGTTGTGTGCCGCCGTCTCGGGATATTGCATGGGAGGCGGGTTGGACCTGGCGCTGGCCTGCCGCCATCGGATCGCGTCTCGGCATACGGTCTTCGGACATCGCGGCGCGGCTCTCGGCGTGATCACGGGTTGGGGCGGAACGCAGCGACTGCCTCGGCTGATCGGCAAAGGGCGAGCGTTGGAAATGTTCGTTGCAGCCGAGAAGGTTACGGCAGTGCAGGCTTTGCGCATGGGACTGGTTGACGCCATCGCGGATGATCCCGTGGCCGACGCGGTGCATCGACTCACCCGTTAATTCGCCTCCACGGCAAGCCGTTCGGGCAGGAAACGCGGCCGGTTGATATTTTCAGTGTCGGGGCTCCGGCGGACTGGGCCGTCGTGCTTCGCTCGACCGGACAGCCGAGGGCGGCTGTCCCCACAAAGGTGTCTCCACACCGAGACCATGGCCCATGCCGCGTTGCACGCCTACGCCCGCGTGGTATACCGTAATCAGTTTGTGTCTTCATCTCTCGACCTTATCTCTTGACCATGGCTGATCGCAACGAATCTTCTCTGACGAACTCGTCCACAGCGGCGAACGTGCTGACCACGAAGATTGATCCCACCTCTGCACGCTTCGAAGCCAACATGCGCTTCCTGGCCGACCTGATGTCGCAGGTTCGGAATGAGGAAGAAGCTATCCGCGAAGGCGGGGGAAGCAAGGCCATCGAGAGCCAGCACGGCAAGGGACGTCTGACCGCGCGCGAGCGCATCGAACGGTTGATCGACCCCGGAACTTTCTTCGAATTGGGGGTGTATGCGGCGCATGGCATGTACGAAGAGTGGGGTGGCGCGCCCGCCGCGGGCGTGGTCACGGGGATGGCGCGGGTGCAAACGCGCCTGGTAATGATCATTGCCAACGATGCCACCGTGAAGGCGGGAGCGTTCTTCCCGATGACATCGAAGAAGGTGATTCGCGCGCAGAATATTGCCCTCGACAACCGTATCCCAACAATCTATCTGGTGGACTCGGCCGGAGTCTTCCTGCCGCTGCAGGAAGACGTGTTTCCTGATACCGACGATTTTGGGCGCGTGTTCCGTAACAATGCCGTGATGTCGGCCCTGGGCATTCCGCAAATTGCCGCCATCATGGGCATGTGCGTGGCCGGCGGCGGATATCTGCCGGTGATGTGCGATCACCTGATCATGACAGATGGCAGCGGATTGTTTCTCGCCGGCCCGGCGCTGGTGCAGGCGGCGATCGGCCAGAAAGTATCGGCCGAGGAATTGGGTGGCGCCGCGATGCATTCGGCGATCAGCGGCACGATTGATTTTCGCGAGCCTAACGATGAGGCCTGCATCGAGAGGATTCGTTCCATTGTCGAAAAGTGGGGATACAGGCGGCTGTCTCCGTGGGACCGGAAGAAACCGGTCGAGCCGGCTTTGGCGGCCGAGGAAATCTACGGAATCTATGATTCGTCGCCGGCCCGGCCCTACGACATGAAGGAAGTGCTGGCGCGCGTGCTCGACGCCAGCCGCTTCGACGAGTACAAACCGGAGTACGGAAAAACGCTGGTCTGCGGTTACGGCCGCATCGGTGGATTTGCCGTGGGCATCGTGGCCAATCAAAAACTCCATGCCCAGCAGACCGATCACGAGGGCCACAAGCGAATCGAGTTTGGAGGCGTTATCTACACCGAGTCGGCGGAGAAAGCGGCGCGCTTCATCATGGACTGCAATCAGAACCTGATTCCGCTCGTCTTCTTCCATGATGTAAATGGATTTATGGTGGGCCGCGACGCGGAATGGAGCGGGATTATCAAAGCGGGCGCGAAGATGGTGAATGCCGTGTCGAATTCCGTGGTACCGAAGATTACGGTGATCGTAGGAGGATCGTTCGGCGCCGGCCACTATGCCATGTGCGGGAAAGCGTATGATCCGCGTTTCGTGTTCGCGTGGCCGACGGCTCGCTACGCGGTAATGAGTGGCGACTCGGCAGCGGGAACCCTGGTCGAGATCAAGCTCAAGCAACTCGAACGCGACGGCAAGAAGCTGAGCGAGGAAGAGAGAAAGGAACTCTACGAATCGGTGAAGCGCACTTACGATGAGCAGACCGATCCGCGTTACGGCGCGGCCCGGCTCTGGATTGACAAGATTATTGATCCCATCGAGACCCGGGAAGCGATCACGGAGGCGCTGGAGGCGGCAGCGCTGAACCCGGATGTGGCAGAGTTTAAGGTGGGAGTCTTACAAACGTGATTCACCACGGAGACACGGAGACACGGAGCAAACTTCTTCATGAAGAACTCACCGAGCGCGTAATTGGCGCCGCGATCGAGGTGCATCGTGCGCTCGGTCCGGGTCTTCTCGAGTCCGCCTACGAAGAGTGCCTGTGCCACGAGTTCCATCTTCGAGGAATCTCTTTTGAGAGGCAAGTCCCGCTCCCGGTGGAATACAAAGGCGTCAAGTTGGACTGCGGCTACCGGCTAGATCTCGTCGTGGAGGGAGCACTCGTTCTCGAAATTAAGTGCCTGGAACACATTCTCCCAGTTCATGAGGCGCAACTTCTTACATACTTGAAGATGACCGGCAAGCGGGTGGGCCTGATACTGAATTTCAATGTGCCCGTCTTGGCCCGAGGCGGAATTGTCAGAAAAGTTCTTTGATCTCCGTGCCTCCGTGTCTCCGTGGTGAAATGATTGTCTGATCCAGTCAAATTGATCGAGTGTCCGCGGGATGCCTGGCAAGGGCTGAAGGGGGTGATCCCTGCTGATCTGAAGGCCGATTATCTGAAAGCCCTGATCAGCGTGGGGTTCAAGCACATTGATGCGGTTTCGTTCGTGTCTCCAAAGGCCGTGCCGCAGATGGCGGATTCGGAGCAGGTCCTGAAAGAACTCGATCCTCCCGATGACGTCGAGATCATCGGCATCGTGGTGAATGAGAAGGGCGCGCAGCGAGCGATTGAGACGCAGGCAGTTTCCACTCTGGGGTTTCCATATTCGATTTCCGAAACGTTCCTGCGCAAGAATCAGAACCAGTCACCTGAGGAGGCGCTGGACGAATTGGAGAAAGTGCAGAAGAGAGCCGACGACGCCCGGTTGGACGTCGTGATTTACATTTCGATGGCGTTCGGCAACCCGTATGGTGACCTGTGGAATCCAGACGAAGTGATCGAGGCGATCGCACTGATGGAAGTGGAGAATCTGCGGATGATTTCCTTGGCCGACACGGTCGGAATGGCCAGCCCGCTGCAGATCAGTGAACTGGTGAGCGCTGTTCTGGCTAAGTACGACTACCTCGAGATTGGCGTGCATTTGCACAGCCGGCCCGAGCAAGCTGCTGCGAAGATTCTGGCTGCGTACGATGCCGGTTGCCGGCGCTTTGATTCTGCCTTAGGAGGGCTGGGCGGGTGTCCCTTTGCGCGGGACGCTTTGGTTGGTAACATCCCGACGGAGAAGGTCATCGAGGCCCTCAGCCAGCGAGGCGCGGAGTTGCCGCGCCTGAAGCCGCTGGATGCGCTGTTGAAGGCGACCGCAGGAATCGGCGCAAAGTTTTCTATCTCGCACGCAGCAGATTAGGTTCCTGCCGCGGATTTGCACGGATTATCACGCATTTGTCAGATGGTTTGAATTAGATCAGTGAAATCCGTGGCGGTTGTGAAAAATGAACTTCAACACGATACAGCTCGCATACGACCGGGGCCTGGCAACCATCACGTTGAACCGGCCCGAGAAGCGCAACGCCATCAGCTTCGAACTGATCGACGATCTGCTGCGCGCGCTTGATGAGGTGGCGAAGTCGGACGCGATCGTTCTGATCTTGACCGGAGCGGGCAAAGCGTTTTGTTCGGGGATGGACCTGGACAATCTGAAGACTCTGCTCGGCCGATCGCCAGAACAAAATCTGAAAGATTCGCAGACGATGGTCCAGTTGTTTCGATCGTTGTACGAGTTTCCGAAGGTCACCATTGCCGCAGTAAACGGTGCGGCAATCGCGGGCGGGACTGGGCTCGCGTTGTTATGTGACTTCACGCTGGCGGTTCCGGAAGCGAAGTTTGGCTATACCGAAGTGCGCATCGGTTTCGTGCCGGCCATCGTCTCGACATTTCTTTTGCGGCAGGTAGGCGAGAAGCAGGCGCGCGATCTGCTGCTCTCGGGCAGGCTTTTCGGGGCGGAGGACGCAGTGCGCATGGGCCTGGTCAACGAAGTTGTTGCGCCGGAGAAATTAATGATCCGGGCGCACGAATTGGCGGCGGTGTTGATGGAGAACAGTCCGGCATCGTTGCGAGCCACCAAGCAGCTGCTCACCGATCATGCGCGCGCTGAACTGGACGCACAGATTGAAGCGGC
>Ga0209039_10003899_pt1 | contig 11336 bp, 10 predicted proteins | sample BogFormECP12_OM1_FD_188238 | JGI IMG/M metagenome (GOLD analysis project Ga0209039, IMG submission 188238) | Bog forest soil microbial communities from Calvert Island, British Columbia, Canada - ECP12_OM1 (SPAdes) (version 2) | ecosystem: Environmental > Aquatic > Freshwater > Wetlands > Bog ... | reverse complement strand
CGTTGAAACATGAAGATGAAATGCAGGCCGCGCTACGCGGACCCGCGGTATAGGTGGTTCAAGGTCTTTTCATTGCGGATGCGATGCCGAATTCTATCCAGCCCGCCATCCTGCGTCAATCGAGTGCGCACTTCTTCGACCGGCTGCCTGGCCTGCTGTGCCAGGGCGGTTAATTCGTGCTCCAGTTCTTCGTCGCTGACATCGATGTTCTTCCGGTCGGCGATCTGTTCCAGGATCAATGACGCCTTGACTTCGCGCAGTGCGCCTTCGCGCTGGCCCGCCCGGAGGCGGTCGAAGTCCATGCGCTTCATGTCCTCGGTTCGCATGCCCTGGGCAGCGAGCGCACGCAAGCCACGCTCCAGTCGCAGGTCGATCTGCTGATCAACCATGGCCTCGGGCACGGGGAAATCGTTCCGCTTCACGAGTTCGGCGACGATCTTGTCCTTGCCTTGGTGCTGCGCCTCATGCTCTTTCTCGGCCTTCATGTTTTCACGTAGACGATTGCGCAGATCGTCGTAGGTCGTCAAGTCGGCCGCCAATTCTTTGGCGAATTCGTCGTTGGCTTCGGGGATGCTTCGCGTCTTGATGGCCTTAATATCGACTTCGTACGTCATGGTTTTGCCGGCAAGGCGCTTGTCAGAGAAATCGTCGGCGTACTTCACCTCGAAGGAGCGGTGCTCGCCCGCCTTGGCGCCGCGCAGGTTTTCTGTGAACTCGGGGATCGTGTTGTCTCCGCCAATCTCCACCATGACTTCGTCAACCTGCACAGGCTTGACGTCGGCGTCGTCGGGGTTTTCCTTCGGAACGCCACGGAAGCTCACGACGGCAAAGTCGCCATCGCTTAGGGGGCGGTCGTCTTCAACCGCGTTATAGGTGGCGTGCTTCAGTCGCAGATTCGTTAACGCCTGTTCGACGTCTTCTTCACTGACGTTCGTGTCGATGGTTTCCGGTTTGATGTCGTCGTAATCGGCTATCGTGAAGTCGGGGAGTATCTCAAATTCGGCGGTGAACTTCAGCGGCTCATCGTCATTCAGATGAAGATCTGTCACGCGCGGTTGCGACACCGGCAGGAGATTCAGTTTTTTGGTTTCCTCGCGGAAATAGCGAGGGACCAACGATTCCACCATGTCGCTCTTGATCTCGTCGGCAAAACGCTGGCGGACTACGGTAACCGGAACCTTGCCCTTACGGAAGCCGGGTATGCGCGCCAGTTTTGCGTAGCGGCTGACAATTCTGTCGCGCTCGCTCTTGACCACGTCAGCGGGAACTTCGATGGTGAGTTCGCGCTTGCAGGGATTAGCGGTTTCGGTCGGATTGGTGTCAGGTGTGACTGTTTCTGTCGTCAACGGAATACCTTCGAGATGTGATGTTGAGTGCGGGGCGAAAGGCAGAACCGGTGCATGCATTTTCCACTTGCAAATGAGATCGGCTCGGACAGCATCCTCGGAAGGACACGCCAAGAAATCCGCAACTCTGTAGTGTAAGAGACGGTGGTTGGGCGGTCAAACGAAGCGGCTTCGGCCTTGGAGGCAGTATGCTACGCATCCTATGGCGGTTTCGCGCAAAAGCCTCACGACTTGAGGACTTCCGCCGGACTTATGGAAGAGACGGCGAGTGGGCCAAGCTGTTCGCGCGCGATGCGGATTATCGGGGGACCGAGGTGCTTCGGGACACCACTAATCGGCTTGCCTTCGTGGTGGTGGACAGCTGGGCGGCTGAAGACTCGTTTACTCGATTCCGCGAACAGTTTGGCCACGACTACGAGCGCCTGGACGAGCAGTGCCGCGAGCTTACTGAAGAAGAGACGCGAATTGGTGTCTTTACCGTCGAAGTGGAATGAGTGGCTCTATGCCGAACGCGCTGACTGTATTGAACAACGAAGTCACCGGCTGCACAAAATGCCCGCGTCTCGTCAGCTACCGCGAACAAGTTGGCCGGGAGAAGCGGCGTGCCTACCGCGATCACGAGTATTGGGCGCGTCCCGTGCCGGGCTTCGGCGACCCTCACGCTCGGCTGCTTATCCTGGGACTTGCTCCGGGCGCGCATGGTTCCAACCGCACTGGCCGGCCGTTCACGGGAGATGCCTCAGGCAACTTCATGTATCCCATCCTGCATAAGCTCGGATTCGCCTCGCAGCCGAACGCCGAGCATCGCAAGGATGGACTTCGGCCAATCGACTGTTACATCACAGCGGCGATACGCTGTGCTCCGCCGGACAATAAGCCGCTTCCGAGCGAGTTGACGAACTGCTCGGGCTATCTCGATCGTGAGCTTGCCATCTTAAGAAACTTGAGGGTGACGGTGGCGCTGGGCAAGATTGGGTTCGACGCCTACCTTGCGCACCTCAAGCGCACAGGAGTGCTCACTACGAGAGCAGGGCTCGTCTTCGGGCACGCAAAACAGTACGAATTGCCGAATGGGGTAATGCTGTTGGCGAGTTATCACCCTTCCAACCAGAACACGGCGACCGGGAAGCTAACGGCGGCCATGTTCGAGAAGGTCTTTCGGTTAGCGAAGGCGAGAATCGAAGGCAATCAGTAGGTATTTGTCCGGTACCTGGCGACGGGACCCAGAAATTCGCAGGCCAGCGTGGAGTTCTCCTTGTCACACGGGGAGAATCCAGCCATAATTGATTGTGCACCCCTACAAGCTCCACTCTGGTGACGCTGCTTCGACAGCGCAAGGGGCACCCCTTTTTCCAGAGGGCACGGAGCGCTTCTCACGGCTGCACAAATCCACACAACAGAGGATGGAATGGCGGCAAAGTACATCTTTGTGACCGGTGGCGTGGTGTCTTCGCTTGGCAAGGGGTTGGCAGCGGCTTCGATCGGGTGTTTGATGGAGAGCCGGGGACTCAAAGTCGCGCTGCAGAAATTCGATCCTTACCTCAACGTCGATCCGGGAACCATGTCGCCGTTTCAGCACGGCGAAGTCTTCGTGACGGATGACGGGGCGGAAACCGACCTCGACCTGGGACACTATGAGCGCTTCACCCATAGCCGCCTGAGCCGCGACAACAACTGGACCACGGGGCGGATCTACGAAAACATCATCGCGAAAGAGCGCCGAGGCGATTATCTCGGCAAGACTGTCCAGGTCATTCCTCACGTGACCAACGAAATCAAGTCCGCCATGAAGAAGGTCTCCCAGGACGTGGACCTGGTGATCGTCGAGATTGGCGGCACGGTCGGCGATATCGAATCGCTGCCCTTTATCGAGGCCATCCGCCAGATGCGCCAGGAACTGGGCCGTGACAACACCCTTTTTGTGCATGTGACATTGGTGCCGTACATCGCCGCTGCCGGAGAATTGAAGACAAAGCCCACCCAGCACTCGGTCAAAGAGCTGCTCAGCATTGGCATCCAGCCAGACATCCTGTTGTGCCGTACCGACCGTTACCTGTCCCACGACATTAAGTCGAAGATTGCGCTGTTCTGCAACGTCGAAGAAGAAGCCGTGATCACAGCCAAGGACGTGGCTTCGATTTATGAAGTTCCTCTGGTATTCGCACACGAAAAGGTGGACCAGCTGGCGCTACGCTACTTGCGCATCGAGGCCGCTCAGCCAAACCTTGCGAAATGGGAAGACTTGGTGCATCGGGTTTACAACCCGAAGGACGAGGTAACCATAGGAATCGTCGGCAAGTATGTTGAGTATGAAGATTCCTATAAATCTCTAAAGGAAGCGCTGGTCCACGGAGCGCTGGCACACAATCTGAAACTCAGGGTGGATTGGATTGAGGCGGAAGGTCTTGAGTCGAAGGACCAGAGCGTCCAGGCGCAGTTGGAGGCGGTAAACGGAGTCTTGGTTCCAGGTGGATTCGGCAAGCGCGGGATCGAAGGCATGCTGAAGGGAATTCAGTTCGCTCGCGAAAATCGGGTGCCCTATTTTGGGATCTGCCTGGGCATGCAGACAGCCTGCATCGAGTTCGCCCGTAACGTGTGCGGCCTGGAGCAGGCCAATTCAAGCGAGTTTGATCCGGCGACCCCGCACCGTGTGATCTACAAGCTGCGCGAGTTGCGCGGGGTTGAGGAACTAGGCGGAACCATGCGGTTGGGAGCGTGGGCCTGCCGGTTGGAGAACGGCTCTCTTGCCCAGCGCGCCTACGGGCAAACGGAAATCAGCGAACGCCATCGGCACCGCTATGAGTTCAACCGGGAATATGAAGGTACGCTTACGGCAGGTGGAATGCGAATTACGGGATCTACGCCGGATGGAACCTACGTCGAGATTGTCGAGATACCTGGCCACCCCTTCTTTCTGGGATGCCAGTTCCACCCAGAGTTCAAGTCGAAGCCCCTGGAGCCGCATCCGTTATTCAGGGCATTCATCGGGGCCTCGTATGAGAACCGCTTGACTCGTCAGACGAAGCGAGATGAGGATTCGATTGAACTCTTTCTTCGGCCAGAGAAGGTCAAGTAGTAGGTCGCCCGAATTTGCCTGCCTCAGAACCTCGCGCTTCACGTCGAAGTGTAGGCCGTTCCGGATTTCACAATTCGTCTGAAATAGAGCTGTGCGGCCCGGCAACTCTGGTTAAGACTTGTGGGTCAGTAATCGACAATTAGGTTACGTTACCTCGCGGCTGCCCGCTCTATCTTGGCTGTCTGCGGAGCGGCCTATGTCGACATCAAAATGCCCGAGTTGGAGTTTAAGTCTCTTTTTTGTGCAAAGTTCTGCACACCCCGACTGTGACGGCTCCCGTAAGATGTTGCCCGCACGAAGCGAGCAATTGGTAACCAACGTGCTCTTACCTTTAACAGCTGGGTGATTTGATCGATGGGTGCACAGCAAGCATATGATTGCCGCGCCGCCAGAGACCGCCCCGATGAATATTTGGGATTAGGTAAACCGCCAGCGTCGTTACTTGTGACGCTGCAGAGCTCGATGCGGACTTTGCGCTACTGCACCTCATTGGTCAACTTGATCTTTACAGTTCTGTTAAGGTACGAAAGAAATTACAAAATCGGCACCTCTTGGGTATTGCAAACTCGATACGGTAACCAGTAAGATTGATGCCCTGCACTCGGGGTTTTTCCGAACGTCGATTTGAGAAATGAGGCGCGAGGATCTGCTCTGCCGTTTATTGGGGAATTTTCAGCGGACGGATGACTGAAGGAGGAACAGTAGATGTCGCGGAAACTGTTCGGGATGATTTCGATTTTCATTATGGCTGGGGTGCTGAGCGGCGTTTGCTACGCCAACTCCATCCCTACGCAGATAACATTTGGGCCGAACTCGATGGGGACGGTCACAGTTAGCGCAGCTGGACCAGAGGTATTTTCCGGGGTCTGGGGCTGGGCCTATCAAGGTGCTAACTCCGGGAATCCTGGCTTCACCCTTGCGAACGCGACCATCCCCGTAGCCGGCGGCAGCGGTGGGATCTATACGCTGGCGGCCAACGCGATGACCTTTACGGTAGATATTGGCGTCGATTCGCTAACCGGTATACTCTCGCTAAATTCCGTAGCGATTCAGCCACCGGGCGTCGCGACCTTCGTAGGAACGCTCGCAATCACCAGCTCGTCTCCTGGATTCCAGAGCAGCGGCTTCCCGAAGGGGGCCGTGGTTAATGCAGACTTCGTCACATTCAATGGAAATCTATCCAGCGGCGAGCTCATACCTTCAGTTCCGGAGCCGGGAACGATCGCTCTGGTTGGTTCAGGACTGTTGGCGTTGGCGGGATTGTTGCGGCGTCGGTTGTAGCGTTTCGATAACGCATTTGCGTCGTTCGAAACCGGCCTGACATTACACTACTGTTCCGATCCCCGGCACTTGCGAGTGCCGGGGATTTTTATGTTTGCGGTGAAAGCCGGCGATTCTCGACGGCCGGGCGCGAGAGCGACGGTCTATAGCGTCCGCTGACCGCGTACAATGGAGCAGATTCGCGATGCAGCTCGACAGGATCGGTGCGAACGCAGGAGTACGAAGTGCCTGAATCGTTTTCCATTGGTCAGATCCAGGTGGGCGGCGGAAGACTGTTCCTCATCGCCGGACCCTGTGTAATCGAGAGTGAAACGCACACGCTGAAGATGGCCGAGTCCGTCGCGGCAATCGCCGATAGCAGGAAACTGCCGTTCGTATTCAAAGCCTCCTACGACAAGGCCAATCGAACCTCACTTCGGAGCTTCAGGGGACTAGGGTTGGAGGAAGGACTGAGCATCCTAAGAAAGGTCAGCCGAGCCGTCGGCGTACCGGTGCTGACGGATGTGCATGAAGCAGCAGATGTCCCGCGCGCCGCAGAGGCAGTCGATGTGCTGCAGATTCCAGCTTTCTTATGCCGCCAGACAGATCTGCTGGTGGCCGCGGCGAAGACAGGACGAGCAGTGAACGTTAAGAAGGGGCAGTTCGCGTCTCCCTGGGACATGCGCCACGCGATAGATAAAGTTCGAGAAGCTGGCGGCCAGAGGGTTTTCTTGACGGAACGAGGAGCCTCGTTTGGGTACAACAACCTGGTCGTGGACATGAGGTCGTTAGCAGTCATGCGGGAATTTGCCCCGGTGGTATTCGACGCCACGCACTCCGTGCAGCTTCCGTCCGCCGGAGCAGCGAACGGACACGAAGGAGCACAGCAAAGTGGAGGCCAGCCGGAGTTCATTCCACTCCTGGCGCGAGCCGCCGTGGCTGCGGGTGTGGACGGCGTGTTCCTCGAGGTCCACGACAATCCGCGAGAGGCGAAATCTGACGGCGCCAGTGCGCTGGACTTGAAGCTCCTGCCTGAGGTCCTCGATCAACTTATTGCGGTTCACCAGGCGCTGAACTGACCTCACCGTTAGCGGCGCAAAGTCGCATAGCCTGACGTTATCTGATTGCAAGAAAAATGATTTAGCCAGATTGAAGCGCGCCGGTTATGTCCATTTTTTCACTGCAAGTTTGTGCCATTCGATGTCTATTTCCGGCCTTTGAGGCTTAAAATATAGGGAATGCGCCGACGAGATTGTTATTCTCACTTAAGCTGCACACGGCCAGAGCATAGCTACGCTCTGTCGTAGCACATAAAATTTCGGAGTGAGCACTCTGATTAGGAGCTTTCCATTGTCGAAAAAGCGATATCTTTTTACGTCTGAATCCGTGACAGAAGGTCACCCGGATAAGATTGCCGACCAGATTTCCGATGCGATTCTTGACGCCTGCGTGAAGGAAGACCCTTACAGCCGCGTGGCCTGCGAGACCTTGACGGCGACCGGCCTGGTCGTCATTGCGGGTGAGATCACAACCAAAGCCTACGTTGACTTCCAGAGCCTGGTTCGCGGAGTGGTGGCCTCGATTGGCTACGATAATGCGCTCTACGGGTTCGACTCCAATACCTGCGCGGTTATTTCGTCGATCAACAAGCAGTCGGGCGACATCGCGATGGGAGTCGACACGGGTGGCGCCGGAGATCAGGGCATGATGTTCGGCTACGCCACCAACGAAAACGCCAACTTCATGCCGACTCCAATCTTCCTGGCGCACAAGTTGACCCAGCGCCTTGCGGAAGTCCGCAAGAACGGCACCCTTCCTTACCTCCGGCCCGACGGCAAATCCCAAGTCACAGTGGAATACGACGAGAACCACAAGCCGGTGCGCATCGATGCGGTGGTCATTTCGTCGCAGCACTCGGAAAACGTCACCAATGATGAGCTGCGGGCAGACATTCTCAAGCACGTCATTCAGGCAGCACTCCCGGCAGAGATGCTCGATGAAGACACCAAGTACCACATCAATCCGACGGGACGGTTCGTCATCGGCGGACCCATGGGCGACACCGGTCTGACCGGCCGCAAGATCATCGTGGATACCTATGGTGGCATGGGACGTCACGGCGGCGGCGCTTTCAGCGGGAAGGACGCGACGAAAGTCGATCGCTCGGCCTGCTACATGGCACGCTACATCGCCAAGAATATTGTCTCAGCGGGGCTGGCCGACCGCTGTGAGGTGCAGTTGGCTTATGCCATCGGCGTTGCCGAGCCCGTCAGCGTGTTGATCGACACGTTTGGCACTGCCAAGGTTTCGGAGCAGAAGATCTCGGATCTGGTGCGCGCCAACTTCCAGTTGACTCCGAAGGGAATCATCGAGTCGCTCAACCTGCGCCGCCCGATCTACCGCAAGACCGCCGCGTACGGACATTTCGGACGAAATGAACCTGAGTTTACCTGGGAACTCACCGACAAGGCCGCCTCTCTGCGCGAGCAGGCGGGATTGGCGTCAGCCGTGGCACAACAGGCCGCGAAGTAATTACAATTGCGGGGCGCCTGCGTCTGCGGTCGCCCCTTCACCAAATCTTGCGAACGCGGTTGCCTGGCGGTGATCGCGCATGCGCCGAGTCATTGAAGTAACCCTTCAGAAATGGGAGCTTATGCCGACGACAACCACACAAACCGCGGGCGACATCGCAAACCTTGAACTAGCCGATATGGGCAAGAAGCGTATCGATTGGGCGAACCAGTCGATGAAGGTGTTGCAGATCATCCGCAAAGAGTTCATCAAAAACCAGCCACTGAAGGGCATGCGAATTTCGGCTTGCCTGCACGTTACGGCCGAGACAGCCAATCTCGCTGTTACTCTGCGGGATGGCGGCGCCGATGTGGTGCTATGCGCTTCCAATCCGCTGTCGACACAGGACGACGTCGCAGCGTGCCTGGTCCGCGACTACAACGTTCCGGTTTATGCCATTAAGGGTGAGGACAACGAGACTTACTATTCGCACATCATGGCGGCCCTCGATCACAAGCCGCACATCACGATGGACGACGGGGCCGACCTGGTCACCATTGCGCTTACCAAGCGTAAGGAAGTTCTGGATGGCATAATCGCCGGCACCGAAGAGACGACGACGGGCGTCATCCGTTTGCGCGCGATGGCAAAACAGGGCGTACTGAACTATCCGATCATCGCCGTCAACGATGCCGACACCAAGCATCTGTTCGACAACCGCTACGGCACCGGACAGTCCACCATTGACGGCATCGTGCGCGCCACCAACTTCCTGCTGGCGGGAGCGAAATTCGTGGTCGCCGGCTACGGATGGTGTGGTCGAGGGCTGGCAAGCCGCGCGCGCGGTCTGGGCGCTGAAGTCATCGTGACGGAAATCGATCCGACGAAGGCGATCGAAGCGGTGATGGACGGATACCGCGTGATGAGCATGGACGAAGCCGCGAAGATCGGCGATGTATTCTGCACCGTCACCGGCAACAAGAGCGTGCTCCGCAAAGAGCATTTCGAAGCCATGAAAGACGGCGCGATTATTTCGAACTCGGGTCACTTCAACGTCGAGATTGATATTCCTGCGCTGGAGAAGATGTCTTCGTCGAAGCGCACCACCCGCGGCTTTGTCGAGGAATACTCATTGAAGGATGGCCGCAAGATCAACCTTCTCGGCGAGGGGCGCCTGATTAACCTGGCCTCTGCCGAAGGTCATCCGCCGTCGGTGATGGACATGAGCTTTGCTGACCAGGCGCTGTCGGTTGAGTATCTGGTGAAGAACCATGCGACGCTCGAGAAGAAAGTCTTTCCGGTTCCTGAAGAGCTCGACAAGCGGGTGGCAAAACTGAAACTTGAGTCGATGGGCATAAAGATCGACCGGTTGACGTTGGAACAGGAAGAATACCTGGCGAGCTGGTCGGAAGGAACATAAAACGGTTTTCAGTGGTCAGTTGTCAGTGATCCCAGGGCGGCAGCGATGCCGCCCTTTTTGCCATTGTGTTTGCCTATACGCGAATCGTATCTCGCAGTGGCAACATTTACGCGCCTGCGGTCGGTCCTCTGCCGCTTGCGATCCCCGCCGGCATGCAAGCGACGATGGCGGCCCAAGGCGTGTGCACCTGCGTGGCGGGAAACAGAGACGGTTCGTCCGCACCCACTACAACACCACGATCGTGATTCCACGATTTTGCTTCCCGAAATCACGGTCGTCCTTCAGGGCGGGGAAATGCTTCACTAGCTCCCAGGCACGTTCGTCGCTCTTGCGCCAGTTCTCGCCGTAGATGCAGAACTGGATCTCACCTACCTCCGCCATCTGATGCAGCGAGGCTTGAAGCGCAATTCTGAGATCGCCGCCAACTCCCGTCGAACCGTACCCGTGAATGATCTTTAGGATCGTGGTTCCGGATTGCCGCGCGAGCTGCAATTCGCTTGTCAGCCGGGCGCGGGCTTGAGCAACCGTAGGTAAGCCTTCTTCCAAGTTGACGGTTTTCAGCTTCATGGCGATTCGCGCTATCACCGGGGCGATTTAGAAATTCCTGTATCCGTTCGGCGGGATTCACCACGGAGGACACGGAGATTTTCAGTGCTTTCAGTTTCACCGTGATCACTATGTCTCCGTCGGACTGATAGATTCTGTTAGGCGATCAGCTCTCGATGTCAGATAAATCCGGTCGCAAAATCCTAATCCGCTCTAAAAGTCTGAAGTCAAAGATTGTTCGAGAAATGCAGTTCCCCAAAGTTACCATTTCGACGATGCTATTGGTGAATGTGGAGCCGATTCGCGGCAAAAGAACTGTGTCGTTCGAAGGGCAAAAACACTCGCTCAGGTTCATACCACTTTCAGGGTATTTGAATGTGGGCTAACAGTGTTATAGCAAGGTTAATCTGGTTACCCTGTGAGTGGCGTTTCCTGCTTGGAGGTCATAACTCACTGATAACATTGTGCCGAATCGGGAAGATTATCGGAAGAAAGTACACTTTTCTGTTGGCAGAATGAGTGACTTTAATGGTACTTTAGTAACTTCAAGATGGATGCGATTCGATGTATTGTTAGGTGGAATGGATTGTTATGACCACTGAATCACATCCTGACTTGCGAAATGCAGTTCGGTTCCCATTACACCTGCAGGTGACGTTGAAAACGCCGACGGAGGAACACCGAGCCGAGACGATTGACATCTCGGCCGGAGGAATTCTTTTCCGTACTCAGACAGCAGTTGAGGTGGGTTCGGTCGTGGAATTCACGGTTGCCATGCCCGGAGACGTATTGGGTTCCGATCGCGATGTCCTGGTGAAATGCCAAGGCCGCGTGGTTCGATGTAATGACGAGCCGAGCGGCAGGAGCGTAGCGGTTGTCATTGACGAGTACAAGTTCGAGCGCCTCTGAACATTCCGAGTTGCAGGCTCCACGGCAGGAGATGGAGCGCCCGCGCCTTCGACCTGACGCAAATTCGCATTCCAGTAGTGTGGAGCCGAGGCACACTCCCGTTCGGCTGATTGTTGCGGACTCGGAAGCAATCTTCCGGGTCGGGATGGGCAAGATATTTGCTCTTGAGAAGGACCTTGAGGTCGTGGCCCAGACCGACACACTGCAGCAGACCTTGGGCGCGGCCTCCACTACTCCCGCGGATGTAATCCTGTTCGAAGCCGGATTG
>Ga0209039_10003897_pt1 | contig 11339 bp, 10 predicted proteins | sample BogFormECP12_OM1_FD_188238 | JGI IMG/M metagenome (GOLD analysis project Ga0209039, IMG submission 188238) | Bog forest soil microbial communities from Calvert Island, British Columbia, Canada - ECP12_OM1 (SPAdes) (version 2) | ecosystem: Environmental > Aquatic > Freshwater > Wetlands > Bog ... | reverse complement strand
CCGGAAGGGGTGGGACACGTGCCCCGTGTGCAGCTCGCCTCTCGGGGGCGATAGTGCTCCTGCCAAAGCGGAACCCCCAGAGGAGGGCGAAGCTCCCGCAGAATCGCCTGAGGAACCCCCTGCTGCTGAAGAAAAGCCCGAAGACGAAACGCCCGCTCCCCCGGCTGGGGACGAGGGCGCAGAACCTGCCCCGCCGAGCGATGATGAATGAAGTTCCATTCTTTATATTCCCATTTTCCCTTCTCACTTTAACATACGACTCCCAATGGAGTAATGACAAATGGAAGACGAAGATCGCGAGGATTTTGATGACCCACTGGAACAAGCACTCCAATTGATCCAAGACGCAGAAGCGGAATTTCAAGAGGAAATTACTGAAAATGCTCTGGCAAAATGGGAGCGCGGCATTAACCAGCTCTTTGAAATAGGGGAATACCGAGAAATTGTAGAATTGATCTCCAGTTTTGTCAATAACCTCGTGTTCAGGGCATCCATCGTCCGGGTGATGTCACGCCTCCAAAACCTCATACGCAAGTTCCAAGAACTGGACTTGCCCGAGGAAGTTGCTCGTTTAAACCTGATTTTAGCCAAAATTGCGTTCGAGCGGCGAGACTGGCTCGATGCGGCAGAGAATTATGAGAGTGCGGCCGAATTATATTACAAAGAAGACCCAGAAGCATACGAGGCAATGTCCGCGATGTTACTCATCCGGGCCGGGGAGTGCTACGAAAAGTCCCAAGCGAAGTCTGACTACGGGGAGCACTTAGTCCTCAAAGCGATTTTGCGCTTAACGAAGGTTGACCAGACCCTGTTTCAGTTGCGAAATGATGCCTTCGCGGCGGTAGATGCGCAAGATTATGCGAGTGCCGATGAAATCTTTCGCCAGATTGCTGAGGATTTCACTGCAGCAATCGCAACCATTGCCCCCCTGCCGGTCATGAAAGACACTCCGAGTTTGCGGAATAACATTCACGCCCGCCTCCTCCACCTTTACTGCGAATACTTGGAAGCCCGCATGCTTATGCTAATCGCCCTTGGCCAGCCGGAGGAATCAGCCCAAATCGCGCGGGAAATCGCCTACAATCTCAAAGATGCCATTATATTGCTGAAAGACGTGATCGTGGAAGATTATGACTCGGAAGACCTCCGGCGGTTGAGCTTTGACGTATTCCTTGCAACTTTCGTGCAAAAAGTCCACGAGTTAGAGGAATACAACCCCATCGAATTAGCACTCGACAACCTCACATTGGACCAGCAAAAAATCATCGAAGATCAGCGATTCTTCCGCTTTTCCCGCCAAATCGAAGAAAAGGGCTTGCAATACGTCGTCGAAGACTTGCTCGAAACGTATGTGGGGTCGCTAGACCCCATCAAGCGATCTATCCTCGAAATCGCGGTAGGAAATGTAAGTTGAAAAAAACAGTCACTTGTTTTTTCGTTGTTCTATGATTTCAGCTTAAAGCCGCACTTTCTGCAGCGCATTTTTTCCAGCTTCGTAAAACAATTGGTGTGGTAAATCGCGTTGCAGTCCTCGTTACCACACGCGACGACTTGGTCGTCTTCTTCAAAGATGTTGTGGCAAACTGGGCAGGCGGAAAACATCGCTGCGTCCCCCAGGTCTTTCGCCATCGCCTTCTTGGTGGGAACTACGCGTTCCCCGTCACTGCTGGGAGCTGCAGCCGACTCCGTGCTTTTCATCTGCTTGTGCAGCATGCGTGCCTTGGAGACTTCCCCGGGGATTTTTAGCAGGTAAAAGCAGTGCGGGCACCGGAAGATTTCTTTGCTGGTTCGTTTTGTGTCCTGTTCGGCCCACATGGCGCAGCACGAGATGTGCATGGGACTGTTGCAATTGGGGCAGTAACGCCCGCTTACGTTGAAGGGGGCCTTCGTGACGGGGTCATTCGTGCTGAAGCAGATGGCACACTTGTCCGCATTTTTCCCGAGGATGTTTTGGATGATGGTTTTCTGGTCTGGGGACATGTCAGTGGGACTAACCAAGTTCCCCGCAATCTGGGCGAGGAGGGGCGCGAATTTCGCGTCATCTTTGTCGAACACGGATTTAGCGGCTGCGGGGTGCTCTGCAAGCTTGATGGCGGTAGCAACCATATCAGCGGCATCGTTGCAGTAAAAAAATTGCCCGTTCGTCATTTGGGTCAGGCGCTTCAAAATGTTGAAGTGCTCGACCGCGCCGAGCCTGATCACATCAATGTAAATATTCAACCCTGCACATAACTTGGCGATCGTCACGGGGTCGATTGAAGTCTTCGAGGATTTCCCATCGCTGATTAGGAGAATGCGAGGAATCCGTGCCCCCGCTTTTCGCATTTCACCGATAAGCATTTGGACAGCTGTTCCGAGCGCATCTCCCAGGGGCGATTTGCCACCGACGTCCAAATTTCGCAGGCCTTCCTCGATGTCGTCATATTGGGTAGTGAATTCGCGGACTCGCTTCACTTTATTGCCAAAGGTCACGATCGCGGCTTGCGTCGCAGCCTCGGATTTCAGGCGCGTCTGAACGAACGCAAGGAGCGCTTTTTTCGCGGCGACAAATCGATTTGGCGCATAATCCATGCGGAACATTGAGCGCGAACAATCGAGCAGGCAACAAATATCTTCTATTAGTTTCTCGGGCAAGCGAAACCACGTAGAATTTCAGTTACTTCCAATTTTATCTTCGGCGGTAAACACAATTAAATCTTTGCGTGGAATAACTTCTGCGGTCGTAGATGCTTGATTGTGTGAAGCCGGAAAATATTAATATAAACTAAAGAACTTTCAACTATTGACTTTAAAAGTTAATCCGGTGGATTTCCCCACGAGGCGTTAAATGTGCCAAAGAACCCATTAGAAAAAATTCGCGAGTTTTTCCGATCTGACGTCGAACTCACCGAACTTTCCGAAATTCCCAATATGCCTCTTACCAGCCTGCGCGGCGTTGATTTAGTCTATGCGCAGAATTTACAAGAAGAACACGGCATCGAAAAAATCCTCGACTTGGCCCAAATCGACCCCCTACCAGAAGTCCCTGGTCTCGAACAGGCTGTCCTTGAGAAATGGGTTAAAATTTGTAGCCTCGTAGTCAATTATAGTCAGCAACCGAGTGCGGAAAAGAAAATAATCCTCGCAGGACTCGACAACGCGGGTAAAACTTCCTTGCTGTCTGTCCTCCAAAATAAATACTCGGTCATCAAGAATTTATTGCCAACTCGCGGTCTTTCGCGCGAAACCCTCGAATTCTTCGGCATGACTTTGACTGCGTGGGACTTGGGCGGGCAAATTGCGTACCGCGAAAAGTTATACTTTCAGAAACCGGAGCTATTCTTCTCGGACGCCGACCTCATTATCTTTGTCCTTGACATTCAGGACACGAAGCGTTATGATGACGCGTTAGATTACCTGGAGAGCATCCTCAAGGCTGTTACGAAATTGGAGGAAAACCCGCTCTTCCTGATCACCTTCAATAAGTTTGACCCAGACCTGACGGAAAATGACGAGTTTCTCAAGAATAAGGGCGCTTTAATGGCCGAAATTACCAAAATCAAGGGGCCCTTCCGCATGGTCTTCACGCAATCCAGTATTTACGACCGTACCTCGGTTGAAAGGATGTTCAGTATAGGGTTCAAGGAAATTTCCCAGCCCGCAGAAGCATTACGCTTTATATTGAAGACCTATTGCGAGCGAGTCAAGGCCCGGGCTGTGACCATCCTCTCCCCCGCGGGCATGATTTACGAAAGTTATGCGGAGGAAGACGCGGACGCGGAAATTATTGCCCAGACCAGTTTAATCTTGCAGACCCTTTACCGGTACCACGTGGACCGGGGCTTTCCAGAGGAAGATGTCATCGAATTAACCTATCCGAAGAGTGGCACGTATTTTCTCGGCACCCGTATTTCCGACCTTGACGAAGCGCCGCTATACTTCTGGATTATTACGGCGAATCCCCAAGAATCTTCCGAATTGCTGGAAGAACTGAAGCAGGACATTATTCCGCTTTTAGCAATGTTCATCTAGACTATTTTTCTCTTTCTTTTCTGTGGTCAATAATTGGCGAATTTCGTCGAAGAATTACCTTATTATTTATCATGAACTCTATCAAGAAAAAACGTTGCTCAAGAATTTCCTTTTTATTTGAATGAAGGTCAAAATTAGGCAAAAACAACGGGTTGAATAAAATGCTTAAGATTGTTTTAGCAGGACTCGACAATGCGGGGAAATCAAGCCTTCTTTTAACCATTAATCGCAAATTCAGTCACTTGCCGGCGTTAACTCCAACGCGGGGAACAGAGCGCACGCGATTCGATTATTTTGGGCGAAAAATCATTGGATTCGACCTTGGAGGGCAAAAAAATTACCGTGATGATTATATTGCACGCCCCGAATTGTTTTTTGCTGAAACCGACCTCCTTTTTTACGTAATAGACCTCCAAGACCCCGAACGCTACGACGAATCTGCTGAATATTTTTCTAAAATCTTGGAAGCGCTTGCAAAGTTGGACGTGGTGCCCAAGATCGTCATTATTTGCCACAAATTTGACCCTGACGTCCAAAAAGAGGAAAGTATGCAGCAGAATGTTGAAGACGTGAAGTCTAAGTTTGACACATTAGTCAGCGGCACAAATTTTGATGTGACATACCGCGCCACCTCCATCTTTGACCGGCAATCCATCGACGAAATGTTTTCAGAAGGATTCCGCCTGATTTCGAGTATTTCAGGCATCATCGAGAAAATTCTTACTACTTATTCCGAAACTACCTCCGCGCGGGCAATAACCCTCATCGATTCGAGTGGCCTCATTCTCGGGCACTATTCGGAGAGCGAAAATGACGACGAAATCCTCGCCCAGACTTCTCTTATTATCCAAACCCTCTTGAACTACCACCAGCGGGCAGGTTTCGAGAAAAAGGAGGATTTAGAGATTCCTTATGCGGCCGGCACCTTCATCATGTCGAAAATCAAAGAAATTGGTGAGAAAAGTTATTACTTGTGGATTCTCACCAAGAACCCCGACCAAGCCCGGGAAAACCTCGAGTTTTTCAAGGAAGACCTGTTTCCATTGATAGGGTATTTCTTCACTAAATGATTCTTTTTATCGATTGAATTTGCTCCGGGATTATGAAAAACTAAAAATTTTCTTTAATTCATGCTTTGTTAATCAATCCTCTGACGAGGCAAAGGAAATATTGCAATAAACTACGTTTTTCCGATTGGTCGTCTCCGAATTAAATTGGTCAAATTTAAATTTTCAATTGGTACTTTTTTACAGGCGTGATTTTTATGGCACGACCAGCGGCAATTATAGGCGGGATCCTCGCCATCATTGGATCCCTTGGGAGTTTTTTCATCGCAATTCTTGGATGGTACACCGTGGAATTTTCCGGGATTATTAACGTGACTGCGAGTGTGACAGCCTTTGGGGGATTGGTTGCCGATCCTTCAAGTTGGGCCGGAAATGCCTCACCATATAGCAACCAAATTTTAGAGATCCTACCAGGCATTCTTGCGCTCATTGGAGGCATCCTCTGTTTGATTCCCAAGAAAGGCGCCACGATTTTGGGAGGACTGCTCATTTTGGTGGCGATTATCTTGTTTGGGTATAATTTGGTTAGCGCTACGAATCAATTCCTCGGGTATTTTGGCACGTCCCTCTCCAATTTATCAAGCAGTAACATCGGTCAATTACTTTGGAATACGCAGGGTGGTCTTTTGGAGAGTATATTTAACCACATTGGGTACGGCCTCATCCTGACCTTAATTGGGGGCATTTTGGGACTCATCGGGTCGGCGGGAAAAGACTAGAAATAACACAATCTTTTTTTTTTGATTTTTACTTTTTGGAGCAATTTCGTTCTTAAAATTAAGGTCTTGCAGCGGGGGCGGATTCTGGGGGGTAATTACACGCGCCTTTCAAGGACTACTCGGCGCTGCTGTGATAAAAAAATCGAAAGGCACTAATTGTTTTATTTTTAACATCAATTCACCGCGGGAAAGTCGCTCGTGTCAATATTTCGTGATTGCCCGAGGAAATTCAAGCAGGACTCGAGGTCGTTCTCTTTTTCTGCCTTGAGAATTTCTTCGACAATGGGCTCGAGCTTGAATCTTTTTGAATCCGGCATCTTTTGCTGCAACCACTGGAGGATTTCCTCGCGCCGGGCATTGAGCGCCATTTCTTCTTCAAATAAGGACGTGATTTGGGGTTTCTCTTCTGCCTCGTCCATTTGAGGACTCGCGTGTGCTTCCTGGTATTCTTGCTTGGTTTCTTCGAATTTTTGGACAAATTTCGAGAAATCGACGAAATTTCGAGGTACTTTGAGCAAGAAAAAGCAAAATGGGCACCGGAAAACGGTCGGGAAACCTAAATTCTGGTTCTCTGCCCACTGACCCGCGCAAGATAGGTGTAAAACCTTTTTGCAATTCGGGCACTCGCGAAGCACGTCAGCGGGCTCAATATTGAAACAGATCTGGCATTTGGATGCTTCTTCACTCAATGGTTTCATATCTGCGGCCAGGATTTCCAAGAAGGTCTTCTTTTTCGGCGGCTCTTTGGTGGCAATGTAGGTGGGCTTGAGCACTTCTTTCTTGGAGCTGAGTGCCTGGAAGGCGACATAAAGGTCCTCTGCAGAGGATGCCATTTGATAGGTGCCCCGCGTGATTTCTGCGACTGCTTTGAAGAGATGAGGGGGGTACTCGACGCCTAACTTAATCGTGTCAACGATGACACCAATGCGTGCGGCGACCTTGCGTGCCATGTCGACAAGATTCTGGTCTGCTGGCGCCACATTGCCCCCGCCGACGATAAAGACCCGGAGAGTTTTCTGGCCCACGGTTTTGAATGTTTTAATGTGCCGCTCTAAGGCCTTGCCAAAAGCTTGGACAATTTTGGGTTCTGGACTGACCAGAGAAGGTTGGGAGACTAATTGGGCAATGCGCTGGGCGACCTGCTTAGGATCGTCCACCATGTCATAGGACCACTCGATGACATTGTCTCCCGCTTCGATGAGGAAGTAGCGGTCCCGCATATCTGCCTCGAGGCGCAAGTCCGCAAAGGCATTCACGGCACTCGCAATAACAGCCATGCGGTTGGGCGGGATGTCTTCCATGTACGCCGAACTGCCGCTGTCGATGATAAGAATGATGTCTTCAGAAAGCGTGAAATCAAGGACTCTGTTTAATTGTTTTTCAATCTGATCCGGCTCGTCTTCCATACTTAATTTGGAGTATAAAGGGCGTAAAAAAAGTTCAGATGGAAGGAGGTTTCCCGGATTTACGCGTTAAATTTAACTTAACTTGAACAAAAATTAAAACTGAAATGCCCAAACCGAGTTTTTTCCAAGAATTCAATGACAATCCTGCTGCCCGCGAAATAATTCTGGAAATAACTCGTAAATGGGAGGCTTTGGGATTTGACGTGAACAATCCCGGGGAAAAGTGCTTGCTTTTTGCTCTTGCCGCCCGCATGTTGTCCAGAAATTTTTCCCCGAAGCCTCTCCCCAATACTGAAGACTTCGGGAACCTCTCGCAATGGGTTGACTTTTGGACCTCAATCGGTGTCGAGCTGCCAATCCTGCAGGCTTCCCTCCCCGAGATTTTATCGATACCTTTGCCTCCCCAATCAGAAAATATCTCGGGCAACACCGGGCAAAAAGGCGACATTTTTCAGGAATTATACCAGCAATTATTCTTGCACAGCCAGCGATTCGCCCGGGGGGAATTTTTCACGCCTCAGGCGCTCGCAAACAAGATTGTGGGAGAAATTTGCCTCCTGCAGGAAACATCAATAATCCCTCGCATCATTGACCCCGCCTGCGGCACGGGGGTTTTTTTGGTTGCCTGTTATTGCATCATTCTTGAATCCTCTCTTTCGGACCCAGAGAAAATCTCAGCATTTAAGCAAATCGCCGGATTTGACATTAACCCTTTCAGTGCAGAGCTTACCCGCGTCAATCTCCTCCTAATCCTCGCAGGTACTCCCTTTTGGCGGGACCCGTCTTTTATTCAAGTCCGTGTTCAAAATACCCTTGAGGAACTCCTCGCTGCTAGTTCTAGGAACCAAGAACAATTTGATGTCATTTTGGGGAATCCTCCGTGGGGGTCCCTGGCCCGCCTTCCCGACCCAGCCCTCCGGGATCAAATGGTGGTCGCCGCCAAGCGATTAGAAATTCAGGCGCCTATTCAAGCAAATAACGAGTTAGCAGTTATTTTCATGGACTTGTGCGTTGAGGTCCTACTCCGGTCGGGGGGTAACGTAGCGATGGTGTTGCCGCGCACCATTCTGGAAAGCAGTAGTCTCGACAAGTGGCGCGTGCTTCGGTCCTACCGGGATATATTTATCTGGGTGATCGATGAAAGCGTGTTCCCCATACCCGGGGTGGTCTTCTTTGCCCGAAAGGGAACGTTGCTTGGGGATAACTCAGACAATTATCGCATCCCAGTTTCCAGAGCGAAGTGGAACTTGGAGGAACCAGTGGGGTCACTCCTAGAATTGACCCCCCCGGAACACTGGGTGCCGTACCACGTCGACTGGGACAAAGCCAATAAATTGATTCATCGGGTACGCAAGTGGGTGCCGGAAGATTCTTTTAATACCGCCGCCGTTCAACGGTCAGAATATTATGCCCAGGCAGAGAAGGGTGCTAACATCGGACCCATCACGTTTGTTTCTGTCATCCCCAAGTCACCCGCGCAGGACGCGGTCGTGGAATTTGCGCCCGACCTTGAGGGAGGCAAGGTCCCATTCGAATCTGCCCCGTATTCGGAGGCAAGCGTCGAAGCTTGCTATATTTTTCCTTACGTGAAGAGCAGGCACCTCATTCCCTTTGGTATCACGAAAATATTACATTGCTTCCTTCCTGTGCAAGTTGTTGGAGACCACTTTGAGTTTGATCGCCATTTGGCACCGCACGCTGCTCGCCACTGGGACTTCCTCGCAACGAAATACGCGGCCCTTCGTTCCCTCCCCCCTGGCAAGGACTTGTTTTCACATTATCTTAACCACAAGCACCATTTGGAGAGTCCCAAGATGCTTGCCCGCTTCAAAGTCGTGTTCAACGAGGGCGGGCAGCGAGTGAAGGCGGCCATATTGCGCGAGGGCGAGATTGTCGAGCACACGCTCGTGTTTGTCCCGGTGGCATCAGAGGTGGAGGCGTTCTACCTCGCGGGCATTATGAATTCGGCATATATTTCCGATTTTTTCACGGGAGCAGGGGGGCGCGGGAGCGCCCGGCATGTCTCATTGCGCCCGCTTGAATTTCCAATCCCGATCCTCGATGTTGGCAATCCAACCTTTGGAACGATTCAGCAGGACATTGTGGATGCCGCGCGGTCGCTCGAGGAGTATGTCAAGGAGCTGGTCGACAATAGCGCCGCTAGTGTCCCCCCAAGCACGATTGAAAAAAAAACCCGATCCTACTTCCCGGCTGCGTGGGAACGGTTGAACGCGGCAGTGACCCGCCTTTTCAGGGAGTAACCGTTTCGTCACTCTATTTTGGAATATAGTTGCACTTCTAGCGCGAAATGTTCCTCATCGAATTGAAATTTAACTTTGTGCAAGACTGGCTTGACGATATTGTTCTCCGCGTATCGTTCCTTGACCCGGTCCTTCAATTCTCTTTCAATGATGCCCTCGTTGTCAATGTCCCAAGCGGGCAGAGCGTGAAATTTTTCTATAAAATCTTGCAAATTGAAGAACCGGGGCACTTGGGCTAGCGCTGCATCACGGATTTCCTTGATTTGGATATTCCGCTTGATCCATTCCACGGCAGTAATTAAGGGCAACGATCGATTCTTGAGCGCCTCTTTCAGCAGGACGGCCACCATGTTTGACAGCGTTCGGTCCTCGCTCTTTGCAAGTAATTTGACGCCAGTCAAGATTTCTTCAGGCAAAGTGAGGGATACCTTATTCGCAACTTTCTCTTTTTTCGGGTCCATTACTCTTCCTTCGCCGCCTGTAGGATATTTCTGTTTTTTCCATACCTCAGACTCAGCCACGGGATAATTTTATTCCAAACGATATACAAATAAGGAATCCCCTCGTTGCAGAGGACGATAGTTTCGTAAATCAGCACGTAGATGCCGGTGGGGCGGATCCCTGACACCCAAAGCAGGAACTCCATTGCGAACCCTTGGAAGCACCCAATGAAAAACACGTACAGGATTACTTTTTTGTCCGACTTCCAATATAAAGCCGTCATTAGAACATAACCCCCAATTACAGCGCAGAGTTGGGCAGGGATTTGCGTGCTCATGTGGCGCACCGCGGTCACCATCCCGTCACACCAGGGAATGTACTTAGACAAGAACGGTTCAATCATCCAGCTGCCAAAGAGCAGAGAAGTATAAAGAACCATGTCCCGAGTGTTTCGGGTCGGCCAGCTCTCGAACATGATCCACGCCCACGTGAAGGCAAAGAGCGAGTAGGAGATCGTCATCATGAAATCCGCCCCAAATTTCGCAAGGGCAAATTCGGGCGTGCCGGGCACTAATGCGACGCCCGCACAATTATAAATCCAATACTGCCGGATGTTGGCATCCGGGATGCCACTGGGCGTGTTCCACCAGATCACAGCATCAATAAAATAAACCAGAGCCGCCGTCACCAAGCCCGCTTTGAGGGGATTCCACTTCTTATTTTTAATCACAACCGTGAGAAATAGTACCAAGAACATGGCGTCAAAAAAAATGTAATCATATTGAAAATTGCGGGCAATATCTGCTTGGAACACCGCTTGGAACATAATTACATCATCAACAAAGTGACTTTTAACCCCATACCATCGAACTAAATTTTCATAAAGGGCTGGGCTGAACTGAAATATGTTCGACAAAATGGTGATTCTTTTATGGTAATTGGTATAAAATCCTACGGCGCCTATCTCCCAAAATATGGCGTCTCCAGGGTTGAAATCGCCGCAGCTTGGGATTTTCCTTCCATTCCGGGGAGTAAAGTTTTTGCCAATGGCGACGAGGACAGCCTGACAATGGCCTGTGATGCAGGTCTCGATTGCCTCGAAGGCATCGACCTGTCGTCAGTCGACGGTGTCTTTTTTGCGAGCACCACCCCGCCATACTCCGCGTGCAAGGCGACCTGCGACGAGACCGCGTTGGCCAGCACGCGGCCGCCATGAACTACCGCCGCGCTGGTCTCGTCGCAGGAAGTTTCAAAGGCCAATAACATGCTATTCAGGGACGCGCTCCCGCGCGTCCCTGGATTTTCCTAAGTTCCGGTAGGGATGCGCTCCCGCGCGTCCCTGGATTCTTGTAGAAGAGTGGGACACGCGGGAGCGTGTCCCTACCAGCACAAGCGTCTTATTTACGCGTGTTGTCGCCGCGGGCGAGGCGCGAG
>Ga0209039_10003896_pt1 | contig 11339 bp, 8 predicted proteins | sample BogFormECP12_OM1_FD_188238 | JGI IMG/M metagenome (GOLD analysis project Ga0209039, IMG submission 188238) | Bog forest soil microbial communities from Calvert Island, British Columbia, Canada - ECP12_OM1 (SPAdes) (version 2) | ecosystem: Environmental > Aquatic > Freshwater > Wetlands > Bog ... | reverse complement strand
GCCTGCGAAGTGATCACCTCGAAGGCGGGGTGCCTTTCACAAACTCCCGCGGGTAAGCCACGTTTATATAGAAGAGCAATTCTGCCAAACACGGTGGCCACATGCTTCAGGGAACCCCGATTCTCGTCCTGAAAGAAGGGACCGAGCGCGAGAAAGGCAAGGGCGCGACGGCGAACAACATCGCGGCGGCCCGGGCCGTCGCCGACACGGTCCGAACGACCCTCGGCCCGCGCGGAATGGACAAGATGCTCGTCGACGGGATGGGCGACATCACCATCACGAACGACGGCGTGACGATCCTCAAGGAAGTCGACGTCGAGCACCCGGCCGCGAAGATGCTGGTCGAGGTTGCGAAGACCCAGGACCAGCAGTGCGGTGACGGGACGACCAGCGCGGTCGTTCTCGCCGGCGAACTCCTGAAACGCTCCGAGTACCTGCTCGAGCAGAACGTTCACCCGACCGTCATCGTCCGCGGCTTCCAGCTCGCGGTCCAGCAGGCGAAGCACCTCTTGGAGAGCGAGATCGGGACCACGATCAAGACGAGCGACGAAGCGATCCTCATCGACTGCGCCACGACGGCCATGGGCTCGAAGGGCGTCTACGGTTCCCGCGCCGAGCTCGCGAAGATCGCCGTGCTCGCGGTCCAGAAGATCGCCGAGACCCGCGGCGGCAAGTCCGTCTGCGACGTCGACCAGATCAAGGTCGAGAAGCGCCACGGTGGCACGATCTCCGACACCGAGCTCATCCACGGGATCATCCTCGACAAGGAGCGCGGACACCCGCGCATGCCCGGGGAGATCGTGAACGCGAAGATCGCCCTCCTCAACTCCGCCCTCGAGATCAAGAAGACCGAAATCGAGAGCAAGATCAACATCAAGAACCCGAACCAGATCCAGAGCTTCCTCGACGACGAGGACAAGACGTTCCACAAGATGGTCGACGCCATCAAGGCGGTCGGCGCGAACGTGGTCGTCTGCCAGAAGGGCATCGACGACGTGGTCCTCCACTACCTCGCGAAGCAGGGCATCTACGCGGTGAAGCAGGTCAAGGAGTCGGACCTCCAGAAGCTCGCGCGCGCGACCGGCGGGAAGGTCGTGACGGGCATCAAGGAACTCACCACTGCGGACCTCGGCTCGGCGGCCAGGGTCGACGAGCGCAAGGTCGGCGACGACAAGATGACGTTCGTCACCGGCTGTGCGAACCCCCGCTCCGTCTCCATCCTGATCCGCGGCGGCACCGAGCACGTTACGCAGGAAGTGGAGCGCTCGCTCCACGACGCCCTCAAGGTCGTCGCGAGCGTCATCGAGGATGGGGTCGTCTGCCCCGGCGGTGGCGCGACCGAGATCGACCTCGCGGTGAAGCTCAGAAAGTGGGCCGGCACGGTCGGTGGCCGCGAGCAGCTCGCGGTCGAGGCGTTCGCCCAGGCCCTCGAGGTCATCCCGTGGGCCCTCGCCGAGAACGGCGGGTACGACTCGATCAACACCCTGATCGACCTCCGCAGCGCCCACGACGGACCGAACGCGAACAAGAACGCCGGGATCAACCTCCAGGACGGAAAGTCGGCCGACATGTGGAAGCTCCACGTCATCGAGCCGCTCCGCGTCAAGAGCCAGGCGCTCAGCTCCGCGACCGAGGTCGCGAGCATGATCCTGCGGATCGACGACATCATCGCGTCGAAGAAGTCGGGCCCCCCCTCCGGTGGCGGGGGCGGTCACGACCACTAGCGTCGGGTCCGCCGAACTCGTTCCCTGGGCCGGCTCCCGAGGGGGAGCCGGTCCGAAGCCTTCTTAACGCAAGGGCGGTAGGCCGCTCGCCATGCGCACGAAGCCGGTCGAAGGAGTGCTCCGTCTCGACGTGGTCGCCCTCGACCCCCGTCCGGCGGTCTACCTCGCCTACGACGGCCTCGCGGGCGTCAGCCAGCGGCCGATCCTCCGGGACCTCGTGGAGGAGCTCGAGCGCAAGGGACCCGAGGAGCTCGGGCGGTTCCTCGAGGCGCTGCGCCGCCGCCACTCCGGTCAGGTCCATGTCTACTTCTCCGACTACGTGAGCTACGGTATCGGTGGCGGGGACGCCGCGGCCGAGTTCTTCCTCGGGACGTTCCTTTTGCTCCACGAACCGGCCCGTGCGGCCGGCAAGGACCCCGCGATCCCCGAGCATCTCGCCCTGTTCCGGCCCGGGGGCGTCGAACGCCTCGCGGTCGAGCCCACCGCCCGCTAGGGCAGCCCTCCCTCGGCACGAGCCATTTTCTACTCGGCCACGTCTCGCCCGTCGTCGGATGGCCGAGGAGAACCGTCTCGAGCGCGACCGCCGCGCGAAGGTCGCCCGCTGGCGCTCCGAGGGAAAGGAGCCGTACCCCTGGGCGTTCCCGGACCGCTCACCCACGGAGGTCGTGCGTTCGGCGTGCGGCCCGCTCAAGCCCGGCGAGACCGCGACCGGACCTCCCGTCCGCGTGGCGGGCCGATTGATGGCGGTCCGGCAGCACGGGCGGACCGCTTTCGCCGACCTCGAGGACCTCTCGGGGTCCCTTCAGCTTCTCCTGCGGGTCGATGAGCTCGGAGAGGGATCATACCAGGCCTGGCTCTCCGACCTCGACCCCGGGGACATCGTCGGCGCCGAGGGGACGCCTACCGTCTCCCGTCGCGGTGAACCGTCGCTGCTCGTTCGGACCTTGACACTACTCGCGAAGGCGGTCCGGCCACCTCCCGAGAAGTTCCACGGGCTCCAGGACGTGGAGGAACGGCTTCGGCGTCGGTACGTCGACCTGCTCGCGTCGCCCGAGGTCCGGGCCCGGTTCCGGACACGGACCCTGCTCGTTCGCGAGATCCGACGCTACTTCGACGACGCCGGGTTCCTCGAGGTCGAAACCCCGGTGCTGAGCCCGGTCGCGAGCGGCGCCGCGGCCGCGCCGTTCGTCACGCACTCGAACTACCTCGACGCCGACCTACGCCTGCGGATCTCGATCGAACTCCCCCTGAAGCGACTGCTCGTGGGTGGGCTCGAGCGCGTCTACGAGCTCTCGAAGGCGTTCCGGAACGAGGACCTAGATAGCATCCACTCCCCGGAGTTCACCGAGTTCGAGGCCTACTGGGCGTACGCCGACTACAACGACATGCGCCACCTGATGGAGGGCCTCTTCGAGCGGCTCGCCCGACGGACCCTTGAGCTCTGCCCCGGCGACCCGGTGGTCGAGGTGGCGGCGAAGCGGTTCCTACCGCCGTTCCCGACCGTCGATTTCGTCGACGCCCTCGAAGAGAAGAGCGGCCTCACCGACCTCCTCGGGAAGAGCCGGGAGGAGCTGCGCGAGCTCGTTCGCGTCACGAAATCGACCGTTCCCGACAATTCCTCGACCGGAACGTTCCTCGACAAGCTGTTCGAGCACTATGTCGAACCGATGTTCGACCGCGTCACCTTCGTGGTCGATTATCCGGCGGCGACCACCCCGCTCGCGAAGCGCCACCGCTCGAAGCCCGGGCGGGTCGAGCGGTTCGAGGTGTTCCATCCAGGGTTCGAGCTCGCGAACGCGTACACCGAGCTCAACGACCCGGACGAGCAGGAGGCCCGGTTCAAGGCCCAGCTCGGAGAACGGGGCGACGACCGTTACGCCTTCGACGAGGACTACGTGAACGCACTCGGGTACGGTCTTCCGCCGAACACCGGCGTCGGCTTCGGGGTCGACCGACTCCTGATGGGCCTGCTCGGGATCCCGTCGATCAAGGAAGTCATTCTCTTCCCGTCGATCCGGTCGCGCTAGTTCCGTCCCCCCATCGGAGTTATACCCGCGGCGAGAGGAGGGTACGTTGATGGCGACCGCCGCGGCCGGCCCGGGCTCGATCCCCCTCACGCTCGAGAAGGTGTCGGTGTCGTACGGGGAGCGGTCGGCGGTCCAGGAGCTCTCCCTCACGGTGCAGCCGGGGGAGATCTACGGCCTTCTCGGGTCGAACGGCGCGGGAAAAACGAGCACGATCAAGGCGATCGTCGGGCTGGTGCGACCGGTCGCGGGGGAGATCCGCGTCTTCGGCCAGGACGCGATCCGCGACAGCCTCTCCGTGAAGGCCCGGATCGGCTACGTCCCCGAGACCTCGATGCTCTACGAGGCGCTCACCCCCAGAGAGTTCCTCGAGTTCGTCGCGAGCGTCCGACGGATGGACGCGACGACGGCGACCCGCCGGATGCAGAGCTACGCCGAGGCGTTCCGGCTCGGGAGCGAGCTCGAGGAGCCGATCGCGACGCTCTCGAACGGGACCCGACAGAAGGTCCTGATCATCGCCGCGCTCCTCCACGCACCGCCGCTCCTCGTCCTCGATGAGCCGCTCAACAGCCTCGACCCGCGGTCGGTCCGGATCATGAAGGAGGTGCTCCAGCGGTACGTCGGGAGCGGGGACCATGGCGTACTGTTCTCGACGCACACGATGGAGGTCGCCGAGCAGCTCTGCCAGCGCGTGGGGATCCTCGACCGAGGCGTGCTGCGCGGGGAAGGGACGCTCGCCACCCTCCGGGGACGGGTCGCTGCGGGGGACGTCTCGCTCGAGGAGATCTTCCTGAGGCTCACCGAGGAGGACGTGGGGGTGCGCGCCGCGGTCGATTCCCTCGGCAACTCCTCGGTATGAGCTGGAAGGACGCCATCCAGGTCAGCAACGTCGCGTTCACGGAGCTCTCGCTCCAGGCCGTCTTCGCGTTCCGGCAGGGGAACGTCCTGCCGCCGGGCAGCTCGAAGAACCTGGTCGCCCGCTCCCGGAGGCGCGTGCTCCAAAGCAAGGTCGTGATCAGCTTCGTCCTCGCCTTCCTGACCCTCGGAGCCGCCGCGATCATCCACCAGAAGACGCTCAACCCCGAGATCCTCTCAAGCGTCCCCGCCGGGCTCTTCCAGAGCGCGGTCCTGACGGGCCTTCTGAGCCTCGACATCGCGCTCCTGTGGTGGACCGGGGTCCAGGTCGTCCCGACCTTGATCTCCTCCGGGGTCCTCTCCGTGCTCGAGCCGCTCCCGATCGACGGACGGACGCTCCACCGGGTCGCGGGGATCCTCTACCTGCGGCTGTTCGACTTCCCCGCGATCACGGTCCTCGTTCTGACCCCGATCGCGGTCGGCCTCGCGCTCGGCCCGCTCGCCGGGATCGCGGCGTTCCCGGGAGCCCTGGTCGCGGTGGTCTACGCCCTCGCCCTCTCGCTCCTCACCGGTCGGTTCTTCCTGCGTCGGGTCCAGGGTTCGCGCGGGGGCGGCGGCCGGACGGTCGTTCGCTGGGCCTACCTCGTCCTCTGGCTCGTCCCGGCGTTCGCGATGTTCGCCTTCATCACCGCGGCCCCCGCGTTCTTCAGCGCGCTCGCCTCGCTCTCGACGCAGGGTCCTTCGCTCGCGGGAGCCCTGCTCGCGGCCGCCTTCCCGTTCTCGTTCGCCGCTCTGCCGGCGATCTCGGCGGGAGGAACCTCGTCGGTCGCCATCCTCTCCCCGACAATCGACCTCGTGCTGTCGGCGGCTGTCGTCGGCTACCTCGCGCTCGCGCTCTGGTCGGTCATCTGGCTCGCCGGTTCGGTCCGGACGCTCTTGTACCTCCCGGTGCGGAACGCGGTCGCCTTCCCGACCCGACCCGCGCCGCTGCGGGCGATGGGCAACGCCCGTGCGGTGCTGACGAAGGACCTGCGCATCGCGAGCCGGACGCCCGGCTACGCGTTCCTGATCCTCCTGCCGATCCTGGACGCCGCCGCGCTCGGCCTGCTCACGTACGCCACGCCCGCCCAGAACCCCGTGACCTCGTCGCTCGCGCTAGGCGCCGTCACCACTGCCGCGCTCCTCGCAACCTTCTTTGGCCCGGCGTTCTTCGCGATCGAAGTGGTGGCGTACTCCTACGGTCGGACCCTGCCGCTCTCGAACCGGTCGGTCATCCTCGGGAAGGTGTCGCTCATCGCGATCATGTACCTCCTCGGCGCCGCCCTCATCCTCGGGTTCACGCTTCTTCGGTTCTTCGCTCCGTTCACGTTCGGAGCGTTCGTTCTCGCCGAGCTTCCAGCAGTGGTCGCTGCTGCGTTCCTCGAGCTCGGGCTCCTCTTCCGCTGGGCCCGGCGGAAGGGACTCGCGATCACCAACCTCTACACGGGGGCCTGGTTCGCGGTCCTCGTCTCCGTGCCCGGGCTCATCTTCGCGGGCCTTCCGCCGCTCGTCTTCAACCTGGCCCAACCGTCCGGCCTCGACCTCGGTCTCGGTCTCATGGCGCTCGTAGCGGCGGCCGAGCTGGCCCTCGCGACCCCGATCGCCTTCGGGAGGGGAGCGTCCTGAGCACGCCGGCGATCCCCCCGCGCTTCGACCCGAAGGAGATCGAAGCCCGTTGGCAGCAGGCGTGGGACGAGCGGTCGGTCGCCCGCGGACCCGACCGCCCGAAGGGTCCCGCCTACTCGGTCGTGCTGCCGCCGCCCAACGTTACGGGCGTGCTCACGATTGGGCACATGCTCGGCGACACGGTGATGGACATCCTGGTCCGCCACCACCGCATGCGGGGCGATGCCACGGTATGGGTGCCGGGGCTCGACCATGCCGGCCTCGCGACGCAGGTGGAGGTGCGCCGCCGTCTGCAGAAGCAGGGGGTCCGCCTCGAGGAGCTCCCCCGGGAACAGGCGCTCCACGAGATCGAGCGCTGGAAGGAGGAGCACGAACGCCGGATCCGCGAGCAGACCCGGGCCGGTGGTTTCACGGTCGACTGGAGCCGGTACCGTTACACGATGGACCCGGGGAGCGTCCGGGCGACCCGCGAGGTGTTCGTCCGTCTCCACTCGGACGGCCTCGTCTACCGCGGCGAGCGGATGATCAACTGGGACCCGAGGCTCCGGACGGCCATCAGCGACCTCGAGGTCGCGCACAGCGAGGAGGACGGTTCGCTCGTCTACCTTCGGTATCCCTGGGCGGACGGCTCGCCGGGGGGGCTCGAGGTGGCGACGGTCCGCCCCGAGACGATCTTCGGCGATGTTGCGGTCGCCGTCCATCCCGACGACGAGCGGTACCGCTCGCTCATCGGTCGGGAGGTGGTCGTCCCCCTCACCGACCGCAAGGTCCCGATCATCACGGATTCCGCGATCGACCCGGCGTTCGGCGCGGGGGCGCTCAAGGTGACCCCCCGGCACGACGTGGTCGACCACGAGGTGTTCCTCCGCCATCCCGGCCTCCCGATGCCCCCCGACATCCTCGATGACGGGGCCCGCCTGACGAGCGACTGGGTCCCCCTGGCGTACCGGGGGATGGACCGGGACGACGCCCGGACCAAGGTGCTCGAGGAGCTCGGGCGGGCCGGACTCCTCCTTCGTACGGAACCGTACCGGCATTCGGTGGCAAGGTCCGAGCGTTCCGAGGCGATGATCGAGCCCCGCCTCTCGGTCCAGTGGTTCGTTAGGATGCGCGGGCTCGCGACGCCCGTGGTGGACGCAGTCCGTCGGGGGGAGATCCGGATCCATCCCTCCCGGTGGGAGCGCGCGTTCTACCGATGGATGGAGGAGATCCAGGACTGGTGCATCTCGCGCCAGGTCCTCTGGGGCCACGCCATCCCCGTCTACCGCTGCCGAAGCTGCCAGAAGGAGATGGTCGTGGTCGACCCTCCCACCGCCTGCGACCGGTGCGCTTCGAAGGAGATCGACGCGGACCCGGACGTGCTCGACACCTGGTTCACTTCGTGGCTCTGGCCGTTCCTCGCCCTCGGCTGGCCCGAACGGTCCGCCGACCTCGACCACTACTACCCGACGAACGTCCTCGTCACCGGCCGCGACATCATGTTCTTCTGGGTCGCCCGGATGATGATGGCCGGCTACTACTTCCGGAACGCCCGCCCGTTCTCGGACGTCTATTTCACCGGCATGATCCGTGACGAGCAGGGCCGACGCATGTCGAAGCACCTCGGGAACTCACCCGACCCCCTCGACATCGTGAGAGAGCGCGGCGCCGACGCCATGCGCTTCGCCCTCGTCTTCCCGAACCCGACGGACGAGGACGGACCGTTCGGCTCGTCCGCCCTCGACGGAGGGAGGAACTTCCTCACCAAGGTCTGGAACCTGGTCCGCTTCAGCCTCTCGTTCGTCCCCCCCGGGACACTTCCGCCCACCGGGCCCCCGCCCCTGTCCGCCGCGAGCGCCCTCGAGAACCGCTGGGTGCTCTCGCGCTACCGCCGCGCGGTGGAGGAGGTCGACCGGGCCCTCGCGGAGTTCCGGATCACTCCGGCCGCCACGACGCTCTACGACTTCCTCTGGCACGACCTCGCCGACCGCTACGTCGAGATCGCCAAGGAGGCTCTCCAGGGCCGCCGCGGCGAGCTGGCCCAGCGGGAAGCCCGCGCGACACTCCTATTCGTCGTGGAGCGGTCGCTGCGCCTTCTGCACCCGTTCGTGCCTCACGTCACTGAGGAACTGTGGCACGCACTGCCACACCCGGACACGCTGCTCGCGCTCGCCTCCTGGCCCCGGACCGACGAGGCACCCTCCGACCCGGTCGCCGAGGTCGAGATGGAACCGGTCCTCGAGACGGTCCGCCTGTTGCGGAACCTCCGTTCCGAGGAGAAGGTACCGCTCGGGGCTGCCCCCAAGGCCTGGGTCCGACCCGCCGGTCCCGAGGTCGCCCGAGTCCTCACGTCGGAACGAGGCACGGTCGAGCGCCTCGCGCGGCTGGGGTCGCTCGTCCTCCTCGGGGAGCACGACGAGGTTCCCCCGGGGACCGGCCGAAGGGTCGCGGTGTTCGGCGAGTGCTTCCTCGAGCGACCCGTGGCGTCGGGCGCGACCGCGGAGGCCCTCCTCCGCGAGCGCGAGAAGCTGTTCACCCTGCTCGAGAAGACCCGCGTCCGGCTCACCGACCCGGGGTTCCGCGACCGCGCGCCCCGCGAGGTCGTCCGGGAGGCCGAGGAGAAGGCGACGGAGCTCGCGGAGAGGGTCCGCCGCATCGACGAACACTTGAAGCAGGACGGTGCGTCGTCCGTGGAACCTCCATGAGCCCCTCCTCCCGCCCCAACGCCCGGTCCAACGTCCCGTCCCGGCCGAAGCCCCGAACGACCACCAAGCCGCGGACCCGCCTACCTCCGAGGCGTGCGCCGGCCACGGAGATCGAGTCGGTCGAGCTCGCCGGCGGGGCCCGTGCCCATCCGGCTCTCGGCCTCGGCCTCTGGGCCCTGGGACGTTGGACCATGGAGGCCGAGGCCCGGACGAAGGCGACGATCGGTCGGGCGTACGAACGCGGGATCCGCTGGTTCGATACCGCGGAAGTCTACGGGAACGGGCGCTCCGAGAGGGTCCTCGGAGAGGTGATGTCCCGCGCCCCCGGCGCGGCCCCGGACGCCTACGTGGTGACCAAGGTCTCCTGGGAACACCTTCGCGCCCCCCAGGTGCGAGCGAGCCTGATCGGCAGCCTCGAGCGTCTGGCCCGCCGCTCGGTCGACCTCTACCTCGTCCACGCGCCCGACGCGCGCGTTCCGCTCTCCGAGACGATGCCGGCTCTCGAGGCGCTCTGGAAGGAGGGAAGGATCGGTGCCATCGGCGTCTCCAACTTCTCGGTCGAGGAGCTCGAGGAGGCGTCGCGGCATCTCTCCGAGGCGAAGATCGTCGTGAACCAGTTGCGCTACAATCTCTTCCTGCGGGACGACGTGGACCCGGTGCAGGAGTACTGCCGCGCGCACGGCATCCTGATCGAGGCGTACTCCCCGCTCGCCCGCGGCCTCCTCCTCGGCCGCTATCTCGAAGGGGGAAAGGTCCCGAAGGAGGTCCGCGATTTCGCGCACCGGCTCTTCGAGCCCGACATCCTGCCCGAGATGCGTGCCCGGGGCCTCGCGCTCCGGGACCTCGCGTCGGACGCGAAGGTCCCCCTCGGGTCGATCGCCCTCCACTGGATCCGCAAGATGGGCGCGGTCCCGGTCTTCGGCGCGAGCCGCCCCGAGCAGGTCGATTCGATCCTGGCCGCTTGGGCGGTCCACCCTCCCGACCGGGTGCTCGACCGGGCGGACCGCATCGCGCGAGGCGAACGTGCTTAAGCTCGTAGCCCTCGACATGGACGGAACGCTCGTCGACGTGGCGAGCTCCTGGCGGGTCGTCCACGACCACTTCGACGACCACAACGACGACGGGCTGCGTCTCTTCCTCGCGAACAAGATCGACGACGAGGAGTTCATCCGAATGGACATCCGGGTGTGGCGGAAACACGCCCCGAACCTGTCGATCGATGACCTCGAGAGTATCCTGGCACCGGTCCCGCTCATGCCTGGGGCCTCCGAGCTCATCGACGGCATCCACGCCCGAGGGGCCCGCACAGCGATCGTGAGCGGTGGCCTCGACGTGCTCGCCCGCCGCGTCGCGGGAGAGCTCGGGATCGAGATCGCGCTCGCGAACGGCGTCCGCCTCGACTCCGAGGGCCTCCTCACGGGCGAGGGCGTCGTCCGGGTCCCGATCCACGGTAAGGAGCGCGTCCTCGCCGCTCTCCAGGAACAGCTCGGGGTGACCCCCGAGGAGACCGCCTCGGTCGGGAACTCCGAGATCGACGTCGGCCTCTTCCGTCGCAGCCGGGTGGGGGTCGCGTTCCTGCCGGAGGACGACACCGTCCGCCAGGCTGCGACCGCCGTCGTGACCGAACGGAACTTGGCCCGCGTTCTCGATGTGCTCGGTGGACCTTCCTGAGCGTTGACCCTGCCCCTACGGACGAGCGGACCGGGCGGGCAGGGGAGAGATTAATGGGGAGCCTGTCCGCTCGACCTCGGAACTCGAAGATGTTTCGGGACCCGAAGGACGAACGGGCGTGCGGTCGCCCCTACGGGAGCACGGCCCTCGCATGAAGGCGAAGGAGATCCCGAGTCGCCGTCTCCGCGCGTTCGCGCGCACCGCCCGGCGAGGGAGGCCGGCGGGGCTAGACCGGAGCTGGAAGCGGCTTCTCCGAGGTGGCCTCCCGATCATCGAGCCCGCCCCCGGGGACCGGAACTGCTCCCTCGTGACGTTCGTGTGGCGACCGGATCGCCACGTGACCGCCCCTTCGATCTTCACCCCGGTCGCCGACTCGGCCGAAGGGATGCTGAGACTCCTCCCTGTGGGGGTGGATGGAATCTGGTACCGGTCCCTCACTCTCTCCGACCGAACGCGCACTTCGTACGGATTCTCGCCCATCTCTTCCCTCCGGCCGGAGTCGGACGTGAAGGAGTGGCTCCGATACAGCCGAACCATCCGACCCGACCCGAACAACCCCCGGACGATCTTCCTCCCGAAGGATCCGGACGACCCGAACGACCGCGCGGCCACACGGTCGGTGATCACTCTCCCCAGGGCACCGCCCCGACGCGGGGGCCGGGTCGATGGGCCTTGGCACGGGACGGAAGAACATCGTCGGATCCGAAGCCGAAATC
>Ga0209039_10003895_pt1 | contig 11345 bp, 10 predicted proteins | sample BogFormECP12_OM1_FD_188238 | JGI IMG/M metagenome (GOLD analysis project Ga0209039, IMG submission 188238) | Bog forest soil microbial communities from Calvert Island, British Columbia, Canada - ECP12_OM1 (SPAdes) (version 2) | ecosystem: Environmental > Aquatic > Freshwater > Wetlands > Bog ... | reverse complement strand
CTAGCTGACACGCAGCCACGCAAATTCCGTCACGACTTTGGAGGGCATATTAGGCGCCGTGACCTACTCCGCAAGCTGATTGATCAATTCTGCTGATCGATTCCTACGTTAACCATAAGTGGCGAAAACAGCCCAACCCACCACCTAAGCCGGATTTGGAACGATAAACGCCCTTGTGGATATCAAAGGGACGCATCCTGTTTGACAATGGGGAAATGCCCTTCCCACAATTCAGGTGCTGGGATCGGGAACGCCCCAGATGGCGCGATAGTTCCCTCGAACGGGGTTCGAGGAAATAGCTACTGCCTTGTTGCCAGGGGCCTAATTTTCCAGCAGGCTCTCACCGCGCCGGGCAATTTGACGGTAGACGCCCGTCTCGCCGTTGTGCTCGGCAGGCATGGGGTCATCAAGTCAGCGGAAGTTACTGTCCATCCCACCTTCGGCCCAAAGCACGAGATTCCGTGGCATCGCGAAGGTCCTTCAGCTGGCGTAGGGCCGGATCGCGACGGCTGCCGAGGACGCCTGTGGCGGTCCGCCTTCTCCTCTGGGAAAAGGCTTTGCTTGCGGCGTCAGGCCGCTCAGATGTTTTGGTGCGCCCGTCCACTCAACTTGATTTCCCTCTCCGGGAAGAGAGGGGGAAGACAAATCCGCGGCCGCGACCGCGCGCCTGGCCCGGGCCGTGTCGTCCACGACCGCTTTTTTGCGCCGGCCATTGCGCAGCAGGTCGGCGCTACCCGCCACTCCAAACTTCGTTGCGGGTGGCGAAGATTCCGGTGGCACGGGCTTCCAGCCCGTAATGGGGAACGGCCAGGGTGGCCGTGCCACGATATCCTTGCGGCTCAACCTGCCCGGCAATGCCGGGGAATCACCCCTTGAATTAGTGCTGAGAGCCCGCAGCCTCCAGTAGCAGGACCCAATCGCCATCGCCGTCGCCGTTCTTCCCCGGCGGCGTGAAGTCCCGCGTTCCCGAGTTCGCGAATGGCCCGCCAGGAACGGCTGTGTATGCTCCATTCGTGGGGTCGAACCATTTGGCATCGGCCCGCGCTTTCAAGCCGGCCATATTGACGGTAACCGTTCGTGACGTCGGCAGGTAGGCGACCGCTGCCGTCCCATCCGGCGTTTTAGCCGCCGTGCAAAAATCACTTTCGCTTACACGCGTTCGCAGCGTGCCATAGCTTCCCAGCCCCGCGGTTACGATTTTATGATCCTGGTCCGGAGCCAGATCTTGCCACGGGAGCGAAGAGAAGAAGTTCTTCCAGATCGTAAGCTGGCTCACTCCGGCCGTATCGATGTGGGACTCCCATCCGTCCGCGAAACTCCAGGTGTAACGGTTGCCATAAAACTGCCCGGTGGCGCCGCTCAACATGGCCCAATACTCTTCCCGGCGTAACACCGCGGGCGTACCGAAGTCGGGCGGCTCGCCGACGTCCTCGTTATCGTAGTGCGCCTCGACCAGGTAGGTGGGCACCACCGGCTTCTGGTTATAGCTGTGCAACATCTGCATGTAGGTCGGTGAGTATGTGTAGGTGCTGTTGAGAGAAATAATCGGCACCCAAGACCGATCGTCGAAAGAAGAACTCGTGTGGACGTTGAGCTCGACGGTTTGCAGGTGCACGGGGTCCATCGACTTGATTCCCTTCGCCACGGCCTGCACCAGGGCGTCATCTTTGGGATCTCGCCAGGAATTGAAATCGTTGCCATTCAACCAGGCCACATTCGGAAAGTCCCTATAGCGGCGGCCGAGATACTGTCCATAGGCGTAGGCGATGGTGACGCCATTATTGCGAAGGGTGGAAAGCCATCCAATAGTCTCGATCGGATCGATGAAAACCAGGAGCCCGTGTTTCGCCGCGAGGTTGACGATACGGTCTAAGCGCGAGAAATAGGCCTCGTTGGGCTTGGCCAGATCGTAATGGGTGTAATCGGTCGCGCCGGCTAGGTACCCCAGGAAGGGGCGGATGCCGTCCGGGGTGGTCCCCTCCTCGTTGGCGCGATAATCGTTTCCGGCGCAGGCCACGTCGATCCATCCCAGGGTGTTGAATCCGTGCGCTTGCCGATTGGCGAAATACCATTCGGCTTGGGTCTCCGTCAGGCGTCCCATCAAACCCTGGGGAGTGTCACCCACGATCAGGAAAGGAGTATTGCTCTGATCGACCAGGTAACGCCGGTTGGCGCTGAGCTTGAGTGGATACGCAGCCGGCTTGCCACTCGATGATTGGGGCGGAGCAGCGTTCAATTGCGTGGCAGCCGCGGCGCTAACTAGCAAGGCAAGACCAACAATGAATTGTCTTCCTGAGGAAGAATAACGCGGGAGGGTGGATTTCATCTGCGGCCGTCCCTTTCGACAGGATTTGAGGTTAGCATCCGGCGTGTCATTCTACATTAGTATCTTTCTCCGTGGTTCGACATGACCTGGCCCCCCGCAGGGCGGCATCTTCGTGGGGCGCGTCTCTTCGCCATACGTGCACTCTCCTGACCTAATGCCTCACCCCCCTTCGGGCCGGCGAGGTCGTCAAACTGCAAGGTTATGGTGATGGAGTGTATTTCTTCCTACCGGTCGGGAAGAGTGGGGCTTGAACCCCGCCATTACAAGCCCCTCGTGATTATTCCTGGATCCCGCGCCACGTGGCGGTGATCCCGCGGTGCGGCTTGCGCTGGCGGCGCGTTGCAACTGCCTCGGTGCCGCTCAATGGCCCCGGGACGACTGCAGATATATTTTGAGGCGATCGCTATCGCCCCAGACCGATTCCGTGTGGGCGAGAATTTCTTGCGGCGTAAGCCAAAGTGGCTTCATGCTTCTTTGGCTGTGCAGTTTGGCCATGTCGTTAAAGTGCGGTGAGGCGGGGTTCTCAGATTCTCCGTATGGGAGGAGGCTCCAAGCCCTCTTGGGGTCGCTTTCCTCTACCACCAGCAGGTGTCCCCATCCGTCATTGCTATGGATCCTGCCATCTTCCTGTTGCGGTCCGTCATCGGGATGGAGCACGTCAAACACCCCCGTTCCATCCATGGGGAAAGTGCCTCCCCGCTCGACGACATTCACTTCGCCCCAAGCGACCTCCGTCTTACCGAAGTTCTTTTCAATCCGCCGGAGGGCTTCCTCGAGGGCTTGGAGTGCCATCCCCTGCTCTTCCGGGGATTCAAGGTTGAGCTCATAGCGCGTGTAGGCAAGAAAACGCGAGAGCTTCACGGAAGAATACCGATCGCGGTAGGCCTGAGCCCAAAAATAGAGGTCCGTCTGTGCGACGCTGTCCGCCGCCGATCGGCGGTCCCAGGACTTGAGCACCGCGATCGCCTGGCGGATGCGCGGGTCTGTAATCTGACTCTGCTTTCGTTCAAACCCGTTGGTGAGCAAGGGGACGATGACGTCCGCCGGCACGACGTAGGTGTCGTACGCCAACAATTTCATCTCCTCCAGGGTGAACCGCTTATCCTGCGCCAGAACTTTCAGCAGCCTTTCCCCACGCGGGTTCAGATCCTCTTGGCTGATTTCCGGCTTCGGGACCGAGATCAAATAATAGGGAGCCGGGTCGAGCGGCGACAGGCCCGAGTTCACTGTGGAAAGCCAGGGTGGGTTATTGCAGTTTTGGATGAACCCGGAGGGCGGATTCAATAGTTGGGGGTACTTCTCCAAGGGAAAGTACGGGCCCCACTCCGTCGCCTTTACCCACCCGGGCACAGGCTGGCGCCAGTCGAAACCGTCCGCGCGCTCGGCGACAGTGGCATTGTGAACCCAATAGAGGTTCTCCCGATCTGTATAGAGAAGGTTCCAGCGCGGCATGAGGTGCAGCGCGACCACGGCTCTGAAATCCGCAAGATTCCGGGCCTTCATGAAACGGTACAGATTGGTGGAGTAATTCACGCCCTCGTAGTTGGGCAGCTTCACTGCGTAGGCGCGATGTCTTTCCTTATCGAATTTGACGATGGGCCCATGATGCGTGTAGTAGCAGGGCAGCGTCAGCTTTTCCAATCCCTGGGGCCCCTTGATCCGGAAGATCTCAAAGGAGACTTCGATTTTGCGCCACGCGCCTCCGTAAAGGTATCGGAGGGAGTCCCGCGGGTTAAGTTTTTCCTCGTACACGTCCGAGATGTTCGGAGTGTTCCAGGTGGCTGACCAGGTGATCTTATCGTTGAGGCCGTCCAAAAAGAACGGGCTGCCGAACCAACTGATCCCCGCCGCGTCCAGCTTCCCTGGAGTAATAAGGTGGGCCTCATAGTTCTGAAAGCGATTGTCCCACGGCATGTGAGTGTGTTCGACGTGGATGATGTTGCCGTCGGCGGACTTTTCCCGAGCGATGGCAAACTGATTGGAACCCAGATTCGGGAACGAATGCGGCAGGTGCGTGAGCTTGCTGAGCGCCTCGTGGATGCTGTAGAAGCGCAGGTACTGGCTACGCTCCAGGGCTTCGACATCCTCCGGAGTAATGCCGTCGATCCAGGCCGGAATTCCTGCCCGGTGCTCTTCGATATAGGCGTTCACTCCCCGGGCGAAGGCCGAGAGAATCCTGTACACCTGGGGGTCCATCTGGTCGCGGTGATCAACCACAGTCCGCTTGGTGCGCAAGAGCCGCTGCAGGTAGTCGCCGTCCCAACGATATTCGTGCGGGATAAATCGCAAGTACCCGTCGCCCAGGGCCTCGAAGCCCAGGACTTCCGCCCGCCGTCCCTGGGCATCGCGATACTGCAACATCATCTTCTCCAGGTGGTCCTGGGCCTGGGCGTAACCGTAACCGAAGAAGGTGGCCTCCTCAGTCCCGCCCACGATGTGGGGGACACCGTACGCATCGCGGTAGATGCTGACCTGGTCGGCAAGCGGATCGCGTGCGCGAAGACGCAAAGCCGTGGCGAGGACCGCAGAAAGGAGAAAGAAGGCAGATGCGCTACGGGAGATCTGTTTCATAATCGCTCGACCATTTCCGCGCCAGAACCGTATGCTCTGCTTGGATTTAAAGCGAATGATAGCTCAACCTTACATCCGCTATCTATGTTTTGACGTCCCGGCAGGCCGATACAGAAGATTTGAACTAACGGCCTGCTTCGAGAATCAACTTCTGGACCCGCCAATTCAGCAGTTCGGCGACGTACAGTTCGGTCTCAGATGGGCACGCAATTTCGTGGATCCAACCGAACTGCTTAAGTTGTTTGCCCGATTCTCCGAATACGCCCAAAACCTTTCCCTCCAAGCTGAGCTTGTAGATCCGGCCCGGATAGCCGTCGGAGCTGAACAGCACTTGATTGGGCCCGGGCGTGATGCAAATCGCCCAGGGCGCGCCCGGGGCCATAGCGCCCGTGGTCGCGTTCGGCTTGTTGCCGATTGCCGGACGGGCTTCTGGATCAACCGGCACGTCGATAGTGATCTGGCGCAGAAACCTTCCTTTGCCGTCGAAAACTTGGATGCGGCGATTACCGCGATCCGCCACGTAGATGTTCCCCTGCGCATCTACGGCGATGCTGTGCGGGGTGTTGAACTGTCCGGGGCCGTCGCCGGGCTCGCCCCATGACTTCAGCCAGTTGCCGTCTTTGTCGATCTTAGCGACGCGAGAATTGATATACCCATCGCTGATGTAGGTATTCCCCGCCGCGTCCCAGGCCATGTCGGTCACTTGTCGAAACATTCCGTCCACCGGAGGCAGGGGCGGATGGGGATGGCGCAACGGCTCAGTCCCTTCGTCCGAGGCTTCCTGTTTGCGCCCGAAGACCATCAGCACGCGGCCTTCAGGATTAAACTTGATCACCATGTCCGAACCCTTATCCGCCGCCCAAATGTTGTCATCCTTGTCGATTTTGACAGAGTGCGCGAACGACCAGGCGTAGAGATGGTGGCCGATCTCGCGAACGAACTTGCCGTCGGCATCGAACTCCAGAAGTTGGGCGGCACTCGCTCCGTAGGCGGGGCCGGTAGCGTTACCGCGCGAAAAGACGAACACGTGTCCGTGGGAGTTTGCGGCCACACCGGCGACCTCCCCGAAGTAGAGGTCAGTCGGTAGCTTGAAGAAATCGGGGACAGATTGGTATTGAATCGTCGGCGGGTGTTGAGCGGAAAGCGAAACATTGAGTGAGAAAAAGACAACAAGAACCAGGCGTCTCATATGTAGCCTCCCAGGGGCGATCGTGGGCCCGCCTATCTCCTCTGTGCGTGGAAGTGCTTCAAGCGCTGAATTGCTATATATCCCTTTGCCACGACAATCGCAAGTCGGGGGAACAAAATGCTGTCGTGGTGGGAAGTGAACCTCGCTGAACGGGGGGCGAATATGCACGGAGACCTGGGGTCGATAAATCTGACGTTGACAGCCATGTCCATCGCCAGCCCGGGCGTCATGTCGATTGCTGTCGAAGGGCGGCCCCTTCGCACGACCTAAAGCGGAAGGGGGCTAAAAAACAAGACTTCCACGCGGAAATCGAATCCGCGTGGCCCGTAGACGACTAGGCGACTTCACAGGCAGAATCCCTAAAACCCAGCGTGACCTCTTGACCGGCAGTGGCTGCCGCGCGACGATCGAATATATTCTTCTGCGACCATCTCACAGGGTTATCTCCGAGCACGCCGTCCAGGAGTTGAGCGACTTCGGCCTACGCCGTTACACTGGATCGAACTCGCCGGTCATAGACTGCCGCGAAGACCAATCCCAGCAGCGAAACCAGGCCAGGCGGTCATGCCTGAATCTGGCGCTTGCGTCCCAGCAGGGCAATCCCGAAGAGCAGGAACGCGGCGAGGAGGTAGAACTGCAACACGCCCCAGGTAAGTGACTTGGACGAGGTGAACATGAAGTCGAGGTTCCGGTCGTGATGCAGGGGGCCGATGTACCACCAGATGATATACACGGCCTCAAACAGTTTGCCTGTTCCGCTCCAGACCCCCATCGCCAGCGCCAGGCTAGGAATAAAGACGGCGCCGACCGCAAACCCCAACAGGCCGACCCAATCGCGGGCAAGCAGCAGGCGCAAGGCGACGCCGGCGCCCATCAGGACTGCCACGATGACGCCCGCGAGCCATGCCACAGGGAACTGTCGGCGAAGTGGATGGGCGGCGGTGAAGATGAGTTCGTCTGTTTCGTGGCGTGCCTCGCGCGTGCCCATCGCCGACCAGAGGAAAATCGGCCAGAGCCATACCCAGGGTAACAGTTGTTGTCGCCCCTCCTGGGCCGGATTGGCCAGGCTGGCGATGAGGAGCCCGGCGGCCACCACATACCACCACCAGCGCTGGCGCTTCAACATCAGCTGCAGCTCGGCCAGAAGCACCGCAGCAGCGCGGAACCGCACCGCTGCCGGGTTGAGAGGCGATAGGTGAACCCTCGACTTGGGCGCGGCACCGCCGTTCATGGCGCCGTTCCCCTGTGCATTGGCAGTGGCCGCCGGCTTGCGCCAGCCTGCCAGAAGGCGCCGCCGCGAGGGCCCCGCCGAGACAGGGCGAACTCGGAAGAAGCCGCGCTCGGGATCAAAGCGGTCGAAGAGCAATGCCGCCAGTAGGACGAGGGCCAGCGCTACGGCAATCCAGTAGAGGCGCAGCGAAAGCAGCTCGGGCGACCAATCGAAGCCTTCCCACACAAAAGTTTGGATGGGATGTTCACCCGAGTCGCCCAAAGACAGCCCACCCCGGTAGCCGGGAAACTTGGCGAACAACCAGATCTGGAGGTGCGATTCCAAGGCGCCGATGCCCACGAAGTCGGCGAACGCCGTGTGTGTTTCGAGGCCGTAAGCCAGGAGGACCATGTAGAGCAAGAAATAGCCCACGTTGCCAATGCCACCGCGCAGCCAGGGAATGGTCTCAAAGAGAACCGCCAGGGCAGCCACAAAGGCCATCACCGGCAGAGCGAACAGCAGGAAGGGATACAGCAGCGGCCAGAGCCTGAACGGGTAGCCCTCTCCGGCCCAAAACTGGTCGAGCGCCGCAAGCCCTGCCAGGACAGCCACTGCCGCGCCCAGCACGGCGAAGTTACTGACGGCTTTGCCCAGTACGTAGTCCAATTTGCCCATCGGCGTCGCGGCCAGAATCTGGCCGACCCTAGTTTGAAGGTCGCGATCCACGGTGTTCTTCACGATGTAGAACCCCGCCAGGGACACGATCAATGTGGTGACCATTGCCATCTGGAGGCCGACCCACGCGGAATTGTTCACCCCGTGGTATTGTCCAAAGCTCAAGGTGAAATCACCCACGATAACGGCATAACCCAGATACACGGCTCCAACCAGCGTAAGGAGGAAGCTGTACCGCCGCACACGTTCGAGGAAATCGGCGCGAGCGAGATGGTAGAGGACGCATACCGTGTTCATGTCGCCGCCGCCTCGCGATAGGCCGAGATGCAATCGAGATACGCGTCTTCCAGTGTGGGCGGGATGGGCACGGCATCCGGATGGGGAGACTCCTTGTCCACCACGCGCACATGAACGCCGTCGCTGCGCCGGATAGCGGCGCTGAGGAGAAAGGACTCTTTGACTTTGGCCAAGGCAGTACTGGGGATGACCCACTCCCAGACCTTGCCCGCCACGGACTTCAAGAGGGCTTCGGGCGAGGTGTGAGTCACCAGCCGTCCATGAGAAATGACAGCCACCTGCGTGGCCGTGGCTTCGACGTCCGAAACAATGTGGGTTGAGAGGATGACAACACGCTGGCCGGCAAGTTCTGAGAGCAAGTTGCGGAAATGCACGCGCTCCTCGGGGTCGAGGCCGGCGGTGGGCTCGTCCACGATGAGCAGATTGGGATCGTTTAGCAGTGCCTGGGCGATGCCAATCCGCTGCTTCATGCCGCCAGAGAAACTGCCCAGCGGGCGCTTGCGGACTTCCAGCAGGTTGACCACCTCCAGGAGTTCGTCAATGCGGCGGCGGGCAGGACTCCCGTCGAGCCCCCTGACCGCCGCGAGGTACCGGAGGAATTCGTCAGCGTTCAGGTTGGGATAAACGCCAAAATTCTGGGGCAGGTAGCCGAGTTCAGCGCGCAGCGCGTCCGGGGAGCGCGCCGTGTCCACCCCGTTCCAGGTGACCCGGCCCTCCGTCGCGCGCGTGATGGTTGCCAGAATGCGCATCAGGGTGGTCTTGCCCGCTCCGTTGGGTCCGACCAGCCCCAACACACCTGGGCCCAGCTCCAGGCTGAACTGCTTCAGGGCCCAGACCTTGCCGTTGTACACCTTGCTCACTCCTTCAATCGTTAACCCCACCGTTTACCCGCCGTGCTCTGCTGCGCTGCGGCGGCCTCCATATGAGAAAACGAAGTTGAGCTTGAGGAAGTTCCGCAAGCCCTGCGAGTAGAGCGAGGAATAACGCGCTTTGGCGCCCGGCTGAGCGGTGGGGCAAAGCAGGCAAGTGCCAGAACCAGCGCCAAGCGCGCGGTCGGTGGAAGGACGCCGAAGGGTGGCTGGTCCGGTTCAATCTGGGCCCGGGGCCCAATCCAACGCGGGGTGAACTGAGGTCTGACCTGGAGCTTGGAAAAAGGCTAGATAAGTCTCAGAGGTCCTGAAGGACGTTACGGGCCTCATCGGGTCGGTGGGAATCCGGACTCTTGCTGGGCACCTGAAAATGTTGCATTTCGTCGTCCTGGAGACGGATAGGACCTTCGCAATGGCAGTTTCTGCCGCCAAGACTGAGGCCCACTATGTCCTCGTGCCTAAGGACATCCGTGACATTAGCGAAATTTCCGCAGAAGATGCGCCCTATTTGATAAATGTTTTCTTGACGGCGCGCCAACTTGTAGAGAAGCAAGGCTTGCACGACAATCGGATTCATACAAATGGCCCCGAAATACAATCCGTGGGCTATTTACACTTTCATCTGGTCGGCAAGTGAGGGCCCACTAAGTAAATGCATATTCGCCCAACCAAGCGCCTGAGCTTGGGCTGTAAGCTCCTGAACGATGACCGCCAAGAACAGCTATTCCTGGCAACTGTCGGAGGCGGTGCAGCCACCGTTAAACTCGCCCATCAATTAGTTGGGGATCGCCGCCGAGGAAAGCCTCTGAAACTTCCAGGATTTGCCTCAGATTTCGCAGACCGGTCCTGCCTTGTCGCCTCGTGTTTATCAACGAATCCGCAGGAGTAATCCGAAGTTGTGGCCGAGCAACGGCGCACTCGGGAATTTAGGTGAGCGTCTACTCCGCAGGATTCGGAACGATAAAGGCCCTTCCCACCAGCAATATTGCAAACTCCCCGGAAACGGGGTTCGGGTCCGCGAAGGGGACTTGAACGAAGCCGCCCGTGCGGCGGACGCTGCGCGTGCGTGCAAGAGGGCGGGGGTATCGTAATCAGGATATGGTCGGGTCATAAGGAGGTTCCCTATGACCCGTTTACGCAAAATGATGCTCGAAGAACTCGAGCGTCGAAATTACTCTCCGAGAACCATCGAGTGTTACATCCATGAGGTGGAGGATTTTGCCCGCTACTTCCACTGCCCTCCGGACCGCTTGGGTCCTCAGCACATCCGCGAGTACCAAGCCTATTTGTTCAGCCAGAGAAAGCTGGCTCCGAGCAGCGTTACCCAACGGCTGGCCGCCCTGCGCTTCTTCTTCATTAAGACTTTGAAGAGGCGCTGGAGCGTGGCGGAGACGCCCTATCCCAAGCAGGCGCGGCACCTGCCCACGGTGCTGAGCCAGGAGGAAGTCGCTCGGCTCATCAACGCCGCGCCCACTCCCTTCTACCGCGTTTTGCTGATGACCCTCTACGCTACCGGAGCGCGCCGCGCCGAACTGGCCCGCCTGAAGGTTAGCGACATTGATAGTCAAAGGATGGTCGTACACATCCAAGGCGGCAAGGGCCGCCAGGATCGGGACGTCATGCTCAGTCCCGTTCTGCTGGAAGCCTTGCGCGAGTACTGGCGCGGACTGAAGCCCAAAACTTGGCTCTTCCCCGGTAGTCGTGCGCACACGGCCCCCTGTCCCATTACTTCCAAGGTGATCTGGCACGCCTGCCATCAGGCGGCCTTACGCGCGGGTCTCCACAAACGTGTACACCCGCACACGCTGCGGCACTGCTTTGCCACTCATCTGCTCGAAGCGGGTGCCGACCTGCGCACGATCCAGTTGCTGCTTGGTCACCACGATCTGGAAGAGACCACGGTTTACTTGCACCTTTCCCACCGTCATCTCAGCGCCACCGTCAGTCCGCTAGACTCGTTGGCGCTGGCGGGCACAGGCAAGAAAGACGAGCCGCCCGGAGACAAATAAGTGAGCCGGCCGCCGCTGGAGGTGGCCGACCTCATCCGGGTGGCGGGACAGAAATTCATCGAAGCGAGTCGTCGTTGGATCACTGGCCAACATCTCAAGGTGTTGGCGGCGATCGAGCGCTGCCGCACCGCCGCCTTGGGCGGGCATCGTGATCGCTGTGCCCGCTGCGGGTATCGTGCCCACTCGTTCAACTCGTGTC
>Ga0209039_10003894_pt1 | contig 11351 bp, 6 predicted proteins | sample BogFormECP12_OM1_FD_188238 | JGI IMG/M metagenome (GOLD analysis project Ga0209039, IMG submission 188238) | Bog forest soil microbial communities from Calvert Island, British Columbia, Canada - ECP12_OM1 (SPAdes) (version 2) | ecosystem: Environmental > Aquatic > Freshwater > Wetlands > Bog ... | reverse complement strand
ATTGTAAATTGGATGACCCACGGCCCAGCATTTTATTTGAAGGATTTAGTGATGGTCAGACGATTAGCAGCCCATCAGTTGACATTTATGCAGTGGTGAGCGCCACCAGTCAATTTAAGGATTTCCGTTTGCAATACGGTGTTGGAAAGGATCCGGTCGATTGGAAGAATCTGGGCAAGAAAATTACCGATCAATATAAACAGCCTGGTCTGATTTATAGCTGGGATATAACTGGGATCCCATCCGGCCAGATCACCTTACGGATCTATATGGATAGTACTGAAGGACGGTATGCTGAAAAACGCATTCATCTGGATATCGAAGTGCCAACTCCAACTCCCACAGAAACGGCAGTGCCCACCGATACCCAAACTGCTACACCCGAACCAACCGATACGCCATTTCCGACTCCGACAGATTTGCCTGTCGCTTCGGAGACCAGCTCTCCATAGCATGTTCCTTTTTATTATTCCTGGAACATGGTCATCTGAGTGGCTTCTTCCAGGAGAGGCTGGTCAGCATCCAGCAAGGTATCCCACAGTTTCTGGGTCAGGTCGGCTCGCTCGGTTAATTGTCTCAGGTGACGGAATTTAAGGAAATGCCATCCCGTTCCGGTTACTTCAGCCAGGTGAGGATCTTTGCGCAATTTGTAGGCTAACAACCGGGATCGGCTGCCTGGTAAGACCAGAACACATTGTGTTGGATTAAACTCTGCGGATGACAGAACAAACCGACTGATGATACTGGAAGCCATTATAAAGAAATGATAGACGGGTTTATTCTCTGCGGTTTGCCATAGCAAGGGAAGGTCTCCAGTGACTACATAGCCTAAGCGATGGCCGCAATTTTCGAGGATATTTCGGACAGCTTGCATCTCTGAGCGACGGGCGTTTGGATTTTCCTGCGAACGGAGCTGCCAGCCTTGGCTTGAATTTGGCTGTGGCTCGGCATATGAATCCAGACAGGCCTGGATAAAGTCCATTGACGGGGTTGCCAGTCCCGGAAAAAGTGTACAGAGCGCTTCATCTAACTCCTTGTGATTGCAGCCGGGATGTTTTTGCAGATACTTAACCACTTCCATTTCAATACGGTCAGCCAGCGGCAGATCGTTCGCAGAAGGCGGTAATAAGAGACCCCACAAACCACTCTCGTTACTTTTTGCGTTGCTTTCATAGTGTTTCAGGAAAGTCCGGTCTGCAAATATATTTCCGAGGCAAGTCTGAACCCGAGCAAGTGTGTCCACAGAAATTTGTCCTGGTTCAGCTAAGATCTGGCCTGACTGTTCAAGTAAAATCGTCCCGGCCGCATAAAGAGTAATATAGCTGGCGGGCTGGTTACAGTTGGTCAGCTCTTGTTGAATAGCATTTCGGCATATTGAATCGATGGATTGTTTTGGATTGGTTTCAGTGATCGGGCTGGCTTGCCATAAACCTTGAGCGAGCTCTTCATCACTGCGCATAGCAAAACCCGATAACTTGAACCCGGCTGCTTCATGTGCAGTTAGAACTGCTGATAGAAAACCGGGAGCAAGCTCGGGTAGGATTCCATAGATTGGAAAGTTGGTTGGTACATCTTTTCGCAGATTACTTAATGGACTGAACAGGGCAGAGGCATGCCATTGCCAGTCATAACGGCGACGCTCCAGCGAGCCTTTTAAGGGTAAAACGGCCTCTTTCCCCCACAACCAACCGGACCACAAGGCAGATAATGTCCAGAAGGCCTGATTTGGCCGAGGAAACACAGTAAAGGCGGCTTTAATATCTAATTTATCCATTAGAGGCAGTAGGTTTTTGAGCCTTCCGCGAAAAAGGCAAATGCCTCCATCTGCCTCAGGTAGCTCAGGCCATATTGTAAGTGGCAGCGAACCTGTAGGTCTGCACCAGGATGAAACGGCAGCCTCGAGGGACAGCCACAGGTTATTCTCACGAAACTGGGAGGATGTTGAAATTTGCCGGGGGCGAGTTCTGCCTGCCGGCCATGGCCAGAGTGTATTTGCTTCATCACAGATAGAAAGAACCAGTGCAATTAAGCAACGCCTGCGTTCTTCAGAGATGGAAAGCCCTTCTATTTTATTGATCAAAGTAAACAGAAAATATAGTTGACGGGGTAGATACGCATTCAATGCCTCCTCAGCGGAGGCCTGGAGTTCGGTTTGACCGAGGCTGATCCTTTCCAAAGCGCGCGCTCGATGCAGGCTGGCCTGACCGGGCATTTGCAGTCTTTCCAGATCTTTTAGGGTGATCGGACGCTCGCCTTCATCCTCACAAATCGGGCAGTGATACACTCGCGCATAGGGTTGGTTCTCATCTTTTCTCCAGAGAAAAAACTGGACAGGTATTGTTTGTCCACAGGCGGCACATTCTGTCAGATACAGGGATTGGAGATGGGTATCAAGTCGTTCATTGCCTCGTTTAATCAGAGAAAGTTCTGATAACGCCGCTTGAAAATCATTGATCTGCGGCGAACAGGCCAGTTCTTCCAGAATAAAACTGATGATCGGATTGTTGCTGGCTACCAGAATGCGATAGCCAGTTTGAGCAGCTTCAAGCGCCAATGCTGGAGTAGCAGCCAAAGGGTCTAAAATCCAGGAGCCTGCAGGAAGTTTTTGCTTAAGCCAACTACTTGCCATTTCAGCAGGAAGTGGCGGCAGATAGCGACTTAGCGGTAAGGGTTCTATAAAAGTTTGACCCGGGATAAATGGCTGCGAAAGATCATCCATAATTATAAAAAGTATAACGACCTTGAGTAAACTTTACCAGTCCTTTTCACTTTTCAGCCTGCGCCGCAATTCATTTTTGTAAGAAGAAGCACTTGATCCAAAGTGAGTAGCGATAATATTTAATGCAAGTATAATTAATATAGAACTTAATCAGAAAGGAAAATAATTTCTTCCCACGGAAAAAATATGGCCGAATATTGGTATACCCTGCACAGTCATCCCCACAAAGAAGAAATCCTATTTCATCAGGTTGAATCTCAAGGTTTTACAGCATTTTATCCACGCATCCGAGTCCATCCGGTAAACCCTCGTTCGAGTAAGATAAAGCCGTATTTTCCAGGATATATCTTTGTCCGAACTGATCTGGAAGTAACTGGTATATCTGTCTTTCAATGGATGCCTTATTCTACTGGGCTGGTCACTTTCGGAGGAGAGGCAGCTTTGGTGCCGGATAATTTAGTTCAGGCAATTCGTCGGCGAGTTGTCGAAATAGCTGAGGCAGGTGGGCAGATTTTTGATGGCCTAAAAAAGGGCGACACAGTAGATATTCAGAGTGGTCCATTTGCAGGTTACCAGGCAATTTTTGACGTCGGTATACCTGGTAGTGAGCGTGTGAGAGTTTTATTGAAAATGCTCAGCCAGCGGGAAATAATGGTGGAAATGCAAGCATCTCAGATACAAAAGAGACCAATAAACGGCCGGATGGATTGATTTTTTGTTCATTCAAATTATCTTAAACTGATAGAGACATGAGTAATGACCCAATCAACCAGGACATCCATTTTACCCATTAGAGGCCAAACCTGGCAACTCTGGTTGCCTCAACTGCTTGTATTTTTATATTTGCTTTTTGCACTCACCTTGTTTGTTTTAGTTCCAGTGAGGGCCATCGAGCAGATGAATGGTTCATCCGGGAACTATTTTTACATTCCATACTTTATTGGTATAGTCTATCTTGGTAGCGCTTTAGGGCTTTTCTTTACCCACGGTGTTAAATCGGCAGTAAGAACTTATATCATCTTTGCTGCTTCAGTTGGTCTGGTCTGCGCCGGTTTTTTTGATCTTAATTCCACTCAGGAATTGAGTAATTTTTGGCTCATGGCGCTCTGCCTGGCGGCTGCCTCACTTATCAATCTGGCTTTTTTTGTTCCACGAGAAGATCCGATAGTCACCAGACAACCATTTCTGCGTTGGGCGAGTTATGCTCTGGCGGCAATAATTTATCTTTCCGTCACGATCCAAATGATTATTAATAAAACCTCCGTGTTCTCCACGATTGGATGGCAGGTCATTTTATTATACGTGGGTTTGGCGTATATTTTTTCTTTGCTCTGGTTATCATTACGACGCATGAAAGAAGCTACGCCTGATGAAAAGGGGCAGCTTCGCTTATTTATTTTTGGGCTTTTGGTATCATTTGGCCCGGTTGCAATCTGGTTCCTGGTTTCTCCCAGGCTATTTCCTGGGCTTTCATTTACCCCTTTCCCGTTTTTAACTTTGCTGATATTTCCTTTGACATCCATTTATACCATTCAACGCAATCGTTTGCTTCATACAGATTTTGTCTTTAGTAGTGCGATTTTGTTCGGGTTGATGGGAGTTTTGGTGACAGTTGGCTATGCAATGTTAGTCAGCGGATTTAGCCTGATTTTTAATGGTTTCCTCAATCCAACGAATCCGATTTATGTTGGCTTGATCGTATTTTTGATTGCTATATTAATTATGCCGATTCGACAATATCTCGAAAATGTTCTGGATACTCTCTTTTTCCGGGGACGCAGGGTCTATCAAGGAAAATTGCAAACATTCAGCGGCGAGTTAACCAACCTGGTTGAGATATCTGGCATTATCAGAATATTGCGACAATATATTGAAAATTCCTTGAGGCCTGAACGGTTGCATATTTATGTCTTTGATCCACTTACTGATCAGTATGTGGCTACCCCTGATTCTCATGGCAAGCTGACCAGTGATCTGCGCTTTTCGACAAATAACGCCCTGGTTAAGGTCTTGAGTAAACGCAAAGAATCTCTTATCCTGATGGACTTTGATCATTTGCAACCTGAGTTGCAATCTGACCAGATCAGGATTGTTCTGTTAGGCACACAGGTATTTATTCCCCTGCCTGGACCACGGCGTTTGGCCGGTTGGTTGGCCTTAGATCGACGTATCTCAGGCGAGCCCTATTCAAACCAGGAAGTTGATTTCATGGAAGCTTTGAGTGATCAGGCCGCTCTGGCAATTGAACGTGCACAGGTGGTTGTGAATTTGGAAAACCGAGTGCGTGAGATGAATGTACTCACGCGTATCGCTCAAGGTATTAATATTACATTATCACTGGATGATATTCTTGAACTGATTTATGCCCAAACAATCCAGTTATTGCCAGCTGACGATTTTCATATCCTGATGTTGGACCGCATTAGTGGCGCTTTAGTCGAAATCTTTGATGTCGAAGAAAATGAACGTCTGACCCAATTGGAAAATAAACCGATCCCCAGCAGGCAGTCTCTTGAAATGGAAGTCCTTCAGCAAGGGCGTTCTATCCTGACGGATGATTTTAACCAGGAATGTCAGAAGCGTAACATCATAACGAAAAAAGCAAACCTTTATGCCTGGATTGGGGTACCTTTGAATGCTGGGGCTGAAACCATTGGAACATTAAGCCTTGGTAAACGAGATGCTTCTATTAATTACACGAACGAACAACTCAATCTTCTTCAGGCGATTGCTGACCAGGCGGCCGGCGCCATTATCAAGGCTCGCTTGTTGCAAGAATCTGAACAGCGTACTCACCAACTGGCTACTTTGAATGATATGGGTCGCCAGCTTACCTCAACTCTGGACCTGGAACCGCTGTTGAAAAATATCTTGCATAGCGCTACCGAAATATTGAACTGCGAAGCGGGCAGCTTACTGCTTGTTGATGAACAAACTGAAGAATTGGTTTTTCGTGTCACGGTTGGGCCGGTGGCTGAGGACCTGATTAACCATCGTTTACCACCTGGAAGCGGTATGGTTGGAAAAGCCGTGAAAAACAGGGCGCCAGTCATTGTGAACGATGTGCAAAGTTCGGCTGAGTGGTTTTCTAAGACGGACAAACAAACCGGATATGTAACCAGAGCACTCTTGGTCGTCCCACTACAGGTAAAAGAAAATGTCATCGGAGTTATCGAAGTTCTAAATAAACGCGATGGATCTTCCTTCTTGCAGGAAGATGAAGATTTACTGGCTGCTTTTGCTTCTCAAGCTGCCATTGCAATTGATAATGCTCGCCTTTATACATTGACAGACCGAGCTTTGGCTGAACGTGTCGAAGAGTTATCGGTTATGCAGCGGATTGATCGAGAGTTAAATACAAGCCTGGATATTAGCCAGGCTATGAATATCACACTGGAATGGGCCATGCGCCAATCTTCTATGAATGCTGGCTTAGTGGGCGCGGCCCAGGCAGATGGCATTCGTGTAATGGCTTCTCAAGGTTATACTGATGAATTGGCTGCCTTTCAAGATGGTTTGATACCATTGAATGCAATTGAGATGGGAGAGGCTATTGACCACGGCATTCCAATGCGCCGATCCGTACGCGAGAATGGCAAATCGGGTTTGTTAGATAATGGTTTAAGTCATATCATCCTTCCAATCCGACGTGAAACAACCACCGTTGGATTAATCCTGTTGGAGAGTATATCCCCTGATCCATGCTCTGACGATATGCTCAATTTCTTGATGCGCCTGGCAGATCATGCTGCAATTGCAATCTCGAACGCTCAACTTTATGCCGCGGTTCAATCCGCAAATATAGCAAAAAGCGAGTTTGTCTCATTTGTTTCGCATGAATTAAAAAATCCAATGACCTCCATCAAAGGGTATACCGAGTTATTGGCTGCTGGTGCGGTCGGCCCGATCAATGATGCACAAGCCAATTTCTTGTCCACCATCCGATCGAATGTGGAGCGCATGGCAACACTAGTATCAGACCTGGCGGATGTCTCAAGGATTGAAGCGGGTAGGTTGAAGCTGGACTTTAAGGCTTTGAACCTGAAAGAGATTATTGATGAGATTTCGCGTTCCATGCGGCGGCAGATTGAGGAAAAGAACCAGCAACTCCATGTCGAACTGGCTGAGGATATTCCCATGGTTTGGGCTGACCGGACACGTCTGACGCAGATTTTGACGAACCTGATCAGCAACGCAGCCAAATATACGCTGGCTGAGGGTCAAATGGTAGTGGCAGCGGAGGTTTGCCCCAATCAATGGGACCCTATCGGGGCGCCAAAGGTGGTCCATATATGGGTCAAGGATACCGGAATCGGTATCAGTATACAAGACCAAACCAAAATATTCCAGAAGTTTTTCCGATCAGAAGATCCAAAGACCCGTGAGGCGCCTGGTACCGGCTTGGGATTGAATATCACCAAGAGCCTGGTTGAAATGCAAGGCGGGAAAATTTGGTTTGAAAGTGAATTTCGTACAGGCACGACTTTCCACTTTACTGTGCCGATTTCAGAATAGGAGACCGTTCCATGAGCCGGGGAATTGCTTGGGGTATTGGTCGAGGATTGGATGGGCGTGAGGCAGCCAGAGAGGCGGCTCAAGCTGCCCTTGATTTATTGGGCAGCGCACGGCCTTGTTTGGCTTTAACCTTTGTTGCTCAAGAATATAAGATTTCTGATGCCCAGGCTGGTTTATCCAGTTTGCTGAACAATATACCTGTTTGGGGATTTAGCACAGTCCGGCCGCTAACCTCTGAGGGCGAACAGCCGCGCTCGGTTGTAGTTGCATTGATCAGTGGGACTGAATTAAGAGCCCAGGTTCAATGGTACCCGAATTATTCGCACGATAGTACTGAAACAGCCGTTGAGCTGGCCCAATCATTGTGGAACGAGATTTTACACCCTCAAGGGATTCTGCTGGTTGCTGATGGTTTTTTTGGTGACATTAGCAAAGTTTGCACAGCTTTGGAAGAGAATAAAACAACTGTAGCGGGCTGCCTGGCTACCGGAGATTACCACATTGGTAAAACATACCAAATTGGTGGAAGCCAATCCGGCTCCGGTGCCCTTTCGGCGCTGATATTGGGCGGTCGTTTTCGCCTGGGAGTTGGCTTTGGTCACGGTTGGCAGGATATCGGAATCCAATTTAAAATCAGCAAAGTTCGCGACACATGGGTTCAGTCGTTAGATAAGATGCCGGCAGCTGAAGCATATTCAGGAATTTTTGGATATCCGGTCCGGCAATGGTCTTATCCTCCTCTGACTGAGCTTGTCCGGTTGTATCCATTAGGAGTAGAGATTTTCCCTGGCAGTAGCGACCTGGTTTTACGTTCTCCTTTGCATGTAGAATCGGATGGCAGCTTTCGTATGAACGCAGCGGTTGCGGAAGGTGAAGTTGCTCATTTAATGGTCGGTGATACGGATGCCTGCCTAAAGGCAGCCCGCGAGGCGGCCAAAGAGGCTATGGCCTCTCTTGGAAAAGCCGCTCCATTATTTGGATTAGTCCTTATGGATGTAGCCTGGCAATATTTATTTGAAACCAGGATGGGCCAAATAATGTCGATATTGCGTATGACGCTGGGTGATATCCCACTCGTAGGGGCTTTTACACTCGGCCAAATAGCCCGGCCGCTTGAAGAGGCCGCCCCAAATTTATACAACCAGCAAATTCAAATTGTTCTTTTTGGAGAACTGGGGGAATAACTTTTAGCATTGATTTCGAACTCTGCCCTGCCCGGATGTTATTCCTAAACAGCGGGCAGGGCTTCAGAAGTTAAAAAATGTCAACCCTTTTTTATTTCTGGATCAATTCTAAAAATCCATTATGCAGGCGATGCGATACTGACTTCGGGCAACTGTTGTTTGATATTAGCAATGGCTTCCAGAGGAAATTCTTGATCTTCAAGGTCATCGTTCAAATATGCATTGTATGCAGATAGGTCGAAGTTGCCGTGGCCGGAAAGATTGAATAAAATAACTCGCTTTTCGGCGCGGTCTTTGGCCTCTAATGCTTCGTCAATGGCTGCCCGGATGGCGTGTGAAGACTCGGGGGCGGGGACAATCCCTTCGTTGTTTGCAAAAAGGAGGGCTGCATCGAAGACGGATCTCTGGCCAACCGCTCGTGCCTCGATATAACCAGCGTTATAGAATGCAGAAAGGGTAGGCGCCATGCCGTGATACCGTAGACCACCGGCATGAATGGCTGATGGCACGAAGTCATGCCCAAGAGTGTACATTTTGACGATCGGAGCCATTCGGGCAGTATCACCATAATCGTAGTCATAAATGCCGCGGGTCAAAGAAGGCGCGGCAGTCGGTTCAACCGCCAATAGACGTGTTTTACGTCCATTACGCAGGTTTTCCCTTAGAAATGGGAAGGCGATGCCAGAGAAATTCGATCCGCCACCCACGCAACCGATCACGACATCCGGGTATTCACCGGCCATGTCCATTTGTTTTAGGGATTCTTCCCCGATAACCGACTGGTGCATACAGACATGATTCAATACAGACCCAAGGCTGTATTTTTTGGTGCCGCCTGAAGTAGCTGCAACTTCGACAGCTTCGGAGATTGCAATTCCGAGCGATCCGGGGCTGTTGGCATCTTTTTCAAGGATGGCCCTTCCGGCTGCTGTCAGGTTTGTTGGGCTGGCAAATACCTGGGCTCCAAAAGTTTCCATCAAATACCGCCGGTAAGGCTTTTGGTTATAAGAAACTTTGACCATGTATACTTCCAGGTTCAAATCGAAGAATTTACAGGCCATAGCGAGCGCTGAGCCCCATTGGCCTGCCCCGGTTTCGGTGGTCATGGCTTTTGTGCCGGCATTTTTATTATAGAAGGCCTGGGGCACCGCCGTATTCGATTTATGACTGCCGGCTGGTGAGGCACCTTCGTACTTATAATAAATATGGGCTGGGGTGTTTAATGCCAGCTCCAATCGCCGGGCACGAATCAAGGGCGTTGGTCTCCAGAGTTTGTAAATTTCGCGTACAGGTTCAGGGATTTCGATATATCGCTCAGTGCTGATCTCTTGTAGGATTAGATCCATTGGAAACAGCGCTGACAGGAAATCAGGCGTGACTGGTTCTTTGGTGATTGGGTTGAGTACGGCTGTGGGCGCCAGGGGCGAATCGGCATTGATGTTGTACCAAAATTTTGGCAGATCGCTCTCGTTCAAAATATATTTAGTTTGCTCAGACATGATTCACCTCCATCAGATGAATACCAGGACGTGCCTGGTTGATATAATTCCGGGTTTTGCCGGTAGTAAATCCGATTACGACAAAACCAGCGGTTTTCAACGAAGTTTTTAAAATAAAAAACGTTCGTCTCATTTGGAGACGAACGATTGTCCGCGGTGCCACTCCCTTTAGGTCTGGTTAACAAAATTTCCCACTGTGATGACACAGATGGGAAAAGCCAGCCTCACTTAATCAGGTACGGTAGAAATCTACTTATACCCTTTGCCTTGATAACGGTGGCACTTCCGGCACAGGCTACTCACTCTTGTGCTTTCGCCTTGCAACTCTGAGGTCCATTCAACTCTATTGCGCGGGCAGGCTCTCACCTTTTCCTGCTCTCTGTACCGTCTTGATAGAGTATACTCGTCCTCTTCAACGTATTTATTGATTGATTTTGTTTGATTATAGGCAATATTAAGCGTTTGTCAATAGGGTAGTTTTTAAATCTGGCCCGAAAGTTGCAAAGAATCTATTGATTTTCGGAACAGTATTTCTTTTGGCCCGATTTCGAAAAATTTTAGAACCAATAACCCAGTCACGCAAAGGTATAATTGAGGAGTATATGATGTCAAACTTCACACTTGAAAAACAAATGGCTCTTTTAAATTGCGTTTTTTACACTCTAGCGGGTGCAGCAACTACCTTGATCCTGGTAGTTATTACTGAAATACCCATTTACTCCAGCTTTGTCCTGCAATTCAGATATATTCCAGTGGATGGCTGGTTTGGCATTTGGTTTATTCTGGAAATTATCAGTCTCAGCCTGGGTTTGGGTATGCTTCTGCTAACCCGTTGGCGTGCCATCCCACTGAAAAATCGTTTCCATACCATGTTCGGTTACTTTACGGTCGCCTGGGTATTGCTTTTAGCCTTCGATCTAAGAACCAGTGTACTTAATTTCTCGGCTTTGCATTATGTCACACTGGCATTGGTGTTGGTGCTGTTCATTTCCTATCTCTGGCTTTTTGTTCGATTATTTAAGAAGACCGAAATAACTCGCTAAAAAAACTGCCAGATAAGAAAGCAAATAAAAGAAGAGAATATTTCACAATGAATCTTCCTATTACACAAAAAAACTGGCAGTCAGGCCTGGAGTGGGATCAGTTTGTAAAAGGAATGCAAACACATCGATTAGAAATGCAGCGCCGGTTAAAGATTGTTGATCTCAGCGAAACTGAAGTTGACATATTAAAGAATATTGAGCTATCCATTCATACCCTGGTTATGACCGAAGACTGGTGCGTGGATAGCCTGATGAACCTGCCGATCCTTGTAAAAATAGCTCGAGCCGTGCCTCGTATGGACATACGTATTTTTCCTCGCCGTGATTGGACGGAATTGGATGCATATTTCCAGGAACGCGGCATCCAGCATATACCGGTATTTTTGTTGCT
>Ga0209039_10003893_pt1 | contig 11351 bp, 3 predicted proteins | sample BogFormECP12_OM1_FD_188238 | JGI IMG/M metagenome (GOLD analysis project Ga0209039, IMG submission 188238) | Bog forest soil microbial communities from Calvert Island, British Columbia, Canada - ECP12_OM1 (SPAdes) (version 2) | ecosystem: Environmental > Aquatic > Freshwater > Wetlands > Bog ... | reverse complement strand
GCCGCACGTCTTGGTGGGGTACCAGTGGTCGCACACTGGGTTATGTCCTGGTTGTCGGCCAGTCATAACAGCTACATCCGCAGCTTCGTGTCGCACCCCGTCTATATTCAGTATGTCACCGAACCAGGCAATTGTTTCGGACAACTCAATCCGTTTCTCCCCGCTCGCCGCCACCCAACCGTTGGCCATTCTCTCGTGGCAGGAGGCGCTCAACGCCAGTGGCTCCAAGTGTCCCTGCCGGATGGCCATACGGCGCAAGGACCGTCCTTGTATGTTCGATTCGCCCAAGCAGTTACGTATGGTGTCCCCGGAACTCCATCTGTCCCCGGAACTCCATCGGCCTCCCCGACCCGGACGACCTCAGGGCCCGTCCCCCAGGGACGAATCAGAGCTCCCCTGAGGAACAGAAAACCAAGCCTTCCCCGACGCCGTCCGGACCGGAACAACGCCCCGATTCCCCAACGCAGGGCAGAGCCGTCGCGCGACGGTCGGGGTGAGACGGACCCCTACCGTCGGGTCTCAGGACCGTGCACTGAAGACCCGCAGCAGGCCCCGAAGCACGAGGGCGACCATCTCGATCACGTGTGGCGTTTTGAATAGCCGTCGGTTCTCCTCTACGGTCAGACCGTTGGACGCGGACAAACCCGCGACACCCCAGGCATTGAATTCGCCCACCAAGCTCACGTAGTCGACCGGATCCACGGAGGCATGCGGGAAGTACCGCTCGACCATGGTTTTGTAGGCGGAATCGCGGTACTGGTACGCCTCGGTGAGGCCCTCGGGTGCCCGGCCTTCGATGGCGTCGATCAGCGCCGACGTGCAGCCGCCGAAGCCACCGGCGAGGTAGATCGTCTTGCCGGATCGCTTGGCCAGCAGGGCCTCCTCGACTAGCCCGGGCCAGCGGCCCATGTATCCCTCCAGCTTGCCGCCCAGGAGCACCCGGGCATCGACCTCTCCGTTCATCTGCTCGCGCATCGCGGACAGGCAGCGGGCCCAGAACCAGAGGTTCTCGGGACTCCGGTCCGTGGGCGGGCCGGCCGGCAATGCTGTCAGGTCGGACGGGCGGGGTACGAACACGAACTTGATCCGATTCTTCTCGTCCATCCATTTGAGGTAATTCGGATCGTTTCGCAGGCGGTCCTGGTGGACAGGCCAGGCGAGGTAACCGCGGAGGCGCTCGGGGGTGCCCCCGTCCGTCGCGTTGTAAGTCCAGACCAGGTTGCGCAGGAGGGCCGTAAAGCCACCGGGCCGCAGGTCACCTCCGTAGGCAAGGATCGCACGGCTCTCCAGGAGGTAGCGGGCGAACTCGACCGCGGCATCGTCGAGGTGGATTTTGTCGAACCCGAGCGAGTCCAGGCCGGGGCTGTCGGAGATCGACAGGCCGATGACCTTGTCGGACAGGGGCCTCCCCGCGGCGCTGAGGGCCCCCCCCGCGGTCAGTACCATGGTCGGCGTCGTGATCAATAACTCGGGAGCGAAGCGACGGAGGACGCCGAGCAGGTGTTCGCCCAGCGGAGGGTCCTGGTGGACGACGGTCGTGACGCCCCGGTTCCTCGGGTCGTCCCGCAACTCCAACAGAGTGAGCAGTTCGGGAGCCTGCGGTAGGGCCCTCACATCGACCGGAAGTTCGAAGAGCCTGCGAAGGTCCTCGAAGTGCTGGCGGAAGTGGATGTTGCGGAGGACCTCTACCAGTATCTGTCCCAGGACGACCTTAAGGTCGGGGCCGGTCGCCGGGTCGTAACGGAGGGTCGGGGAGTTGCCCAAGTAGGGAAAGCTGCACTTCTCCCCGAAGCGGACGGCGTGGAGGATCAAGACGGGGCGCTCGTATTTCTTGGCCCAGAGGACCTCGCGCTGGCACCACTCGCTGTTGCTATACTCGTCCGTCTGGACGACCAGGACGGCCGTGTGTTCGCGGTCGACCTCGTTCTCCAGGATTCGCTGGAAGTCCGAGCCGAAGGGGACGTCGTTTACGTCGAAGAACGACCGGAGCTGGGAGTTGCTGGCCACGTACTCGCGGACGCTTAAGGCGATCTCCTCGCCGTACCTCTTGCCCCCCTCCTCAGGGTCCCTCTTGGTGTGGCTGATGAAGATCGTGACGGGTGCCCAGAGCCGGCCGCCGCTGTCCTCTGCGTCGTGTACGATCCTGGACTCGTTCAGCAGCAAGCGGCAAAGTTCGTGCGTGACCGCGTTGAGGAGGTCCTTTGCCCCCAAGCGGATCAACTCGTCGACCCATGCGTCGGGCGATGTCCCGTCGAGCGGCCGGATGAAGTTCGAGCGGTTGATCTTCGGGTCGAGCTTGAACGCGTGCGCCGAGAGCATCACAGGCAACACCCGGTGTCGACTGGGTTCGGCCGCGGCCCGTTGGTGGAGGCCGGAGACGTAGGCGGCCCAGCCGTCGTCTTTGCCGAGGACCATGGTGTCGTCAACGAGCACGACCACTGCCGTGTGCTCGGCCTCGTCGAGCCGGACCTCCCGGGGGCGCTGCACGTCGGCCGACTCGGGATGTGAGCGGAAGTACACAGGGATGCCGAGGCCGCGGGCCAGGGGCTGCCGCGAGTCCCTCATCAGGTGGTCGTAAAAGAGCCTGGCGATTTCCGCCCCCTGCTGGAAGTCGGGGTGCCACACGACGTAGACAACAAGTCGCTGCCGATAGTTCCGGAAATCCGACGACGCGGACGGAGACGGCGAGGGTGTGATGGTCGCCATGATCACCTTCTGCCCTGTCGATCAAGTACCACGAGGACATGTTCGCCGCAATCGCAATGGGGCCGACCCGGGGCCGACGCCCGCGATGACCTCTTCGGGGCCGCTTTCGCCCCCTGGATTCTATCCGAACCGAGCCCTCCCGCCAGAGGTTTCTTCAGAAGCTCTCCATCAGCGACGTCCCGGATCGGCTGGCACAGCAGCCGGAGGGGAGGCTCCCATCACGATCTCCGCCAGGTGATCTTCCTGATCGCCAGACTGAATCTGGTGTCCACCTGTTTGGCTAGCTTTCCCCTCGGAGGAGCAGCGATGGTCCAGAAATCCGCCACGACCGTGCCGGCCGATCTCAAGCGGCCGGAACTCCCGGCCGCCATGGCGAAGGTGGCGTGCAGATCCCGCCGATCACTCCCTTGACTAAGGAAAATGGGGCTCGTGCCTCCCAACAAGGCCATAGAACCGTAAAACCCGTGTGGTGGAGGCCTTCACTCCGCCTCAGTTGGCCAAAATTTACCAGGTTGCGGAACTGCTGGTGTGATCCACCCCTCGCTTGCTTTAGCTTGATGTACTCATTACGCTGAGAAAAGCACGACTTGGCGATTAGCGTCGCTCGATTCTAAGACCCATTTGTCGCGTCTAGGCCGGCGTAAAAAAATAACTTATACACCGGTAAGTGGCATTTCCCACAGTCCTTCTGATCCCATGAGGATCGTACCATGGCTTACGTCCCCGGCTACGCCCATGACATCTTTGTCAGCTATGCCCAGGTCGACGACCTGACGGATCAAGACGGCGTCGACGGGTGGGTGACAACACTGATCAAAAAGCTCAGCAACCGACTGGCGCAACGGCTGGGCCGGCGGGATAGCTTTTCGATCTGGTACGATCATTACCTCTCCCATCACGTCAATATCACCCCCGAAATTATGTCCACGCTGGAAAAGACGGCAACCCTGGTGGTCGTCCTCTCGCCAGGATACCTGGCATCGGAATGGTGCCAGCGGGAACGCCATACCTTCCTCAAGCTCGTCCAGGAACGAATAGGGGACAACGCCCGCGTTTTCCTCCTCCAGCGAGACAAAGTGGAGCTAGAGGAACGACCCGAGGAGTTTGGCGACTTACTCGGCTACAGGTTCTGGGTCCAGGATCGCGCAGGCAAGCCGCCACGGATCTTGGGGATGTCCCACGGCGGCCCGGACGAGGACGCCTATTTCGACGTTCTCAATGACCTGGCCTGGGAGCTATCTGAGAAGCTCAAACAGCTCAAGAACTCCGCGCTGCCGCCCAAGCCTTCGGATACGACTCAGGTGATCGCGATGCCTCATGCCGTGCCGGCGGCCTATCCGGCCTGCGCGGCCACCGTGTACCTTGCCGAGGTGACCGACGACCTGGACGGATTGAGAACCAAGGTAACCCGCAGTCTCCAACAGCGCAGTATCCGGGTGATCCCGGACACCTGGTATCCCCGCGACCCCAAAGCATTCCGCGCGGCCGTGGACGGGGGGCTGAATGAGGCCGATCTGTTCGTGCAGCTCCTGGGCAGCTTGCCGGGCCGCAAACCGCCTGATCTGAAGGAGGGATACGTCGGGTTCCAGCATCGGCGCGCCCGAGAGCGAGGTCTGCCGATCCTTCAGTGGCGCAACACCGCGCTTGATGTGCAGGCCGTCCAGCGAGACGTCGAGGACGCCGAGCACCGCGCCCTGTTGCTTGGGGCCTCCGTCCTGGCCGTCGACATCGAGGACTTCTGCCGCGAGATCGTCCAGCAGGTCGAGCGCAACAAGGAGGAGGGGCAAAAGAGCCCGTCCCGCGATGCCTTCGTCTTCGTGAATGTGAACCTGGACTACGACGGACCTGAGACCGCTGCTGCTCTCTGTCGTTACCTCGAGCAGCGTGGCATCGGCTACGTGCTACCGATCAACACGGGACAGGCCGAGGAAGTTCGCAAGGATCTGGAGGCAAACCTGCTGGAGTGCGACGGGATGATCATCGTCTACGGCCGCGTGAGCAGCGCGTGGGTCCGGGGCCAGCTCCGAGAGTTTCGCAAGCTGGCCTATCGCCGTGAGAAGGCAGCGCGTGCGCTCGCGGTCTTCCAGTGGGCTCCCGTGCCGAAAGACCCCATCGGCTTCGTGCTGCCCAAAATGACGACAATCGATTGCACCACGGGAATGGATGAGTCGCGGCTCAGGGCCTTTTTCGACAACCTGTTGAGCGAGGTGGTCGCATGAGCACCGCAACGGCAACAGGCATGTCGACCTTCCCTTATCCCGGACTACGTCCTTACGAGAAGTCGGAGGCGGATCTCTTCTTCGGCCGCGAAGAGCACGTCGACCAGCTTCTGGCCAAGCTGGAGCGGCACCGATTCCTCGCGGTCATCGGGCCGTCGGGATGCGGGAAGTCGTCGCTCGTCCGCGCCGGGCTGCTGGCGGGGGTGGAATCTGGGTTCATGCCACGCGCCGGTCTCAACTGGCGGGCTGCGGTGATGCGCCCCGGCGGCCAGCCCCTGGCCAACCTGGCGTCGGCTTTGCTTGCTCCCGACGGATTGGACCGGCGGATGGACGACCCGCAGGAGGATCTCGCGTTCCTCGGCGCCATTCTGCGCCGCGGGCCGCTCGGCTTGGTCGAGGCGTTTCGGGACGCCGGGCTCCCCGAGCGGACGAACCTCTTGGTGCTTGTCGACCAGTTCGAGGAGATCTTCCGGTACCACCGCCTCGGCGGAACAAGCGAGGCCAACGCCTTCGTCGACTTGCTGCTGACCTCGGCCGCCGAATCGTCTGCCCCGATCTACGTCGTGCTTACCATGCGATCCGACCACCTGGGCAACTGCACGGTCTTCCGCGACCTCCCCGAGGCGATGAACGACAGTCAGTTCCTCACTCCTCGGCTAACGCGCGAGCAGAACCGCGCGGCCATCGTCGGGCCGGCCAAGATGTTTGGCGTCGAGGTCCAGCCCGACGTCGTCACTCGCATCCTTAACGAGATGGGAACCGACCCCGACCAGCTCCCGCTCATGCAGCACCTTTTGATGCGGATGTGGCGCCGGGCCACCCAAGGCCGCGTCGAGCGCGACTTCGGCGGGCAGATCACGATGACCATTGAGGATTACGAGGCCGTCGGGGGCCTGGCCAATGCCCTGTCGAACCACGTCGAACGGATCTACCAGCGCCTCCCGGACGCCGCCTGCAAGCGGATCGCCGAGACGGCGTTCCGCAACCTCACCGAGATCACCCCAGACGGGCAAGTGGTCCGCCGGCCCGTGCGGCTCTCCGAGATCTGCGCCGTAGCGGACGCCTCCGCGGAGCAGGTCGTGCCGGTGCTCGACGAGTTCCGAGCCGAGGGCCGGTCGTTCCTCGTGCCACCGATCTCCGAGCCGCTTAACCCGGAGAAGGTGATCGACATCTCCCACGAGAGCTTGATTCGACAGTGGCGTCAGTTAGAGGACTGGACGAAAGATGAGGAGAAAGCCCACCAGACTGCCCGGGTGGTCACGGGCGAGATGCGCAAGTGGCATGAAAGCGGCCGGGACAAGCGCGCCCTGCTCACTGAACTGCGCCTGCTTGAGGCCGAGAACTGGGCGAAGACCCACCCCCGCCAGGTCCAGCCGGAAGAGCGGGAGTTTCTCAAGGCCAGCCGGGACCAGCTCGACCGCGAAGCACGCCAGTGGCGCGTGGTTAGTTGGATTCTAGCGGCTCTCGTTGTCTTCTTGCTTACCCTCGCGGCGGTGAACTTCTACGAGATCCAACGGGTTGGCGTTGCGGAGGTGCAAGCGACAAAGGAGAGGGACCGGGCTCAAATTGCGGAAGCGGATGCGAGAAAAGCCGAAGGGGTCGCGAAGGACGAAAGGGACCGAGCGCAAGAAGAGGCGACCAAGTCCCTGGACCTCCTCCGACAGAACCTCGAAACCAGGGCCCGGGCGCTCGCCGGCGAATCCCGGCGGATCCTGAGACAAGACTCTGCCGGTGCCCTCACGCTCGCGGTCCAAGCGAAGCGCATGACCGAGGACAAGAACTTTCGACCTCCCAAAGAGGTCGAACGAGCGCTTCTCAGCGCCCTTGGGTCACAACGGTTCGTCCCGCCGCTTTCACCGCTCTTCCCCTCGAGCACCCAGAAGATCACGGCAATCGCATTCAGCCCCGACGGACATTGGCTGGTCACGGGAGGCTTCGGTTCGGCCGCGCACCTCTGGCGGTTCGAGCCTGGGTCACATCGGTTGACTCCGGTCGTCCTGGATGGACACACCGAGTCGGTCGACATGGTCGCCGTCAGTTCGGGCGATCCACGTATTGCTACCCTCGACCACGAGGGGGTGATCCGGCTCTGGGGCCCGAAGCAGGTAGACCAAGGCCCGCCGCTGGTGCTGCTCAAGGGCGCAGCGAAGAAGTTCAGTGTCATCGCCCTGAGCGGCGAGGGGCACTGGCTCGCGGCGGGTGGCGAGGAGGGGGAAGCGTGGCTCTGGTCCTTGAAAAACGCCGACCGTTCCGCCTCCCCCGTGAGACTCTCCGGGCACACCCAGGAGATCCTTTGCTTGGCCTTCGATTCCAAAGGCAACTGGCTGGCAACGGCGGATCAAGCGGGTCTGGTACAACTCTGGAACCTGGCCGCTTCCCCAGCATCCCCCAAGTCCCTGGGCTCGGTCAGGCCTTCATGGGGGGTTTACGGGCTGGCATTCAGCCCCGATGGCCAGCGGCTGGCCGCGACTGACCTTGCCGGCTCGATCCGGCTCTGGAACCTGGGGGAGGGAGATCCGAGCGATTCAGTCGTCCTTCATTCGGAGGGCTCTTGGCCCGTGTCGGTCGCCTTCAGCGCCGATACGCGACGGCTGGCGACGAGCGACAACGCGGGCATAATCCGGTTCTGGGAGGCTAGTGCTTCGGAAGGCGCCACGCCATTCCAGGGCGTAGCTACCCTGGCGAGTTCAGTTGGCAAGCTCGCGTTCAGCTCGGGCGCTGGCCGATGGCTGGGTGCCATGGATTTCAGCGGAAGGGTATGGCTCTGGGATGTCAGTGGAGCCTACCCGGCGGTTATTTCACTAAACGATGCGACTGCGCAATGGCGGCGAGAGACAGCCAGCCGCGAATCCGCGTTCCCCGTCCCGAGATTACCGGCTCAAGTCAGCGGGTTCGCCTTTCACCCCGATGGTCGGTCGCTCGTGACAATCGGCGCGAAAGGCGGAGTCCTCTTGTGGGATCTATCGAAACTCGAAACGACGACCCCGTTCGACCCGTTCAGTTCCAAAGCCCGTGGCAGCGACTGGCCCCACACCCTTCTGGGGCAGAGTTCGGGCTATGCGACGGAGGATTCGACGGGGCAAAGTTTGGACCGCTCCTCACGTCTGTGGACGTCCGACCAAGCAGACACGTCCGCCTCTGTTGTTCTGCTGGTCAAGAAACCACTCCATTCGACAACCGTAAGAACGATTTATCTCGCGTCCGGGGCTTTTGGTCCGGACGGCCGGACCGTTGCGCTGCCCGGTCCGGATGGGTCCATCAAGCTCTGGGACGCCACCGCGCCGCTAAGCTCGGCCACCAAGCTGCTCCCGGGGCACCCGGGGCACAGAATCTATGCACTGGCTTTTAGCCCCGCGGTGCCCGGGGGGCGCCGATGGCTTGCGTCCGGGGCTAAAATGCGCTCGGTCCACAAGACTGCAGGCACTGTATCGCTCTGGGACCTTGACGTCCGTGATCCGACTGCTCCAGCGGCCGAATTGGGTGGCCATGAAGGGGAAATCCTGTCCCTCGCGTTCAGTCCCGATGGCCGCTGGCTGATCACCGGCGCAGGAGGGCCGGCCCGCCTCTGGGACTTGAAGAACGGATTGCCATCCAAACCCACGGTGGTGCTCGGTAAACCAGGAGTGCCAACCCGTGCCTTGGCGTTTCACCCGACGGCAACGGACTGGGTGGCCGTCGGGGGCGGCAATGGCGAGATCCTGCTCTGGAAACTGTCGAACGACCCGGTCAAGGACAGCCCGAGACTCCTATCGCCGCACACCGGACCGATCACACGGCTCGCGTTCACCGCCGACGGACGGTGGCTGATCTCGACGAGCGAGGACGGCACGGCCCGACGGTGGCCCTTCGACCCGCACGAGCCGGGAAGCCGGTTCGTCGAGCTCGCGCGGCATCCTGGGAGTATCACCTGCCTGGCGATCAGTCACGACGCCGATCGACGCTGGCTCGCGACCGGTGGTGCATACGGCGAAGTGCGGATTTGCCGACTGCATGGCGAGGCTTTCGAATCGTACCCGGTTTCCATGGACGGCTATCGCGACACAATCGTGGACCTCGCCTTCAGCGGCGATGGTCGTTCGCTGGCGATCTCCTGCGAAGACAAGAGCGTTCGGGTCGTGATGATCAACGAGACCGGGCACGTCTCGGACTCGCCAATTCTCTTGGGAGACGAGGACGAGAAGAGCACGTTGGTCGGACTCGATACGAACGGTCGAATGCTGATCGCCGCAGGCCCGCACGGCACGGCACGGGTCTGGCCCCTGCGGTGGATGCCCGGTCTCGACCGGCTCGCCGCTCAGCTTGCAAAACGCAACCTCTCCCACGACGAGTGGGAACGGCACTTCCCCAAGGAAGACTACCGTAAGACCTTCGACCTTCTGCCGATCCACGAAAGCCTGTTCGACGCCGCGCGGGGCCTGGCGAAGCAGGGTCAGAAAGACGAGGCTCTGCGGCGCCTGCGTCAACTGACAGCGATGGACCGCGGACCGGGGATTGTGCCAGAAGCGGAGGTCGATCGGTCCGTGGCGGAGGGGATGATCGAGAACGGCAGAAATCTCGCCAAGAATGGTGAGAAGGACCAGGCGATCGAACAGTTCCTCGCCGCGTGCAAGCTCGTGCCCAAGATCGTCGTTGACCCTCAAAAGGAGGCCGACAAGTATGAGGTGATGGGCATGATCGCCGAGGTCGATGGCCTGATCGAGAGCATTCGAAACGCCTCCACCAAACCCGAGACGCCGGGCCAGAATCAGACCACCCAAGCCGAGGAAAACGCGGAGACGCTCGAAACCCGGCTCCAGAAAGCTCAGAACCGCTACGCGGCCTCCGTACAGTTGAACCAGCAGGGCCGCCTGGGTCTCTTCGCTGAAATAGAGAGGACGGGGAGGCGTTTGAAGGCCATCGAAAACGATAGGGAGGCCCGACAACTGGCAGCCGGGGTCATGACGGAGGCATTCCGAAAAAGTATCGAAAACGATAGGAAGGCCCGACAACTGGCAGCCGAGGGAATGATCGGTAGGGCGGTCGAGGAATTCAAAGCGGCGGTGAAGCTGGCCCCTGAACTCTTCAGCTACCAGCCCGAGGCCACGGCCCGCCAGGTCGCCTCCGCGCGTGCCAGAGAAGCTTATGAGAACGGCCGCCGGCGTGTAACCGAAAGGAAGACGAACGAGGCTCTCAAGGAATTTGAGCTGGCCGTGACGCTGGCCCCAGATGATTACCAGAATTCGCCGGAAGCCATGGTCCAGAACCTGACCTCGTCCGAAGCGACCGAGGCCGATACGAATGGTCGACAACTGGCCGCCGAAAACAAGCTGAAAGCAGCGATTATCGCGCTGCGCAAGGCCCACGACCTCGACAAGAGTAGCTACGGCTATGACCCGGTCGACGAGGCCAACCAGGTGGCTCGCGATAAAAAGTTGTGGCAGGCTGACAAACCGCTACAAGAACTTGTGGGCCACACGCGTGCCAAAGAGTACGACCAGGCCAAGGCCATGTTCAAGCAAGCACAGTTACTGGACCCGGGCCTGGCATTTGAACCGCAAGCCTACGTCAACCAAGTACATGCGCGGCTGCTTGTGGAGGAGGGAACTCGACTCATCGCCAATCAGGGCAAGCAGAACGCCTCGACGCTGGAGCTGAAAGAGAGCCTTGAAAAGTTCCGCGAGGCCAAAGGCCTCGATCCGAGATTGGAATACGATCCCGAACGGCTCGCCAACCGGCAAGCCGGCCGGGTCTGGCTCGCTCGGGCACGATCCTTCGCAGCTCATGATCCCCCGGCGGCAAAGGCCGCCCTCGAGAAAGCCAAGAGCTTGCTCACCGGTCTCAATCCGCAGGAGCCGAATCAGTTCGCCACGCTGGATCCCGAGACGCAACAGCGACTCCACGCGGCGCTGGCGGCCCAGAGAATGAACCTCGGGCTCTCGGTCGAATCGGCCGGCGTCACCTTCTGCAAGAACGGGTTTCCCGACGACGCGTTGGCGCTTTACGAGCATGCGTGCGCTCTGGACCCGCTCCTGAGCGTCTCGGCAAACTTCTGGAACTCACTCTGCTGGCATGGATCTCTTCAAGGCGCCGATGGTGCGAAGCGATTCGGCTTCGCCGCCGACCTCGCCTTGGCCCTCGAACCGGCAAACGGCAATTACCGAGACACCCGCGGCCTCGCGCGGGCGCTCCAAGGTGACAGAGAGGGCGCTGCCCGTGACTTCGAGGCCTATCTCTGGTTTTCCGCCAATTACAGATATCGCAAGGAACGACGGGAATGGATCAGCCTGCTGCGGTCACCCAAACCGGTCGAACAGATATTCACCCCGGAGGTTCTCAAACGGCTGAAGAAAGAGTAGAGACAACCCCTCCATGTTCGAGAAGACGAGAAGATGAAAGGTGACATAGCGTCAGGTAAGCTCGAGAAAGGGGGAAGAGACACGAACTTGG
>Ga0209039_10003892_pt1 | contig 11352 bp, 8 predicted proteins | sample BogFormECP12_OM1_FD_188238 | JGI IMG/M metagenome (GOLD analysis project Ga0209039, IMG submission 188238) | Bog forest soil microbial communities from Calvert Island, British Columbia, Canada - ECP12_OM1 (SPAdes) (version 2) | ecosystem: Environmental > Aquatic > Freshwater > Wetlands > Bog ... | reverse complement strand
GGAAACCAGCCTTAACCGGGTTGCAGACCTAGTACGGAGGGCCGTTCTTGAGCTTCATCACCTCATGGTTGACTATGAGCCCGCAAAGTCGTTCTTTCTCTTCACCAAGAATTCCAGAAAAGAAATAGAAGAAGATCTGACACAGCTTGCGTGGTTTTTGTTCCGTTGCGGTTACGCGGTGAACCGGATTGCCTCCGGATATTATAAGGATCTTCTTTCCGAGTTCCTCAACGACAAGCTCTTGGATTATTTGATCGCGACCGAACGAGACCTTGACACCCTCCAAGGGCTTTCCAACCATTTGTCCGCGCTGTGCCTCTTGGATTTCTCAAATTATTTTGAAATGCCGGCCGATTACAAGGGGTTCGACGATCCGCGGGACCTTGAGCGCCACATAAGATTCATGAAAAGCAAAAACAGACGAGGAGCGAATCTTCTGAAAAGGACGACTGAACTCCGCCGTCTGTACAGAGCGAGACCGCACGGCCAATTGGCCTGGAATTTTCTCCTGGCGCTATATTACACGGCTTTCGGAGATTACCACGGGGAGCATCGCTATAGGGACCCCCGAGGCGCGGCGGCGATTCAGTTGTACAAGCCGGTGTTGGATCGCGCCGCTATGGAGAAAAGGGCGGAGGAGGATCTAAAGGAGAGCGGTCGCTGCTTCAGCTCGAAGACAAGGGAAGAGATGGCCGGGTTGCTCAAGTTGGTAATGGACTCACTTGACAATCCCGACAAGGTCAAAGGAAAGAAAGTTAAGGTCTTGGGTGACATCTCTTCAGGCGCAATGGGAAAGGTGAGCATAGGAATTTTCCGAAATCAGATCGTGGCGCTCAAAAAGGTCAAGGCCCATATCTCTCCCACTCTCGGAGATCCCGAGAAGCTCCTAACCTACGAGGCGGCGATGCACGCCAGGGTGCAGTCACCGGAACAACATCCCTATATTGTTGAGTATCATGGGTTGATGGAACAGAACGACGAAAAGCTGCTTATTAATGGCTACCATCCAAACGACAATGTTACGCAGCTCGTTGAGAGAAACTGGCAGGAAAAGTACAAACCGCCGTTCTCCACGGAAAGCAGATTAAACCTGGCTACACTGGAAATCATTATTAATCAACTCTTGGAATGTCTGAGAGTGCTCCGGGCCAAAGGCGTGGTGCACAGGGATCTTAAGACGGACAATATCCTATATATGGTCGATGAGAACGAACGGCTCAACCGTATTAAGGTGATTGATTTCGGAGTGGCACTGGCAGTAGGGCAGGGGGCCATTGAAGACCTTTTCAAGGGAAAGGTTGTGGGGACATTCGCCTATATGGCGCCGGAGCAGGCGAGAGGCAAGAGCGTTTTTCAGTCCGACCTTTACAGTGTGGGCGCAATCTTCACAGTGCTGTTGACTGGCAAGCTGCCCATGGTGTTTCCAAAGACCGCCAACCGCCAGGATCTAATCAAACAAATACTTAGGATCGAGCGTGAACCTCGCCCTAAATTAACTCAGCTCAATCCGTTGCTGAAAAAGAATACAACGCTTGAGCACATTGCAGCCACAGTAGAGAGCATGATGGACTTGGATCCTTCAAGACGCCCCAATCTGGAAGAGGTCCAGGCGGCATTCGACGGCGTGTTCCAGCACGTTGGCGAGGCAAAGCACTCCATCAGCATCTATTACCACAAGACGTGACGGCGGTTTTTCCATAGCTCTAGGGCATGTGCCGAAAGTCTTGACCTTCTGACCTCGGGGGCACATACCGACCGGGGACACTGATCGGTGGGACAGGCATCTTGCCTGTCTCTGAAGGACGGGCAGGATGCCCGCCCCACCGATGAGATTGCTTCGTCGTTTCATTCCTCGCAATGACAGAATGAGCAAAGCGAACTAAGAATCCGGCAATGGATACAACGGGAGCTAGCGTGCGAAGGCTATCCAGTCAACACGCTTTGCTCAATCTCTTCCAATTTCGCTTGCAATTCTTCCCACTGTGATTCCAATTCCCGGATCTCCCTGTCCAGGAGTGGGCCTTCTTCCAAAAGAGGAACAATCAATTCCTTTTTGTCGTAATTGGCCGGTTCCGCCAATTGACTCTCTATTTCCTTTCTGCGGGACTCTTTGGTTTCCAGATCGCGTTCGATCTTCTGAATTTCATCTCTTATGGGGGCCTGTCTCTTGAACAGAGCGATCCGGCCCTGAGCCTCTCGGCGTTTACGTTCCTTCCGGGATTCTGTCGCCGCAGATGACTCGCTCTCCTTCATAGTTGGTACAACCTCTAAGGCCGGGGCTTCCAGCTGGGCCTGCGACTCAAGCCCTTTCTTGTACTGGTAATCCTCATAGTTCCCTAAGTAATACTCAGCACTCCCTTTCTCGACCTCGAGGATGCCTGTACAAATTGAATTCATGAGCCGGCGGTCATGGGTGATGAGGAGAAGGGTCCCCTCGTACTTTTTCAGACCCTCCTCGAGGATTTCACACGACGGAATGTCCAGATGGTTGGTCGGCTCATCCATTAAGAGCAAGTTCGGAGGCGAGAGCAGTATCTTGGTCAAAGCCAATCTGCTCTTTTCACCTCCGGAAAGCACTTTGACCTTTTTCTGCACGTCATCCCCGGAGAAGAGGAACGCCCCGAGAAGGTTGCGAACTTCCTGCTCTATGATACCGGGAGAGACAGAAGCCACCTCCTGGAGGATAGACCTCTCCGAGTTCAGGCTCTCGGACTGGTGTTGTGCAAAGTAGCCTGGCTTAACCATATGCCCGTACTTCACGTTTCCCCCCTCGTAGGACAAAAGGCCGGCAATAATCTTCATTAAAGTGGATTTTCCTGCTCCGTTGGGGCCGACCAGTCCGATGCGGTCTCCTCGATCTACGTTGAGCGAGAAGCCGCTATACACGGTATTTTGGCCGAATTGCTTGACAAGGCCCGTTATTTCCAGGGCCCGTTTGCCGGAAGAGGGCGACTTAGGAAACGTGAACTTGAGGGTCTTGGGCCTGGGAGGAAGCTCAACCCTTTCCATTTTGTCCAGCATCTTAACTCGGCTCTGAACGCGGCTGGCAGTCCTGGCCTTGACCCTGTTTTGGTTGATGAACTTCTGTATGCGCTTGATCTTCTCTTGCTGGTTTTTGTGCGAGGCGATGAGGATCTGGTCCTGCATCTGCCTTGTTATTTCGTAGGTATCGTAGTTGCCCGAATAAACGGAGACCTTCCCGCGGTCCACCTCCATTATCTTGTTCACCAATCTGTTTAAGAAGGCGCGATCGTGAGAAACCAGGACCAGGGCCCCATTGAAGCCTGTGAGATATTCCTCGACCCAGAGTAGACTCTCCAAGTCCAAGTGATTGGTGGGCTCGTCCAGCAGGAGCACATCGGGCTCTGCAAGAAGGATCTTGGCAAGGGCCACTCTCATGCGCCAGCCGCCGGAAAACTCGCTCCAGCGCCTTTGCGCATCCGTGGGTTGGAATCCGAGCCCCTGCAGAACTTTCAACGCGCGAGCCTCCAACGTGTACCCGTCATAGCGCTCGAACTCCAGCAGAAGACGGCCCTGCTCGTCTATGATGGATTCCGCGTGAGCGCTATGTTCGGAAAGGCGCGCCATCTCCTTTTCCAAATCCCGAAGACGTTCCCGCACATTCTGGAGATCTTCCGAGATGTTCATCACCTCTTGCAGGATAGGGCCGTCATTGCCCTGTATAAGCTCCTGATGGAGGATGCCCATTCGGATCTTTTTTTCAATGGAGACATCCCCGTCATCCGGCGTGAGAGCGCCTTCCATCATTCCCAGAATTGTCGACTTGCCCGCGCCGTTCGGGCCGACTATCCCTATGCGGTCGCCCCGCTGAACGCTTATGTTTACCTCCTGGAATAGAGGTTTACCGTTGAAAAACTTTGAGACATTGTTCAGAAAAATCAAATCTTCTCTCCAGAAATCGCGGGATTCAAAGTCAAAGCTATTATAGCCCTTTTACTGTTCTTTCCCAACCGTTCGTGATGACAATTGCCACGATGGGCTTTTGCAAGCTGGCATCGATTCGCCGCGCATGCAACCAGGCCATGAAAAGGAGCCCACCTTGTTGAACGAATCACGATTTGCCTTTTCGCGCCATGCTTTGTTTGAAGCTGGAAGCTTCCTCCATTTATGATCATTATGTGGGCGTGGTGTGTCAGCCCGCACACCAGGGCTCTCGTGGGCTCTTGAATGCGACGCATTTAAGGTCATTTGGAGAAATTGAGATTTGCGGTCATCATAATGCATTATCGCGATTCTAAGATCGCCTGAGAATACCCTCATCAAATCATGCTCTTTGCCTTCAGCTCTGCTTTGAGCCATGCGTATGCCACGGGCGCGGCGATCAAACCCGCAATTCCAAAGATAGCCTCCATAACCAGCATTGCTGAAAGCAGTTCCCATGCGCTGGCTTGAACCTCTCCGCCAACTATGCGTGCGTTAAAGAAATACTCCAGTTTATGAATCCCTACGAGAAAGGCAAACGAAGCCGCTGCCGCGCCTAATGACACGCTTAGGCTGATCAAAACGATAACGGTATTTGAAATAAGGTTGCCAACGACGGGGAGGAGACCAGCGACAAAAGTGAGCGGGATAAGAACTTTCACCATCGGCAAGTGAAGACCGAAAAGTGGCAATATGGCCATCAAATAGAGGGCAGTAAAGATCGTGTTTAGTGCCGAGATCTTCACCTGTGCGAAAACCACCTTGTCGAACGCGTCGGCCAACGCTCCCGTCCGGGTGTACAGGGCAGCGATGAAAGGCCGGCGGTCGTCCGGATCAAAGTGGTGTAGGGCGGTCATGCCGCCAATGACCATGCCAAAGAGCACATGAACGAGCGTTTTAATCCCAGCCATCCCCGCTGAGGAGATTTTATGAGCATGCTCTCGTAACATATCGGCGATCTGCTCACGCAGTTCTTCTATTGTGTAAGGAATGGCTTCCGCTATATCGGGAGGCAGGGTGCGTCTCGCGTTCTCCAGCGTTTCCGCTACAACTGCCAGTAACGCAGCCATGCCCCGGCTGCCGTGGAGGAACGACCAGAGTCCTACGCCGACGCCGAGTAGGGCCAACACAACAATAATGGCTAACGCAGCCAACGCGAATTTGTGCGCCAGTCCTCGCCTTTGTACAGGGAGCCGCCGGCCGAGCTTGACAGTTAACACATGAACAGTAAGTCCGGCGAAAACCGTCGGCAGCAAGTGAAAGTACAGCACCACCAGAACCGCAATTACCCCTAGGACGTAGCTGGCAACCTCGGCTCCCGGCATCAGGGGCGCTTCGTTTCCTGGTGCCAGGACCATAAGGTCGTTGGAATCTCTCACAGCCATTTGAACTCCCTCAAAGCCCTGCCTAAACTTCAGGGCATCATAGACCTCTTGCTATTCTTTACCAACCGTTTAGGCCGCGTCCGGCGAGCCTCCGTCTGGACATCAACCACTAATCGTCTTATAAATAAACGACAGTGAACCAAAAACTGCAGAATAAGGTGTGCCGTTGTCATCAAGACCGCATGACAGACTGAAAGTATCCATTCCCGAATCAGACAAGTGATCCATGAAGAACACCGTCTTTCAGAACATAACACGCCTGGTGGGAAGGGCCATAGGCGATTTCAAGCTGATCGAAAACGGCGACCGCGTGCTTGTGGCTTTGTCAGGCGGCAAAGACTCCTGGTCGCTGCTCTATGCGCTTAAGCATCTGCAGACCAAGGCCCCGGTCAATTTCGAGGTGGCCGCGGTGACAATCCATCCGGGGAATACAGTGTTCGATTGCGCTCACCTTTCGGAACGCCTTGACCGCGACGGAATAGCTCACCGGATCATACCGGGTGACATAGTGCAAGTGGTGAATGAGAATCTTACGGAAGGCACCAATCCATGCTCTTTCTGCTCGCGGCTGCGCCGGGGCATGCTCTATACGTACGCGGTGAGGGAAGGTTGGAATAAAATTGCACTCGGGCATCATCTCGATGACTTCGTGGAAACTCTGTTGCTCAATCTCTTCTTCAACGGTTCAATTAAAGGTATGAGCCCTCACCTTCTCGCGGACGATGGCCGGAACACCATTATTCGCCCCTTGGTCTATGTGAAGGAAGAGTTAACTCGCCAGTGTGCCCAAAGTCTCGGAGTCCCGATTCTGGGATGTTCCTGCGCGTACCAGGGGATGAGTGGTTCTCGACGGCAATGGGTAAAGGGGCTGCTGAACCAGATCGAAGGGGAGGTTCCTCACGTGCGATCCAGCCTGCTTGCATCTATGGGAAGGGTTCGTAGCAGGCACCTGCTGACCGCCTGGAAGGATCCGATGGGCGAAGAAGCTTTCTCAGTTACAGAGGAAGGTGTAAATTAATAGTGGTGATTATAAAGCCGTTAACAACAGGCGCCATGCGGGTCGGTGGATTTGTAGAGGCATGGCATGCCGTGCCCCTACCTATTGAAATAACCTGAGTTTCTTGTATATTCCGACTGGGCCGGCGTCGGCTGTTAAAATGGCTCGCTGCTTTTGCAACTGTGTCCGATATCCATCGGAACCAGTAGGGCGACGCGGCACTCTGATTTCACGAGGTCAGTTCAGGAAGGAAGCATGTTTACGGGCATAATTGAAGCGCGAGGGAAGATAAAAGGTATGGAGCCCAGAGGCGCCTTCGTCAGAATTCGCATCGCTTCAGACCTCGATTTAACGGATGTGAAAGAAGGGGATTCCATTTCCGTCAATGGGGCCTGTTTAACTGCGACGGCAATTGACTCCTCGCTTTATGAGTTCACCGCGGATGTCTCTTCGGAAACCCTGCGAGTAACAACTCTCGGTAATATGAAAGCCGGTGCTGGAGTCAACCTGGAAAAAGCAATGCGGCTGGATTCACGACTCGGGGGGCATCTGGTGGCCGGCCACGTGGATTGTGTAGGGCAGGTGGTTGAGAAGCGTCCTACTGGAGTGGGGTTCCTTATGGGTTTCCTCGTGGACTCGGAGCGCTATCTGATTGAGAAAGGGAGCGTTGCTGTTGACGGGGTGAGCCTGACGGTGAATCGAGTGCAAGGTCAGCGCTTCTGGGTCATGATCATCCCGCATACTGCGCTGTTAACGGGGTTGACCGAAAAAAAGATCAATGATACAGTTAACGTGGAATTTGACCTTATCGGAAAGTATATTGAAAAGTTCATTTCCGCGCGCGGAGAAAAGGCCGGCGTGGACGAACAGACTCTTAGAGAGCATGGATTTATCTGAAGGAGGACGGCTTAATGAGCGTTCTGGTCGAAATTGAAGAGGCCATTGAAGAAATTAGACATGGCCGAATGGTAATACTCGTTGATGACGAAGATCGTGAAAATGAAGGCGATCTCACTATGGCCGCTGAAAAGGTTACTCCAGAGGCCATCAACTTCATGACAAAGTACGGCCGAGGTTTGCTGTGCCTATCCATGACCCCGGAAAAGATCCAGTCCTTAGAACTCCCCATGATGGTGAATAACAACAAGTCCCCTTTTGGAACGGGGTTCACGGTCTCCATCGAGGCGGCTAAAGGGGTTACGACGGGTATTTCAGCTCACGATAGGGCGGTAACTATTATCACCGCGGTTGACAAGGATGCCTCACCAAAGGACTTGATTTCGCCCGGCCACGTGTTTCCTCTGAGGGCTCGGGGAGGCGGTGTTCTGGTGCGTGCAGGACAGACCGAAGGGAGCGTGGATCTGGCCCGACTTGCGGGCTTCACCCCTGCAGGTGTGATCTGCGAAGTGATGAACGATGACGGCACGATGGCGAGGCTTCCTGACCTTATGGTTATGGCTGAGCGCCACGGGCTCAAGATATGCACCATCAAGGATCTCATCAAGTACCGCATGCACAACGAGAGGCTCGTCAGACGGGGCGCTGAGACAACCCTCCCCACCGATTTCGGGGGGGACTTCAGGCTCATCGTGTACGAAAACGACGTGGATAAGCATAACCATGTGGCCCTCGTTAAGGGAGAAGTCAATCCTGACGAAGCAATTCTTGTCCGGGTTCATTCCGAGTGCCTGACCGGTGATGTTTTCGGTTCCAAGCGGTGCGACTGCGGGAGTCAGTTGGAAAAGGCCATGCACATGGTTGAAGAGGCCGGCAAAGGCGTCATCCTGTACATGCAGCAGGAGGGCCGCGGCATCGGTTTGTTGAACAAAATTAAAGCATACGCCCTTCAGGACCAGGGGTGTGACACCGTCGAAGCCAACCTAAGACTAGGCTTCAAACCTGACTTGAGAGACTATGGTATAGGGGCCCAGATGCTGGCGGATCTCGGGGTTCGCAAGATGCGCCTGATGACCAACAATCCCACCAAAATAGTGGGATTAGAGGGTTACGGCCTGGAGGTAGTGGAACAGATACCCATCTTTGTCGAGCCGTGCGCCACGAACCTTCGCTATCTCAAGACCAAGAAAGACAAGATGGGTCACCTTTATGATCTCAAGAATCTACCTTGACGGTGGGTGCAGGGACAGGCGGCAATAAGGCCGCCCAGTCGAATGAAACATCGGAGGCTGCATGACCAGACAGATTGAAGGAGGTCTCGACGCCCGTGGCTTGAAAGCAGCTCTCGTGGCAAGCCGCTTCAATGATTTTATTGTGTCGAGGTTGATTTCGGGCGCCATCGACGCACTGGTGCGACACGGAGCTTCTGAGGGAGATATTACAATTGTGAGAGTCCCAGGGGCCTTCGAAATTCCGCAGGCGGTGTCAGCAATGGTTCGCTCGGGACAGCACGACGTCGTAGTAGCCCTGGGAGCCGTTATCAGGGGCTCGACTCCACACTTTGACTATATCGCAGCCGAGGTTGCCAAAGGAGTGGCCCAGACCGCTTTGCAAGCCTCTATTCCAGTCAGCTTTGGCGTGTTGACCACGGACACGATAGAACAGGCAATCGAGAGGGCGGGCTCCAAGGCAGGTAACAAAGGTGCTGAAGCAGCCATGTCCGCTATTGAGATGGCTAATCTTCTCAAGCAAATGTAATTGAGACCAGGTCCTCAAGGTCTGACAATATTTACATTTCTATACGGAAACTCTTCATTTTCTAGTGCCTTCCAGACGCAAGACTCGTGAATTCGTGCTTCAGGTGTTGTTCGCGGCCGACGCCAGGAACCAAGACCCGGCTGAGGTGTGGGAGTTCCTGGAGAGACATTTCGAATCCGATCCGGAGGAAGTCGTCAAGATGCATCGGGTCATGAAGGACTTTGCTCGCGACCTCGTGTTGGCCGTATCCCGCGACTTGAAAGTAATAGACGAGCTGATAGCCCAATCGTCCCATCATTGGAAGCTGCACAGAATCAACCGCGTTGACCGCAATATCCTGAGAATGGCTATAGCGGAGATTACCAATTTTCCGGAGATTCCCAGCAGAGTCATCTTGAATGAGGCCGTAGAGATCGGGAAGAAGTACGGCGCAGACAATTCCTCAGCTTTTATCAACGGAATTCTGGACCGAATTCACAATTTGGAACCCCGGCCCTCTTCTACTGCACAATTGCACAAGATTATCACAGAACTTGACGAATCCGGCACAACAGTCTAAAATTGTAATGCAATCTTCTGACCTCAAAGTCAGAGGTAACAACTCATGAGGATCCGCGCCATCCACCGCCCGCTCATAACTTTCCGCTTGCGTACTCTCTGCACTCGCAGTGCGCTTGTCTTTGCTGCACTTATAGCTGTTTCTTCCTTTGGCCAGTCCCTTTGCTTTGAGGCGGCAGCCCAAACCGGTGGTGAAGGTAAGTCTCAAGCCTCTGGGGCAGGCGACGTTCCGCCAGGTCAAAGCGTTGCTCCTATTGGAAACAGCGGGTACCTGGTTCCCATACCAGAGATCCGGATGAATCGGATCATAGGGGACAAGTCGGCTCCCTCCTCTACCCCGACGCCGCCAAAGGAACTGCCCTCTGTCACCCCGGCCCCGGCGAAAGAACTTCCTTCCGTGGAGGAAGAGGGGCCTCCTCCGCCCGCGGAGCGTCCCGCCGCACTACCGGATGGGCCTGATGTCAATAGCTTGCCTTTTGAGCCTTTGGATCGTAGACCCGAGGTAGAGAAGCCTCTGGAGCCGAGGCCGGTTCAGGAGGCCCCGGAGAAAGAATACCGCCCTCCCGTGTTACAGTCCCCGGCAGTGCCGGAAGATATTATGGAGGCCCCTGCACCGAAAAAAGAGCGTCTGGGAAAAAAGACCGCGCCGGTAATGCCACCCCTGCTGGACCTGGAACCAGTGAAAAGGACTTCGAAGAATACGCCCCTCGAATCGACCAAGGCCCAAGATGATGCCGGCTCCAAGGAGGGGATACCGCTTGATCCGCGGCGTGAGCCGGAAACAATCCCTGCGGTAGAGCCGGAAGCGCCAAAGGAAGTATTGGCCCCACCGGAACCCGCGCAGCGGCCTCTGACAGCTCCGACCCCCGAACATTTACCCGAACCTGCATTGAAGGAGCCGGTTCCTTCAGCGCTCACGCCTCCGGCCGTCGAGGAACCGGCAGAACCTGAACCAGCCCTTCCCGCGGTCGAGCAACCGATTCCGCCCGCGAAAGAGATCCTGCCCTCTCCCTTGGCCCAGGAAGCCTTGGATAGCCCGGAAGTCAGGGAGTACCTGAGAGAGACCGCTCCTTTGCTAGAGGAACTCTCCCTGCTCATGACCAGAGCCCCGTCGCTGAACATCGCCGATTACGACCCTTCCGACGCCGACGCCCCCATCGTGCCCAAGGAGATCTACCTGAAGATGGATTCAATGAAGAGGGAACTTCAGAACCTTGATTCGAAGACGTTCGCCATAATCCCCCCGCCCAAGTATGGACCCTTTCATGCCGTAATACGTGAATCAATAACAGAGACCTACCAGGCATGTGATGCCATTATCAGCTACCTTAACGAGAGAAACGACGAAAACTTCCAGAAGATCATGGAACACCTGACCAAGGCCCGTGAACTCATCAGGAAGACGCGGAGCGCTCAGGGTTGAACAGAAGCGGCACGGTTCAGCGGGAACTATTGTGGGAAATTTTTCTCCTCGGATGTCGGTCCGAAGCCTTCTGATCCGCACGGCCTCTGCAATTACTCGTCATGCCGACGATTCTTGCCGGAATCTTTTGACATCTTGTCAAGAATTTTGACAGGGCGAAGTCTCGATGGCACCAACGAGTCCTTCCATTCTCCAAATAATACCTCAGTATATCAGTTAATTGTTCCGCTAACCTGCTTGCTCGATTTGGCACGACCATTGCTACTCATGAATAACTTTGTGTGTGTGGCGGGAAAAGGCTACGTAGAGGCTGCGAGGTCACACCCGCATCAAGAGGCATTCCTGAAAAACGCATTTTCCCGCCAGCCAATGATGCACAAATCGAGTCTTAT
>Ga0209039_10003891_pt1 | contig 11353 bp, 10 predicted proteins | sample BogFormECP12_OM1_FD_188238 | JGI IMG/M metagenome (GOLD analysis project Ga0209039, IMG submission 188238) | Bog forest soil microbial communities from Calvert Island, British Columbia, Canada - ECP12_OM1 (SPAdes) (version 2) | ecosystem: Environmental > Aquatic > Freshwater > Wetlands > Bog ... | reverse complement strand
TACAAGGTGGGCGGCGAAGGATGGTGGGACTATCTCACCGCGGACTCCGACGCGCGGCGCGTCTACATCTCCCGCGGCACTCACGTGATGGTGCTCGACGCGGATTCCGGCAAGAGCGTGGGTGATATTCCCGACACGCAGGGCGTGCACGGCATCGCTCTGGCGCCGGAACTCGGACGCGGATTCACCAGCAACGGCCGCGAAGGCACGGTCAGCATTTTCGATATCAAGACCCTGGCCACAGGCAGCAAGGTGAAAGTGGGCGACAATCCGGACGCAATTCTTTACGATCCGGCCACCAAGCGCGTGTTCACCTTCAACGGGCGGAGCCAGGATTCGACCGCGATTGACGCCGCCAGCGGCAAGGTGCTGGGCACCATCAAACTGGACGGCAAGCCGGAGTTCGCGGCCAGCGATGCCAAGGGAATGATCTACGTCAATATCGAGGACAAGAGCGAGTTGACGGCGATTGATCCGAGCAAACTCGAAGTCAAGGCGAAGTGGCCGCTGGCCCCGTGCACGGAGCCGAGCGGGCTCTCGATTGATCGCAAGAACCGGCGCCTGTTTGTAGGCTGCGACAACAAGATGATGGCGGTGGTAGATGCCGATAGCGGCAAGGTGCTGGCCACGCCGGCGATCGGAGAGGGCGTGGACGCGACCACTTTCGATCCCGAAACCGGTCTGGCTTTTGCCTCGTGCGGCGAGGGCGTGCTCACGGTGGTGAAAGAAGAGTCGCCGGACAAGTTCAGCGTGGCGGAGAATGTTCCGACCAAGCGGGGAGCGCGCACTCTGGCACTCGATGCGAAGACCCACAATATCTTCGTCGTGACCGCCGACTTCGGACCGCGTCCGGAGGCGACGGCGGACAATCCACATCCCCGGCCTCCGATGCTCCCCGACAGCTTCGTGGTGCTGGTGGTAGGGAAATAGCGGCAGGCCCTGGCCCAGACCTAGGGGCGGACCGTCAGCGTACGAAATCAGCTATGGCTCATCACATCCTCGCGGGATCCACTCCGCGAGGATGTTCTTGCTAAAGGCCTTCCCAAAGCACTCGATTCGGGCTAGGATATTGCAACTCTGATCGGCCGTACGACCGTTCGGTTGGACCGCTGCGCGCCGTGGGGCGGAGCGCAGATTCTAACAAAACTGAATCCAGGGAGTTCCTACGCAGGCGTCCCATTTCCTGGGTCGCCGCTGGGGCAGACAGAGTCTAAACAGTTAGGGGCTTTTCTTGCAGATGACGATTCCCGACGAAAAATTCTACCGCGCGCAAATCACGAAGCGCGTTGATTTCGCTCCCGACCTGTGGATGTTCCGCATCCGCAGCGGGGGCGAGTTCAAGTTCGTCCCCGGCCAGTATGCCACGCTGGGAGTCGAGGAGAGCGGAAAACGCATCGAACGTCCGTATTCGATTGCGTCCTCGCCGTCGGAGGATGAAGTTGAGTTCTTCTTCGAACTCGTGCCCGAAGGCGCGCTGACGCCCCTGCTGCACAAAATGCAGCCCGGCGACCAGTTGCTGATGCGCAAAGTACCCAAGGGCAGGTTTTCGCTGGACACGCAGAACGGGCGGACGAACCATCTGCTGATTTCGACGGTGACCGGAGTAGCGCCGTTTGTGAGCTACGTTCGCACCCTGTACAAGGACTGGAAAGAAGGGCAATTTGACGGTTCGCACAAACTCTTCCTGTTGAACGGAGCCAGCCGGCCGTGGGAGTTCGGCTACCGCGAAGAACTGAGCTGGTTTGACAAAGAGCTGCCGTGGTTCAAGTATGTGCCGACGGTCAGCCGTCCCTGGGATCACGAAGACTGGTCGGGGGAAATCGGGCGGGCGGATGACATTCTCCGCAAATATGCGGATCACTGGGAACTGGAGCCCTGCAACACGGTGGCTTACCTGTGCGGGCATCCAGATATGATCGAGCACAGCAAAGCGATTCTGAAGCGGCGAGGATTCACCGACAAGGGATCAGTGAAGGAAGAAGTGTATTGGGTGCCGGCAAAGTAGCGTCTAGCTTTCCGCCGGAGCAAAGCAAACCAGCACCGCGAGTTCTTGCGAAATGTCATAGAAGTGGTGCTCGACTTGGGCGGGTACAAAAAGAACACTGCCGGCGCGAACCTCCCGGCCTTCATCGCCAACGCGAAAGCGGGCCCTCCCGCGAATCACGTAATACAGTTCATCCTCGCGATGCGGATTCTGTGGGTCTGTCGCTCCGGCCGCGAGCACGTACAGACCAGTGCTCATCGCCGGAACACGAAGGAATTCCTGATACAACTTGCCGCTTCGGGCGCGTTGCCGTTCTACGTCGGCAAACTCGGCAAAGAGGGCCTTCACGCCAGAATCCCTGCAAAGATGAGACTGGTGAATTGCGGAACCAGATTGTGCGTCTGCAATTCACCTTCCGGCTTATACCACTGGTAAATCCAGTTGATCATTCCAAGCAGGGCAAAGGCGGCGGCGCGGGGGCTGACGGCGCCCTTCGCCTGGCGGGCGCGCTGCACTTCGGCCATCAGGTTTTCGACGAAGTGAATGTAGTCCTTCTTGCGCATGTTGATGCGTTTGCGGAGTACGGGCGGCAGGGGATGGTTCTCGTGCAGCATGACCGTGATCTCGCGGTCGAGCGGGCTAAGCACAACCTCGATGTGCAGCCGGATCAAGGCGCGCAAGCGCTCTTCGGGATCGGCGATGCCGCGCACGGGCGCGAGCACGCGATCTTCGGTGATCTCCATGGCGTGGTTCATGATCTCGAACAGGATTTCGTCCTTGCTCTGAAAGTGGTGGTAGAGGCCGCCCTTGCTGAGTTTGAGCGCGGCGGCGACGTCGTTCATGGACGTGGCGTCGTAGCCCTGCTGCTGAAACAGGCGGGCGGCAGTGCGCAGGATTTCCTGCCGGGAGTCGACCAGGGTCTCGCGAGCCATCGCCGACATGGTAAACAGTTGCTGGCCGGAATGCCAATGCCGCATGAAGTTCTGGCTATGGAGCAGGTCTAACTGCAAAACCTACTCGCCGGAACTGTACAGTTCGGGGACGAAAGTCTGCTCCTGGATCGGCGGCCTCACGTATTTGGTTTTGTCGAGGGGCGGCAGCTTGAGGCGCTCCGGGGTCATATCCCGGTAAGGGATCAGCGACAACAGGTGGTAAATGAGGTTGAGCCGGGCGCATTTCTTGTTTTCTGCGTTCACCACGTACCAGGGCGCCTGTTTGATATCGGTCACCGCAAACATCTCGTCTTTCGCCCTGGAGTATTCCGCCCAACGCCGCCGGGATTCGAGATCCATGGGACTCAATTTCCAGCGCTTCGTCGGATCGTTCATGCGGTCCTGAAAGCGGCGTTCCTGTTCCTCGTCGCTCACCGAGAACCAATACTTGATCAGGATGATGCCTGCTCGCACCAGCATGCGCTCAAATTCCGGGCAACTGTGCAGGAACTCCACATACTCGGCATCGGTGCAGAAGCCCATCACGTGCTCGACGCCGGCGCGGTTATACCAGCTGCGGTCGAACAGCACCATCTCGCCGGCAGCCGGCAGGTGCGCGACATAGCGCTGGAAATACCACTGAGTCTTCTCGCGTTCGGTGGGCGTGCCCAGTGCCACCACGCGGCAGATGCGGGGATTCAACGTCTGAGCGATGCGCTGGATGGCACCTCCCTTGCCGGCAGCGTCCCGCCCTTCGAACAGGATCACCACTCTGAGACCCTGGTGCCGAATCCACTCCTGGAGCTTCACCAATTCAATCTGCAGCCGTCTCAGTTCCTGGTCGTAGTCGCAATCCTTCCCCAGGCGCAGAGGCTTAGACGACTTGCTGTTGAGGGGAGTTGCTTCTGCTTTTTTCGTCGACGGCGGGGCGTCGGTCTGAACTTTGCCGTTGGTTGGAGTGCGCTTCTCAGCCATCTTCGCACCTCCTGCAGCTGGAGCCCACGCTTACACCTTACAAGCGTACGCGCACTCCGCGGGTGCGGGATTTAAATTTCCGCCAGGCGTGGCTATTCGCACCCCATAAATTCCCAAAAATGTACATGGGATTTCTGGCCGGGAGTCAACCGAGGCCTCGCGGGCCATCGCCGACATGGCGACGCGGAACTGGTGTTTCTGCGCTCGTCGCTGTTCGGTGATTCCGCGCTCGAATCAACGAACCTCTCAGGGTCCTCCGCTGTCAGTCTGTCAACGGGTCAAACTTGATGTAGACGCTCGATTCCACTTCGACCGGTTCCCCATTGAGCTGGTAGGGTTTCCAGCGCCATTGCCGCAGCGCCTCCAAGGCTGCCTTCGCGAGGACGGGATCGCCTTTGGTCACTCGCAAGTCCCTTGGGACTCCCTGCTTGTCGATCGTGAGTTTCACGACCACGCCCTCGGCAATCGCCTTCGCCGTCACCTCGGGCGGATAAACAGGCTTCACGGATTTGACTATTTTGCCTCCGGAAACAGCGGTGGATGTGACCTTATGCTTCGTCGCAGCCTGTGCCCCAACCAGGGAGGCGACAAGACCCGAAAAAACGAGGAAGACTAGCGTTATCAGCCATTTCGGCATTGCCTTGTCTCCTAAAGACTGAGACACCGGAGAAGCCGCCCGCAGTTCCAAAACGCCCGTCATTTTGACTTTGACTTCCCCCCTTGACAGGCAAAAGGCAGGAAGATAGGATATCGGAATACCGACCGACCGGTCGGTTCGTAGTCTAAGGCCAGATCTCCCCACGGACTTTCGGGGAAGAACCGGAATTCGTCCCCAACAGGCAAGGGTATTCTCCCCTTGTGCAACGAGAGGAGCATGCAGGTGGCTACTATTTTTTACGAACGCGACGCCAATCCTAACGCCCTGAAGGGCAAAACCATCGCCATCCTGGGCTACGGCAGCCAAGGGCACGCTCAGGCGCAGAACCTGCGCGATAGTGGCTACAAGGTCATCGTGGGCCTGGAGCCCACGCGCCCGAGCGCGCAGCAGGCGCGGGCCGATGGCATGGTAGTGGTGGCGCCGGACGAGGCCGCCAAGCGCGCGGACTGGATTCACGTGCTCACGCCGGATGAGACGCAGGCGGAGTTATACGACCAGTCCATCAAGCCGTATCTGCACCCGGGGAAGATTTTGGGCTTCTCGCATGGCTTCAGCATTCATTTCAAGACTATCGTCCCGCCCAGTGACGTGGACGTGGTGATGATCGCTCCCAAGAGTCCCGGCCACCTCCTGCGGCGCGTCTACAGCGAAGGACGCGGCGTGCCGTCGCTGATTGCCATCCAGCAAGATGCCAGCCAGCGGGCTCACGAATACGCGCTGGCCTATGCGCACGGGATCGGTTCGACACGCGCGGGCGTTCTGCAGACGACTTTCAAGGAGGAAACCGAGAGCGATCTGTTCGGCGAGCAGGCGGTGCTTTGCGGTGGACTGACGTCGCTGATCAAGAAGGGATTCGAAACCCTGGTCGAGGCTGGCTACGCGCCCGAAATTGCATACTTCGAATGCTTGCATGAAGTGAAGCTGATCGTGGACCTGATCTACGAAGGCGGATTGGGACGTATGCGCTATTCGATCTCAAACACGGCGGAATACGGCGATCTGACTCGGGGCGAGAAAGTTGTGGGCGACGAGACGCGGGCGGCCATGAAGAAAGTCCTGGCCGACATCCAATCGGGCGCCTTCGCCAAAGAGTGGATCGAAGAGAACAAGAACGGCGGGCGCAATTTCGCCGCTCTGCGCGAGAAAGAGAAGACGCATCCCATCGAGATTGTGGGCGCGCAACTGCGCGGCATGATGAGCTGGCTGCCCAAGGAAGGCAAGAAAGATGCGCCCAAGGATAAAGAGAAACAGGTGGTGAATGCTTAGAGGGGCCGAAATCGTTTTGCAGTGCCTGCGCGGCGAAGGGGTGGAACTGATGTTCGGCTATCCCGGCGGCGCGATCATGCCGCTGTACGACGCGCTGGACGGCAGCGGCATCCGGCACGTGCTGACGCGGCACGAGCAGGGCGCGATTTTCGCGGCGGAAGGCTATGCGCGAGTCACGGGCAACGTGGGCGTTGCCATTGCCACCAGCGGGCCCGGCGCCACGAACCTGGTGACGGGAATTGCCGACGCCAAGATGGATTCCGTTCCTCTGGTATGCATCACGGGGCAGGTGCGCAGCGCGCTGATCGGCACCGACGCATTTCAGGAGACCGACGTTTTCGGCGTGACGCTCTCGCTCACGAAGTGGAGCCGGCTGGTGCGGACGATTGACGAGATTCCGGAAGTGATTGCGGAGGGATTTCACTGGGCACGAAGCGGACGTCCGGGACCGGTGGTGATTGACATTCCCACCGACATGCTCAAGGCGAAAAAGGAATTCTCGGGACCGGTGAAATTTACGCCGCCCGCCCGCCCGGCGGAAGCGAAGGCGGACGGCGGCTTCACCGACACGATTGTTGCGATGCTGCAGCAGGCGTCGCGGCCGGTAGCTCTGGTGGGCGCGGGCGCAAAGCTTTCCGGCGCGATCTCCCAATTACGCCGTCTGCTCGACGATTTGAATATTCCGACTTTTGCCACCGTGCACGGCCTGGGTGCCGTTCCGCCCGAGGCGGACTACTACCTCGGCATGGTGGGCATGCACGGAACGCGCGCCGCCAACACCGCGCTCCACGAAACCGATTTGCTGCTGGTGTTCGGGGCAAGGCTGGACGATCGAGTCACGGGCGAACCGACGCGGTTTGCGCCCCACGCCAAGATCGTGCATTTCGAAATTGACCGCGCGCAACTGGATCGCGTGCGTCCCTGCGATCTGCCGGTCATCGGGAACCTGGCGGATACGATTCCGGCATTCCAGGCCGAGTTGCGACGTCATTCCTTGCCCGACTTCAGCCAGTGGCGCAGCGTGGCCTGCGGGCCCGAGCGTGCAGAACTGGACCCGCGCGGGCTGGCACAGCCAACCATTCGTTTTCTGGACGAACTCTTCAGCCGGCTTCCCGAAAATAGCGTGGTGCTGGCCGACGTCGGTCAGCACCAGATGTGGGCGGCACAACGCTACTGGTCTTCGTCGCCGCGCGGATTCATCACGTCGGGCGGTCTCGGAGCCATGGGCTTCGCTCTGCCGGCGGCGGTGGGTGTGCAGCTGGCCAAGCCTGAAACTTGCGTGCTTTGCGTCTCCGGCGATGGCGGATTTCAGATGAACATCCAGGAACTGGCCACCGTACACCGCCTGGGCCTGCCCGTCAAAATGGTGATCATCGACAACAAATATCTGGGCATGGTGCGCCAATGGCAACAGCTGTTTTACGAGCGCAACTACGCCGAGACCGACCTCAGCGACAACCCGGATTTCGTGGACATCGCCAAGGCATACAAGATTCACAGTTTCCGCCTGAAGGAAGACGCCATGCGCGAGTTTCCCGTGTCGAGCGAGACCGGAGATCAGATTGACCGGTTCCTTCGTTCTCCGGAGCCGGAATTGCTGGTATTCGATTGCGCTCCCGAGGCGAATGTTTTCCCCATGGTCCCGGCTGGGGCGGCGCTTTCCGAGATGTTGCTGGAAGACGAGTGAGGCGGGATTCAAACAAGCTTAGGAGCAAAACGATGCACATTTTTCACATTCGCTATCGCAATACGCAGGGAACTCTGATGCGCATCCTGAACGCGGTTTCGCGCCGCGGGCTGGATATGCCTTCGGTGCACGCCGCGCCCGCCGGGCACGATCATCAGGTCACGATCATGCTTGAGGTGAACTCCAAGCAGGTCGGCCAGCTTTATCGTGAGTGGTACGCAATTGCCGATGTGACCCACGTGGGTTCCGGTTCGGCGCAGGCGGCGGAGTGGGCCGGGCCGCATCCGGTGGCGGGCGTATGCATCGAGTCCCGTGCGGCTGCCCGGGCGTAGCTTCGGTTTTGGTTGTAGCTGGGCAGCTATGACGAATTCCTGGGCTTGGTATGCAACTTGGGGAACCTGCGGCGCAGGTTCCCTTTTCTTTCGACCGAGCGCCGGGGCTGTGATGACGTTTCACGTTTCACATCTTCACCGCATGTCCTGTAATCTCTGACTATGGATCTCAAGCACATCAGCCGTGGAATTACTGACGGGCGCGACCGGGCGGGAGCGCGCGCCATGTTCAAAGCCGTCGGGTTCACCGATGCCGACCTCAGCCGGCCTCTGATCGGAGTGGCCAATACCTGGATCGAAACCATGCCCTGCAATTTTCACCTGCGCCGCATCTCGGCCAAAGTGAAAGAGGGGATACGCGAAGCCGGCGGCACGCCCATGGAATTCAACACGATTGCTATTTCCGACGGCGAAACCATGGGCACGGAAGGCATGCGGGCGTCGCTGGTCAGCCGCGAGTTGATTGCGGATTCGATCGAACTGGTTTGCCGCGGCCAAATGTTCGACGCCGTGGTGTGTGTGGTGGGCTGCGACAAAACCATCCCCGCGGCGGCCATGGCCCTGGCGCGCATGAACCTGCCGGGAATAGTCCTGTACGGCGGAACGATCGCGGCCGGCAGCTATCGCGGGAAAGATGTGACGATCCAGGACGTGTACGAGGCCATCGGGGCGAATGTTGCCGGAAAGATGAGCGACGCGGAACTGAAGGAACTCGAAGATGTCGCGTGTCCGGGAGCGGGCGCGTGCGGCGGGCAGTACACGGCGAACACGATGTCGACCGTGATGGAGATGATCGGGCTCTCGCCGATGGGATTCAACAGCGTGCCGGCAATGGATCCGCAGAAAGACAAGATTTCGTTCGACTGCGGCAAGGTCGTGATGAACGTGTTGCAGAAGGGACTGCGGCCGAAGGATATCCTGACGCGAGCAGCTTTTGAGAATGCAATCGCGTCGGTGGCGGCGACGGGAGGTTCGACCAACTCGGTTCTGCATCTGCTGGCGATTGCACGCGAAGCGGGCGTTGCTCTGGAGATCGACGACTTCCAGACGGTGAGCGAGCGGACTCCTTTGCTCGCCGATCTTAAGCCTTCGGGAAGATTCGTAGCGGCGGACATGCACCGTGCGGGCGGAGTCCGGCTGCTGGCAAAGCGGCTGCTGAGCGGCAAGCATCTGCATCCTGCGGCAATCACAGTGACTGGGCAGACGGTCGCGGCTGAAGCCGAGAACGCGGTCGAGGCTCGGGGGCAGGAAGTGATTGCTCCGCTGGCCAAGCCGTTGAAAGCGACCGGCGGCTTAGTCGTCTTAAAAGGCAATCTTGCGCCTGAGGGCTGTGTCGCCAAGATCAGCGGGCATGAACGTCTGGAACAGCGCGGTCCGGCGCGGGTGTTTGAATCCGAGGAAGACGCCATGGCCGCCGTCACTGGCAAGAGAATTCGCGCGGGAGACATTGTCGTGATTCGCAACGAAGGCCCGAAGGGCGGACCTGGGATGCGCGAGATGCTGGGCGTAACTGCCGCGATTGTCGGCGAAGGATTAGGCGATTCAGTGGCGCTGCTGACCGACGGGCGCTTCAGCGGTGCGACGCATGGGCTGATGGCGGGACACGTTTCTCCCGAGGCGGCGCTGGGAGGTCCGATCGCAGCCGTGCGCGACGGCGACGTGATCCGCTTCGATGTGCGCAAGCGCGTGCTGGAAGTCGAGATCAGCGACGACGTGCTGCGCCAGCGCATGGCGCAGTGGAAGGCGCCCGCCCCGCGCTATCCGACGGGCGTATTTGCCAAGTACGCGGCTCTGGTGTCGTCGGCGTCGCAGGGAGCGATCACCAGACCACGCTGAAGCGCTCGTGGTGAAATGATCAGGTAGTAGATGCAGCGCCTGAAGGCGCGTTGAGTTCACAGAATTTCCGGCATGCCTGAAGGCATGCCCCGATACGAATCTCACAATGCCAGAGAAGAAAACACTCTTCGAGAAGATCTGGGATGCGCACCTGGTGGCGCAGCCAGCGGAGCGGTCGCCCATTCTTTACATCGATCTGCATCTGGTGCATGAGGTAACGTCGCCGCAGGCGTTTGACGGTCTGCGCGCCGCCGGGCGCAAGGTCCGGCAACCGCTGCGCACCGTGGCCACGGTGGACCACAACATTCCGACCGAGCCGCGCGGCACTCCCATTACCGATCTGATCGCGGCGAAGCAAATTGCGGCGCTTCAGGGCAACTGCAGAGAGTTCGGCGTCAGGTTGTTCGACATGGATTCGCCGGAACAAGGAATCGTACACGTGATTGGTCCGGAGCTGGGGCTGACGCAGCCGGGCATGACGATCGTTTGCGGAGACAGCCATACCAGCACGCATGGCGCATTCGGAGCGCTGGCGTTTGGGATTGGCACGTCAGAGGTGGAACACGTTCTGGCCACGCAGTGCCTGGCGCAGCAGAAACCGAAGACGATGAAGATTGACATGCGAGGGCGCCTGGCCGACGGCGTGACGGCGAAAGATCTGGCGCTCGGAATCATTGGACAGATTGGAACCGACGGGGCGACCGGGCATGTCATCGAGTACGCTGGCCCAGCGGTGCGTGCGCTTTCGATGGAAGGACGCATGACGCTGTGCAACATGAGCATCGAGGCCGGTGCTCGCGCCGGCATGGTAGCGCCGGATGAGACGACCATCGCGTATGTGAAAGGAAGACGATTCGCCCCGCGGGATGCGGAGTGGGGAAAGGCCATCGCGCATTGGCGCAGCTTGCCGTCGGATGCGGACGCGGCGTTCGACAAAGTGGTAGAGATTGATGCCACCCAGCTTTGTCCGTTCGTGACCTGGGGGACGAATCCCGGGATGGTGGCGCCGGTGACGGGGCGGGTGCCCGAACTCAAGGGCTTGCAGGATGCGGAACGGCGCGCCGCCGAACTGGCATTGCTGTATATGGGGCTGGAGCCGGGACGGCGGATTGAAGACATCGGAATAGACCGCGTGTTCATCGGATCGTGCACCAACTCGCGCATCGAAGATTTGCGGGCAGCGGCGCGAGTGGCCAAGGGGCATCACGTGAGCGCGAAAGTGCGGGCCATGGTGGTGCCGGGATCGCAGGCCGTGAAGCACGCGGCGGAGCAGGAAGGTTTGCACCGGATTTTTTTGGATGCCGGCTTTGAGTGGCGTGAGTCCGGATGCTCGATGTGCCTGGGAATGAATCCCGACATTTTGCAGCCCGGAGAACGCTGCGCTTCGACCAGCAACCGCAATTTCGAAGGCCGCCAGGGACGCGGTGGACGGACGCATCTGGTGAGTCCGGAAATGGCGGCGGCCGCGGCGATTGCCGGGCACTTTACGGATATACGAAACTGGAAGTTTCAGTAAGGAAACGATGTTTCACCATTTCGACGTTGTCGCTCTCACGAAGCCTTTGCCCGGAGTTGATGTGCCTGTAGGCGCAATAGGCACGGTCATTCGCGTGTTTGGCTGGACGAACCCCCCGTCTTACCACATACACTTCGACGATTGGAATCGGGGAGAAGCGTTTCTCG
>Ga0209039_10003889_pt1 | contig 11357 bp, 10 predicted proteins | sample BogFormECP12_OM1_FD_188238 | JGI IMG/M metagenome (GOLD analysis project Ga0209039, IMG submission 188238) | Bog forest soil microbial communities from Calvert Island, British Columbia, Canada - ECP12_OM1 (SPAdes) (version 2) | ecosystem: Environmental > Aquatic > Freshwater > Wetlands > Bog ... | reverse complement strand
ATCATGACCAATCTAAAAAAGACAAACTCGACCCATGTGTTTAAACCAATCTAAAATATGAGTTAACCAACAATTCTACATCCAACCTTTAGAGAAGAAGCAATTTTTTTAAGAAAACAACAAAATGATTTTTTTACTTTCGTTTTATTTAAGAAAGCAAAGGAAGAGAATCGAACTCTTCTGAACCGGTCTGCAGCCGGTTGCATAGCCACTCTGCCACCCTTGCATCATGGAGCGGGGAGAAAGATTTGAACTTTCCTGCGCCGACGTGGGTCGGCTGCCTGGACACTCGGCCATCTCCGCATCTTCACTATTGTTAAGTGCATACTCTTACAGGATTTTTTAGTATTTATAACCTGTTGCTCAGGCAATTTTTACTTCATGGCAAAGGAAGCATTTTCTCTTTTTTTAGAAATATCAGTAATTTATCAACAATATCAGTGCGTATGTTTATCTTTCAACCAAACCATTCATTATGATATTACTAGTGCGCATATTTATGGCAAAACCATATGCTTTATATAGTATTAATGCTGTTAAACAATTGTTAACAGGCCTAAACGATTGTTAACATGAGCCAGAGACAAGAGGCGTAAAAACAACAAGACTTTGCCTCAAAACATAGGTTGCCACGAACACAGGATATAAATATATTCGACAAATTTAACAATTGTTAAATAGACAATTGTTAAACACTAAGCAGGGTGGCAAGATCCGCGAGCATCGAAATTCCGGGGCTCCCCTGGGCTTAGGATGTGATGAGAACATGAGTAACTTACGAGTACAAAGGACGTTCGATGCATTGTTCGCCCTGGAGGACGCGAGGGAGGTCTTCCGGCAATCTCTGCCCTCCGGGCTCACCGCCGAGCAGGAACAAAAGCTTCAGGAAACGCTGGCAAAGGCAAAAGGCTATATCGACGAGATCGAGAAAGCGAACGGGGCAAATACCGCAACATGCCCGCCGAAGACAAAGATCGGGAACCTGGACCTCAGGACCAGGGAAGAAGAGTACATTAACATTCATCCCATCCAGGCGGCCGGAAGGCTCACCCCGGAGGCCAGGAAGGCAGTCATCGCCTACGGCGACGGCTACTCGACCTGCGACTACTGCCGCAAGCCGTTCAGGCTGGACAAGATCACCAGGCCCGGGATCGACGACTTCCATGGCGAGCTGGCAAAGTTCCTAAACACCGACCAGGCGAGGGTCACGCCGGGCGCACGCCGGGCATTCCAGGCGGTTACATCCGCGCTCGTTGAAAAAGGGGACTCTGTCATCGTATCGGTGTTCGCTCACTATACGGAGTTCCTCGCGGTCGAACAGGCCGGCGGGATCGTCAAAGAGGTCCCGAAGAACGAAAAGAACGTCATAACGGCCGACGCGACCGCCCAGAAGATCGAGGACGTCAAAAAAGAGACCGGCAAGCTGCCCGCGCTCATCATGATCGACCACTTCGACTACCAGCTGGCCAACGAACATGACGTCTACGGCATTGCTAAAGTGGCCAAACAATATGGCATCCCGTTCCTCTATAACGGGGCCTACACCGTGGGCATCGCCCCTGTGGATGCGAAAAAAATAGGGGCCGATTTCATCGTGGGCTCGGGCCACAAGAGCATGGCATCGGTAGCCCCGTCCGGAGTGCTGGGAGTATCTAACGAATATGCTCCAAAAGTCCTGAGGACAACGTCGATGGTCGGCGATCTAACAAAGAGAAAGTTCGGCATCAAGGAAGTCGAGAACCTGGGCTGCACGCTGATGGGCGCAACGCTGCTGTCGATGATGGCATCGTTCCCGACCATCCAGGAACGCGTCAAGCACTGGGACGAAGAAGTCAAAAAATCCAACTACTTCCTCGAGCAGTTCAAGCGCGTCGAGGGCAGCAACGTGCTGAGCGAGTGGCCAAGAAAGCACACGTTGACCAAGGTCGACACGACCGGCAGCTTCGACACCGTCGCAAAGACCCATAAGCGCCGTGGCTTCTACTTCAGCGAGGAGCTGACGGAGCGCGGCATCATCGGCGAGTTCGCCGGTGCAACAAGGACGTGGAAGCTGAACACTTATGGCCTCTCGTGGGAGAAGATCAAGTACCTGAGCGAGGCGTTCCTGGAGATCGCGAACAAGTATAACCTGAAGGTCGACTCCGACGCCACATCAAGCTACGCTCCGGGCGAAAAGCAAAAGGCATGACATTAAAACATGACGTTAAACGTATACATGAAAAATGAGGTGTAAAACTAATGACAGACAAGAAACAAGGAATTGAAACAATCGCAGTGCACGTTGGACAGGAAGAGCCGGACTCGGCGACTACCGCCAGGGCGGTCCCAATATACGCGACCGCCTCGTACGTATTCCCGACTACGGAGAGGGCGGCGAACCTGTTCGGCCTCAAGGAGTTCGGTAACATCTATTCCAGGATCATGAACCCCACGAACGATGTCTTCGAGAAGAGGGTCGCGGCCATCGAGGGCGGCGTAGGAGCTTTAGCCGTCGCTTCCGGCCAGGCGGCCACGACGCTAGCGCTACTCAACATCACCAGCGTGGGCGACGAGATCGTCGCGGGCGATAACCTTTACGGCGGCACGTACCAGCTTCTCCACTATACCTTCGAAAGGCTCGGCCGCTACACCAAGTTCGTCAATGCGGACAAGCCCGAAGAGTTCAAGAAGGCAATCACCCCGAAGACGAAGGCCTTCTACATCGAGACCATCGGCAACCCGCACCTCAACGTCCCGGACTTCGAGGCGATCGCGAAGATCGCGCACGACGCGGGCATCCCGGTCGTCGTCGACAACACCGTCGGCGTCGGCTTCTTCAAGCCCTTCGAGCACGGCGCGGACATCATCGTCCTGTCCGCCACGAAGTACATCGGCGGCCACGGCACGACCATCGGCGGCGTCATCGTCGACTCGGGCAATTTCAAGTGGAACAACGGTAAGTTCCCCGAGATCACCGATAAGGACCCGAGCTACCACGGCTTAAGCTACTGGGATGCTTTCGGCAACATAGGCGGAGCCAACTTAGCATATATCCTGAGGGCAAGAGTACTCCTGCTCCGGGACCTCGGACCGGCGCTGAGCCCGTGGTCCTCATTCCTGTTCCTCCAGGGACTTGAGGACCTGCCGCTGCGGCAGAAGAAGCACTCGGAGAACGCTCTGGCCGTAGCGCAGTACCTGGAGAAGCACTCCAAGGTCAAGTTCGTATTCTACCCGGGCCTCCCGAGCTTCTATAACCATAAGGTTGCCAGCAAGTACCTCAAGGGCACCAACGGCGGCCTCGTCGCATTCGAGGTCAAGGGCGGCCTGGAGGCCGGTAAGAAGATCATCGAGAACGTCAAGCTGTTTTCGCACCTGGCGAACATCGGCGATGCGAAGTCCCTGATCATCCACCCGGCATCTACGACCCACCAGCAGCTCTCGGAAAAGGAGCAACTCGACACCGGCGTCACCCCTGGCCTGATCAGGCTGTCCATCGGCATTGAGGATGTCAATGACATCATCGCCGACCTCGACCAGGCGCTGGCACAGGTATAAAAGGGCGATAGCGTATGGAACCGGGATCAGCTGGCACAGTAAAAACACGCTATTATCACCTGCCCGAGGAGCTCGTCCTGGAATCGGGGCACAGGCTCGGCCCGGTGACCATAGCGTACGAGACGTATGGAAAGCTAAACAAGGATAAAAGTAATGCCATACTGATCTGCCATGCCCTGTCGGGCGACGCCCATGCTGCCGGATGGCACGACGGCGAAAAAAAGCCCGGCTGGTGGGACATCGCCATCGGCCCGGGCAAAGCTTTTGACACCGATAAATACTACGTCATATGTAGCAACATCATCGGAGGATGTAAGGGCTCCACGGGCCCTTCGTCCATTAACCCGTCCACCGGTAAGCCCTATGGGCTTGATTTTCCGGTCATCACCATCGGCGACATGGTGAACGCACAGAAAAAACTCATCGACTTTTTAGGCATCGAACAGCTTTATGCCGTAGCCGGAGGCTCCGTGGGCGGGATGCAGGTCCTGCAATGGTGCGTCTCTTATCCGGACCGCGTGCGACGGATCATCGCCATAGCCACCGCGGCCTATTCCAGGCCCCAGCACATCGCTTTCAACGAAGTCGGCCGGCGCGCCATCATCTCCGACCCGAACTGGAATAACGGCGATTACTATACCGGAGAGCCGCCCATCAATGGCCTTGCTTTGGCCAGGATGGTCGCGCACATCACGTATTTGAGCGACGCGTCGATGCAGGAAAAGTTCGGCCGTGAGCTCAAGGATAAGGCAGAATTTGGCTACGACTTCTCCACGGACTTCCAGGTAGAGAGCTACCTGAAACACCAGGGAGACTCCTTCGTGAAGCGGTTTGACGCTAACTCTTACCTCTATATCACCAAGGCCATTGACTACTTCGACCTGACGAATAAAGGCTCGCTCGTCGAGGCATTCAAAGATGCCCGCTGTAAATTTTTAGTGATATCCATCACCACAGACTGGCTGTACCCTGAATACCAGTCGCGGGAGATCGTTATGGCGCTCACCGCCAACGACGCGGACGTCAGCTACGCTGAAATAAAGTCCATCTACGGGCACGATGCCTTTCTTTTAGAGGGGGGCCAGCTAAATTACCTTCTTTCCAATTTCCTTTCGCCCAAGCTCGTCAAGGACATCATGGCGCAGGCCGTGTCCATCGGCGAGAGCTCGAGCATCGAGGAGGCTGCCCGGGCCATGATCGACAGCCGGGTCACCCACCTGCCCGTCGTCTCTAATGGGGGCACCCTGGCCGGCATCGTGACGGCGTGGGACATCTCCAAGGCGGTCGCGCTGAAGTACGCCTTCCTGGACCAGATCATGACGAGGAACGTCATTACCATCAGAAAATGCGATACGCTCGAGGCCGCCGCCGCTAAGATGGAGAAGCACGACATCTCGGCGCTGCCCGTCGTCGACGACGATCGCCACGTCATCGGCCTGCTGACCAGCGACGTCATGAGCAAGCTCATCGGCCAGCACTAGTGATCGGGGGCTTCAAAAAGTTTATAAACGTGAATGGCCAATTAACAATTGTTAATTTTATTCATTATAGCGCCCCATAAGCGCTCGATTTGTGGAGGTATTATAGTGAGAATACTGGCGATACACGCCGATAAGATCAGCTGGAAGGCGAACCGCAAGACCAAGATGGCCGAGGAGATCGTCGGCCCCAAAGCCGATGAAATGACCAACTGCGTAGTCCTATTCTCCAGCGTCGAAAAGCTCGATGAGAATGACCCTCAGAAAGTCATAGACACGGCCACGCATGACGTCATTCACAGGCTAAACCAGATAAAGGTGAATCGGGTCGTTATATTTCCATATGCACACCTGACGAGCACGCTGAGCCGCCCGGATACGGCGCTACAGGTGCTGAAAGGTCTCGAGGAAAGCCTGAAGTCACATGGCCTCGAAGTAAAGAGAGCCCCCTTCGGGTGGTACAAGGAGTACGACATAAAAAGTACAGGCCATCCCCTATCCGAGCTTTCCATGACCATCTGTCCCTACGAGGGAGGGAACTGCGATTTCCTCTGCCCGTATTGCGCCAACCCCATCATGGTCAAGGACCTGGCCCATGAAAATACGACAGAACAACCCAGCGGAGAACATGTAAAAACGGCCTCGTAAAAAAACAAAAACTATAATACATTTGCTTATGAATGGTTATTTCATGGGTGCCGTAAACGGAAAAAGAGTGATATTCTTATGAAGAGGATATATCTAGATAACAGCGCTACCACTAAGGTGAGCAGGGAAGTCCTGGACGCCATGCTGCCGTATTTCACTGAAACGTACGGTAACCCGTCCAGCCTGCACACGATGGGCCAGGAGGCCAACGTGGCCGTACAGAACGCCCGGGAGCAGGTCGCCCGCGCCATCGGCGCGGATGCGGGAGAGATAATCTTCACCTCCTGCGGCACCGAGGCCGATAACCTGGCCTTGATCGGCAGCGCCTACGCCAACCGGAAGAAGGGCGATCACATTATCACTTCCAGCATCGAGCATCCCGCCATTATGCGGACATGCGAGTTCCTGGAAAAAGAGGGCTTTAAGGTGACCTACCTGCCCGTCGACCAGTATGGACTGGTCAGCCCGGCGGAGATCGAAGCCGCCATAACGCCGCAGACGACGCTGATCAGCGTCATGACCGTGAACAACGAGATCGGCACGATCCAGCCCGTTAAGGAGATCGGCCGCATCGCAAAAGAGCATAAGATCTACTTCCATACTGACGCCGTCCAGGCCGTCGGGAAGGTGCCCATCAACGTAAAAGACCAGGACATCGACATGCTGTCGCTGGCCGGCCATAAGATCCACGCTCCCAAGGGCGTGGGAGCCCTGTACGTGAAGAAGGGCACCAGGATACAGGCGCTCATCCACGGCGGCGGCCAGGAGCGTAACATGAAGAGCGGCACCGAGAACGTGCCTGGCATCGTGGGCCTGGGCCAGGCTTGCGAGATCGCATCGAGGGACCTGGAAAAGAACGCGGCGCACATGACGCGCCTGAGAAATAAGCTCATGGACGGCATATTAAAGATAGACCACGTCCGGCTCAACGGCCACCGCACGATCCGCTCGCCGAATAACGTGAACGCCAGCTTCAGCTTCATCGAGGGCGAATCGCTGGTGCTGTTCCTGGACATGGCGGGGATCGAAGGCTCGACCGGCTCCGCATGCTCGTCCAAGAATTTGAAGGCGTCGCACGTGCTCCTGGCCTGCGGCCTGCCGCCGGAAGAGGCCCACGGCTCGCTCCGTCTGACCAATTCCGAGTTCAACACCGAAGAAGAGATCGATTACGTGCTGGAGACCCTCCCGGGAGTCGTGGACAGGCTCAGGGCGATGTCGCCGCTATATAAGAAAGCGGCCACAGAAAAGGTATAAAGAGGATGATTCGCGATGATGTATTCACCCAAAGTGATGCAGCACTTCTCTAACCCGCAGAACGTCGGAGAAATACCGGATGCCGACGGCGTGGGCGAAGTGGGCAACCCCGTGTGCGGGGACCTGATGACCATCTACATAAAGGTCAAGGACGACAAGCTCGAAGATATCAAGTTCAAGACTTTCGGCTGCGCCGCGGCCATAGCGACGAGCAGCATCATTACCACCATGGCAAGGGGTATGACGCTGGATCAGGCCGAGAATATCAGCCGGAACGACGTGGCCAAGGAGCTTGGTGGCTTACCGCCCCAGAAGATGCACTGCTCCAACCTGGCCGCCGACGCCCTCAAGCTCGCCATCGAGAACTACCGGCGTAAACTGCAGGGGCTTCCTCCGAGGACGGGCGTGACCGAGGGCGAGGAAGAGCATGAGGCCGATGGCGGATCATGCTCCCCGGATGAAAAGCCGGTACAATTAAAATAGCTCCACTTCTATTCTTTCTTAATTTTTAAGCTTTAAATGGTGAGCTGAACTTTTTCAATTTATCACTGTAACTTCCCTGGGAGATATCCTTTGCCATTAGAGCAAGTGTCCCTTCCGGGGTCTGACCGGTGATATCGGCCATCCCCTTGAACGTCGCTTCATCGCCCCGGCTCCCTTCGGTGCAAAAGAATGCCACCTTCTTGAACTTATCCTTATTTTCCGTGATATATGTGCGTACAGGCGCTGACATATTGCCCGCCCAGATGGGCGTGCCGATGATGACGATATCATATAGCGCAGGGTCTTTTCCGATGGGCTTGATCTTCGACAATACCTTCTTAGATCCTTCCCGTCCCGACTTTATCCACCCCAGAATGCCTGACCTGTTCACGGTATCTATGATCTCTTCAACATCGCAGTTAAGCTCTTTGGCGATCTCGTCCCCCACCTTCTTCGTGGTGCCAGTCCTCGAATAATAAGCTACAAGCGCTTTCATATATTTTCCATTGATTAAGCGGATATAAATAATTAGTGAGAGTCTGCTAAAAAGAAGTGAAAAGAGTCTTCCTCTTAGAAGACGAGCTCTTCTTTCGGGAACCTGTCTTTCGGCAGCGGCTCATCCGCCGGGAAGCCGAGTGGCACGAGCAAGGTCGGTATGAGCGTCGGAGGAAGCTTGAGTACCTTTGAGAAACCCACCGGGTCGAATCCTTGCATGGGGCATGAGTCCACGCCCAGCGATTTGGCCGCATAGATCGTGGTCAGCGCCGCCATGAATGCGTGCGCCTGCGCTTCCGAGACCCTGTACTCCGGGGACATGCCTTTGATGAAGTCGCCCATGAAATCCTCCATCCACGTTATCTCGTCCTCCGGGGCACCCGCTTTCTTCATGCCTTTGACCAGCAAGGCCGAGTGGCCCTCAAAGTCCGTGTTCGCACAAAAAATGAGCAAGTGCGAGCAGGACTTGATCTGCTCCTGGCCCATGGCAAGGGGCGACAGCACATCCTTCGTCGCCTGGTCGGAGATGACCTTCACCTTCCAGGGCTGCAGGTTTATGGCTGAAGGCGTATAGCGGGCCATGTCCAATATGGCGTTTAGCTTATCGGAGCCAATGTCTCGACCATCGAATTTTTTCGTCGCATATCTTTCCATCAGTATTTGCTTGAAGTCCATGGTCTCGCCTCACAAATGGTTTATGGTAACGCGTTCAAGGATCATGTATACTATTAGCTTTACCATTGACTCTTTAAATGCCCGACTGTAAAAAAATTAAGAAGTGAAAACGCGCCCTTACATTGACGCTTTTTCACCCAGCTCTATCGCTTTTTTCATCTCGGCCTTCAGGGCCGGCGGCAATCCCTCGATGTCAACGTCCAGGAATCCCCTGACGATGAGGGCCGTCGCCGTATCGGCATCGACGCCCCGGGCCATGAGGTACTGGATCTCTTCCTCGTTGATCTTGCCGACCGCCGCCTCGTGGCTCAGGTCGACGCCCTGCTTCACGCCTAAAAGCTCGGGCACGGCGTAAATAGTGCCTTCATCGGATAAAAGTAAGCCGCGGCATTCGAGATGTGCCTTTGTGTCGGGCACATCGCCCTGGATCAGGCCTCTGGACGCGATGTAGCCGCCCCGGCTGATCGTACGGGCCACCAGCTCCGCACGGCATCCCTTTGCCTTCAGGATAGCTTTCGAGCCAATGTCTAAATGCGATCCTTTCGGCGCCACAATGACCGTATTATACCGGGCCACGCCGTTCTCGCCCTCCATGAAAGAGGCGGGATACATCTGCACATCTTTCACGGGTTTCATGCACACGTAATTGCTCATGAACACTGCGTTCTTGCCCATGCGGGTGGCGGACCGCGGCCTGACGACCAGGTTTTCGGCCCAATTGTGGATCATGGTGAACGTGATCTTTGCATTGTCCTTCACGTAGAACTCGGAGATGCCGATGTGTATGCCCTCGGTGACGTGCACGTCCGAAGTACAGCCAGAAATGATGTGGAGCTCGCTGCCCTCTTCGGCGATGATGACGTTATGCACGTTCTGGATCATGCCTTCCCGGCCCAGGTACAGGCACGCCTGCAGCGGGAACTCGATCTTCGCGCCCGGCAGCGCCCTGATGAAATAGCCGGCATATTGATGGGTCGCGCTGTATGCTGTGTATTTGTCCGCGTCCGGCTGGATCATCTTGAAGAAATAATCCTTGAGCCAGTCGTACTTTTTCAGCGCGTCATTGATGTCCATCAACTCGAGGCCTTCCTGCATGGCCTTCGAGATCACGACGGTCTGGTCATGCTGGAAGAAGGAGCCCGAGCGGTTTGCCTCCGACGCGTCCAGGCCGATGGTGAGCGCCCTTTCCCTGACGTCCGTCGCCAGCTCATTTAGCGTGGTGATGCGTTCCCGGATGGGCACGTCCTTTATGTACTTGTTCAGGTCAATGTCGTTGCCATAGAGCGCTTTCTTCTCCTTGGCCGCCTCCGCCTTTCTTCGTATTTCATCGATCCTTACTTGTTCAAGCATGCCAGGCACTCCCCGTATCCCCTGTGTCTGATGTCTTCCAATAACTCCGTAGGGTTACCCTGGCAGAGCACCGTACCTTTCATCATGACGTAGGCTTTATCCGCTTTTACATAATCCAGGACGTTGCCGAAGTGGGTGATGATCAATCCCGACTTTGTGCGGTGCACCGTCTTTTTGTCCTTTTCCAGCAGCTCGTTGATGGTGTTGCCGACCAGCCCGATATTCACCAGGTCGACGCCGCTGTCCGGCTCATCCAGTAAAACGAGGTCCGGGCGCTGTCCCAATAATTGTAATAGCTCGGAGCGCTTGATCTCGCCTCCGGAGAAGCCCATGTTCACGTCCCTGGATAAAAAGTTCTCCAGATTAAGTTTTTTTGCGAGCTCGATGACTTCGGCGTCGGAGACTTTAATGCCCTTCAAATGTTCCATGCTGACCCGGACCATGTCCATGAGCTTGACGCCCCTCAGGACCGGCGGGTGCTGGAACATGATCCCGATGCCGAGCTTGGCACGCTCGTTCATCGGGGCATCGGTAATGTCCTTGCCATTGTATATGATCTTGCCCGACTTGACTTTGTAGCGGGGCACGCCGGCGATGGAAAACAATAATGAGGTCTTGCCCGAGCCGTTTGGGCCGAAAAGGGCATGCGTCTCCCCCTCGCCTATGGACATATTGACATCGCTAAGGATGCGCTTATTATCCACTTCTACAGTTAGGTTTTCAATAGTGAGCATGAAGGTCACACCATAAAATGCGGCAAAATTTGCCCGTATTCATCCAAAACTAATACAACGCAATGTCTAAAAACATTTTGGCCATAAAAAAAGCCTGTTTTTACAGGCTGAGGTTACTGACAATGTCCACTACGCGGTCGATCTCTTCCTTCGTGATGACGAAGGGCGGGACGAACCGTATTACGGTATCCGAAGCGACGTTGATGAGCGCTCCTTTTTCCCGGGCCTTATCCACGAGCACATTTCCTTCCTTGTTCATCTGGACGCCCACCATCATTCCGACCCCCCGGACATGGTCTACGAAGTCCTGCTTGCAGTGGATGGAAAGCTCCTTTTTGAGATAATCGCCCATTTCGCGGGAACGGTCGAGCAAGTGCTCGTCCTCGATCGCATTGATCGTCGCCATCGCAGCGGCGCATCCGAGAGCATTTCCGCCGAAGGTCGAAGCATGGTCGCCTTTCCGGAAGGCGCTGGCGATGCCTTCCTGGGCCGCCATGACCCCCATGGGGAACCCACCCGCGATGCCCTTGGCGATGCACATGATGTCGGGCTCCACGCCCGAGTGCTCTTTGGCGAACCATTTACCGGTCCGGCCCATGCCAGTCTGCACCTCGTCGAAGATCAGCAGGGTATCGGCCTTGTCGCAGATCTCCCGGACTTCCTCCAGATAATTTTTCGGCGGTATCTGCACGCCGCCCTCGCCCTG
>Ga0209039_10003888_pt1 | contig 11359 bp, 6 predicted proteins | sample BogFormECP12_OM1_FD_188238 | JGI IMG/M metagenome (GOLD analysis project Ga0209039, IMG submission 188238) | Bog forest soil microbial communities from Calvert Island, British Columbia, Canada - ECP12_OM1 (SPAdes) (version 2) | ecosystem: Environmental > Aquatic > Freshwater > Wetlands > Bog ... | reverse complement strand
TGAAATTTGCAAAAATGAGCTTCAGGGGGAAAATAAAGGAAAATTGCCGGAGATCAAAAGGTTAGCCCTGCCGCGCCCCCACCGTCTACGAAATCGCTGGCCGGATGACGATAACCATGCCTGACCTTCCGTTCCCCATCATCCGAACCGATGAGCGCCGTTCTGCTCTTGGCTGGATGCTCTCAGTTGCCGGCTGGTTCAGTATTTTCGGCGGCTTCTTTATGGCTTTTTGGCTCGCCGTGCGGTTGATCGAAGACGCAAACCCATTCGTGGGCTTCATCCTAGGCCTTGGGCTACTTGCCGCGTTCTATGTACTCGCGTTCCCGCGGCTGGTGAAGCTCACAATTCGCGGTCGAAAGATGCGTGCTCCGCGTGCACTTGATATCCTGTCGAGCGGCGATCGAGCACTCGTTGTGCTGCTGCGGTCTTTCGACGATGACGATCTGATCGATCCGTCATTCCCAGCGACGTACCACCTCGCCCCCGGTCGCTACGAAGAACGGCTTGTCAAGGCACTTCGACTCGTCGGTCCGGCTGTGGCGCTCGGCCGACCAGGCGAGCCAGAGCCCGAACTGGGAGCGGCAAGGCTCTACGTGAAGGATGAGCACTGGCAGGAAGCGATCAAGTACCTCCTCGAAAAGGCAGGAGCAGTCGTAGCGACCGTTGGGAAGTCACAGGGTCTTTGGTGGGAGATAGAACTGGCCTTGTCTCGTGTCCCGCCAGACAAACTGATATTCTTCTTCCCGTACCCGGCAGGGAGAAAGGTCCGCGAGTCCTATTTGCGGATGATGTTGCTTCAGCATCCGATCTTCGGAAGATGGCTTCGTCGCGCGACGGCTTCCGAGATGGTGGCGGAGCGTGAACGACGCTATCAGTTATTCAGGGAACGATTCGGACCGATGTTCAATGGTCCGTTGCCTCCAACCCTCGGCAGCGTTCGCTTCCTTCATCTCGGCTCCGACCGACGACCACGGTTCCTTGAGCCACTCAAGCCTACACTGTTGACACAGTTGGCGACGATGAACTTCTCGCCGCAGGTCGATATCCCGTTTTCGAGGGAGCTGCGGCCCTTTGTGCGAAAGGTTAAGGGCGGGACATTGTCGTCTTCGTAAGTGGGGACAACGCTTCCCCGTTTCCTGCCGGTAGGAATCGACGGCGGGAAGGCCAAGATTTTTTCCAACCGGCAGGAAATTCCGCAAGAATCTTCTTGACAGTATTTCTTGCCTATGTGCTAGCCTACAGGGGAGCAGGGAAGTTACGGCAGGAGAAGCGCGGGCCGGGAAAGCTCTCCCTGCTCTCTGGCGATGTGTATGAAAACACAAGGACTTATGCGAACTTTAAGGGATTTGCGTGAAATCATATCTCATTCAATTGAAAGCACTTATCGTCAAGGTCGAGTCCGAGTGCGGGGAAAAAAGGGATTAAAATTTGCCACCTATTTACGCGAAGTTATTGAAAACAACTGTAGAAAAAATGGCCGCTTATCGGTCTCTGGCGATGTTGATGAAAACAATCGAGTTAAAAGCAGTCTCTGGCGATGTTTATGAAAATTAAGGAGCTTAGCGCAAACCGTCAGGAAGGGAAGCTCGGGACTTTCGGGGACCTGTGCCTCGCGTTTTACCCCGCGACGGCTTCACCCGCCCGGTGGCACTATACTAGGCTAGTGCTTTGGGAGACCCAACGGCTCTGCCGGGGAGGCATTAGAAGTTTAACAGCTCCGGGACCGGACTTCTCCACGGATGCTGAGCGTTGGGAAAAGACCCCTCACCCACCGCCTTGCGGTCCCCCCTCTCCCCAAGGGAGAGGGCAATGATTGAAGTGTGCGGGGGCACACCAAGAGGACCACAGCCCTCTCCGAGGGGAGAGGGTGGCCGAGGGACGAGGTCGGGTGAGGGGTCTCTGCTTGTCCCGGCCTCTTTGAGGGGCCAGCTTCACAAAGCCCACGGCCCCCGGAATGGATCCGGGAGCCGAACCGGGCGCATGCATGGGAGCCACAAAAAGTTCGAACGGAGCCAGCCGTCACGACTTCACAAACGTGACGGCGCCTTCGGAAGCGGAGGAAACCAGCGCCGCGTATTTGGAGAACACACCACGCTTGTAACGCGGCTCGGGGGCTTTCCAGTTTGCCATGCGCGCCTGGATCTCGGCGTCGGAGACTTCCATATCGAGCCGGCGCTTTTCGATGTCGAACACCACGGTGTCGCCATTAGCCACGGCGGCGATGGGCCCTCCGCGCGCCGCTTCCGGCGCCACGTGACCCGCCATCAGGCCGTGCGTTGCGCCACTGAAGCGGCCGTCGGTCAGCAGCGCCACCGAATCGCCCAGGCCTTCGCCCACCAGCGCCCCGGTGACGCCCAGCATTTCGCGCATTCCCGGCCCACCGCGCGGACCTTCGTAGCGAATCACCACCACGTCACCGGCCTTGATGTTCTTGCTCATCACGGCGCGCATGGCGTCCTCTTCACAATCAAAAACGCGCGCCGGCCCGCGATGGTGCGTGCGTTCGTAGCCCGCCACCTTGATGACGCAGCCCTCCGGCGCGAGGTTCCCTTTCAGGATGACCAGACCTCCGGTCTTCTTGATGGGGTCGGAGACGGGCCGCACCACAACTTGCCCGGGAGTCTCGATGACGCGCGCGGCTTCCTCGGCAATCGTCTTGCCGCTGACCGTTATCTGCGAGCCATCCAGCAAGCCAGCCTCCAGCAGCTTCTTGGCGATCAGCGGAATCCCGCCGGCACGATGCACATCCACGGCCACGAAACGCCCGGCTGGTTTCAAATCCGCGATGATGGGCGTACGCGAACTGACCACATCAAAGTCTTCAATCGCCAGGGGCACATTGGCTTCGCGCGCCATGGCGAGCAAGTGCAGCACGGCGTTGGTGGAGCCGCCGGTGGCTGCCACGCTGGCGATGGCGTTTTCAAAGGCCTGGCGCGTGAGGATGTCGAGCGGTTTCACTCCCCGCTTCAGCAGATCCATGACGATCTGGCCGCACTGGAAGGCGGCTTCATCCTTCTTGGGGTCCAGAGCGGGGATGCTGTTCAGTCCCATGGGAGAGAGGCCGATGAATTCCATCACCGTGGACATGGTGTTGGCAGTGAACTGCCCGCCGCAGGCGCCCGCCCCCGGACATGCGTGGTCTTCCAGTTGCTTCAGCTCTGCATCCGTCATCAGGCCGGCAGCGTTGGCTCCCACGGCTTCGTATACATCGCCAATCGTCACGTCATGGTTCTGGAAGCGACCCGCGGCGATGGATCCTCCGTAAAGAAGCACGCTCGGGACATTCAGCCGGATCAGCGCCATGGCCCCGCCGGGAATGGTCTTATCGCAACCCACCAGCGCCACCATGGCGTCAAACATGTGTCCGCGCCCCACCAGTTCGATGGAGTCCGCCACCACCTCGCGGCTGACCAGGGAAGCTTTCATGCCCTCGGTGCCCATGGTCACGCCGTCGGAGATGGCGATGGTGTTGAGCTCCATGGGAGTGCCGCCTGCTGCGCGCACGCCGGCTTTCACCTTTTCCGCCAATTTCCGCAGGTGGAAATTGCACGGCATGGTCTCAATCCAGGTGTTGGCGATACCGACGATTGGCTTGGCCAGGTCTTCGTCCGTGAACCCGATGGCCTTGAGCATGGCGCGCGCCCCGGCACGGTCGGGACCGTCGGTGATAATGTGACTGCGATGTTTCAAGTTGCTTGGCATGATAGCCTCCCTTAGATGATCAACGCCCTCTCGGCTAAGCGTGTTATCTTCGCAGATTTAGGCGATTGGAGCAAGTCGCTTGCCCGCGCGGGTGCGCGACGTAGAAGTTGAAGGTGGAGGTTTTTCATGAGAGTCGCGCAGCAGTGCGCGCTCGCTGACTTCGTAAGGCTTTCCGCAGCCGCAATTCTCGTCAAGGCAATTATCGGCGGGGCTACAGAAGGTCACGATCGAACTGTTCCGATCCAGGAGTCGGATTGCGGAGCCGCAAGACGAAAAATGACCAATGGCAATTTTTCTTGCACCTTCCCCTTGAATTGTGTCATTATGTCCGCAGCTTTAACCACTAATGACCTAGCCACTACCCACCCCCTCAAGGGGGTCGTTTCGTACAAGACCGGGAGAGCCGGGGCAATGGCCTACCTAAAAAACACCTCGGCTCCTCCCGATTTATCGATCGCGAAAAGAAACGGGAGGTTAGGGCAGAATTGAAAACCCCGAGGATTCTTTTCGCTCGAGGTTTCAGCCGTCCGACATGACGGCTTCGCGGCGGCTGGGCTCAGGCGAAGATGACTGGAAGCGGGCTGGAACGCGCTTTCCCAGGCCGCAGGGGATGAATTGACGCCGAAAGCCCTTAGGCTGGCTGAGGCGCAAGGGGCGCGGCCGCGGATTTGCGGCTTGCGGCAATTTGCGCGTGAGGACATCGCGGTATTGTCAGCAGATTGTCGCTGTGTTATACCGGTACGTTGGAAGGTGGAGTTCGCTTGGAGGCAGGAAGATGCCGGACGGGCGACGCACTTCGGCCAGACCTTTTGAATTCTGTATAGCGGCAGAGCTTCGAGCCTTGGGGAAGGGGATCTTACTGCGTGAGTTTCATTAACTTCGCTGCCCGCGAAATCAACTGCAAGATCGTTTACTACGGCGCTGGTCTGGGCGGTAAGACCACCAACCTCCAGTGGATTTTTGATCAGACCCTGGGGAAAACCGGCGGGAAAATGATCTCCCTGGCTACAGAAACCGACCGCACTCTTTTCTTCGATTTCCTTCCCCTCGACCTCGGCAGTATTCGCGGGTTCAAAACCCGCTTCCATCTTTACACGGTGCCTGGGCAGGTCTTCTACGACGCCAGCCGCAAGCTGATTCTGCGGGGCGTGGACGGCGTGGTGTTTGTGGCGGATTCCCAGGAAGAAAGAATGGACGCCAACATTGAAGCATTGGAGAACCTGCACGAGAACCTGCACGAGCACAATTACGACTTCCGGAAGATTCCTTACGTGCTCCAGCTCAACAAGCGCGACTTGCCCAGTGTGCTTCCGGTGGAGGAATTGAAAAAGGCCCTGATGAAGAAGGATGAGCCCAGTTTTGAGGCCGTGGCCTATAAGGGAGTGGGAGTGTTTGAAACCCTGAGGGAGTGCGGCCGGCAGGTCCTGGCAGAACTGAAGAAAGGGTAAGAAGTCTTCAGTCATCAGTTTTCAGTAGTCAGTAAAAGCAGCCCACGTCCTTAGGCTGTTACTGAGAACTGATGACTGACGACTGTTTGGCAAAGCTGAGGTGAACAGTAACCGAGCTAGTTCGCCTCGATGGCGTCAGTAAGTGCGAAGAAATGGTGCCCCATAATCGCCAGCGTAATGGCCTTGCTGAAGTGATGCCGGTGTTGCCGCAGAGACTGCACGAGAAATTTCCAGTACTCCTGGCGATAGTTGCTGAGTAATCCCTGCCGCCAAAGCGAGCGGCCAAGCGCCACGACGTCAGAGAACACGAGGGGCGAGCGCGACCCGCTGCCCAATTGGGAGAGGAAAGCCGAAGCGCGCTGAAAGTACTCGCGCGGGTTGTAGATGGTCTGAAGAATGCGGCGGTAGCCGTCCAGAAGTTCCTGGGTATCCATGCGCGGGATGAAGTTCAAGTCCGCCAGCGTGTTGCTCCCCAGGCTGGATTTCAATAGCCGGCCTTCCGCCTTGAGCCGCCGCCATAACTGGGTGTTGGGCAGGGCAGTGAGCAGGCCGACCATGGAGAGCGGGATCGCCGCTTGACGGATGAACTCAATTTGCCGGTCAAAGACGTCGGGCGGGTCGTTATCAAATCCCACGATGAAGCCCGCCATGACTTCCATGCCGTAGGCCTGGATCAGCCGCACGCTCTCCAGCAAATCTTTGCGGAGATTCTGGAACTTGGTGGTTTCCTTCAAGCTTTCGGCCACCGGGGTTTCGATGCCCAGGAAAACCCGCGTGAAATGGGCCTCGCGCATCATCGCCAGCATTTCTTCGTCTTCCGCCAGGTTCAGGGAGGCCTCGGTGTAGAGCGTGAAGGGAAACTTGTGGTCGCGCATCCATTCCACCAGGCGCGGGAGGAGAGCCTTCACGCTCTTCTTATTGCCGATGAAGTTGTCGTCAACCATAAAAACCGAACCGCGCCAGCCGAGGCGGTGAAGCTGGTCGAGTTCCGCGCACACCTGGTCAGGGGTTTTAGTGCGCGGGCGGCGGCCGTAAATTTCGATAATGTCGCAGAACTCGCAGGTAAAGGGGCAGCCGCGTGAGAACTGAACCGACATGGAACTATAGCGGCGTAGCGAGGCCAGGTGCATGTCGGGGAGCGGGACGCGGGTGACATCGACCACTTGGGGATTGGTGTAATGAGGCTTGGCGGCTCCGCGCTCGAGGTCCTCGGCGACTTGGCTTATCATCTCCTCGGCTTCGCCTTCCACAATGTGGTCGGCTTGGGAAATCGACGGATCATGGGCGCTGGTGATCGGCCCGCCCACCACCGTTCGCTTGCCGTGCCGTTTGGCGCGCGCAATCTGTTCTTTCATCGATGGACCTTGCACGATCATCCCGCTGAAGAACACCACGTCGGCCCAGGCCAGGTCCGAATCTTTCAGGCGCTGGACGTTCAAATCCACCAAGCGCTTCTGCCAATGGTTGGGCAGCATCGCAGAAATGGTGAGCAGTCCCAGAGGAGGAAACGCCGAGCGCTTGCCCTGGAAGGGCAGAGCGTGTTTGAAGCTCCAGAACGTGTCGGGAAATTCCGGGTAGACCAGCAGGACTTTCATGAATATCCCTCCCAGGTGAGCGTGATGGAAACTCTTTGCCGTGATGCGCCGCAAACGGCGCCACGAGCCATCCTGACCACAGGACTTCGAGTTCGAACCGAAGCCCTGTCCTTGCTTGTGGCCCCTGGCTCTTGCACACCCTTGTAAAGTGGGAAGGTGACACTAATGGGGGCTTGGACCCTGGAAAGATGCAAATAATCTGCTGGCCGAAAACCCCACGTGGCAGGTTCCGCAACTCGCACCTTAGTCTAGCACTATTACACTTGCTGCTCCAGCAAAAAGCGTAAGCTACTGTCGTTTTGGAATCTCGGCATGCGGTCCATCCTTGCGAGTTATCTTTCTTTCACCCTACGTCGTGATAAAATCCCCCTAGCATGGGTGTGCGCAATCGCCTGCGGAGTCTGTTTCGGCTTTTCCTTCTCTTCACGGTTTTGATAGCCGTGGCGCTGCTCAGTGCCATCACCACCATCCGGCTCACCATTCATGGCCGGCAGGAAAACATGCCCAAGCTCGTGGGAGTTTCCCTCGAGTCAGCTCAGCGCATCACCGCCGGGCTGGGATTGGAGCTCAAAGTCGAAGACAAGATCTACAGCACGCAATATGCGGCGAATCAGATTGCCCAACAAATGCCTCCCGCCGGCACGCCCTTGAAGATGGGGCAGCACGTGCACGTGCTGGTTAGCTTGGGACTTCCGCGATTGACGGTGCCCAACCTGGTCGGAGATAGCGTGCGTGCGGCTCGGATCACTGCCATTCAACGAGGGCTGACGGTGGGAGACGTCGCCATACTCCCCTGGCCGGGCGACCCTGACCAGGTGGTGGCGCAAGATCCCCCTCCCGCCACGACGGAAGTGCGCACGCCGACAGTGAACCTGCTGATCTCCAGCGGCGAAGAACCTCCCGCCTACCTCTGCCCTCGATTCATCGGACAGCCCATCGCCGACGTTCGCCGCGTCTTGGAGAAGAACGGGTTCAAGATCGGGCAAGTAACCCCGGTGGCCGCCGAGGGGGGCTCCCAGGGAATCATCCTCACCCAATCTCCTCCCGCCGGAAGCAAAATTGGATCGGACGCGGTCTTCACTTTCCAGGTCACGCAGTAAGGGCAGCCAAGAAGTGGATACCCCACCAAAGAGGGCTAATATCCGTAGTTGGCTAGCCGTGTCAAGGTGCGAACCCAATATCGACTTAATGTCATTTCTCGCCAGGATAGGGGACTATTGTCAGGCATCAGCCTTTGTATCTGTTGAATTTTGCGGCACTGGAACTGCAACAACAGCAGTGGGAGCAGGAGAAAACCGACGAAGAGTCATAAAGTATCCTTCATCGGTCCAGATCATGCGCATTTTGCCCCAATTTGACCCCGCGAAGAGACCCATCGTGAATACAGCTAGCAGCGTGCAGCGGCAGCAAAGCTCAATCCATCAAAGCGGAAACAGCCGGCTCTTTATCGGACTTTATATTGCCCTCGGGATTGGCCTGACTCTCTCCGTCAAGACCGCATCCGTGCTTGCTGCGGATGACTGTGTTTCCTGCCACGGGCCCGAGACCGGGATGGTGAATTCACAGGGAAAAGCCATTACGGTAAACCCCGGCTCCCTGGCGCACTGCGTTCACAAGGACCTGGGTTGTGTGGACTGCCACCCAGGAGCCGCCAAGAGTGGGCACACAGCGAAAACGGCGTCGGCTTCGTGCCTCGCCTGCCATGCCGATGAGGGGGCGAAGCTCAGTGCCAGTGCGCACGCGATGTTGGGTGACCCCAAGGACAGTTCGACTTGCACCACCTGTCACGGAACGCACGATGTGGTGGACCCCGCCACGCGCGGCCCTCAGTTCTGCGCCACCTGCCACTCGACGGAAGTGAGTCAATACAACTTGAGCATTCACGGCCGGGCGCACGCCAAACTGAACGGCGACGCACCGACCTGCCAGAGTTGCCATGGCCCGGCGCACCAAGTAGTGGCGTCAAGCGACGCGAAATCGCCGGTGAGCAAAGCGAACCTTCCCGACACCTGCGGCCGGTGCCATTCCAACCCCGCGCTAGCCGCAAAGTACATGTTCGCGGTGGCCAAGCCTGTAGAAGCCTATGCGTCCAGCGTACACGGTCGCGCCATCCAGCAGGGCAACTTGAACGCTGCGTCCTGCAACGACTGCCACGGCGTGCACGATATTCTTCCTCTGTCGGATCCTCACTCGAAGATCTGGAAGCAGAACGTGGCGTCTACCTGCGGGCAGTGCCACAAGAATGTCTACGCCGTCTATCGGGCGAGCATTCACGGGCAGGCGGTGGCGGCGGGCGCGCTGGAGGCCGCCACCTGCACGGACTGCCACGGCGAGCACCGCATCCTGGCGCCCGCCAATCCCCAATCGACGGTTTATCTGGCGAATGTTTCGAGTGCCACCTGCTCGCGTTGCCACGCCAATACCCAGTTGATGGCGAGCTTCAACGTGCCGGCCTCGCGCGTCCCCACTTACGAAGACAGCTACCACGGCTTAGCTTCCAGCTCGGGCCAGCAGAGCGTGGCCAATTGCGCCAGTTGCCACGGGGTGCACGACATCTTTCCCTCCAGCGACGTGCGCTCGACGGTCAACAAGGCGAACCTGAGCAAGACCTGTGGCAAATGCCACCCTGACGCCGGACAGCGATTCACCATCGGCTCGGTGCATTCGCTGCCCACCACCACGGCCGGGGGACGGGTCTTGGATTTCGTGAAAGCCTTCTACCTGCTGGCCATCCCCGTGATTCTAGCGTCGATGCTCGTACACAACTTTCTGGATTCATGGCGCAAGGCGCAGCGCACGCTCGCCCAATACCGCGGGGGCCACGGGCAAGTCCGCTTGACGCTGAACGAGCGTGTGCAACATCTACTCTTGCTGGTAAGTTTCATCACCCTGGTCGTTACCGGCTTCGCGCTGAAGTACCCGCATTCCTTCTGGGCGGAGCCCATCGTGCGCTGGGAAAAAGACTTCCCCCTGCGCGGCTGGCTGCACCGGATCGCCGGGGTGGTGTTGATCGGGGCTTCGCTTTACCACGTGATTTACCTGCTGACGAATCGCGCCGGGCGCCGCTGGGTAAAGGACATGCTTCCCAAAGTCCGCGACGTGCGGGAGGCTCGGGAAACCGTGGGCTATAACATCGGTTTCCGCCCCAACCCGCCGCGCTATGCGCGCTTTAATTACATGGAAAAGGCCGAATACTGGGCGCTGGTGTGGGGCACGGTGGTCATGGCCATCACCGGCATCCTGCTGTGGGCCCACGACGCGGTTTTGGCTTACCTCCCGCACGCCTTGGCCGTCCTGGAGGTGACCACGGCGGTGCATTTTTACGAGGCCATCCTGGCGACCTTCTCGATCTTGATTTGGCATTTCTACTTTGTGATCTTCGATCCCGACGTTTACCCCCTCAAGTGGACCGTGCTGACCGGCCGCGCGCCCGAGCACGAGGTGAGAGAAGAAGAGGAAGAAACCCCGGCGCCAGCTCCCCCTGCGTCAACGGCCTAGCGGGAATTTGAGGAATCGGTTCATCGGCTCATCGGTTCATTGAAAACCCTTCGGCGCAGCATTTGGTTCATCTTCTCACCTGACACTGCCGATGACCGATACGGGGGAGTATGTCACGCGGAGGAGTTGGTCGTCGGCCCTGGCCGCCTTCTCGCGCCCGGACTTTGTCTTTTGCTCGTCACTCGTCACTCGCCACTCATCACCGCTCTTGCAGTGTGTCACGCGGGAGTGTTGGTCGTCGGCCCTGGCCGCCTTCACGCGCCCGGACTTTCTCTTCTGCTTGACACTGGTCACTCGCCACGGCTCTTCTGCCTTTCCTGCTCGCCACTCGTCACTCGCCTCTCGTCACTGCGGTTAGTGGTAGTGGGTCACTTTCTGGGAAGGCTTCCCAGGCCGAATCTCAAACCGCAGGGGAATTGGTTATGCAGCGTCAGCTTCCAGTGAGACGAGCGAATAAATTCCTCGGCAGACAACCAGAGACTACGGGCGGCCAATTCCACGCCCGGCACGTGTGGTAGTGCCCCACCCTGAATCCGTCCAATCTGGCCAAATCAGATAATGCAAGATACGCGCATGTTACCTATTCACGGAACGCCGGGCAATACCCACTTCACGATCACCCTGACCCGATCCAGCGGCCGTGCTGCCCAAGATGGCGGTATCCAATTCGCGGGGATTCATCGTGCCACCTCGCCCTTTGAACCAGGCGTTAACCGCTAAGGGATCACCCGGGAACGCTTCCGCCGTCAGACACTTTGCCATCGATAAGCCTCGTATTATAGCCTATTGGAGATTTGCTGTCAAGAGAAATTTGCGACAGAGAAATTTGCCCGGAAGAATTTGCGCCCGGTAGCGGGCCAGTTTCCGGTAGGCCGGCCATAGGGCCCTGTGACCGCCATCGTCAGAGGAAGAGCCGCAACACAAAGGGATTGTTTCCAAGCAGGCGGCCATTCCCCCAGAATCACTCCCACGCGCGACGAAGCCGCGGCTATCGAGTCAAGCTGACCACTTGTATGAATAGGTAAAATTAACCGGCCAACCCTTGCCGCACCTCTAAGTGATTGAAAATCGGCGGGTTGGCCGGTTAATTCGGCCATAACCGGTCCAATCTGTGCA
>Ga0209039_10003887_pt1 | contig 11363 bp, 9 predicted proteins | sample BogFormECP12_OM1_FD_188238 | JGI IMG/M metagenome (GOLD analysis project Ga0209039, IMG submission 188238) | Bog forest soil microbial communities from Calvert Island, British Columbia, Canada - ECP12_OM1 (SPAdes) (version 2) | ecosystem: Environmental > Aquatic > Freshwater > Wetlands > Bog ... | reverse complement strand
AAGCCGAAGCCCTCATCAACGCCACCGGCTACCACCGCCGCGACCGCGAGCTTGCCGCCCTCCGCGCTAGGGTCACTTCGGTGCGAATATAGCATTATGGCTGCCAAGAAACTACTCATGCTGGTCGGCGATTACGTGGAAGACTACGAAGCGATGGTCCCCTTCCAGGCGCTCCTCATGGTCGGGCATGTCGTCCATGCCGTCTGCCCCAATAAGAAGGCCGGCGATTCGGTGCGCACCGCCATCCACGATTTCGAGGGCGACCAGACCTACAGCGAAAAACGAGGCCACAACTTCGCCCTGAATGCGACTTTCGACGACGTCCGCCCCGAGGACTACGACGCGCTCGTAATCCCCGGCGGACGCGCGCCCGAATACATCCGGCTCAACCCCCGCGTGCTGGAAATCGTGCGCCATTTCGCCGAGTCCGGCAAACCCATCGCCGCCATCTGTCACGCCGCGCAGGTGTTGGCGGCGGCGGGCGTGCTGGCCGGCAAATCGTGCAGTTGCTACCCCGCCGTCGCCCCCGACGTCGCCGCCGCGGGCGGAACCTATGCCGAGATCGCCATCGACCAGGCGCACACCTGCGGCAACCTGGTCACCGCCCCCGCCTGGCCCGCGCATCCCGCCTGGCTCTCGCAATTCCTGCGGGTCCTGGGCACCCGCATCGAACCTTGACGGCGTATTTCTTCCCCGGCCGCCGGGAGCATGCAGCGCGTGGGCGAGGCGTGCCTCGCCCCTACAAAGGCGCTGTAGGGGCCGGGCATGAGCCGGCCCAATAGGCTATACTATAAATAGTCAGACCAGTCTGACTAGAAAAGAGACCCCCGTGCCCAGACCCCTCCACCCTCTGAAAACAGCCGGCCAGCCGTGGCAACTGCAAACCGCCAAGGCGCGGTTTAGCGAAGTGTTCCGCAAGGCCCGAACCGAGGGGCCGCAACTCATCACGCGGCAGGGCAAGGAGGGCGTTGTCATGATGCCTGTCGAACAATTCGAGCAACTGGCTGTCCGCTCGCGTCAGCCCAAAAGCCTGGTGCAGTTCTTCCGGGAATCTCCCTTGGTTGGCCTCGAACTGGATTTCGAGCGCGACAAAGACACCGGGCGGGACATCGAGCTGTGAGCGGCTTTTTGCTGGATACCAATTGCGTCTCCGAATTGGTCCGCGTCAAGCCCGACCCGCGCGTGCTGGCGTGGATGGAAGCCGCCGAGGAAACGCTTCTCCACCTCAGTGTCCTGACACTGGGGGAGATCCGCAAGGGCCTGGCCGCTCTTTCTCAAGGCAGGCGGCGGACGCGGTTGGAAGCCTGGTTGGAGGTTGACCTGCGCGGCCGTTTCTCCGGCAGAATCCTGCCTGTCGATGCGGCGGTGGCGGATCGTTGGGGGTTGCTCGCCGCCCAAGCCAGGCGCAGTGGAGCAACCCTGCCAATCGTCGATGGCCTGCTCGCCGCGACCGCCCTTCATCACAACCTGACCATGGTCTCGCGCAACGTCTCCGACTTCGCCGCCGCGCATGTGCCGGTCCTCAATCCGTGGGAAGCCTTGTGACTCCCCTCCTGTTGACATTCTAAAGGAACCGCGTCATACTCCTTTTGGATGTCTACAAGAGACTCGAAGCCCGACATTCTTCAGGGCACGCTCGACCTCATGGTGCTGAGAACGCTCGAAGCCATGGGGCCGCAACACGGGTTCGGCCTGGCGAAGCGCATCCAGCAGATCTCCGGCGGCCTCCTCGACCTCAACCAGGGGACTCTCTATCCGGCGCTTCTGCGCTTGGAACAGCGCGGCTGGATCCAATCGCGCTGGGGCGCCTCCGAAAGCAATCGCCGCGCGAAGTTCTACGAACTGACTCGCGCGGGCCGCCGGCAGGTGACGCACGAATCGGAAGACTGGGCGCGCACGGTCGCCATCATGGACCGTTTCCTGCGCGCCGCCGAATAGGACCGGGCTATGCGCACCATTTGGCAACGCTTTTTTGCGCTCTTCCGCCGCGGCCGTCTGGACCGCGAGCTGAACGAGGAGATCAGCGCCCATCTCGCCATGCAGGAAGAGGAGTTCCGGCGGCAGGGCATGGACCCGGCGGCGGCGCGGGCGGCCGCGCGGCGCGCCTTCGGAGGTGTTGCGCAGACCCAAGAGGCCTATCGCGACCGGCGCGGCATTCCCTGGCTCGAAATCGCAGCCAAGGACATTCGGTACGCCCTTCGCGGGCTGCGCCGCAACCCCGGATTTACGGCCGCGGCCATCATCTCGCTGGCGCTGGGGATCGGCGCCAATACCGCCATCTTCTCCCTGTTCCACGCCTTGATGCTGCGCATGTTGCCGGTCGCCAGGCCCGGCGAACTGGTATCTTTGTACCGCACCGGCGGCTGGGGCAAACGCTTCTGTTCCTACCCCCTGTATTTGGAACTCGCCAAGCGGAGCGATCTTTTCAGCGGGGTCCTGGCGCGCACCGGCGTGGCGAAAGTCCGGTACACGCCCCCGGGAGGCCGGCCCCAGTTCACGCAGCGGGAGTTCGTCTCCGGCAACTATTTCAGCGTCCTGGGAGTGGCGCCGGCGCTGGGGCGGCTATTCACCGGCGACGACAACCGCGTGCCGCAGGGCCATCCCCTGGCCGTGCTGAGCTACGACTTCTGGCAAAACCGCTTCGGCGCCGACCCAGGCGTGTTGGGCCGCACGCTCCTGGTGGACGAACAGTCGCTGACCGTGATCGGAGTCGCCGCGCCGGGTTTCCGCGGCGTGGAGGTCGAGAGCCATCCCGAAGTTTGGGTGCCCGCCATGATGAATCGGGGCGAGATCATGAATCCCCAGATGTGGTGGCTCCGGATTGTGGCGCGGCGCAGGCCGGATGTATCGCCCAAGCAGGTGCAAGCGGCGGTGGATGTCCTCATGCGGCAACACGTCGCCGCCCTATACCCGCCCAGCTATAACGCGGCGTTCCGCAAGAAGGGGTTGGGGCAGCGGCTCGAAGTCCAGGAGGCCGGCATTGGCCTCTCCATGCTGCGCGAGGAATTCGGCAAGCCGCTGACGTTGTTGATGGCGGCGGTCGCCCTGGTTTTGCTGGCCGCCTGCGCCAACGTGGCCAACCTGCTGCTGGCGCGCGGCGCGGCGCGGCACAAGGAAATCGCGTTGCGCATCTCCCTGGGCGCGACGCGCGCGCGGCTGGTTCGCCAGGCCCTGACGGAGAGTTTGCTGCTGGCCGTGGCGGGCAGTTTGCTAGGCCTGCTATTTGCCTTCTGGGGCCAGCGGGCCATCCTGCGATTCCTGCCGGAGAGTTCGAGCGGCGGGTTTACCGCCGGGCCCGATTCCGTCGTGCTCTTGTTCACCCTCGGCATTTCCGTGCTCTCAGTCCTGCTGTTCGGCCTGGCGCCGGCCCTCCGTTCCACCGCTGTCGATCCGGCCGCGGGCCTCCGCTCGGGAACGAGGCAGGCGGCCGGGGGGACGGTTCTACGGAGAGCGCTGGTGGTGGCGCAGGTGGCATTCTCCGTGGTCCTGGTGGCGCTGGCGGGCCTCTTCGGGCACAGCCTGTTCGCCTTGCGCTCGGTGGACCTGGGCTTTCGCAATCGGAACGTGTATGCCTTCAACTTTGACTTCGAGCGCACCTGGAAGGGAGAGATCCGGGCTGCCCGGGAAGAACTCGTGGCCCAACTGGGATCGTTACCCGGCGTGACCTCGGTCAGCTACGGTTTTCCGGGGCCCTTTCAGAGGGGATTCTGGGGTGCCACCATCCGCGTGCCGGGCTCGGACCGCACCGCCCACGAGCCGGCCGAGGTGGACATCGAGTACGCTGCGCCGCGGTACTTCGAGACCATCGGAAGCCTTCCGCTACTGGGCCGGGAGTTCGACCGGAACGACACGGCCGCCTCCCGCAAAGTCGCGGTGGTGAGCGAGGCCTTCGTGCGCGCATTCCTGCCCGGTGAAGCGCATCCGCTCGACCGAACGTTGAGTTTCGACGACAGCAAGCCGCAAGGCGGCGAGCCTACCTTCATTGCGGGTGTGGTGCGCAATATCCGGCAAAAAGGTCTCCGGGAAAGGACCGCGCCCACCGTGTACGTGCCGGCGGCACAAACCGACAACCCTTCGTGGCCCACTATTCTGGTGCGCACCCAAATGCCGCAGGTAGCGTTGCTCGGGGCGGTCTACCGGGAACTGGGCCGGCTCGGCCCGGGAGGGGCACTATGGGAATGGCAGACCATTCGCGAGCAGATTGACGATTCCATTTTCCGGGAACGCCTGCTGGCCACGCTGAGCGGGTTCTTTGGCGGGCTGGCGTTGCTGCTCGCCGCGGTGGGACTCTACGGCGTGGTGGCCTATGGAACCGCGCGGCGCTCGGGCGAAATCGGCATTCGCATCGCCCTGGGAGCGGAACGCGGGCAGGTGCTCTGGCTGGTGTTGCGCGACGCGCTGGCGCTGGTCGGCCTGGGTCTGGCCATCGGGTTGCCGGTTTCCCTCGCGGCGGCGCGAACCGTTTCCTCCATCCTGTTTGGCATTGAGCCCGCCGACCCGCTGGCGTTCCTTTCCACGGCCGCCGTGCTAGCCGCCATCGGCTTGGCCGCCGCCTTTGTGCCCGCGCGCCGCGCCGCGACGCTCGATCCCAGCCAGGTGCTGCGCCACGAGTGAACGCAATGTTGGCAGGTAGGCAGGCCGAGTACCACTCGGCCGCAGGCTGCAAGCCTGCCCCACAGAATCGTCGCAGACTGCGAAGGTTCGACAGTGTTGTGGTACGTTTAGTTCAGTGTGGGGCAGGATTGCATCCTGCGGCGGGTTGGCAACCCGCCAGCTACACCTCCGCGTTCCTCACCCGCCCCTTCGCCGCGTCTGACTTTTCATCTGTGTTACCCTGAAGCTTCCACGTGTGCCAGCGCGTGTCAGCGAAGCTCTCGTTCTGCGTACGTACCCGCTGAAAGAAGCCGACCTCGTCGTCGGGTTTCTCACCAGGGATCAGGGGATGTTGCGGGGCGTCGCCAAGCGGGCGCGCCGTCCGAAGAACCCTTTCGGCGCGGGGCTGGAGCGGTTATCGCACGTGCGTATGGCGTACTTCCAGCGCGAAACCCGCGAGCTGGTAAACCTGGATTCCTGCGAATTGATCCGTTCCCAATTCGGTCTGGTTTCCGATTACTGGGCAGGCGTGGCGCTGGACTACTTCGCGGAGGTTTCCGAGCAGTTGCTCCCCGCCGCGGAGCCGAATGAGAGGTTTTTCCGCCTCTTGCTGGCCGTGCTGGACGACCTTCAGCCGAACCGGGTGTGGCGGGCGGTGACGTACTTTTCGTTGTGGGCGCTCCGGCTTTCCGGATGGATGCCCGAAATGGGAAGCGCTCCGAAGTTGAGTTTGGACTCCCGGGCCATTGCCCTGGAGATGCTGCGTACCCCGGTGGCGCGGCTATCGAAGAAGGATTGGGACCAGGGAACCGCGGCGGACCTGCGCCGCTTCCTGGTGCGGCAGATCGAAGCGCATATCGAACGGCGCTTGGTGACGGCGCCCTTGCTGGAGCGAAGTTGAGTTAACGAATGCAATCGTTTCAAGAAATCATCTTCAAGCTGAAGCAGTACTGGGCAGACCGCGGCGCCATCATTCAGGAACCTTATGACGTGGAAGTCGGCGCCGGCACCATGTGTCCCGAGACCTTCCTCCGCGTGCTCGGCCCGCAGCCTTACCGCGTCGCGTATGTCCAGCCCAGCCGCCGCCCGGCCGATGGCCGCTACGGCGACAACCCCAACCGCCTCTACAAGCATTCCCAGCTTCAGGTGATCCTGAAGCCTTCCCCGGACGACATCATCGAGCAGTACCTGGCCAGCCTGGAAGCCATCGGCATCGACCTGCGCCAGCACGACATCAAGTTCGAAGAGGACAACTGGGAATCGCCCACCCTGGGCGCCTGGGGCATCGGCTGGCAGGTGATGCTGGATGGCCTGGAGGTCACCCAGTTCACCTATTTCCAGCAGTGCGGCGGCATAGACCTGGATTTGGTTCCGGCGGAGCTTACCTATGGACTGGAGCGCCTGGTCGCTTTCCTCCAGGTGAAGGACAGCGTCTACGACATCGAGTGGGCCCAGGGCGTTTCTTATGGCGATGTCCGCCACCGGGAGGAGTTGCAGTACTCGGTCTACAACTTCGAGATGGCCAGCATCCCCACGCTGTGGAAGCTCTTCGGGCTGCATGAAGGCGAAGCCGCGCGGCTGCTGGCGGCCTACGATCCGAAATCCGCTGAGAAGGCCCGCTTCCCGCTGCTGCCCGCCTATGACCATGTGCTGAAGTGTTCCAACCTCTTCAACACGCTGGATTCCCGCGGCGCCATCAGCGTCACCGAGCGCGTGGGCGTGATCCAGCGCGTGCGTAAGCTGGCAGTGGGCGTTGCGCAAGCATGGCTGGATCAACAGGAGGTGGCCCAATGAAGTCTCCGATGTTGGATGACGTGGTCGAAGCCGCCCCGGGCCCAGAGGGCACCCCGCCGCCTACCCACACCCAAATGGAGCGGACCGTCGACACAGGCGTCGCGGAGGCCAGCGGGCTGAGCCAGGCTTTTCTCCTCGAAATCGGCACCGAGGAAGTCCCCGACTGGATGATCCCGCAGGCGCTCGAGAACTTGCGCCTCCTCTTCGAAAAGACCGGTCTACCGCACGATTCCGTTCAGGTCGATGCCACGCCGCGCCGCCTGGTGCTGCGCGTACAGGGCCTCCCTATGCGCCTGCCGGATCGCACCGAGCGCGTGCAGGGTCCTGCGAAAGGCGCCCCCGCACAAGCCGTTGCCGGCTTCGCGCGCAAGCAGGGCGTCACCCCTGAAGACCTGATCCTGGAAGTCACCGCCAAAGGCGAATACTACACCCACCTCAAGCGCGTGCCCGGCCGCACCACCAAGGACGTCCTCGCCGAAACCCTCCCCGGCATCATCCTGGGCATCTACTTCCCCAAGACGATGTACTGGACGGGCAAGGGCGGCCCGCGTTTTATCCGCCCCATCCGCTGGATCGTGGCCATGCTGGGCGATGAGATCGTGCCCTTCGAGCTGGCCGGCGTGCGCTCGGGCGCGCTCACTTCCGGCCACCGCCGGCTGGGGGCCAAAGAGATCGCCGTCACGCCCGCCGATTACGTCCAGCGCCTGCGCGATCATTACGTCATTCTTTCGGCCGAGGAGCGGCGCAACCGCATCCGCGAAGGGCTGGCCGGCGTTCGCGTGAAGCCCGACCCCGCGCTGCTCGAAACCCTGGTCTACCTCACCGAGTACCCCACGCCCATTGTGGGCGGTTTCGACCCGCAGTTCCTGGAGCTTCCCGAAGAGGTGCTGGTCACGGTGATGCGGCATCACCAGAAGTATTTTTCCGTGGAGGACGCCGAGCGAAAGCTGGCGCCACAATTTGCGGCGGTCATGAACATCGATGCCGATCCCGAAGGCTTCGTCCGCCGCGGCAATGAGCGCGTCTTACGCGCGCGCTTCAATGACGCCCGGTTCTTCTGGGAAACCGACCAGAAGAAAAAGCTCGCCGACCGGCTGCCCGATCTGGCGCACGTCACCTTTCAGGCCAAGCTGGGTTCCTACCGCGACAAGACCAAACGCATCATGGCGCTGGTGAAGGAACTGGGCGGCAAGCCGATGGCAGTGCGTGCCGCCCGGCTTTGTAAGTGCGACCTCACCACCGAGCTGGTAAAGGAATTCACCGATCTTCAGGGCGTGGTGGGCGGCCTCTACGCGCGCGCGCAGGGCGAGCGCGCCGAGGTCTGGCAGGCCATCTACGACCACTACAAGCCGGAGAGCATGGAGGATGCCATCCCCCGCAACCTGGCCGGCCGGTACGTTTCCCTGGCCGATAAGCTCGACACGCTACGCGGCTGCTTCCGCGTCGGCCTGATTCCCACCGGCTCGCGCGATCCCTTCGGGCTGCGTAGGGCCGCGCAGGGTGTGGTGAGAATTCTGGTCGAGGGCAAAATCGCAGTGCCGCTCCTCGGTCTTCTGGAGGAGAACCAGCAACTCATCGCTTTCTTTGAAGACCGCGTGAAGTTCTATTTCAAGGAGCACCGCGGCTTCAAGTACGACGAAGTGAACGCCGCCATGGCAGCCGGCTGGAGCAACCTGGTGGACCTCGAGGCCCGGCTGGTGCGCATCCAGAAGCTGCGCCCCACCCCGGATTTCGAGCCTCTCGCCGCCAGCTTCAAGCGCATCCGCAACATTCTGGTGCAGGCGGGCTTTACCGGCGGCGGCGCCATCGACCAGGGCCTGCTCGAACCCGGGCCGGAGCTGGAGCTGTACCGGGAGTTCACCCAAATCGCCGGCCAGCCCATCGAGAACGCCATTTCGAAACTGCGGCCCAAAGTCGACTTGTTCTTCGATAGAGTGCTGGTGAATGCGCCGGACGCGGCCGTCCGGCAAAACCGTTTAACGCTGCTTCACACGCTGTTGGCGGAATTTTCCACCATGGCGGACTTTTCTGAAATCGTTACTAATTCATAGGAGCAAAGCATGAAGAAAGTTGTCTATTCGTTCGGCAACGGAACCGCCGACGGTGATGGAAAAATGAAAGATGTGCTCGGCGGCAAAGGCGCCGGGCTCGCCGAAATGTGCCGGGCCAAGCTGCCGGTGCCCCCCGGCTTCACCATCTCCACCGAGGTCTGCAACATCTATTTCCACAACAACAACTCTGTTCCCGCGGAGATCGACACGCAGATGTTGGAAGCGCTCAAGATCCTCGAAGAGCGCATGGGACAGAAGCTGGGCGACGTCGAGAACCCGCTGCTGGTGAGCGTGCGATCCGGCGCCAAGTTCTCCATGCCGGGCATGATGGATACCATCCTCAACCTCGGCCTCAACGACCAGACCGTCAAGACGCTGGAAGCCAGGAGCAACAATCCCCGGTTCGCTTACGATTGTTACCGCCGCTTCATCCAGATGTACGGCAACGTGGTGCTGGAAGTCTCCAAACACGATTTCGACGAGGTATTCGACGGCCAGAAGAAGAAGGCCAAGGCCAAGCTCGATACCGAACTGACCGCGGAAGACCTGAAGCAGGTCATCGTGGGCTACAAGAAGCTGATCGAAAAGAAGACCGGCAAACCCTTCCCGCAGGATGCCATGGCCCAGCTCCAGGGCGCGCGCGACGCCGTGTTCGGCTCGTGGTTCAACGCCCGCGCCATCACTTACCGCAGGATGAATCAGATTCCCGACGACCTCGGCACCGCCGTCAACGTGCAGGCCATGGTGTTCGGTAACCTGGGCGAAACCTCGGCCACGGGCGTGGGCTTCACCCGCAACCCGGCCACCGGCGAAAAGGTCTTCTACGGCGAGTTCCTCGAGAACGCGCAGGGCGAAGACGTGGTGTCCGGCGTTCGCACGCCACACCCCTTCTCCGAGCTGCTGAAGTGGAATCCCGCGGTCTACAACCAGCTCCGCGACATCACCACCATGCTCGAGAAGCACTACCGCGACATCCAGGACTTCGAGTTCACGGTCCAGGACGGCAAACTCTACATGCTCCAGACCCGCAACGGCAAGCGCACCGGGCCGGCGGCGGTTCGCATCGCCGTCGAAATGGTGGACGAAGGCCTCATCAACAAGCAGGAAGCCATCCTGCGCGTCGACCCCCAGCAACTCGATCAGCTTCTGCACCCGGTGCTCGACCCGGCATCCAAAAAATCGCTTGCCAAGCTGGCCACCGGCCTGCCGGCCTCGCCCGGCGCGGCGGTCGGCACCATCGTGTTCACGGCGGAAGATGCGGTCGAGAAAGCCAAGACCGCGCCCGTCATCCTGGTCCGCAAAGAGACCGTGCCGGACGACATTCACGGCATGGAAGTGGCCAAGGGCATCCTCACCTCGCGCGGCGGCATGACCAGCCACGCGGCCGTGGTCTGCCGCGGCATGGGCACCCCCTGCGTGGCCGGCGCCGAAGGCATTACGGTCGACGAGCACAAGAAGGAAGTCGGCGTCACCTCCGGTGGCAAGGCCCTCATTCTCAAGGAAGGCGACTGGCTGTCGCTCGATGGCTCGACGGGCGAAGTTTTCGCCGGCAAGGCCAATACACTGGATGCCGACCCCTCCTCCGGCGTCCTGAAGTCCTTCATGGAATGGGCCGACGAGTTCCGCGGCAAATTCGGCGTGCGCGCCAACGCGGATATCCCGCGCGATGCCAAGGCGGCCCGCCGGTTCGGCGCCGAGGGCATCGGCCTGTGCCGCACCGAGCACATGTTCTTCGCCGAGGACCGCATCGCCCACATGCAGGCCATGATCCTGGCGCGCGACGAGAAGACCCGCCGCAAGGCTCTGGCCAAGCTCCTGCCCATGCAGCGCAGGGATTTCGCCGGCCTCTTCGAAGCCATGAACGGCTTGCCCGTGGTGATTCGCACCCTCGATCCGCCGCTCCATGAGTTCCTTCCCAAGCGCGAGGACCTGATGGTGGACATCGCCATCCTGCCCTACGCCGATATTAAGAAGAAGAGGGAACTGGCGGCCACCTACCAGCGCCTCGGCGCCGAGGTCAAGAACCTCAAGACCGTGCTGCCGGAACTGCTCAAGCGCGTCGAGGAATTGCACGAGTTCAACCCTATGCTCGGCCTCCGCGGCTGCCGTCTCGGCATCACCTATCCCGAGATCACCGAGATGCAGGCGCGCGCCATCTTCGAGGCCGTCGTCCAGGTGGCCAAGAAGGGCGTGAAGGTGATTCCCGAAGTCATGATCCCACTCATCGGCGGCGTCAAAGAGTTCGAGAACCAGAAGCAGATCGTGGACCAGGTGGCCGAGGAGGTTCTCGGCAAGGCCGGCTTGAAGGATCTCAAGTACATGGTCGGCACCATGATCGAGATTCCGCGCGCCGCCCTCACCGCCGGCGACGTGGCCAAAGAGGCCGACTTCTTTAGCTTCGGCACCAACGACCTCACCCAAACTACCATGGGCCTCTCCCGCGACGATTACACCCAGTTCCAGAAGGTCTACCAAGACCGCAAGATCTTCGCCAACGATCCCTTCGCCGTCCTGGATCAGGAAGGCGTCGGCCAACTGGTGAAGATGGCGGTGGAGAACGGCCGCAAGTCCAATCCCAAGTTGGAAATCGGCATCTGCGGCGAGCACGGCGGCGAGCCCAGCTCGGTGCAGTTCTGCTACCGCGTGGGCATGAACTACGTTTCCTGCTCCCCGTACCGCGTGCCCATCGCCCGCCTGGCGGCGGCCCAGGCGGCCATTTCGGGCGATAAGTCGGAAACCATGCGCACGGCGTAAGCGAGCATCTGTCGTCGGCAACCGCTCTCTTACGTTCGCGGCTCTGAAAGCATCCGAGCCGCGAACGTAAGGGAGCGGTTTGCCTTAGTCGCGCCGGCGGTCTATGCCGCCGGTGAGTTGTCCATCGAGGCCGGGGCCCGGTCCCCGGTCCTCGGCCCGTGATAAGGTGGT
>Ga0209039_10003886_pt1 | contig 11365 bp, 12 predicted proteins | sample BogFormECP12_OM1_FD_188238 | JGI IMG/M metagenome (GOLD analysis project Ga0209039, IMG submission 188238) | Bog forest soil microbial communities from Calvert Island, British Columbia, Canada - ECP12_OM1 (SPAdes) (version 2) | ecosystem: Environmental > Aquatic > Freshwater > Wetlands > Bog ... | reverse complement strand
ACGATGGAGCGGTTCCGCGAGTGCTTCTACCGCCCGCTGCTCTCCTCCACCGCCAACTTCGAGCGCTGGCTGAAGCTGGGCGGCAAGGACACCGCCGCCCGGGCCGGCGAGATCTGGCGGGCGAAGCTGGACTCGTTCTCACCGCCGCCGCTGGACGACGCGATCCGCGCCGAGCTCGACGACTACGTCCAGCGCCGCCGCCGCGAGCTAGGCGACTAAAGCTGACGAAGGATCGCCGGACCCTAGCGGGTGACCCACCCGAGGCGGCGGGAGACCTCGGCCGCGGCACGACGGACGAGGCCGGCTAGCACGGGGATGCGGTCGGCCGGGATACGGAAGCTCGGGCCGGAGGCGCTGATCGAGGCGATCACGCTTCCCTCGGCGTTGCGGACCGGCGCCGCGATGGCAGTCAGCCCGGCCTCGAGCTCATCCACCGCGGTGGCGTAACCACGCCGCCGCACCTCGGCCAGCAACGCCGGGAACTCGGCCATGGCGGTGATCGTGCGGTCGGTGAAGCGGGCCAGCGGCGGTGTCAGGCACGCGGCGAGTTCGGCGTCGGGCCGGTAGGCCAGCAGGACCTTGCCGTCCGAGGTCGCGTGCAGCGGGATGCGCTGCCCGGCCCAGTTGTGCGGGGACAGCGCCGCCGGGCCCGCCACCTGGTCCAGGTAGAGCGCGCCGCGCCCGGACAAGATGGCCAGGTTGACGGTCTCGCCCACCTCCAGGGCGAGCGCCCGGCAGACCGGCCGGCTCTCCTGCACCACGTCGAGCTTCTGGCTCACCGCCCCGGCTAGCCGCACGATGCCCACCCCGAGCCGGAACTTCCCCCGCGTCGCGTCCCGGGCCACCAGTTCCCGCCGGTCCAGCGCGGCCAGCAGCCGGGACGCGGTCGACTTGTGCACCTCAAGCTCGCGCGCGACCTCGGTGACCCCGGCCTCCCCGTCCCGGGCCAGGATCTCCAGGATGGCCACCGCCCGGTCCACCGACTGCACCGTCCCAGCCCCCTCGGCCCCGTCCCCCTGTCCCCTGTTGCTCATAGCGCAACACTACCTGCGCCTGTCATCATCGTGGGTTGTTGTCCGCGTGATCGCGCGGTTTTCGGCCCACGATCGTGGGACGACTCCGGTAGCTTGACCGTCGGCGAGCGAGTGATGCACCATTGTTGCATATAGCGATATCAGTTGTGTTATAAGCAACAGCAAAGGCGGGCGATGAGTGCTGAGCGGGGCCGGGAGTATGTGCTCACGCTGTCCTGCCCGGACAAGCCCGGGATCGTGTACGCGGTGTCCAGCTTCCTCGTCCAGCATTCCGCGAACATCGTGGCCAGCCAGCAGTACGGGGAGAGCCCGGACGGCCGGTTCTTCATGCGGGTGCACTTCTCGGTGCCGCCGCCTGGCCAGCGGCTCGCCGATCTCGAGCGGGGCTTTTCCTGGGTGGCCGAAGCGTTCCACATGACCTGGCAACTGCACGACCGGGCCGCGCGGGTCCGCACCCTGATCATGGTCTCCCGGCTCGGCCACTGCCTGAACGACCTGCTGTTCCGTTGGAAGACCGGCTCGCTGCCGGTGGACGTCGTCGGCGTGGTGTCCAACCACGATGACTTCGGTGAGCTGGCCGCTTCCTACCGCCTCCCGTTTCACCACCTCCCGGTTACGCCCGAGGCCAAGGCGGCCGCCGAGAGCCGGCTGCTCGAGATCATCGGCGACACCGGCGCCGACCTCATCGTGCTCGCCCGCTACATGCAGATCCTCTCCGGCGAGGTGTGCAAGCGGGTGGAGGGCCGGATGATCAACATCCATCATTCCTTCCTGCCGAGCTTCAAGGGCGCCAAGCCCTACCACCAGGCCCACGCGCGCGGCGTCAAGCTGGTCGGCGCCACCGCGCACTATGTGACACCAGACCTGGACGAAGGCCCGATCATCGAGCAAGACGTGATCCGGGTGGACCACACGCTCTCGCCCGAGCGCCTGGGCGAGGCCGGCCGTGACGTCGAGGCGCAGGTCCTGGCCCGGGCGGTGACCTGGCACGCGGAGCACCGGGTGCTGCTCAACGACGACCGCACCGTAGTCTTCCACTGAGTCCCCAAGTGGAGCGCAGCCATGGCGATCAGCGTCTTCGACCTGTTCAAGGTGGGCATCGGCCCGTCGAGCTCGCACACGGTCGGCCCGATGAAGGCGGCCGGGATGTTCGCCGAGGGCCTGCGGGACGACGGCCTGCTGCCGCAGGTGCGAGCGGTACGGGTGTCCCTGTACGGCTCGCTCGGCCTGACCGGCCCGGGACACGGCAGCGACAAGGCCGTCCTGCTCGGACTGAAGGGCGAGCGGCCGGCCACCGTCGACGTGGAGGCGGTGCCGACCCGCCTGGAACGCGGTCGCCTCGGTCACCGCGATCCACGCGGCCCTCCTCGCCCTGCGCGGAGACGGACGCCACTTCGTCTCCCTCGACAAAGCCATCAATACGATGCGCGCCACCGGACGCGACATGCTGGACAAATATAAGGAGACTTCACGTGGCGGCTTGGCCGTCAACGTCATAGAGTGCTAGGCCCACGCCTAGTCTTCGCTTTCTGGATCCCGCCCGGCGCAGGCGTCGTCGAGACGCTGGGCCGCGATCTCAGCGAAATCATGATCAATTTCTGCCACGCACGGGAAACGGTTCGACGCTACGGCAGCGACTGACGCGGAGGCCAGCCCGCCGAAAGGCTCCCATACCACGTCGCCGGGATCGGTCACGGCGCTAAGGATGCGGTGCATGAACTCCAGCGGCTTCTGATTGAGGTGCGCTGCCGACAAGCTGCTGGGGTGGTAAACCCGGGGGGCGGCTCGCTTCATCGTGCCTTTGACTCGCTCCACTCCGTGCAGCGGCGCTAGCGGCCAGACATTGGTCATCCCGTGCACGTGCCGCCACTTGTGCCGCAGCGCGTCCCAATCCTTGCCCGTAACTGGAATTCGTCCGTCGAGGGAGTAGTACGGCCAGCCCGACTCGATGCCATGCTCGTTAGCGTATGAAGCCAGACGCTCGATCATCTCACCAGGGGGCCAGTACCACAGCCAGTCTTGCGTGAGGTACTTACGGGTCGCCGCATTCCGCACCCCGCACGCCTCGTTGGCCCTACTCAGAGACAGTCCAGAACGCTGCCACTCGTAGCGCAGCCATTGCTGTACCGGCATGAGGCCGCCAACGCCCCGGACTTCGAAGCGACGTTGATAAAAGGCGCATACCTCGGTCACGACGGGGAAACGACGGATCGTCTTTCCGTTGACGTTGCCCGCAATGTGAGCAATCCCTTTGTCCCACGTGATGGCCTGCACATAATCCCACCCGTGGCCAGCGAGCAGCGGGTGAACCGTCGCCCAACCCACCTCGGTGTTCCAGAACCAGAGCGTGGTCGCTGGCGCGGCATACCGGCTCCATGCCTCTACATGCGGCCGGTACCAGTCAAGCAGTCCGCCGACACCAGTCGTGTCCCCGTGGAACCCGCGGACCCCATACGCGCCGTCGCTGATCACGACGGCTGGCGCGGGCCAGCTCCCGTAGGCAGCTAGCGCATCACCACGATGCAGTAGGTAAGCAGGCTGGTCCACTTTCCGTCTCCTCCAGGCCGACGTTACGAGCTTCGCGGCCGGAAATCATTCAACCTGTCCCGCGTGTCGAGGCGGCTGCGGCGTACCGGCGTCGCCGGAACTGTCAGATACGGCGGGCCAGGGGGCGTCGCTTGAGCTGATCGGGCTGAGCCGCCGGTTCGGGTCCGTGGTCGCGCTGGCCGGGCTGACGTTCAGCGTCCCGCCCGGCCAGGTCTTCGGCTTCCTCGGGCCGAACGGGGCGGGTGAGACGACCACGATGCGATCTTCGGCAGAGCTTGCCTGCGGCGCCCGTCATCGGGGAGAGTGGCCGGGTGGACAGGCAGCAATGGGATGAGCGGTACTCCGGCGCCGGGTTCGAGTGGTCGATGTACCCGAATAAGTTCGTCGCGGCCGAACTGGCCGACCTGCCTCCTGGCCGGGCGCTTGACCTGGCGGCCGGGGAGGGCCGCAACTCGGTCTGGCTGGCCGAGCGGGGCTGGTCGGTGACCGCGGTGGACTTCTCCCGGGTTGGGCTGGAGAAGGGGCGCAAGCTGAGCACCGACCGTGGCGTCGACGACAGCCAGGTGGACTGGGTCGTCGCCGACCTGAGGGAGTACGAGCCGGCCCGGGCGGCCTTCGAGCTCGTGCTCATCGCCTACCTCCAGGTGGACGCGGCGCTGCGCGCCCGGGTCCTGGCCGGCGCCGCCGCGGCGCTGGTCCCCGGCGGCACGCTGCTGGTCATCGGCCACGACTTGACGAACCTCACCGAGGGCGTCGGCGGCCCGCAGTACCCGGAGGTGCTGTACACCCCGGAGACGATCACCGCCGAGCTGCCCGGGCTCCGCACCGTACGGGCCGAACGAGTGCGCCGCACGGTCGAGCGGGACGGCGCCCAGGCCACGGCCATCGACACCCTGGTCCGCGCGGAACGCCCGGCAGGCTAATCGCCCGGGCGCAGTGTCAGGTGCTCGTCGCCGAAGCTGAGGTGCTCGCGGTCGCCGCCGGAGAAGAAGGAGCGGAAGACGTCGACGAGGGGGAAGACGGGGACGTCGACGGAGACGTGCTGCCCGAGGGGGAGGACGACGGGGACGTCGACGGAGACGTGCTCCCGGACGGCGAGGCAGACGCCGACGAGGAGGGGGAGGACGACGCGGACGGAGAGGACGACGCGGAGTTACTCGGCTGCGCGGACGGCGACGTGCTCGGATTGGCGCTCGAGGACGACGCGGAGTTACTCGGCTGCGCGGACGGCGACGTGCTCGGATTGGCGCTCGAGGACGACGTGACCGGCGTCGGCGGCAGGGACGGGCTGACGGACCCGGCCAGGGGCGAGAGGGACGGGCTCAGGTAGGCGTTCGGCGCGACCGGGACCCGGGCCGCGGCCGATGACGAGGACCGGGGGGAGGCGGGCGCGCTCGAGCTGGACGCCGAGGAGGGCGCCGTGGCCACCGCTCCCGCTCGGGCCTGCGGCCGGACGCCCGCGGCGGGCGGCGTGCGGTCGGCGCCGATCAGGGCGAAGACCGCTGCGGCAGAGGCCGCGACCAGGCCCACGCTCAGGCAGGCCGAGGCCAGCGATCGCGAGATGCGGTGCCGTCCGGGCCGACCCCCGCCGCCAGGCGGCGGCGGGCCGGAAGCCGCCCCGGTCGGCGCGAGGAGGTTGCCCCCCTCGTCCAAGGACGCCGCGGCCGAACGGTCCTGGGCAAAGCTGGAGATGATCGATTCGCCGAGCCAGCCGGGCGCGGGCTGGATCTCACCCACCTGGGCCAGCAGCTGGCGCGCGGCGGGCCGGTCGCCTGGGTGCTTGGCCAGGCAGTTCCCGATCAGCCCCCGAAGTTCGCCGGGTACGCCACCGAGGTCCGCCGGGCTATTGACCAGCCGGTACATCAGTGCGCCGGGCGACCCGGAACCGAACGGTCCCTGGCCCGTGGCGGCGAAGGTGAGCACCGCGCCCAGGCTGAATATGTCGCTGGCCGGGCTGATGTCAGAGCCCAGGACCTGTTCGGGCGACATGAACCCGGGCGAGCCGATCCTCAGGTCAGTGCCGGTGGCCACGCTGGCCTCGGCGGCCTGGGAAATCCCGAAGTCGATGACCCGCGGCCCGTCTTCGGCCAGCAGCACGTTGGACGGTTTCAGGTCGCCGTGCACCACCCCCGCGGCGTGGATAGCGTTCAGGCTCTCCGCCAGCCCGGCGGCCAGCGCCAGCACCGTGCCCACGGGCAGCGGTCCGTGGCCGCGCACCGCCTCGGATAGCGAAGGCCCGGCGACATACGCCGTGGCCAGCCAGGGCATCGGGCTGTCCAGGTCCGCGTCGACCACGAGTGCGGTGAACAAGCCGCTTACCTTCTGGGCAGCCGCCACCTCGCGCCGGAACCGGGCCCGGAACTCGGGGTCTTCGGCCAGCTCGGTCCGGATGACCTTGACCGCGATGGGCCGGCCGCCCGCGGACATGCCGAGGAACACTTGTCCCATGCCGCCGGTGCCCAGCTGACCGAACAGCTGGTAGGGCCCGATCTCGCGCGGGTCCTCGGGCGACAGCCCCGCGTACCCCAATTTCCACCCCGAATGTCGGCAATGACTCGCTTTCATGGTATATCGGACCATGCGTCTCAAGGGACCCTGGTACTCGGGCGTGTACGTAACGTAACTCTTCTTTAAGAACGATCGGTGTCGCGGCCGGACGGTCCTCGGGAAGATACTCCTCCAGGTATGAGCCGCCCCCCGGGAGCGCTGTCGTCTCTTACGGGTTACTGAGACCCGCACCCGTTCGGCCGTTAAGATCTTCATTTTCCCGAACGGGCGGGATGTTACCGGTCGGCGAGCAGCGTCCTTCATCCCGGCGGGCGCCTGGCCGGTGGCAGCCGGACCTGCGATGCGGTGGCGCATGTCATAGTTGATCGTGACGGCTGCCGGGTCTGGATCGCGCCGGCCTCAGCAGACCGGCGTCGCAGCGACAGTGACGGACGTACCGGAGATACCGATGAGCTTGCCCGGCCGCCAGCAAGAGGTTCTCGATCAGATCGAGCGGATCCTGGCGGCGGCTGATCCGCAGCTGAAATCGATGTTCGCCGCCTTCACCCGGTACACCTCGCGCGAGGCGTTGCCGGAGACCGAGGTCATCCACCGGACCGCGCGGCGGTGGACGGTGCTGATCTCCTTCATGGTGGTCGGCGTGCTGAGCCTGGTCATGGTCTTCGTCGTCGCCACCAGCAGGGCCTGCCCGGGCCTGTCCTCGGATCAGGTCGTCGCGAGCGCCGCGGTGCGGTTCGCTGGCTGCAGCAAGGCCACGAACTCCTGGAGCAAGGGCGGCCGCTGAGCGGCCGGCCGACCCGGGGAGGCGGATGTGGTTTCCGAAGGCGAGCGGGACCTGACGGTCGCGGTGACCGGCCCGACCGGAACCTTCGGGTTCGGCCTGGTTCCCCTGCCCCAGGCCGACGACCGGGTGACGCGGGTCGTGGGCATCGCCCGGCGCCCGTTCGACCCGGCCGGGCACGGCTGGACGAAGATGGAGTACCGCCGCGGCGATGTCCGCGACCCCGAGGCGCTGCGTGACGCGTTCGACGGCGCCGATGTGGTGGTGCACCTGGCGTTTCTGGTTAGCGGGGCGGCGCCGGGTGAGGTGATCCGGTCGATCAACGTCGGCGGCACGCTGAACGCGTTCCGCGCCGCGGCCGCGGCCGGCGCGCGCCGTTTCGTCTATGCCTGCTCGGTGGCGGCGTACGGCTTCCACCCCGACAATCCGATCGGGATGACCGAGGAGTGGCCCGTGCGGCCCGCGGCCCGGCTCTTCTATGCGCAGGAGAAGGCCGAGCTCGAGGCGCTGCTGCGGGCCGAGGCGGACCGGTCCGCCGGGCCCGCCCTGTACCTGCTGCGTCCGCCTATCGTCTTGGGTCCCCACGCCGGCCGCCGTGTGCGGGCTAGGGCACCGCAAGGGGTGCATCGCGCCAGGGTTCGACGCCGACATCCTCGCCGTCGACGGCAACCCGATCGCCGATCCGGACGCGCTGCACCGCATCCGGGCTGTCTACGCCCGCGGCACCGTTGTGACGGCTGCCGGAACCTGACGGCCTGACCCTGCTGTGCAGGCAAAACCACGCATGCGCCGGCGTCTACGGAACGACCGTGCGGCCAGGCCTCATCCGCGTCGGCGACCCGGTCGTCGTCGAAATGCGACCCCAGGACTAAGAGGGAAGCGTGAATCCGGCCCTCGCCATCACGAAGGTCGCCGCTCGGCGGATCACCTGATCGCGGGACGCGGTAACTCCCTGTCGGATGGCGTGAGCGAGCCGTGCCCATCCGGGAGGGACTGGTTTACGATCAGCTTGGCCAGCCGGGTCAGCGAATCCTCGAGGTCCTGCGTGGTTACCACGTCGGCCAGCGCGAGGCGGACCGCGGTGAGTTCGCGGGCGAGGAACTCGGTATCGTCTTGGGTCCGTGCCGCCACCTCCCGGTCGCGCTCGATGTTGGCCCGGTCCCGGTCGTCCTGCCGGTTCTGCGCGAGCAGGATCAGCGGCGCGGCATAGGCCGCCTGGGTCGAGAAGGCCAGGTTGAGCAGGATGAACGGGTACGGATCCCAGTGCTTGATGATTCCGATGGTGTTGAGAATGATCCATCCGATCACGAACACCGTCTGGCCGACTATGAATCGCCCGGTGCCGAGGAACCGCGCCATCCCCTCCGCGAACCGCCCGAACGCATCGGCGTCGTATCGGGCACCCATCTGCGGGGGGCCGCGCGGAACGGACAGATCGGCCCGCTCACCGAGACGGCGAAGGGAAATCCGCGCCATGTTAGCCTCTCGTCCTCCGCCAGCCCGGAGGCAGCAGGTGGTCCAGTACATCGTCCACGGTAACCGCGCCGAGCAGGCGGCCGTCCTCGTCGCATACCGCCACGCTGATCAGGTTGTAGGCGGCGAGCCGGGCCGCTAGCTCGGGCTCGGGCAGATCAGGCCGGACGAAGACGCTCGCCTGGTCTACGCACTGGCCGACCAGGGCGGAGGGCGGTCGGCGCAGCAGCCGCTGGAACCCCACGCTCCCGAGGTAGCGGCCGGTCGGCGTCACCATAGGCGGCTCGCACACGTACACCTGCGCGGCCGCGGTGACCGGCATGTCCGGGTCCCTGATGCGGGCCAGTACCTCAGCGACCGGCGTCTCCGGTGCGACGATGAGGGGCTGGGAGGTCATCAGACCGCCCGCCGTCGTCGCGTCATAACGCAGCAGCCGCCGCAGGTCTGCGGCCTGGACGGACTTCATCGCCGTCAGCAGCCGTTCGCGCTGCTCGGCCGGCATCCCTTGAGAGGCAGGACGTTTGCCCCTGCCGGAGCTTGGTCTCGGCATCCATGCTCGGCGTGGAAAAGCGTTATGCCGAGGCAAGGGCTTGGTGATCGCCATGCAATACCCTAGGCAACGAGTGGTGGACATGCTGCGTCGCTGTGGGTTCCCACAGGTAGCTGACGAGGCGTCGCGGGTTCTGCCCGATCTAATTGATCGCGATCAGCTCGATAAGTGGGGCGTAGAGCACGGTGTTACCATCAACGACCTGATCAGCCATATGGGCGGCAGCCCTTGAGTCAGGAGGTTCACCGCGTGCGCTTCGGGCCTGGCCTTCGGCCTGGCCCTCGCCGTCAGGCCCGCTGGGTCGGCAGAGGCTCCAGGGTTAACGGCGCGCCGTAGGCGCGTCAGTCGCGCGAACTCAGATTCGTGTTCACCGCCCGCAGGCGCCCACCCGTCAGCCCAGATATAGGACACCGCCAGAAGTGTGCCGCTGCGTACCATCATCATGCACAGGCCGGAACCTTCCCGTACGTCTCAGCAGCTCCAGGATAGGCGTCCGCCTTTGCCTCCGGCCGATCATCGCCGGGCGGAGCACATGCCGGTAGCCGGGACGGCGTCACCTGCCTGCCCGGGAGATGTGTGCCCGGTGCAGGCAGGTGACGCGAGATTGGTCTTAGCCGCCTGCCCCGCACACCGGCCAGGCGCCGATGCCCTGGCCGGCCAGCACCTGCTGGGCCACGGCGATCTGCTGGGCCTCAGAAGCCTGGTTGGCCGACGAGGCGTACTGGCCGCCGCCGTAGCCAAGCCAGGTCTGCTCGGTGAACTGCAGCCCGCCGTAGAAGCCGTTGCCGGTGTTGGCGCTCCAGTTCCCGCCGGACTCACACGCTGCGATGGCCGACCAGTTCCCGCCCGAGGACGCCGGGGCCGCGGTAGAGACCGGCGCGGCAGCGGGCGGATCCGCCTGCGGGACGCTCACCGCCGCCGTGGCCGGGGCAGGCCGTGGGGCCGGGATGGCCGCCTGCTCGGCGCGGGCCATCCACGCCGGCACCTGGCCGCTGGCCGGCAGCTGCAGCCGCTGGCCCGCGGCGATCAGGTTCGGGTCGGGCACCTGGTGGCGGTTGGCCCACCATACGGCGGGCCAGTCGGCCGTGTTGCCGTAGGCGTGGGCCGCGATCGCGGACAGCGTGTCGCCCCGCTGGACGGTGTAGCTGGCGGGGCCCTGATGCGCTGCCGGGTGCAGCGAAATCGTGACCACCATCAGGGCCTTGGCCATGCCGGCGACAGGGATAATGGACATGTCGGGATTCCTCCTAAGGTTGTCCGACAAAAGGTCCCGGCCGCGTGCTGCGAACACCTGGCCGGGACCGCCTTGGCTAGCCGGCGAGACCCGTGAAGGTCACCTCATGCCTACACTGGGTGAGGGTACGTTTGGATCTCATGCAGCTTTCTCCTCTGGCGTAAATCAGCTAGCCACTCAGAGAGGATAAACACACCTAAGTTCAATCATCAACGTGAGCAGGGCAGAAACGGCCAATTTGTGCCAAAAACATTCATGACCGAGCGTACTGATACGGTTATTTACCGCATACGGAAGTACCCGCCTTAATGAATATCTTGTCCATCACGCCGGCACCGGTAGTGATCACGGAGGGCAGCTCGTGCCGGTAGATCGTCTTGGTCGTCCGGGAGCTAGAGTGCCTGGTCAGCCGGGCAATCTTCGCCACAGCCACCCCCGACGCGGACATGACCGAGACCAATGTGTGCCGCAATTACCGCGGCGCCCAGACGCCCTCGATGCCCGCTTTCTGGCACAAGGCCCGGAAGTCACGCCGGACGTGCGAGGCGTCCAGCGGCATGCCCACGTTCGTGGTGAACATCACCCCGGAGTCGGTGGTCAGCGACAGGATCATGTAGGCGCCGAGCCGCGGATCGTCCACGGCTCGGCAGCGCCGCCGCGTTCACCGCCGGGGGCCGACCCGTCTTCCCCTCGAACCATTCGCCGTGCCCACGGCGCACGGTAGTCGCCATGACGCGGAGCGTACACCGATTCTGGCTCTTGCCTTGTTAGGCTGTTCGCGGGACTGGCGGCGTGCCGGTCCCTGCACCGTGGGAGGGACGTGGCGGTCCCGCTTCTGGGGGCTATGAGCGCCGGGGCAGCAGCCGTGCGACCTCCCGGAACGGCACGATCAGGTACACCGCGATACCGCAGTACAACACCACCGCCACTTCGGGCCGAGCGAGCCCGATGAGGATCGCGATCACATACCCCGTCAGTACGGGCAGAAGCCTTCGTCGCGGGCCCAGGTCCTCATCGCCGTCTCCTTGCGGCGAGTAGAGATGCTCGCGCCGCGCATAGGCATCCAGGGCGGACCCCAGGAGGCGGATAGCCAGCAGTGTCAGGCCGTAGAACGTGACCGCCACACGTTCGGTGCCCTCGTTGTTCAGGGCGTCTGCGACGAGCCGGGTCGGGAACGGCAGGAACGCCACCACGAGCAGGACGAGCAAGTTGATTTGCAGGAAGATCGGATCTGCTCG
>Ga0209039_10003885_pt1 | contig 11366 bp, 9 predicted proteins | sample BogFormECP12_OM1_FD_188238 | JGI IMG/M metagenome (GOLD analysis project Ga0209039, IMG submission 188238) | Bog forest soil microbial communities from Calvert Island, British Columbia, Canada - ECP12_OM1 (SPAdes) (version 2) | ecosystem: Environmental > Aquatic > Freshwater > Wetlands > Bog ... | reverse complement strand
CCCAGGGGGTGCCGGAGAAGTCGACCGGACCGGCCACCATGCGCCCCTCCCCGTCGGCCACGGGGACGGGGCGGGCCAACTCGCCGCGGAGGACCCGCGGGTAGTAGGTGATGCGCTCGGTGTCGTCGCCGTCATCGCGATGCAAGCCGGGGTGGGCGCCCACGTAGTAGGTGCCGGCGGACCTGCGGCCGAACCGGTACTCACCGAGGTCGTTGGTGGTGACGCGGCCAACCGCCACCATCTCGCGGTTGCCCACAATGGCGCGGCGCCCCTCGGCGGGCAAGGCTCCGGGTTTTGGATCGAGCGGGCGGAGTTCCAGCAGTTCGACGGCCGCGCCCTGCATGGGAACGCCGGCCGAATCCACCACCCTGCCGGAGATGACGGCGTAGGGTTTCAAGGCAAAGTGCAGCGGAGGGCGGGTGTCGTCAGGCGAAAGCCTCGGGCGCACCGTATGACCGGACGCCAGGTAACCGGGCTGATCGGGCGTCGCCAGGTAGCTTCCTGCGGGTACTTCCAGAAATTGAAAGCGGCCGTTCCGGTCGCACAGGGCGAAGAGAACCCGCTCTCCGGCTTGCAGTTTGACGCGTGCGCCGGCGAGCGGTTGGTGGGTGAGGCTATCGGTGACATCGCCTTCGACCGTTCCGGTCTGGGCCGGAGCGGGAGCCGAAGTTTGGCCGAACAGGACGGCGCAGAACCCCAAGAGGGAGAAGGTGCGCCTCAGGCGGAAGGGCATTGCGGACTCCATGGTCTCAATCCAGGATGTTCGAAACCATGGTAGCACCGGCCCCCTTGGCTCAGCGGCCGCGCGCCCGGCGGCGCCGGAGCGCCATCAGCGCCGCCGCGCCCATCGACAGCAGGGCGAACGAGCCGGGCTCCGGTCCCATGAAGTACATCTCCGTGCCGGTAGGCACTATGGTACTCACGAAACCCACGGTCTGGTTGTCGCTCTCGAATCCGGACGCGTCCGCCTCGCTGAACGTGACCTTGCTGAAACCGCCGCTCATGTCATAGAAGTTCAGAAAAACGAACTGCTCGTTGGCGTCCTGCCCTTTATAGGTGCCGTCCGGGTTGCCGCAGTATGGGCCGCCCGGGCAGGCGCCGAGCACGGAGATGAGCGACGCCGCCGTGAGGGTATACAGTAGCGTGCCGCCGTTATTGTAGATTTTCAGGGTGTTGTCGGCGTCCAGCGCCGAGACCCACAGCCCGAAGTAGTTCACGCCGACGCCCGCGCCGTGGGGGGTCAGGGTAAGAGTGTAGCTGCCGTTCGTCACCTCCGGATAGTAATAGTAGCCTCCGGTCGTCTCGCCGGGGCTGATGCCCCCGCCGTACTGGCCGGCCGCCTGGTCGTAGAGAGTAGTAGCAGTTCCTCCGGTGTACACTCCCGTGATCGAATCGCCGGTTACGTTGGTGGCCTGCATTTGCGTCCAGGTCGCGTTGAAGTTCCCTATGGTTCCACCCCAGGCTGAATCGAACGTCTCCTCGTCGAGCAGGCATTTCGAGGCCGATCCGCATATCGTCCCCGCCGTGGCAACCTCGACGCCCGCGGCATCGTAGGTGACTTCGAAGGTATCGGCTTTGAGGGTGGCAGACGTAGCTGCGCAGAACAGCGCCACGAGCGCTAACCTCGCGGCTGACTTCCGGGACTGCCACGCACTCAACCGGCGCATTCTTGTCCGCTGGACCTCACTCATCAGCCCGGCCCGTCAGGCAGGCCGTCCCGCTAGGCTCGGCAGCAGAATCACCCATCGGTGGGGTAATTGAAATCCGGACGCGGAACGCAAGTCCTGACACATAGCCAAGCTCATGATAACCGGAGACTACCGGTCCGCCTAGGCCCCTGGCGCGGAGGCCGTACGGGGTGCTCTATGACCACGCCGGTGGCTACCCTGAAAGGGCGGCGCAGGAGCGCGCGGACGCATGGCCGTACTAGGCCTCGACCATGCCGAGCACTGGCGATAGCTCCGGGCCGAGAACCAGGGGCGTCTGTCCCGGATTGGCGCAGGCTCGGCTTGCGGTTCGGGCGAAGGAACCGTAAAATCAATGCTGCCGATGCCGGAGGGGATCCGAACAGTTCTGATCGTCGATGACGACCCGCAGGTTCTGCGGCTGGTCGAGACGATGCTCAAGCCCCAGAGTGTTCGCGTTCTGGTTGCGCCACGGCCGTCCGAAGCGCTGCGCATCTGCGAGAACCAGGCCATCGACCTGCTGATCTCCGACATGCGGATGCCGGATATGGACGGGATCAGGCTGGCTGGGCGCGTGCTGAAACTTCATCCCCAGGCGTCGGTCTTGCTGATTTCCGGTTACTTCCACTCGCCCCCGCCGGGCGCCAAACAAATCCGCTTCCTGGCTAAGCCGTTCTTTCCGTCCGAGTTGATCCGCCTCTTGCGGGAGCTGCTGCCGGGGACATAATCGCGATCCGGGGAGTGGCAACCAGCCCCGCATCAGCCGTGCCCCACCAGGGTCACGCCCAGCCTGCGCGGGAGGCAGCGGTCTATTTCCCGTTCTGCAGCGGCACGGCCGGCGGGGTGGATGGCGCGCCGGGGAGTTGCAGAGTGGTATCGCAGCCGCAATCCTCGCCGGCATTCCTGGCGGTCTTCTGGTATTCGATCTCGTAGTCGATGATGTTGCGCAGGGTGGGCCAATCCACCGCGTTGGGAATGCGCCGGCCGTTGACGAACAGGGTCGGGGTTCCGGTGATTTCCAGGGCCTGAGCCTCGGCGATGTTCTTATCGATGGAGGCTTCGGTGAGCTTGCCGTCGATACAGGCGCTGAGCTGCGAAGTGTCTATATCCTTGGCGGTTTTGGCCCACTCCATCACCTTTTCCTTGAGGTTGTCAGGGGTGATCTCGCTCTGGTGGGCGTAGATCCAATCGTGGTATTCCCAGAAGGTGGCGGGGGCCTGCTGAAACACGCAGCGGCCGTCGATGGCAGCCGGCTTCGCCCAGGGATGAATGCTCACCAGCGGGAATTCCTTGTAGTACAGCCGCACCTGCTTGGGATAAGCGGTCAGCAGGTTGTCCCTGAGCATCTTGGCCTCCTCCTTGCAATAGGGGCACTGGAAATCGCTGAATTCCACCAGGACGACGGTGGCGCCGGGAGTTCCCATACTGGGCTGAAAGGAGGTGTTCAGTTTTTCGAGGTCCTTCTTGAAGGGATTGAGGCTCACGTCCCACACCGTGCCTTGCACGATCTTGCTGCCGTCATTGGAGATGTAGAAGACGAAATCCTGCGCGCGTTCGCCCAGCGATGCGTGCAGGGTCTCCTCGACGAATCCCGGCATGGGAGCGGGCCGGGGATCGGAAATGGTCACGGCGATATGCGGACCCATCATCAGCAGGTGCCGGGCCCACGCTTCCAGTACCGCTTTATCCAGCGCCGTTTTCTTATTTGCGGCAGGAGGCTTAGGGGCCGCCGGAGGTTGCGCCGCGAGGCTTGATCCGAGCCACAGCGCAAGGGCAAAGGCGATGCCTGACAACGTTCGGGACATGGTCTCACTATTGTACTGAAACCGGCCGCGGCGGCGGAGCCTCAGATGCCGTCCCGCCCCGCATCACACCACCGGGCCGATGCGCCATGGAACGAATTCCCGGTGGCCCAACCGTTCGGCGCAGGTGCGCCGGCCGGAAGCCACCTCCAGGAGGAGGTCGAAAATCTCCTGGCCCACCTGCTGCACCGTCTTGCCGCCGTCGGCGATGGCGCCGGCGTTCACATCCATGTTCCCGGTCATGCGCCGGAACGTGTGGCTGTTGCTGGCAATCTTGAGGACGGGAACGGTGGGGAAGCCGATGGCGCTGCCGCGTCCCGTGGTGAACGCGATCAGGTTGCAGCCGCCCGCCGCCAGGCCGCTGAGCGACACCGGGTCGTAACCGGGCGTGTCCATGAAAACCAGTCCCGGAGCGGTCACGCGTTCGGCGTACTGGTAGACATCGATCAGGGGCGACGTGCCTCCCTTGGCCACCGCGCCCAGCGACTTCTCGAGAATGTTGGTCACCCCGCCGGCTTTGTTGCCGGGACTGGGATTGTCGTCGAAGGTGGCTCCAAATCGACTCAAGTATTGCTTGTAATTCTGGATGCAAGTTAATAATTTATCGGCTACTTGACGATTTCTGGAACGCTTCACCAGGAGGTGCTCGGCGCCGAAGATCTCGGGCGTCTCGGCGAGCACCGAAGTGGCCCCCGCCGCCGCCAGCAGGTCGCAGCAATACCCCAGCGCCGGGTTGGAAGTGATGCCCGAAAACGAATCCGAGCCGCCGCAGTTGAGGCCCAGCACGATGCGGCAAGCCGGCGCCGGCACGCGCCGTTCGGCTGAGGCCTGGTCGAGGAAGCGGTCGATCTCGCGGCGGGCGGCCTCCAGGGCGCCGGGTGTTCCGCCGCTCGATTGCAGCGTCAGTCCGGCCAGCCGGGAAGCGGGGCGCAAGCCGGAATCCAGGTAATGGGCGATCTGGTTGTCTTCGCAACCCAGCCCCACGATCACCGCCGCCGAAACATTGGGATGCGCCAGCACTCCGCCCAGTGTGCGGCGGAGCTGCTCCATGTCGGGACCGGCGGCGTGTCCGCAGCCGTCGCCGTGGGGGAATGCCACCACGCCGTCCACGTTGGGAGGCAGGGTCTGGCCGGCGTAACTCCCGGCGACGAGTTCGGCGGTGTGGGCGGAGCAATTGCTGGCCGCCACCACGGCGATGTAGTTGCGCGTTCCCACGCGGCCATCCTCGCGGACGTATCCGAGAAATGCCGGCGTGTCGCGGCGCTCGGGCACGGGGAGATCGCACGGCGGATACTGGTACTCGCGGTCCAACTCCTCGAAGGCCAGATTGTGAGTGTGGACGTGGCCGCCGGGCGGGACCGGCTCGCGCGCGCGTCCGATGGGCTGGCCGTAGCGAAGCACGATCTCCCCCGGCTGGATGGCGGCGACGGCAACCTTGTGCCCGGCCGGAATGGCGTCCCGCGCCACCACGCGCACGCCATCCACCACCAGCGCGGTTCCGGGCGAAATGGGGACGCGCGCCACGGCGACGTTGTCGGCGGGGTGCAGATGGATGGCGAAGTTCTCGGGTGTGGGAAGACTGGCGATGTCTGACAGCACTGGACTCTATAATAGGAGAAATGCCGCGGAAAATCCCACGCCTGGTGTGGCTCGCCCTGCCGTTGGCGTACTTTTTGTATTTTTACCGGTTGGGCGCGACGGGGGTGTTGGGGCCGGATGAGCCGCGGTACGCGTCCATCGGGCGGGAGATGGCGCGCTCGGGAGACTGGATCACGCCGCGCCTGTGGGGCGAAGCCTGGTTCGAGAAGCCGGCGCTGCTGTACTGGATGACGGGCGCGGCTTTCCGCGCGGGGATCGGCCCCGACATGGCGCCGCGGTTGCCGGTGGCCCTGCTGGCGGTCGGGTTCCTGGGGCTCTTCTGGTGGATACTCAACCGCGAATACAACGTCCGGGTGGCCTGGCTGGGAGTGCTCATTCTGGGCACCACGGTAGGATGGCAGGGCCTGGGCCAGGCGGGTGTGGCGGACCTGCCGCTGGCCGCAACATTCGGCGGCGCCATGCTGCTGGCTCTGCCGTGGGTGGCCAGGGACGACACGCGATACCTGCCGGCGGCCGCCGCCCTGATGGGACTGGCGGTGCTGGCGAAAGGACCGCTGCCGATGGTTCTGGCCTTGCCCGTGGCGCTGCGCGGCCGGTGCCTTCGCGACCTCGTACGGGTGCGCGTCTTGGGGCCATTCATAGCCGTTTCCGTGCCTTGGTATTTCCTTTGTTATCTGAAAAATGGCAGTGTTTTTCTAAAGGTTTTTCTCATCCGGCACAACGTGCAGCGTTTCACCTCCAGCGAAACCATTTTGCACGGACAGCCCTGGTGGTTCTACATACCGGTGCTGCTCGCGGGACTGATCCCCTGGGCGCCGCTGCTGGCGCTTTCCGCCCGGCGCTCCACGGTCCGCGACCCGCGCAAAGCGTTTCTGGCGGCGTGGGTGGTCTGGGGAATGGTGTTCTTCTCGATGGCCGCGAATAAGCTTCCGGCGTACGTCCTGCCGCTGCTGCCGGCTTGCGCGGTGCTGATGGCCGTGGGGCTGGACGAACTGGCCGGTTCGCGGCCATGGCTGGCGGTTTGCGCCCTGCTGCTGGTGGCGTTCCCCATGGCCGCACCGCTGGTGGCGAGCGCGCTGGAGTTGGGACTGTCGCGGGCCATCCGGCCGGTGTTCGGCATAGCATGGCTGGCGCCCCTGGGAGTTGCGGCGGTGGTGTGGCTGCTGGAATCGCGCGGACGCCGGCTGGCGGCTGCCGCGTGCCTGGCCGCGGGAGTGGCCGCGGGCGCCGTCTACGTGAAGGAAGCGGCGGTGCCGGCGCTGGAGCGGATGCCGTCGCCGCGGGCACTTTGGCGGCAGGTGGCTCCGCATGCCCACGATGTCTGCATGGACCATGTGAATCGGAACTGGCAATACGGCCTGAACTACTATGCCGGAGGGGCGCTGCCGGAGTGTTCCGAACACCCGGCGCCCTGGCAGGTGCGGCAGGCTCCCGGCCAACTTCCGCGGCTGGCGGCGCCGGCACACGCCGCCGCGGCGACGGCGGCACCGGCAGGGGCGGCCCCACCGGCCGCCAACCCGCCGGGCATGGTTGACCCCGCTATGCTCGGCATTGTACTCTCACGTATCCGGGAATAATTATTATGATTCTGCCACAGACCTTCGGTGCGGCTTTGTTCCTGTCGATCCTGGGCTTGGTTTGTCTGGGTTCGTGGGCAAGCGCGTATAAGCTGGCCGGGAAGTTCCGGTATGAACTGTTCTATGTCGACTTCGCTCTGGGCGCGGCGCTGCTGGCGGTGATCTACGCCTTCACGGTGGGCACGCTGGGCGTCAACCTCGACGGGCTCTCCTTCCTGGACGACCTGGGCAATGCCGGGAAACGGCAATGGCTTTTTGGTTTCCTGGCGGGCATCATTTTCAACCTCGGCAACATGCTGTTGATGTCGTCGGTTTCGGTGTCGGGCATGGCAGTGGCCTTCCCGGCGGCGTTCTCCATGGCGCTGATCGTCTCGACGGTGGTCAACATTCTCGGCGGCGGCCCTGCCGGCAATACCACGCTTCTGCTTGCCGGTTGCGGGCTGCTGCTTCTGGTGGTGATCGTGGACGCCATTACCGTCAACATGCTGGGAGTGCTGCGGCACGAGGCGCTGGCTCGAGCTGGAACGGCCAAGAGCACGCGGCGCCCGTCGTCGATGAAGGGCGTGATTCTGGCGGTTGTGGGCGGACTGCTGATGGGCGCATGCCTGCCGCTGGTAGACAGGGCGAGAGAGAGCGACATCGGCATGGGACCTTACACGCTGATGGTGCTGTTCTCGCTGGGAATGCTCCTCTCGACACTGGTCTTCAGCGTTTTCTTCTTCAACCTCCCGGCGGAAGGCGACCCGGTGGGGATCAAGGATTTTCTCAAGGCCCGTCCGGTGACTCACGGCAAAGGCCTTCTGGCAGGAGCGGTCTGGTGCACGGGGGCACTGGCGTTGTGGGTGACGGCGCAAGCCCCGGATGTGCTGCGGGACAGCCGGGCGCTGGCCTTCTTCCTGAGCCAGGGGGCGCCGCTGGTGGCGGCTCTGTGGGGGCTGCTGGTGTGGAGGGAATTCCGCGACGGCGACGTGCGGGTAAAGACCATGTCGGTGGTGATGCTGGTGCTGTTGGCCTGCGGACTGGCGCTGCTGGCCCTGGCGCCGGTGCATATGCCGACATCGGCGTAGGAGCCGCAGAGCCAGGATAGAGTGGTGGAGGCGGGGGGAGTTGAACCCCCGTCCGAGAAAGCCCGCAATGAAGAGCCTACGTGCGTAGCCGGCTCATCAGCTTCGGTTGCTGCTTCCGAACCGGCGAGAGCGGCAGCACCCTAGTCCGACTGAATCTCGACCGCGGGCTCCGGACCGAGGCCGTTGGCCTATCCCGCAAAATGACGCTCACTCACCGCCGCGCGGGCTCAGCGGCTGGAGCGGCTGCCTATTGACTAGGCAGCGTATGCAAACTGCGTATTGGCAGTTATGTTGTCCGATCGTTTTACGGGAGCTCGGAACCCGGCACGCCTCCCCACCACGATTCAATCCCGTCGAATCCGTTGCGCCCCCATTTCCAAGAGCCTGTGGCAGGTACTACGCCTCTAGTGTAGCACCGCCGGTTTTGACGCGCTCGGCGATGAACTCCGCGAACGGCCCGATGTCCATGTGGATGCTGGCGCGGTCCAGCGCGGCGAGGTAGGCGGTGCGGTCTTCGACACGGATTACCGTCCACGGATAGCCACCGGAGGCGAGCATGGCGTTCATGAGGAAGCGCGCCAGCCGCCCGTTTCCGTCGGGGTAAGGATGCGCGTAGCCGAAGAGCCAATGACCCAGAACCGCGCGCACGCCGGGTTGCGGTTCGTTCTCCAGCAGATCGAACAGCGCGGGCATGGCTTCCCGCATGGCTTCCCACCGCGGCGGCACGTAGCGCGAAGTGCGCAAGTAGACGGCGTCATTGCGGTAGCCCGCGAGAGCGGATGGCGCAATCAGGCCGGCCCCCGCACAGGGCTGAAAGAGTTCGCGGTACCACTCGCGGTGAGCGGCCCGTACAATGCGCCCCGGATTTTCTCCGGCGACGATCGCGGCAACGTTCCGCTTCACGGCCTGGAAAGCCTGCCAGTAGCCGCGCGCTGCCAGGGTGTCCCGGCTCCGCCGGTCCGCCTCGCGATTGTCCGGATCCCAATCGCCCGCTCTCACCCGTTCCACCAGTTCGTTCGAGACGCGGTAGCCTTCGATCGACAGAGAATGATAGGCGTCGCTGCGGTAGATCTCATCGATGGACCGAAGATAGGCGCTCGCGTCCACGGGCAGCCCTGGCGGCGGGAACACTTCCAGAACCTTCTCTCGCATCGATGCCCACATGGCCCGCATGCGCCCGACAAGAGGCGCCGCCGCGGCGGTGATCGGAGCCAGAGCCGGCTGGCTGGCGAGGGGGTCGGTTTCCCGCACGTCGTACCCGGCCGCCTTCATGGTGGTGACGATCTCGGCCGCGGCCTCGGGACGCCCGATGCGCTTCAACGCCCCGGCGAGACGGCCTGCGATGACGGAGCGTCCCCCGTCGAGAAGCCGGCGGAGCAGATCCGCGGGGTCACCGATGCTGGCGAGCACAACCTGGGTCTCAATCGGGTTGGCGGCGATGAAAGACTCCGAAACCCTGACCAGGGCGGCCTCCGGAGTAAACAGCCGCAAGCCGTCCCGCACCGTGACGTCAGCCGGTTGGGGCATCCGTGGTTGTTTCAGGTCGAACAGCGAGGTGCCGAACAGCAGCGGAAGGTTGTGGTTGGCGCCCTTGGGGCTTTGCACAATCACCTGGGACGGGATGACCGTGTTTTCCGCGTGGAGGAGGATGGACGGCTCGGGAGACAGGCACCACTGGTTGCCGAACCGCTCGCCGCAGTAGCGCGCGCAGAACTCCCAGAAGGAGGCGTACCACGGCGTGCTATCGCCATCGCGCGCGCCGGGACTGGAGGAGATCAGCCATCCATTCATCACTTCCTGGAGGAAGCCGTTGCGGAGCAGTCGCTCGCGGTGAACGCGGCTGAGCTCCTGGGACTGGAAGACGCGCCGGCCGCTCTGTTGAAGCTCTCGAAGAACGGTCAGGGAGGCGGCGAGTTTCTCGTTGGGTGTGGCCATGGCTTCCCTCTGCTCCGTGGAAATACAAGCGTATGATGCCGTACTAATACAAGCATATCACGCCGTGCAAAAACAATCAAATAGTGCCGTGCAGAAACAAGCGATTGCTGCTTTGGTGGAACTACGAGGCCCGCTTGTAACGCGCGACGCAGATCTCGTCTTGCCGTACCTGGGACAGGTCGAAGTTGGCCTGGAGGCGAACCCACATCTCAGGGCTGGGTCCGAACGCCTTGGACAGGCGGACTGCCATTTCCGCCGATATTCCGGCCTTCTCGTTGACGAGATTGTTCACGGTCGGGCGCGCAACGCCGAGCACTCTGGCGGCCTCGGTGACGGTCAGGCCAAGCGGTTCCAGGAAATCCTGGCGGATGATGCGGCCGGGATGCGGGTGATTCTTCATGGGCATATTCATTTCCCTCAGTGGTAGTCGATCAAATCGACATCATGCGCGTTTCCGCCGGTGAAGCGGAAGGTGATTCGCCAATTCCCGCTCACGGTGACAAACCAGACTCCCTCTTGGTCTCCCTTCAATTCGTGCAGGCGGCTTCCTGGTGCGGCAAGGTCGAGCGCGCTTGACGCGGCGTCGAGCACCGCGAGGATGTTAGCGACTCGGATTCGGAGGGAGGGTTCAATTCGGCTTATGAGCCCTGGTCGCCCCCTTCCAAACCGGCAAAGGCAGCGGCACCTTCGTCCGGCCAGGTCTCGTACGGTGGCTGTGGTCCGAGGCCGCCGCGCGGGCACAGGTCGGCAGACATGTGGCCTTCGCTCCGCCTCCGCCACGGCACCGCCCGTTTATAATCGGATTATGCGTACACGGAGGACTTCCCTTGCCGCCCTCGGGGTGATGGTGTTCTTGGGACTGGCGATGGCCTTGAACGCCGCGGATATGACCAAGCTCACGGTGGTGGTGAAGACCCAGTCCGGACGGCCGGTCGACCGCGCCGAGGTGATCGTGCGTTGGAAGGCCAACGCCAAACATCCGCGGCTCAGTTACGGCAAGAACGTGTCGCGGCAGTTCGACGTGCGGACGGATCAGGAAGGCCAGGTGGAAGTGCCGGCCATCCCGCAGGGCAGCATCCAGATCCAGGTCTTCGCCCAGGGATATCAGACGTTCGGCAAGATCTTCGAGATCTTCGACGAGGAGAAGACCGTGGAGGTCACGTTGAACCCGCCGCAGCAGCAGTACTCGGCGCACTGAGGTGGGGCGGATGCCCCCGTCCGCAGCCGGCCCCCTGGCCGGCTTCCCGGGGGTGACGGGTACTTGACTCTGCGAGCGAAGAGCGGGACGGGGGCGTCCCGCCGGACCGGGGGTCCGCCCCACGGGCCCCGGGCGCCTACGCCAGGTCGAATTTCTCCTGGTGCAGCAGCGGGTCGCTCTTGACGATCACGGTTCGGCCCAGTATTTCCTCCAGCTCCTGAAGGTACGAATTCTGGTTGCTCTTGATCATTTTGGCCACTTCGGGCGAAACGCGCAGCATCACGTCCTTGCCCTCCACGGCGCGGGCGATTTTGCCGGCCTCCTGAAGAATCTCGCCCACCACGGTCTGCGCGCTCTTCACGTAGCCGCCGCCTTCGCAGTAGGGGCAGGGCGTGCACAGGGTGCGCTCCAGGCTTTGCTTGACGCGCTTGCGGGTGATGGCCACCAGGCCGAAATCGTTGAACTGGAGAATCTTGTTGGGCGCGCGGTCGGAGCGCATGGCT